>Ga0193751_1002016_pt1 | contig 12569 bp, 8 predicted proteins | sample L1c2metaG_FD_143050 | JGI IMG/M metagenome (GOLD analysis project Ga0193751, IMG submission 143050) | Soil microbial communities from a riparian zone of the East river system, Colorado, United States - L1c2 | ecosystem: Environmental > Terrestrial > Soil > Riparian zone | place: USA: East River... | reverse complement strand
AGTGGAAGAGCGCGTTGTAGCGCGTGACGCGAACGCCATCGGCGCCGGGCTTGACGTGCTCGAGGAAGGTCGAGAATCTGCCGATCACACCGCGCTCGGCCAGCCCCTGCGCAACATGTAGGAATTCTACATATGAGACTCCAGCCTCGTCCGCGCGCGCGCGCCACGGCCTGGAGCCGATCTCGCTGGCGGTCAGCTCGCGCTTCAGCATCTCCAGCACGCGCCACTCGAGCTCCGACAGCTCGACGATGTTCGTGTCCATCACGCGACCCGGCTCCTCGGAGCGCGACCCCGGCGCCATGCCGCGGCGCCGCATGTGTCCGACACCGAGTGCGAACAGACGTTTCGCGGGCATCACCCGAAAGGCCTCGGCGCCCACGCGCTCGCCCCCCAGCGCGCAATGCTTCGCGCGTGAGTATCCCTGCGGAACCTTGAGCGTGGTCCAGAGCCGGTAGCTCGATCCCGGAGTTGAGCCGTCCGTCGAGCGGATCACAACGTGTCCCGAAAACGGATCGTCGCGAACGAAATACTCGAACGCCGCGTCGAGCTTCTCTTCGCTCACGCGCCAGGCGACGAGCGCGCCAGGCGCGAGGTTCGTCGCCATCAAGGTCTGTCGCACGCGCCTGATCGTGCCTGCGCGCAGCATGGCGCCGATGCGCGCGTGCACCACACCCTCCCCCACTCCCGACAGCCGCGCGATCTCCGCGAACGGATCCTCGAGAAAGCCCGCGATGCGATCCTCCGAGATCGCGAGGATGCGCGCGTTGGTCTCGTCGCCGATGTCCGCGGGAAGAAGCGTCGTCGTCATGGTATTGAACATAACCCGGCGCGATTGCGCGAGGGCGCGCTATGCACTGCCGCCTCGCAGCACGATGCGCACCGTCGTGCCTTCGCCTTCGACGCTGGCGATCGCGATCTCGCCGCCCCAGCTCTCGACCAGCCGTCGGCTGATCGCCAGCCCCAATCCACTGCCCCGCGTGCGCGTCGAGAAATGCGGCTCGAACAGCCGCAGCTGCACGCTGGCAGGAATGCCCCCGCCGTTGTCGCGCACCGCGATCGCGATGCGATCCCCGCCGCCATCCACGCGCACCTCGACTCGCGACGCGCCGGCGATGCGCGCGTTCTCCAGCAGATTGAGCATCACCTCGCGCAGCTCATCCTCGCGCGCGTAGGCCATCACGACCGTCGCGATGCCGTCCGTCTGCCAGTCGACGCCCCCCGCGCCGAGCCTCTCGAGCTCCACCACATCGCGCACGATCGTGCTGACATTGAGCGGCTCCGCGAGCTCCAGCTCCGACGGCCCCATTCCGTATCGGCTGAAGCCGCGCGCGATCTCGTCGAGCCGGTCGATCTCCGCCAGAATGCGCCCGGCATTCGTCTCGAGGATCGCATCGAAATCCGCGCGCCTGTCGGCGTGCGCGCGCTTCAGGTGCTGCACGCCAAGCCGGATCGGGGTGAGCGGGTTCTTGATCTCGTGCGCCACCTGCCGCGCCATCTCGCCCCACGCGAGCACACGCTGCGCGCGCGCGAGCTCGGTGATGTCGTCGAGCGTGAGCACGGATCCGCCGCGGCCGGCGAAGAGCCGAGTCAGCCGCGCCTGCAGCTGACGTCCGTGTACCGTGAGCTCGAACTCCTCCTCGTCCAGCGCGCTCTCGGCGAATTCGCGCAGCCGCCTCGTCGTCTCCTCACCCAATCGCTCCGCCTTCGATCCGGGTGGTAGCGCGCGGTTGAGCATCGACTCGGCGCGCGGATTGGCGAGCGTGACGATGTCGTCGGCATCGAGCGCGACGACGCCGCTCGCGACGTTGCGCAGGATGGCGTCGGTGCGGCGCTGCGCGGATTCGAGCGCCGCGCGGCTCTCGCCGAGGTCGGCGGCCATTCGCCGGAAGGCGGAGAACACCGGCTGGAATTCGTCGGGCGCGCGCGCGGCAAGCGGAGGTTCGCGATCGCCGCGCGCGATCGCGAGGGCCGCCACGCGCAGCGCCCCGATCGGCTCGGCGAGCGAGCGCGAGGCGATGCGGCTCAGGCCGAGCGCCGCCAGCGCGCCGAGCACTGTGGCGCAGGCCACCAGCACCGCGAGATCGTGGCGTCGCTGGTCGAGCATCGCCTCCGTTCCTCGCGCGGGCGCCCCGATCACGTAGGTCTGTCCGGCCCCGCTCGTCGCCACGCGAAATCCGAACAGCGCCGGCCCCTCGTTCACCTCTTCCATGAGGCTCGCGTACACCTCGCGCCCGGCGCTCAGGCTCGTGTACGCCGAGGGCGGAAGGTACGCACCCATTGGCGCGAGCGCGTCGAAGAGCGGCTGGCTCGCGCCGCCGAGCTCTCCGTTGCGATACAGGAGGAGCGGTATGTCGGTGTGCCCGATGAGCGATGCGTCGCGACGCGCCTCCTCGTCCGTGGAGATGCCGCGCAGCGCCTCGCGCAACACGAGGTCGCGCGACTGGCGATCCTCGGAGCGAAGACGCTCGTAGCTCCACAGCGCGAACACCAGTGCCGGGATCACGAAGAAGGCGAAGAGCACGACGGTGAGCCGCGATCGATAGCTCGTGCCCCATCGGCGCACCTGCACGCGCAGTCGCTTCAGCACCCGTCCGTCCGGCAGGGCCGCGATCATCCACAGCGCGACCAGGATCACGAGATCGAGCATCACCGCGAGCGCACCGCGCTGCATCAGGATGCCGAGCGACCGCAGCTCGATCTCGATGTGCGCGCGCATGTCGCCGCGCGAAGTGTGGACCACGTGATCACCGTGCATCTCGGTCTCGTCGCGATACCAGCGCGTGCCGGTGGCCGGGAGATTGTCGCCCGTCTGCGCCTCCACCAACACCACGGTATACGGCGGCTCGCCCGTCTCGCGGTCCTCGAGCCCGAGCAGCGGCGCGAACGGATCCGCGCCGATGAGCCGCGTGCGGGGCGCGACCACCACCGTCGTCACCGAGCTGTCCGGATGCGGCACCGCAAGCACCAGGAACATGCCCGGCACGCCTAGCACGGACTGAAGCTGCGTCTCGCCGGAGGCGCGCGCGTTGGCGGCGACCTCGCCCACGTTGCGCACCGGCGGCGTGAGCTGATCGAGCGTCACTTCCGCCGTGGGCAACCCCTCCGGCGTCCAGCTCATGAGGTCCACCGGATACCCGCTCCCGACGAGATCCGAGCGCATGTATCGCTTCGCCAGCTCGGCCTCCGTACGCGCGACGGGCTCCGCGCGCAGGTCGCGGCCGAGCCGCTGCATCACGCTCACGATGTCGGGATCGACCGTCGCCAGACCGCCGACATCGCGATTCGCGAGCGTTGCGCGGCCGCGCACGCCCGCTCCCCACGTGAGCGTCGTGGCCACCAGGGCCGCCACGACCCCGGCGACGAGCACGACGCGGCGATGCGATCGTGTGAGCGCCAGCGTGGCGACGGTCGCCATCCAGAGCGCGCGATACCAGGTTGGCCACGTCCCCGGAGCCTGCAGCACGACGGGCGCCATTGCGGCGGCGATCGTCGCGACCAGGGGTGCGACCCACGGCGGGAGGCCACGATGCGCACTGAGCGCTGCGCTCCCGATGGCAGCCAGGCCGATGAACAGCGACGCCGCGGCGAGGAAGAGAGCGACCTCCCATTCGAGCCAGAGCTCCACGGCCACGCCGGTGAGCGGCGGCGATACCCCGCCCCCGAGTGCCCGCAGCAGCGGGGGCGAGACGGCGAGAATCGCGAGCGCGATCGGCACCGCCATCCATGGACGCGGCAGGCGCAGCCCGCGGCGAAGGAGGAGCAGCAGCGACAGCAATACGATCATCGCCGTGGCGCCCAGTGCACCGACGGATGCGGTGAAAGGGCCGCCCACCTCCGCGTAGTAGACCGTGGGATCGAAGAGAACTCCGTTCCCCGAGAACGCATTGAGCGGCACGAGCGCGAGCAGCGCGAGCGCGACCGCGAGCGGCAGGAGTCGTCCCAGGAGCGACCGCTGTCGCCGCCATGACGCAACGAGGAAGCAGGCAAAGGCGAGCGACAGCAGCAGCACGCCGGAGAGGCGCACGCGAACGAGTGTGCTGAGTCGCGCCTCCTCCTCGCCCGGCGCCACCGCGTGCGCGACGAGCAGCGTGTCCGCGCCCTCGGTGTAGACGAAGGCGTCGGAGCTCGCACCCGCGCTGCTCGGCGTCACGTCGAACGCGTGGAGCCCCTGCTTTTGCGCGATCCGGTTGCCGATCGACGAAACGAGCTGGTCCGCAGGCGGCTCGGCGTACGCCACCGCCGTCGCCACGGCGCGACGGCTGCCGCGCGATGCGACCGCGTAGAGCACCGTGTAGAACGGCGTATGAAGCGCCCCCGCGGGGCGAATGGTGGAGTCCGCCGGAACCACAAGGTGGCCGCCCCATGCGAACGGCGCGCCGTTCTCATAGAGCACCACGCCTCGCTCGGGCGTGGCGGAGGTCATCGCGTCGAAGGCCGCGAAGGCACTCTGCGCACCCGCGGGTGCGTCGAGGGCGCGGGTCGCCTCGTCGTGGAGCGCCAGCATGGACGCCGCAATCTCCAGTCGCAGCTCGCGCCCGCCCCGCTCGATCACGAGCGCGCGGTACGCGGGCCAGTCGGTGTCGATGCGAGTGAGATCGCGCTGCGCCGCGAACGCCACCAGCGTGAACGCGGCGAGCGCGGCGCCGGAGGCAATCGCCCATCGGCGCGCGCCGCGCGGGTCGAACATCGCGAGCACGAGTGCGGCGACCGTGGCGGCGATCGTGAAAGCGAGGTAGCCTACGCTCGGGGTGCGCAGCCACCAGCCCCCCGCCACGAGCGCCACGCCCGCGACGAGCGTCCAAAGGCGGGTCGTGACACCAGTGCCGACCGCTACACGCGGCGTCACGTCCACTTCATTCCGGTTCGAGATGACGGCTCCCCTCCATGCGCCTGCGACCGAGGCGCGGTTGCTCAAGTACACCGCTCCCGGCACAGTAGCCGAGATTCTCGCGCGGGATCCCCGTCTGGTGATACCCGTGGGCACGTGCGAGCAGCACGGCCCCCACCTGCCGCTCGGCTGCGCCACCATCATCGCCGAGCGACTGGCGGACGATCTCTCGGCAACCTACGGCGTGCTGCGCGCACCCACGATCGAATATGGCGTGAACGTCGAGTCGGCGCGCGAGGCGCTGGGAAACGCGTCGATGCGGCGAAAGACGCTCCATCGTCTGCTGAACGATCTCCTCGCGTCGTGGGAAGGATGCGGCTTCCGGGAATTTATCCTGATCACGGCGCACGACCACGATCCGCATCAGGACGCGCTCTCGACGGTGGTGACCCGCGAGGCGCGCGTGCGCGTGGTCGACCTGTACGCCATCAGGCTCGATGATCTGCTCGAGGGACAGTCGGAGCACATGCACGGCGACGAGGCGGACACCTCTCTCATGCTGTACCTCGCGCCCGAGCTCGTGCGCATGGAATGGGCGCAGGATTACATGCTGACCCGCGAGCAGTTGCGTCGTTACCGGCGCGGTTATTTGCGCGTCCCGAAGGAGAGCGCCGGGTCCATCGGCCGCCCGTCGCTCGCCACCGCCGAAAAGGGACGCGCGATGTATGAGCGCATTCGGCAGCGCGTCAGCGAGCGGATTTTCCTCACTCCCGCCCCCGACGCATGAACACTTCTTTGTCCCGCGTGTATCATATTTCTGACATGCGCACTCTCCGTCGTTTCACTGTCGCGCTCTCGCTCGGCTTGCCGAGCGTCGCCGTCGCCCAGGTTACGACAGTGGACGAGGGCTCTTTCACGATTACGCGTGGCGGAACGAAGCCCGCGGATCGCATCGGACAGGAATCGTTCACCATTCGTCGCACCAGTGGGCCCGGCGGCGACGTGGTGGTGGCCAACGCCACCGTGACCTTCGACACGGAGCATCTCGCGCCGGCGCTGCGCACCGACACCTCGTTCTCGCCGCTCGCATACCAGGTCGAGGTCCGCAAGGGCACCGACGTCGAGCGCCTGCGCGGTCGCATCGGTGGCGGGCGATTCAGCGCGCAGCTCAAGAACGCCAAGGGTGAGTCATCGAAGGAGTACATCGTCTCCGATGGGGCGCTGATTCTCGATGACGACATCTTCCACCAGTACTATTTTCTCGTGCAGCGTGCCCGCGGCGGTTCGGCCACGATTCCGGTGGTGATCCCGCGCCGCAACACACAGGAAACGATGCGCGTGCTTGCGGGTGCCAACGAGCAGGTGCGCGTGGGGACCACCTCGGTGGAGGCGCGGCATTACACCATCCAGGAGCCCAACGGCGCCACCCGTCAGGTTTGGGCGGACGCGCAGGGGCGGATCCTGAAGGTTCAGCTGGATGGCAGCGGCATCACCGCCACCCGCGACGCGCTGCCGACGTAGCTTTTTCGCCCTGTCCGCCCTTAGCCGGGGCTCCGCGTCTTTGCGCCGTTCCTGAAACCTCGTACCGCTCACCGCCGTATTGGGCGTGACTTCGAATGCGAGGACAGAAAACGATGCGGTGCTTGCCAGCCGTCACGGCCGCCTTGGGCGTCGTGGCTGTACTATTGCAATTCTCTAACGCGCGCGCGCAGGCCGTGGACACCACCGGTGGCCCCGAGCTGTCGCTGGACCAGGCGATGTCGATCGCGCAGAAAAACAATCCCGATCACCTTCAGATCGTCGAGGCGAGGCGCACCGCGGTCGCGAAGCGCCGCGCCGCATACGGTGCCCTGCTCCCGCGCGCCGATGCACAGCTGCAGGGGCTCTATTTGGCACAGGGCAACACGCTGCTGGCCGGCAACGGCTTCACATTCGCCAACGGATCGAACCAGAAGCAGTCGTCGTACTTCATCGGGCTCACCTACAACGTGGGCACGAGCACCTTTCTGAATCCGAAGATCGAGCAGGCGAACGTGCGAGCCGCTGACGCGGACGTGACGAGCTCCGTCTCGAACACACGCTCGCAAATCGCCCAGGACTACTTCACCGTGCTCGGCGATCAGGCGAAGGCGCAGCTCGAGGATTCGCTGATCGCCAACGCGCAGACGGCGCTGCAGCTCGCGAAGGCGAAGCTCGCCGTGGGCTCCGGTATCTCGCTCGACGTGTCGAAGGCAGAGGTGAATCTGGGCACGCAGGAGGTTGCGGCGATCAGGGCGAAGAATCAGGTGGCGATCGACCGCTTGACGCTGTTCCAGCACATGGGCGTGCAGGAACCGCAGAATTCGCGGCTCACGACGTCCTACGAGGTAAAGGCGCCGACCTTCACGGTGGACTCGGTGCTGACGCTGGCTCGGGCGGATAACCCGGCGCTCGAAGCGGCGCGCACGCGCGACGAGTCGGCGAAGCTCGGTATCAAGGCCGCGCGCGGTTCGTATCTGCCCACGCTGCAGGTGTCGACGGGCGTTGGCGGATACACAAACTCGTTCACCAACCCGAACTTCCTGATCGGGCAGGCGGCGTCAGGGATCTCGAGCTGCTTGGCGCAGGATTCGATTCGCGTTGGAGCCGGGCTATCGAGTCTCGCCGGCCAATGCGGCACCCTGAACCCGGATGGCACGCTGACGGCCGCGGACGCCGCGGCGATTCGGAAGTCGAACAACTCCTTCCCGTTCGGCTTCACGAAGCAGCCGTTCCAACTCACGGCCACGCTGTCGCTCCCGATCTTCGACAACTTTCAGCGCGAGTTACGCGTGGAACAGTCGGAAGCGGCGCGGAACGATGCGCTGTACGTGATTCGCTCGCAGGAGCTGAAGACGACGGCCACCGTAACGAGCACGTATCTCACCTTGCAGGCGCAGGCGCAGCAGGTGGCATTACAGGAACGTACGGCACAACAGGCACGTGAAGCCCTTCGGCTGGCGGAAGAGCGCTACCGGGTGGGACTGGCACCATTTCTCGACGTGAGCGACGCGCGCACGCAGTTCGAGCAGGCGGAGAGCGATCGCATCAACGCCGTGTATGATTTTCATAAGGCCTTCGCCGCGCTGGAAGCGGCCGTCGGCCGTCCATTGCGCTAATCGGAGCGACAGATGACTCGAAGGGGAAAGGCGATCACCGCCGTAATAGTCGTGGCGATAACGGCTGGCGGTTTGACGCTGGCTGCATTCAAGCGAGGGGACAAGCCGGTGGACGTACGCCTCGAGAAGGTGCAGAAGCGCGATCTCGTCGCCTACGTCACTGCGAGCGGCCAGGTGCAGCCGCACACGAAGGTCGATGTCGCCTCGGATGTGAGCGGGCGCATCGTGAAGCTCTCCGTGAAGGAGGGCGACATCGTGACCAAGGGGCAGTTCCTCCTGCAGATCGATCCCGCGACGTACGATGCGGACGTGCAGAAGGAAGCCGCCGGCGTCGCCTCGGCGAGGGCCGATCTGGCGCGCGCCAAGGCGAATCTCGACCAGTCGCAGAGCGCCTACCGGCGGTCGTCGGAGATCGTGAAGCTGAATCCCGGACTGATCTCGGCCGAGCAGATCGAGCAGCTCAAGACGACGGTGGACGTGAACAACGCGCTCTATCAGGCGGCCGCGCACAACGTCGACCAGACCAGCGCTGCACTGCAGAACTCGCACTCCCTGCTCGCGAAGACGACGATTCTGGCGCCTATGAGCGGCCGGATCACGAAGCTCGCGGTGCAGCAGGGTGAGACGGCCGTGCCCGGTACGTTCAGCAAAGATCAGGCGCTATTGCTCACGATCAGCGACATGTCGGTGCTCGAGACCAAGGTGAAGGTCGACGAGACGGACGTGGCGCGGCTGCACGTCGGCGACACGGCGCAGGTGTTGATCGATGCATTCCCGGACACCACGTTTCGGGGGAAGGTGACCGAGATCGCGCACAGCTCCGTGACCGCGGGTACGACCACGGCCGGATCGTCCGATCAGGCGGTCGACTACGAGGTGCGGGTGCAGCTCCTCAATCCGCCCATCGACACGCGGCCGGATTTCTCCGCGACCGCGAAGATCGTGTGGGACTCGCGGAAGAGTGTGTTGAGCATTCCGATCATCGCGCTCACGGTGCGTGAGCACGAGGCGAACGAGAATCGCGACTCGGCGGCCGTCGCGCTTGGCAGGAAGGTGACGAAGGACATCGCGCTCAAGGACGTCGAGGGCGTGTTCGTGGTGGGCAAGGACAACCACGTCACGTTCCGCCCGGTGAAGGTCGGCATTCCGGGCGAGGAATACTTCGAGGTGCTGAGCGGGCTGCAGGAGGGCGAGACGGTCGTTGCCGGGAGCTATCAGGCGATCCGCACGCTGCACGACAGCACAGCGGTGAGGGAGATGAAGAAGGACGACAAAAAGAAGGAGGCAAAGGCGTGAGTCTGATCGAGCAGGACGTGCCGATGAGCACGACGGCGGAACGCAAGGTTGTGACGAGCGTTGCGGGCGTCGTGCCGTCGGAAGACTGGGTGATCGTGACGCGCGGCATCACGCGCGACTACGACATGGGCGGCGAGGTCGTGCACGCCCTGCGCGGAGTCGAGCTCGCGGTGCGCCGCAACGAATACGTCGCGATCATGGGTCCGTCCGGCGCGGGCAAGTCGACGCTGATGAATCTCATCGGCTGCCTCGATACGCCGTCGGCCGGCGAGTATTGGCTGAACGGCGTGCTGGTGTCCGGGATGGCGGATGACGAGCTCGCACGTGTGCGCAATCGCGAGATTGGATTCGTCTTTCAGACGTTCAACCTGCTGCCGCGCGCCTCCGCGCTCCAGAACGTCGAGCTGCCGCTGGTGTACGCGGGTGTTGGTTCGGCGGAACGAAAGGCGCGCGCGAAGGAGGCGCTCGAGCGCGTCCAGCTCGGCGATCGGATGGGTCACCGGCCGAACGAGCTTTCGGGCGGACAGCGTCAGCGCGTGGCGATCGCGCGGGCACTCGTGAACCGGCCGGCCATTCTGCTTGCCGACGAGCCCACGGGCAACCTGGACTCGACGACGTCCGAAGAGATCATGCGCGTGTTCGAGGAGCTGTCGTCCGCCGGACAGACGGTGATCATGGTGACGCACGAGAAGGACATCGCAGCGCACGCGCGACGCGTGGTGGCGCTTCACGACGGCAGGATTTCATCCGACGAGAGACGCGAGACGTTCGTCGCCTCGCTCGACGCCGCGCACGCATAAGGATCCCATGTCGCTACTCGACGCCATTCGCCTTGCGCTCACGCAGATCAGGGTGCAGAAGCTGAAGAGCTTCTTCACGCTCCTGGGCGTGACGATCGGCGTGATGTTCCTGATCGCGGTGGTGTCGATCGTGAACGGGATGTCGAAGTACATGGAGGAGGATTTCGCCGCGAAGTTTCTCGGCGTGAATACGTTCACCTTGCGCCGCTTCCCCGATTTCAACATGGGGGATGTCACGGAGGCGACGTGGCGCGAGTGGCAGCGCCGTCCGCAGATCACGGTCGAGGATGCCGAGGCGGTTCGGGGCGCGCTGCCGCCGCAGACGCGGTGGGCCATTCAGGACATGACGTGGGGCAGTCCGTCCACATCGTACCGGAACGGCGGTCCGCAGTCGCTCGTCGCGGCCGTCTCGGCCGACTACTTCTTCATCAAGAATCTCGATGTCGAGCGCGGGCGCGTATTCACCGATCAGGAAGAGGCGGTGGGAGCGCCCGTCGTCGTAATCGGAAAGGAGACCGCCGACACTTACTTCCCGAACATGGATCCGCTCGGCCGCGAGATCAGGCTCGAGGGGCTTCCCTTTCGGGTCATCGGGGTGCTGCAGAAGCAGGGAAGCACGTTCGGCCTTTCGCTCGACCGCCAGGTGATCGGTCCGTTTCACTCGGCGCTGAAACGGGTGACGAAGTCGCGGCGTGGGTTGTATGGCGTGCTCGTGCAGGGAAACACCGATGTGATTCAGCAGGACGCGCAGGAACGCGCGCGCGAGGTGATGCGCCGCCGGCACCATCTGCATCCGTCGGAGCCCGACGATTTCGTGTTCGAGACGTCGGAGTCCGCGCTCTCCGGGTGGCAGACCATCAAGCAGGCGCTCGTGATCGGCGGCATCGTGCTGCCGGCGATTGGCCTGGTGGTCGGCGCCATCGTGATCATGAACATCATGCTCGTCGCCGTCGCGGACCGCACGCGGGAGATCGGCATTCGCAAGGCGCTGGGCGCGAAGCGGCGCGACATCCTCTGGCAGTTCCTGGTGGAGTCCGCGACGCTCAGCCTCTTCGGCGCGATCCTGGGCATCGGGATGGGTTACGCGCTGGCGGCGGCGATACGGGAGTGGTCGCCGCTGCCATCGAGCGTGGCACTGTGGTCCATCGCCGTCTCGGTGGTGGTGGGGGCTGGCGTCGGCATCATCGCCGGCATCTACCCAGCGAGCCGCGCGGCGAGGCTCGATCCCATTCTCGCACTGCGGAGCGAGTAATGAAACTCGCGAGCAAGATCGACTCGCTGGGCGAGGGCGTGCTGATCGCGCTCGACGCCATCCGCACGAACAAGGTGCGCGCCAGCCTCACGATTCTGGGAATCGCGGTTGGAGTGTTCGTGGTGACCGCGATGGCCGCGGGCGTGCACGGCATCAACGAGGGCGTGACGAAATCGCTCGAGGCGGCGGGCCCCACGACCTTCTACGTGACGCGATGGCCGATGGGCGTGAACAATTGTAACGGCTCGGCGGACAGCTGTCCGTGGCGGCATCACAAGCCGCTCACGATCAACGAGGCGACGACCATCGCGATGCTGCCATCGATTCACGGCGTGATCGCGCACGTCGGCAGCGGGGCGGCTGTCAAGTATCACGATCGCAGCTTGGGAGCGGCTGGCATCGAAGCCTATACGGCGGGGTGGACGGACGTGGACGGAGGCGACATTGGCCCGGGACGCAGCTTTACTGAGAACGAAAACGCGAATGCCGCGCAGGTGATCATCATCACCGACAAAATGAAGGAAGCGCTCTTCGATCAGAGCGACGCTGTTGGCAAGGTGTTGACAGTGGACGGCAAGCCGTTCTTGGTAATCGGCGTCTATCATCCCATTGCGAACTTCTTCAGCAATAATGACAAGCCGTTCGCAATCATCCCGTTCGAGACTGGACGCCGCAAGCTGCAGTTTGGCGTGCGGTGGATGGACCTCACCGTCAAGCCGAAGGACGGCGTGCCCCAGGACGTCGCGATGGACGAGGTGACGGCCACGCTGCGCACGCACCGCCGGCTGCGGCCGTCCGCCGAGGACACGTGGTTTCTGTACGGGCAGGACAAGGTGATGGAGCTCTACAACAGCACGGTACAGATCTTCTTCATCGTGGTGCTCGCGCTGTCGGCGATCGGGTTGCTGGTAGGCGGCGTGGGCGTGATCGCAATCATGATGATCTCGGTCACCGAGCGCACACGCGAGATCGGCGTCCGGAAGGCGCTGGGCGCGACGAAGGCGATCATTCTCTGGCAGTTCCTCGTGGAGGCGGCGACGCTCACGGTCATCGGTGCCGCGACGGGGCTTGCCATCGGCTCGGGGCTCGCCTGGGCGATTCGGGCGAACACCTCGATCGATGCGACGATCCCGCCGCTGGCGATCATCGCGGCCTTGGCGACGAGCGCGGTGACGGGAATTCTGTTTGGGCTGCTGCCAGCGTTCCGCGCGGCGAGGCTCGATCCGGTCGAAGCGCTACGCTACGAGTGATTCACG
>Ga0193751_1002015_pt1 | contig 12572 bp, 10 predicted proteins | sample L1c2metaG_FD_143050 | JGI IMG/M metagenome (GOLD analysis project Ga0193751, IMG submission 143050) | Soil microbial communities from a riparian zone of the East river system, Colorado, United States - L1c2 | ecosystem: Environmental > Terrestrial > Soil > Riparian zone | place: USA: East River... | reverse complement strand
CTTCTACGGAGGCCGACCAGCAGGAAGCGTGACCTCGGCGCTGCAACTCCAACGCGACGCCGACCGCGGCTCCAATGGAGTCGCGATCGCACCCTCGAATACGCTCTCGCACCACGCGCTCCTCCTCATCAATCCGCACACGTCGTTTTTCTTCCGCGCCGAAGTGCAGGTCATGAGTCAGGAGGGGTTGAACGCCTACGGCGCGGTCACGTGGGGACAGTTCTTCGTCTATCAGGGCTTCAACGATCGCGCGGGCTGGATGCATTCGTCCACCGGCGCCGACAACATCGACGAATATCTCGAGACCGTAACAAAACGAGGCGACCACTTCGTTTATCGCTACGGCGCGGAGGAGCGGCCCGTGACGGAGGAGAAAGCCGTCATCCGCTACCGGACTCCAAAGGGAATGACGGCGGAGGATTTCAAGATCTACCGCACGCATCACGGGCCGATCGTGCGCGAGCAAAACGGCAAATGGGTGAGCGTGAGGCTGATGCAACAGCCGATGAACGCGCTGATCCAATCGTTCACGCGAATGAAGACGAGGGATTACAAATCCTTCCGCCAGACGATGGAGCTGCACACGAACTCCTCGAACAACACCACGTTCGCCGACGCCGATGGAGACATTGCGTATTTCCACTCCAATTTCATTCCGCGGCGCGACACGTCCTTCGACTGGACTCATCCCGTCGATGGCAGCGATCCGCGCACCGAATGGAAGGGCGTGCTGTCGATCGACGAGACACCCAACCTTCTGAATCCGCCAAACGGCTGGATCTACAACAGCAACAACTGGCCGTGGTCTGCGGCGGGGCCGTTCAGCCCGAAGCGTTCGGATTTTCCCGTCTACGTAGAGTTGAGCAAGGAGGAATCGCCGCGTGGGCGTCACGCGCTGAAAGTCCTTCCAGGCAAGAAAGATTTCACCATCGCTTCCCTCATCTCGGCCGCATACGACAGCTGGTTGCCATCCTTCGCGCGGATGATTCCCGGGCTGCTCAAGTCTTACGACAATCTGCCGGCGTCCGAGCTGGTGAAGCGGAGACTCGCCGGTCCGATCGGCGCGCTGCGCGCGTGGGACTACCGCTGGGGGACAAATTCCGTCGCGACATCGCTCGCCGTCTTCTGGGGAGAGGATCTTCTGAATCACGTCGGCGCTCAAGCCCGACAGGCTGGGATGTCGGCCGAGACCTACGTCATCGAACGCGCGACGGACTTGGAGCGGATTCAGTCGCTCATCGCGGCGATGACAAAGCTCGAGGACGATTTCGGAAAGTGGCAGACGCCGTGGGGAGAAATCAACCGGTTCCAGCGAATCAGCGACGCCATCGCGCCCAGCTTCGACGACTCGGCGCCGAGCATCCCTGTTCCGTTTACTTCGTCGAGGTGGGGATCTCTGGCGTCGTTTGCCGCGCGCGCGTATCCGGGGGAAACGAAGAAGTGGTACGGGACCAGCGGCAACAGCTTCGTCGCGGTGGTCGAGTTCGGGGACAGCGTGCGTGCGAGAGCAATCACCGCGGGCGGGGAGAGCGGCAATCCCTCGTCGCGCCACTTCAACGACGAGGCGCAGCGATACAGCACGGGGAATCTCAGGGACGTCTACTTCTATCCGTCGCAGCTCAAGGGACACATCGAGCGCGTGTATCACCCCGGCGACTAGTTGCCGGGAGGACGAGGCCTCGGCAGCGCTGTCGGCGGAAGGATGTTGTTCAGACGCATATAATTCGCGAGCTGGCTGTAGTGATCCGCCAGGTCGAGTGCGTGCCCGAGCACCATCCCCGCGCGTGCGACCGTCCGCGAATTTCCACCAACGGTGATGGTCACCGGCTCGCCAAGCTTCGCATCGTCGAGCTGGGCGATCGCCTGATCGCAGAACGCGAACGCTTCCTTGAGGCGTGTCACCAGCTTCGCCTTCGGCCAGGTCGCCTTCACCGAATCCGCCGTAGCCGTATCCTCGGCTGCCCGCGTTCCCTTCAGCGCGCCAAAGTTGTTGCAGAAGAAGTAGTCGTCGCTAGCGATGTGCTGAGCGATGAAGCCGATGCTGAGCTGGGCCGGTGTCGGCTTGTAGGCGAACTTCGACTCGGGAATGGAATCGAAAGCCTCCGCGATGTTGCGATGCAACCCCGAGATCCTGGTGCGAAACGCCGCGGTGACTGGGTTGGCGGGTAGTGCGGCGGGCGGTTGCTGCGCAGCGAGGGCGATCGGCGCTACGAGCGCCAGAGTCGCTAAATGAAACAGTTTCATACGTACCCCTTTAGGCATGGCGAAGGACTGTTATAGTGCGCGCGAGTTGCGATTTGCGCAATCAATGCTGATGTGGGTCACACCCGGACGCAGCGAGCGAATCGTCGAATCGACTTTGCAGATGAGCTAATTCGTTACAAAGATTTCCGCCTGGAACATCCTTTCCTTCTTGACGGCGCCAACGCTGTGGGCCGATTTAGGAAGCCAGCGAATCGGTGCTCAGCCGCGTTCCGGGAATTGAACGGCAAACCGCGCATGGAGATGACCAAAATGCCCGATCTCGATCGCCGCCGCTTTTTTGGTGCTGCCGCCGCATCCTTTGCCGCGAGCAAGCTGGGTCTTCTTGCTTTTTCCAGGAGGTTAGACGCCGTGACTCAACCGATTACTGAAGTTCCAACACAAACCAGCAGTGCCAGAAGCGACATTCGTCCGTTCCGCGTGAGTTTTCCGGATGAGCAACTCGCCGATTTGCGCCGACGCGTCAAAGCGACAAGATGGCCCGAGAGGGAGACAGTCGCTGACGATACGCAGGGTGTGCAGCTGGCGACGATGCAAGCGCTCGCGAGCTATTGGGCGGATAGTTACGACTGGCGGAAGGTTGAAGCCAAACTGAACTCGTTTCCGAACTTCATTACGAACATCGACGGACTCGACATTCACTTCATTCATGTGAAGTCGAAAGAAAAGAACGCGCTGCCGCTGATCGTAACGCACGGGTGGCCCGGCTCAATCATCGAGCAGCTGAAAATCATCGATCCACTCACGAATCCCACCAAGTACGGCGGGAACGCGGCGGACGCATTCGACGTCGTGATCCCGTCAATTCCAGGGTACGGATTCTCCGGCAAGCCGACCGCTCCCGGATGGAACCCCGTACGCATCGCGAAAGCGTGGACGACACTGATGGGAAACCTCGGCTACACGAAGTTCGTGGCGCAGGGAGGCGATTGGGGTAATGCAATCTCAGAGGTAATGGCGTTACAGTCACCTCCCGGGCTGCTCGGCATTTCCACGAACATGGCGGCAACGGTCCCGCCCGATCTCGACGCGGCGCTCTTCGCAGGCAAGTCGAAGCCGGCCGGTCTCACCGCTGACGAATCCAGAGCGTGGGATCAGCTAGCCTTCTTCTATAAGAACGGCCTCGGCTACGCCAACGAGATGTCGCTCCGCCCACAAACGCTTTACGGGATCGCGGACTCACCGCTCGGCTTGGCGGCGTGGATTCTGGATCACGATGATGCCAGCGAAAAAATGATCGCGCGCGTTTTTGCCGGACAGCGCGAAGGCCTGTCGCGCGACGACATCCTCGACAACATCACAATGTATTGGTTGACGAACACGGCGATCTCTTCGGCGCGTCTCTATTGGGATACATCGCACACGTTACCGCCAGGAGGTTTTTTCACCGTCAGGAATGTCCAGCTACCGGTCGTCGTCACCGTCTTCCCTGACGAGATCTACGCGGCGCCAAAGACCTGGGCAGAGAAAGCGTATCCGAAGATGATCTACTACAACAAGTTCCCGAAGGGCGGGCACTTCGCGGCGTGGGAGCAACCAGAGTATTTCGTGACTGGGATGCGCGATGGCTTCAGATCACTGCGTAGTTCGGCGACAACCGGTGGCCGCGCCGACTGACAATGGTTCCGGAATCTCCGAAGATCGACAACGAGCGTCGCCAATTTCTTGGCACCGCGCTGATGACCGCCGTAGCCGCCAGCCGTTTAGGCGTCACGGCGTTTGCAAACACACCGCTCGACAAGCTGCTCGGAGGAGAAGGAATCATGACTGCGCCGTCTGGCCGGGCCTCGTTTGACTCGCTGAAGCAGATCAACGCCGGCGTTCTCAATGTCGGATACGCTGAGGCGGGACCAGCAAATGGGCGTCCGGTCATTCTGCTCCACGGCTGGCCGTACGACATCCATGCCTTCGAAGAGGTCGCGCCGATCCTGGCGGCGAAGGGATATAGAGTCATCATCCCCTATCTGCGCGGCTACGGAACGACGCGCTTTCTCTCCGATGCCACGATGCGCAACGGAGAGCAGGCAGCAATCGCCGTCGACACCATCGCGCTGATGGATGCGCTCAAGATCCAGAAGGCGATCGTCGGCGGATTCGACTGGGGGTCGCGAACAGCGGGGATCGTGGCCGCCCTCTGGCCCGAGCGCATCAAGGGATTGGTCGCCGTCAGCGGCTACATCGCGGTGAATCTCCAGGCCAACCTGCAACCGCTGCCGCCGAAGGCCGAACTTGGATGGTGGTACCAGTACTACTTCGCGACCGAGCGTGGCGTCCTCGGCGCGCGCACGGCGGCGGCGTTCAACAATCCCGATCACGTCAAGATCGTAATTCACAACTACCGCTGGAGACTGAGCATCGCCGACGGCGAAGCGAAGTACAGCGACCTCGAGCAGAAAATCTTCGCGGGTCCGAGCATCTCTGTACCCTCGATCACCATCTCCAGCGATTTCGATGGTGCGGCCGCGGACGGAAAAGCGTACGCATCCAAATTCATCGGCAAGTACGACCACCGCATTCTGAACGGCATCGGTCACAACGTGCCGCAGGAAGACCCACAAGCCTTTGCGAAGGCGATTGTGGATGTCGACGGCTTCTAGGCGGGAGGGGGGAAGCGGGAAGCTAGAGGTACTATGCGTTCGATCGGGGAGCTCGACAAATGTCCGAATCAATCGATCGGGAGCGGCGCAGATTCTTCAGCGCCGCGGCCGCTGTGCTCGGCGCGGCGAGGCTCGGCGGCATTGGATCGGCGGTGCAACAGATGGCGTGCGCAGCGCTGACTGAGAGAGATGAGGGTGTGCTTCCGTCGTTCAGCGGAGCGACCGAGTGGCTCAACTCTCCACCGCTCACACCAGCGGGCGTGCGTGGGAAAGTCGTGCTCGTCGATTTCTGGACTTATACGTGTGTCAACTGGCTCCGCACCCTTCCCTACGTGCGTGGCTGGGCCGACAAATATCGCGATCAGGGATTGGTTGTAATTGGTGCGCATACGCCGGAGTTCCCGTTCGAGAAGGACATCGACAACGTGCGGTGGGCCGCGAAGGAAATGGACGTGAGATATCCAATCGCAGTCGACAGCGATTACGGCGTCTGGCGCGCCTTCGACAATAACTACTGGCCAGCAGTGTATATCGCCGATGCTAACGGTCGCATTCGATTCCACCATTTTGGTGAAGGCAACTATGACGGAATCGAGAGAGTCATTCACCGATTGCTGAGTGGGAGCGGCAAGAAGACAGACAATCAACTTGTGAAAGTCAGCCCGCGTGGTCTCGAGGTCGCAGCCGACTATGGTACGCTGCGATCGCCGGAGAGCTATCTCGGTTACGAGAAGGCGGAAGCGTTCGCGTCTGATGCGCTACAGGACGCGCCTCGCTCATATACCGTCCCGTCCCTCGCGCTGAATCAATGGGGACTCGCCCGTAATTGGACCGTGAAAGGAGGACGCGCCGTGCTCAACGACGCGAATGGCAAGATCGCGTACCGCTTCCACGCCGCGACGTGAATCTCATCATGGGAGTTTCGCCGGGATCGCAGCCGGTGCGGTTCATCGTGAACGTCGACGGCAAGCCGCCCGGCGAAGCGCACGGAACCGACGTCGATGATCAGGGGAACGGGACGGCAGGTCGTCAGAGGACCTACCAGCTCGTGCGCGAGCAGACCCGGATAACCGATCGGGAGTTCGAGATACATTTCGCCGGGCCGGAAGTGGAAGCGTTTTGTTTTACGTTCGGGTAATGACTGCGGCGCCTCCCCATCAAACAAAAAGAGGACGCCAGATGGCATCCTCCTAATTTTTCTTCGACCCCGCGCGCATGGCGGACTCAGATGGTGAGGCCGACCTTGCGGGCTACCGCGACGAAGCGTGGATCGGAGTGTAGCCGGGCGAACGCTGGCTCCAGCTTCATGACGAATATGGCTGGGGCACGCTCGACGTACGCTTTCTCCAGCTCAGCGATCGCCTTGTCATCATCTCCGAGACCCGCCTGGATTACCGCCAGCGCATAGTGTGACACATACTCTCCTGCTCTGGCCCGAGCAAGCAGGCGATTCAACTCCGCCCGCGCATCCGCTCGCCGGCCGCATTTTGCATAGGTGTAGCCCCGCACGCCTAGCAGCAGGGTAAGAGGTTGGTCCGCCGAGTTCTGTAGCGCCGCGATGGCCTCGGGGCAGCGGCCGAGACTGATGTAGACGCGCGCGAGCTCCTGACGCACTCCCACGAAATTCGGGTCGCGCTCGAACACTTTGCGCGCCTGTGCGAGCGCCTCGGGATAATGCCCGGTATAGAACAGGATGGTAACGAGGCGAGTGTTGTTCAGACCGGAAAACGGATCCAGTTCGACCGCCCGACGAAGCTCGCCGATCGCCGCATCGCTGCTGTCGATTGCCATGAAATACCACGCGCGATATAGGTGTATGGGAGGGTAACGCTCATTCAACCTCAGCGCTGTGTCGAACTCGCGCGCCGCCGTCGGCCAATCCCAGTCATGAAACAGCGCGATAAAAGCGAGTGAGACGTGCACTTCCACCAGCGTGCTGTCGTGCGCCAGTGCAAGCGCTGCATACCGCTTCGCCGTGCGGAAACTAGGACCTGGAAGCGAGAAACCGAAATTCGCCTGCAGCGCGTAAGCATCCGCCAGCCCGGTATAAGCAAGCGCATAGGACGAGTCGGTCGCGATCGCCTGCCGAAAATATTCTTGTGCTTTCCTGAGCCCTGTCGAATCGCGTCTCTCGAAGAAGTAGCGACCCTGGAGATACAGCTCGTGGGCCTCGCGGTTCTCCGTCGGGCGCTTCGCCGACGCAATGGTCACCGACGAGATGCGCGGGAGCACCTGGCGGACAATCGATCGAGTGATTGAGTCCTCGACAGTGAACACGTCATCCGTCAGCGCGTTGTGATCGAACATGTCCGACCACACTTCCTTGCCGGTCGCCACATCGACCAGACTGGCCCGCACCCGCCGCCGGTCGCCCATTCTCGTCACGCTCCCATCCACCACGTACTGGACGTGAAGCTGATTTCCGATTTCGCGGGCATCGAGACCTTTTCGCTTGAGGCCGAAGGCCGAAGTGCGCGACATCACGCTCATGCCTTTTACCTTGCCAAGCGCCGTCGTCAGCTCGTCGGCGAATCCGTCGCTGAACGGAAGGTTTGTGGAGTCGCCACCGACATTCGCGAACGGCACGACGGCGATCGAGATAGTGGAAGCCGCGGATGCTGTCGCTGGCGTCCGAGTAGTTGAAGCGTGAGCGAAATGAACCGCGAGATAGGCAAGCACCAACGCCGTTACACCGGTAGCGGCGAACAACGCGCCTCTTCGCTCCCGCCGCAAGGAATCGGCAACCGCGCGTCTCACGCGTCGCGCTCTGGCCAGGAGCATTCCGACCGTTCCACTCGCGAGCGTCCGAACTCGCGCCAGGTCGCGCAGCAACAATTCCGCGCTGGCGTACCGCCTGGCGGGATCCTTACGCAACAGCCGCAGCACGAGACTCTCGAGTGCCGCGGAGATTTCGCTCCGATACGTCGACGGTAACGGCGGCTCGTCGTGCAGGATCGCCAGCGCAACGGCGACCTCTTCATCTCCGTTGAATGGCTTTCGTACTGTGAGCATCTCGTACATGAGCACGCCAAGCGCCCACAGGTCTGCACGCCCATCGACTTTGTCGCCCCGAACCTGCTCCGGCGACATGTAAGACACGGTCCCGAAATGCGCACCGGTTTCGCTGATACTCTGGTCGCGCGCTTTTGCCAGGCCAAAGTCCAGGATCCGAACCGTTCCGTCCGGCAGCAGCATGACGTTGCCGGGTTTCAGGTCGCGATGCACGACTCCAGCGGCGTGTGCGGCCTGCAACCCTTCAGCGATCTGTCGCGCGATCTCCAGGCACTCGTTGACCGGCATGTCGGCGTCGCGCTTCAGGCGCGCTCGAAGAGTCTCCCCTTCGTACAGCGACATCGCCAGGAAGAGCCAGCCGCGATCGGTCGTACCGACTTCATGCACCGAACAAAGGTTGGGATGGTCAAGCGCGGCCGCAGCGTGAGCTTCTCTTTGAAACCGCGCTTTGGCGGACGCATCGAGGTTGTAGTGAGGCAACAAAAATTTCAGCGCAACTGCTCGGCGTAGCTGGCTGTCGTATGCGCGGTAGACCACACCCATGCCTCCGGCGCCGAGCACTTCGCCTACATCGAAATGAGAGATGGTAGTGCCGGCGATGCCGAGCGGGTCGGGCTGGCGTTCCTGGTCAGGTGAGTAACGGCTGCCTTGCATTGCGAGACTGCCGCTGGCTTCCGCGTCGGCCTTCAACAACAGGTCTAGCGCTCGATGTAGCTCAGGATTGCTGTCAGCCAGCGCCGCGAGGCGGGTCGCGCGTGTGCCTGGATCGAGATCGACGATCGCGTCGAAACCTGAACGGATTTCCTGCCAGCGCTGCTCGTTCACCGCAGGGACTCGCCTTTGAGATCGACCGCCAGCCACGCGCGAGCGGAGCGTAATTCGCGCTTCGCAGTCGCGAGTGACACGCCTGCCGCCGCGGCGCTCTCCTCGAGAGAAAGGCCGCCAAAATATCGATACTGCAGCAGCCGGCCCTGTCGGGGACTCAGCTGCGCGAGGCGCGTCAGCGCATCATCCAGCTCGGCGAAACTCTCGAGATTTTCGTCTGAGAATTCCGCAAGCTCGTCGAGCTCCAACGGTCTCACGCCTGCTCCGCGTTTCTCAGTGAGACGGGCGCGGGCACGGTCGACGAGCAAATTCCGCATGATCTCGGACGCGAGCGCCAGGAAACGCGCGCGATCCGGCAGCTCGACGCGGGGCGCGCCTACCAGCCGGATGTATGCCTCATGAACCAAGGCAGTGGTGTTGAGCGAGCTGTCACTCCGCGCACCACCCAACCGCCGGTGCGCGAGCTCGTGCAGACGGTCGTAAACCAGCGGGATCAACCGGTCGCGCGCACTTGCGTCCCCTGCGCTCCACTGCTGCAAGAGACCTGTGACCTCAGATGGGTCAGGCGGCATTCGGTTTTCCACTCGCTATCGGCTTCCCACGTTATGGGTTGCCGGTACGACCGGCAAGGTGAATGAGCCGGTTTGCCAGCCGATCTCGTTACAGATGGTGTAAGGTCACCTTTTCACCGGGAGCTACTTGTATGCACCGCTACTTCCAATTCACCCTTGCTGGCCTCACTGCATCGGCTCTTTTCATCGCCTGCGAGCAATCAACGACGCGACAGCAATCGGGGCCAACCATTACCGATCCGAGCTTCACAGTGGCGTCCGGCTTCGTCTCGACGCCGGTGGCGCGCGGCAGTTCCGAGGCTTTCCACATCCGATCAACCGACGGATTTGACGTCGAAATCAAGGCAAAGGACAGTACCGATATTGCGGTGTCAAATGTCGTCGTGGCGCCCGGAGGGAGTTCGGGTTGGCATTCGCATCCGGGGCCTGTTCTCGTTGTTGTTAAGACCGGTGCGATCACTTTCTATCGCGCCGGGAAACACAGCGGCCTGGACGGCGACGACGAGAATCGGGACAACGGAGCCAACGGGCCAACATGCACGCGCACCGTTTATCCGGCCGGCTCCGCGTTCGTCGAGGTACCAGCGCCTGGCCACGTGATGCTGGCGAAAAACGAAGGAAGTATCGAGGCGACCGTGACCGCTACGTATTTCGCTCCGCCGGGTGCAGCGCTGCGTATCGATAAACCTTGGCCCGGTGGTGATTGCCCGCAGTAAATGCACTCGCTGCCAGGTAGTTTCCGCTCTGTCGCGTAACGGAAAGCCCTTGCAATGCGTGCCATTGCAAGGGCGTTTTGCCGCTTTCATCCTTCATTCATGGCCAGGCTCATGACGGGCGAAGAGAACCGAAGTTCACGTCGAGAGTTCGTGACGAAGGCCGGACGCCTCGCCTCGGCCGTCTCGCTCACAACGTTGATCACTCCTGTCGAGGGCTTCGCGGCACCTGTGAGAACCTCGCCAGCATCGATCGTGGCCGGAGATTGGGATCTCTCCTGGCTTGGGCTTCTCGCTACGGCGACGGACCGTGCGGTGTTCGACTGGCCCAGTCTGGGCGATCCCGCCGATCCGGCGGTTTTGTATTACGTCGTACGATACCTCGACAATTGTGAGGCAGTGTACGCGCGCCAGAAATACCAGGCGCGCGCCGTTGTTAATATCCGCACTCAAGCAGTTGCCGCCGCCCTCAACGATGCGACCTGGGAGCGCTACGCCCTGGGGACCGAGTACAGTGTGAACGATCCCACAACACACAAGGCGGCGGTTCGAAATCCTTTTTGGCATCGCGCGCCGGATCCTTCGCCTGGGGTAGTGTTGCCGACGCTGGGAGACCTGCTCGCACGAGGCTCAATTATCCTCGTCTGCGATTTCGCGCTCGGACATTTGGCAGAGCGCATCGCTGAGAGGACCCGTCGTCAGCCGGACGAACTGCATCGGGAGTTACGCAACGGCTTCGTACCCGGCGCGTTCGGGGTACCCTCGGGCATATACGGCCTTGCCAAGGCACAGAACGCTGGATGTGCGTTCGTGCGCATGTGAGCGAGCGCTGGAGATGAAGCGCGAGCCGCTTTCGTACTCGGCCTCGCGCCTTGACTCCAGCGCGAGGGATGACACCGACAAGATCTAAAAACGCACGGTGTAGCTGCTGAGAATCAGACGCCGAGCGAGCCCGCCGCCGCCATGAAAGCTGGTGGCATCATCGACATAACTCGGGCGAAAATTCATATACGCCCGCACCGGCATGCTGACCGTGATCGTCTGAGCTCCCCGCGTGATCCCGACGCCTGGTGACGCGTACACCACCGTCATCGGCAACCGCTGTCCGTCGTCGCGGCCGCCAATCACATCACGTCGCGGCGTCCCATACGCCAGAGCACCCAGGTTCACCGACAATCCCAGCGGCGTCGAGACCAGTGTGCTCACTCCTGCGCTCGCGTCCCACGTGTCCGGCGCAGCCCAGTGCACCGTCGATCCGGGCGAACGCACGACATCCGTTGTCTTCTTCGGGTTGAAGATGTATGTGCCACCCCCATACAGGTAGCTGCGCTCAAACACCGGCCGAAAACTCTTCACAGCGAGTATGAATCCCCAGCCGCCGTCGCCCAGCTCGATCGGCGGGTTCACTGGAAACGCAACCGAGGTACCGTCTGCTTTCCAGAATGTGCCGCTGACGTCATTCTTTCCAGTCGGTGCCTTCACACCAAAGCCGATCGCTACGTTTCCGCCCGGTTGCAGCGGATGTGCGTTTCTCAGCCAGTAGTTCGCAGCGACCGACACATCCCCGAGACCTGCCGAGGAATTCTGGTGCCGCTGGCCGTCGGCGTATGTGAGCTCGAGACTTCCCCGCGAGATTGGCGCGCTGATCGCCACGGAGAATCGATCACTCACGCCATACACGAGATTGGTGGTCAGCGACTGCGAATGAACGATCGACGGATTTCCGCCCGGTGCGAGATCATTCCGCGGACCGGTGCCGACAATGAGTTGATCCGAGCTCACATAGCGGTAGCCGAGTCCGACCTGCCACGTGCCCGCACTCAGGTAAATGTCCCCGTCTCCCCCGCCCAGCGCGCCGAGGGATGGACTGGTGTACCGACTCGGCGCGCAGCCCTGCGCCCGTGCGAGTTGAGCGTCGAATGCAATGATGCTCAGTAGACCAGCGAGAACTAACACTCCCGCGCGTCGAACGCCTTTCGCTAACCACATAGATGCCTCACTGGGTGAGATGGAGCCGAATCGTGACGATGATGGCCCCACATTGGACTTACGATTCATAGCTTCGATCGGCTAGAGGCGCGGACCCCTCTTGTCGGTCGACCGACGGTCTGAGTCCTCGCCTCACCCTTCTGAAACGAGATCGCGGACCAAACCGGCTCATTCTGCTTGCGAACCGTGCGATTAGATTGGCAAAATGAAAGTCCTTGTTACCGGCGGCACCGGGGCAATCGGAAAATTCCTGCTGCCGCTGCTGCTCGAGAATAAACACGAAGTCGTAGCACTCACGCGTTCTGTCACCAAGGCCGCTCAGCTCGACGACAGCGGCGTGTCCGCGGTGATCGTCGATCCGCTGAACACGCAGCAACTCACAGCGGCGGTTCGGCGCGCCGAACCGGATGTGATCATCCATCAGCTCACGGCGCTAACCGGCGCTGGCAACTTCCGGAAACTCGATCAGGAGTTCGCGCTGACCAACCGGTTCCGCACCGAAGTCACCGACACACTGCTTGCGGCCGCGCGCACCATCGGCACCCGGCGATTCATCGCTCAGAGCTACTGCGGCTGGCCGTACGCGAAAAAGGGCGGTTCCG
>Ga0193751_1002014_pt1 | contig 12572 bp, 10 predicted proteins | sample L1c2metaG_FD_143050 | JGI IMG/M metagenome (GOLD analysis project Ga0193751, IMG submission 143050) | Soil microbial communities from a riparian zone of the East river system, Colorado, United States - L1c2 | ecosystem: Environmental > Terrestrial > Soil > Riparian zone | place: USA: East River... | reverse complement strand
GAGCCTTTCACGATCAGGTCTCTCTCTCGCGTGACCACCTTCTGCCGATCCTCTTTAACGCGACTCGTGCGTCGGTGCTAGAATCGTGCACTCTGTCGGCGCTCGTTGCTCGTTAAGCTCTGAAGCTTTGGAAGGGACCTGAATGTATAACCTCAACCGGAAGATAGTTGGGTTTGGTCTGGCGACTCTGTTGGCGGTGGTCGCCTCATCTGCTCGCGCCCAGAGCTTCACCCTCGAACAAGTGATGAGCTCGCCTTTTCCTTCGGAGCTCACGGTCTCAAAACGCGGAGACAAGATCGCGTGGGCCTTCGACGGGGAAGGAAAACGGAACCTCTGGATTGCGGAAGCTCCCGCCTTCACTGCCCGGCAATTGACGCATTACAACAGCGACGATGGGCAGGAGCTGACTGATCTACTTTTCTCGCCGACCGGGAACAGCATTGCTTATGTTCGAGGCGGAGACGCAAACCAGTCCGGCGAAGTTCCGAATCCATCGAGCGATCCAGCGGGCGCAAAGCAGGAGATTTGGGTCGTTGACGTGCGCACCGGGCGCGTGACGCGCATGGGCCAGGGCAATACGCCGATTTTTTCTCCTGCCGGTGATCAGGTTGAATTTCTTCGCGGCGGCAGCATCTGGACTGCCCCCATCCTCGGTGGTAAAGAAAGCAAGATGTTCGAGATTCGCGGCGCGGTGAATAGCGCGCCCCAGTGGTCGCCCGATGGATCGCACCTGGCTTTCGCGTCGTCACGCGGCGACCACGGCTTTATCGTGGTCTATGACAAGCGGGCTAACAGTTTCAAGTTTTTATCGCCAAGCGTCGATCGAGACGTGGCGCCGCGCTGGTCGCCGGACGGTCGCCAGATCGCCTTCATCCGGTTGTTCAATGTCGTGGATACGTTTTCCAACGACCGCGAACGTCTGCAGCCGTGGGCTATTGAAGTCGCCGATGCGCAAACCGGGAGTGCAAAAGAGATTTGGCGCTCAGGCAGCGGCGATAACGACTCATACACGGGCTCTGGCGGCGATTTCTGGCATTGGGTGGCCGGCGACCGGATTCTGTTTTCGTCAGAGAAAGATGGTTGGGCGCATCTCTATTCTATCTCCTCCGGCGGTGGTGTGCTGATGGATCTGACGCCCGGCAATTATGAAGTTGAAAACGCCGCGCTGTCACCGGACAAGTCCTTTATAATTTTTTCCGCGAACAAAGACGACATCGATCGGCGGCATCTTTGGCGAGTCAGCGTGAATGGTGGCGCGCCTGAGCAAGTCACGAAGGGGGGCGGGATTGAAATGGCCCCCGTGCTGTTCGATAACGGTAGTCAGATCGCCTTCTTCCATTCGACTGCGCGCGAACCGTATCTCCCTTTTACAACTTCCATCGATGGATCCAAACAGAAGCCTTTGGCGCCACAGGCCCTGCCGCGCGACTTTCCCGCCACGCAACTCGTCACGCCGGAACAGGTAATTTTCAAAGCCGCCGACGGCACTGAGATTCACGGGCAGTTGTTTAAGCCGGCGCATACATCAGGCAAATCTCCGGCGCTGGTGTTCATGCATGGAGGCCCTTCGAGGCAGATGCTCCTGGGCTGGCATTATCTCTACTACTATCACAACGCGTACGCGATGAATCAATATCTCGCCAGTCGTGGTTATGTTGTACTGTCCGTAAACTATCGCAGCGGGATCGGTTATGGCCGCGCGTTTCGCCTGGCGCAGCACCGCGGCGCGCGCGGCGCGTCGGAATACCAGGATGTCGTCGCCGGCGCGAAATATTTACGCGACCGCGATGACGTGGATAAGAAGCGGGTCGGTCTGTGGGGTGGATCGTACGGAGGCTATCTGACTGCATTGGGATTGGCGCGCAACTCGGACATCTTCGCCGCGGGCGTGGATTTTCACGGAGTACACGATTGGAGCATGAGCGTCGCCGGGCTACGGGTACCTACCGACACCTCTGATCGCGTTCGGATTGCGCGTGAGTCTTCGCCAATTTCGGCGGTGGATAAATGGAAGTCACCAGTGCTCCTGATTCATGGTGACGACGATCGCAATGTCGAGTTTGCGCAGACGGTGAATTTGGTGCGCCGGTTGCGAACAAACGGAGTGTACTTTGAAGAACTAATTTTTCCTGATGAGATTCACGACTTTCTGCGGCATCAGGATTGGCTGCGCGCTTATCATGCCGGCGCGGACTTTTTCGATAAGCATTTGAAGTGACATTCAACCCTCGCAATATTCTCGTCATCGATTTCGGCCAACTTGGCGACGTGGTCATGAGCCTGCCGGCGCTGCGCGCAATTCGCGCGCACTTTCCGCAGGCACGCATCACCGTCATTGTCGGCCGGCCAGGCGCGCAGATAATCGATATGTCTGGTTATGCCGATGCGACTATCGAGGTTGACAGGGTCGAGTTGCGAGACGGATTCAAAGCGCTTTCGGTGCTGCGCATTTTCCAGGTAGTCAAAGACGTCCGCCGGCGCAAGTTTGATTTCGTCATCGACCTGCACAGTTTTTCCGAGACGAATCTGTTGGGTTTCTTTTCGGGAGCCCCCAAGCGACTTTTTTCTCGGCGACCCGGACGTTCGCTGGATTTTCTCGCCAACTTCAATCCGAAACCGTCAGTTGACAAGAATGACCCCGACCAGCATTTGATCGAACGTTATCTGGACGTGCTCGTGCCTTTGGGAATCAGGGATCAACCGCGCGTGCCGCGGCTGATGACCCGGCCAGAGGACGACCGGGCGATTGACGGGATGCTGCGCAAAGCAAGGGCTGAAATGGGCACGCCCTTAGTCGGACTGTTTCCCGGCGCGGGTCATCCGGGACGCTGCTGGCCCCTGGAACAATTTGCTGAGCTGGCCGACTTCCTGATACGCAACGATGGCGTGAGGCCGGTCATTTTTGTAGGCCCGGAAGAGCGCCACCTGGTGCAGCGGATGCGCGCCCTTTTCCCGTCAACCTGCGTTATTCTCGAGAAACTATCCATTCCACAACTCGCTGCCGCGCAGGCAAGGCTGGCGGTCTTTGTTTCCAACGATACAGGTCCGGTGCATATTGCCGCCGCGGTCGGGACGCCGATCGTAGTCGTGATAGACCTGCCGCGACCCCACGCTTATGTGCCGACGGGCACTTCGCAACGCTTGATTTTTAGTGAGAGCGTAGCGGCGATCGATGTCGAGCAAGTATATCTCGCCACGCGTGAGTTACTTATTGCTGGACGAACGGAGACGCTGTTCGCGAGTTGACGCATCCGAAAACAAATGTCCAGGCGCAAATCCACACTCCTTTTATCACTGATCGCGATGGCAGCGCCACTCCGGCGCCTTCCCCGGTAAAAGCGAAAGCCACGCCAGATTCGTTGTCGAGGCAACCAGCGGATGTGGCTTTGGCCCGGGACATTGATCGGACAATCGACGCCAGCGATCTGATCCGAGCGCGTTGGGGTGTCTTCGTCACCTCGATGAAAGACGGCCGCGTGCTCTACTCGCGCAACGGCGACAAGTTGTTCACTCCGGCGTCGAATATGAAAGTCTACACGACCGCGGTAGCGCTCGATCTTCTTGGAGCGGACTACCGCTGGCGGACCTCTGTGTATGCAGACAAACAACCGGACGCGAATGGAGTCATTGACGGAAACCTGGCGCTTTACGGGCGGGGCGCTCCGGATCTGCAGACAAAAGACCTTGCCTCGCTTGTCGATCAGGTCTACCAGCGCGGCGTGCGCCAGGTGCGCGGCAACATCATCGGCGATGAAAGCTATTTTCGCGGCGAACTATACGGACTGGGTTGGCAGTGGAACGATCTTCAGTGGTACTTTGGCGCCGAACCAAGCGCGCTGACAGTCGATGAAAACAGCTTTGACTTGACGATCACGCCGGCTAAGAAGGTTGGCGACAGCGCAACGCTCACTCTGAATCGCGCAGCCAATTATATTCATCTCAGCAACCACACCGCCACAGCCGAGCGTGACGCGACGACCACGATCGGTATCAACCGCGGATTGTCAGATAACGAATTGTTGGTATGGGGCGACTTTCCCGTCGGAGGTCGCGCCTTCGGCGCCGCTCTGTCAATGCCCAAACCGTCACTCTGGGCGGCTATACTATTCAAACAAGCCCTGATCGCTCGAGGGATCAGAGTCGAAGGCGAGGCGGGCAGCCGCGACTTTCGCGTCGCGGAGCGCGAGAAATTCGATCCGCAGAATGCTTTCGAGATTGCCCAGGAGAATAGCGCAGCGCTCAGCGAAATCGTTCGTCACACAAATAAGGAAAGCGACAATCTTTACGCTGAGCTGATTCTGCGCACGCTGGGAAAAGAACGAGGTACATCCGCGCCAGATCCCGATTCGCATAAGAACCGCGCACGCGGCGATGACGAAGCAGGCCTGGCGGTCGTACGATCCTGGCTGGATCGCAACGGCGGCGGCGGCGATGACCTCGCGATTCGGGATGGCTCAGGCCTATCGCGTCTTGATCTGGTGACACCGGAAGCAACCGCGCGTCTGCTCGTGGCCATCTCCAGGACGAACTCCGCGACTGTTTTCCATGACTCCCTTCCGATCGCCGGCCGCGACGGTACTCTCAGGGGGCGCCTGCCCCGCGAAACTGGTCGCGTCTTTGCCAAGACCGGCACACTGACCTATGACCACTCCCTTTCCGGCTATGCAGTAACGCCAGACGGAGAGGCTCTCGCCTTCTCGATCTTCTGTAACGACGCGACCGGCAAAGGCAATCCCGTCCGCCTAATCGACCAGATCGCCGACCTAATCGCCGGATCAGGATCGACGCCGAGTGCGAAATAGCCCCACAAACACAACGCTTTTCACTCATTTTCCTTACAGTTTGCTCTAGACAAACATAGTTCAACCGCGTAATATGGTAGGCGGCTGGTCACGCCTGCCCCGTTGAAAGCCAAGCCGGCTCCCTCGTCCTTTTCAGTTCAAATCAGGAGATCAAAATGTCGCAGGTCATCCGAATTCTCTCCGCATGTTTTTTTCTTTTAGTATTGGTTACCGCAGTGTCCGGGCAAAGCAACCTAACTGCGAAGGCCAGTGCTCAACCACAGCCTGCGGCCGCAGATGGCTCGGGCAGCGAAAACGATCGGGTGCGCGACGGCTTGCTCGGTCCGGTGCGGCGTGTCCGCACTGAAGTGGTCAAGCTTTCAGCAGTAGCTGGTGGCAAAAGTATTGAAGACAGCAAACACGTTCTGTTGGAATCCGCTGAGTACGATCTCAAGGGAGTGAAGACTCAGAACCAATACTTTCCCATCGCGGGGGCGACCCTGACGGGTCGCGAAGTTTACAAGTATGACGAAAAGGGCAACATCAGCGAAATGACTCTGCTCAATGCCGATGGATCGCTGGTGAGCAAGGAAGTTTACAAGTACGAATATGACTCAGTCGGGAACTGGGTGAAGATGACGACCTCGGTGGCGGTCGTGGAAAACGGACGCATCGGTTTTGAACCTACCGAGGTCACCTACCGAACCATTTTTTACTATCTCGACGCAGCCATGGCGAAGATGCTCCAGCCTGCCAGTTCTGTAGCACCTGCCAATGTCGCCGCCGGAGAAGCACCGGTCCAACCGTCCAAGTCCCTTGAGACAAAGCCCGCCTCGGCGTTGCCTCCGCAGTCGTCTCTCAATAAACTCAAACTGTCCGTGGTCACGCCGCTGAAGAGTGATTTTCTAAGTACACCTGATGAAACAAACAGAAAGGTCGTCGTCGCTAACAGCGATCCGCCGCCCAATGCGCGACCTTTGTTGAAACCAATATCGGGAGGTGTCCTCAATGGCAAGGCCTTGAGTTTGCCCGCGCCGTCCTATCCGGAATTTGCGCGCCGGATGCGAACCGGTGGACTGGTGGAAGTAGAAGTTGTGGTTGACGAGGATGGCAAAGTCATTTCGGCGCGCGCACTTGCCGGTCCGCCTTCCCTTCGCGACGTTTCCGTGCAGGCAGCGTATCGGGCGCGTTTCTCCCAAACGAAACTCTCAGGTCAGCCAGTAAAAATCACTGGCAAGATCAATTATAACTTCACCATTCCGCAATAAGTCTTTGACGTCCGGCGTGTCTGGTATGCGCCGGCATCGCTCACCAAACTTGTAAGGAAGAGGAACCGCGTATGGCACTGACTGGAGAGCTCAGCGATCTTTCGCTTGCCGAGCTAATCGAGTTTTTCTGCAATCAACGGAAGACCGGCAGGCTGAAAGTCACTTACACCGTAGGCCCGGGATATTTCTATCTTCAATCCGGTTCCGTGATACACGCGAGAATTGGCGTGCTGCGCGGAATCGAAGCCGTCTATTATGCGCTGACACTGCCGAACGCATCGTTCGCTTTTAGCCCGGCGTTTGACGCTCCCGAGCAAACCATCAACCAACCGTGGACCTCAGTAGTATTGGAAGGCCTGCGTCGAATGGATGAAGGCGTTAAGCCCGGCGATCCTTTTCCCGAAGGGCATCACGCGGTCGAAGAAGTTAAAGCCGAAGAAACCAAAGTAGCCGAGCCACAGACCCTCCAGCAAAACGTCGTGGCCGAGAGCAAGGCCATACCGGTTCTGAATCAGAAGCTTGAAAAGCCATTGTTCAAGGCTCCGGCCGCCGATCTGCCGGACATGGGAGCGTTTCTCTTTCAAACAGACAGCCCGAGCCGTTTTGGACCCTGGAAAGTGATCGCTGCTGTCGCTCTGGTGGTTGTTACGATCGCTGTGCCGTGGGGCTGGTACGCCCGCAGCAAAGCGACCAGGCTGACAAACGAAGCACAGGCCCCGAGCGACAGCGTTGCGCCCTCGACTTCCGAAGCGGCTGATTTGGCCGCGAAGCGGGCACGAGAAGCACGCCTCAGGGAACGAGCGGCGCGGGCCCTGGGCCCCTCACAGGCAGTCAATTCGAGCGTAGCCAAAACCCAATCGTCACCGGCGGCCGGATCAAAGAAGGCTACCGTGCAGGTCACTTATGATGAGAACGGGCGGGTCACTCAGGCCTCAGGTGGTGACGCGACGGCCTTGCGCATCGCGCGACAAAAACGGTTCCCCGCTGGTAAGCCCGGTTCGGCGACAATCACGATTCCGATTAATTAGTGTAGGTTCGGAGTCCCGCCTTCAGGCGGCTGGGTTTTTCGAGTAGAAAGGGTTCCGACCAAAAGGCGGTACTCCAGGCAAGTCCCTGTTCGGTCATAGTAACTTCATCACTTCCTCTTCACTGAGAACTTCGTGTGACTGCTTCGCGTGTTCATAGATGCGCGTGACCCGATCTTCACTCACTTCCAGACCGCGGCTCTCCAGCCAGTAGGTGACATTTGATTTGCCGCTCATCGGGCCAATTTCGATGACTTGCTTCAGACCAAATTGTCCGGCGGGCACGCCAGAGTAAATCAGGTCGGCGAGTTCCGTATCGCCTTTGCGGTAGCTCTTGATCACGGCGGCCGCATGAACGCCGGTCGCAGTGCGAAACGCGTCGCGGCCAAAGACCGGGTAATTGAGCGGGATCGTCCAGCGGCAGGCTTCCGCTGCTTTTTCACAGTACTCACCCAGGCGCATCAGATCGTTTTCAATCCAGCCCATCAGTTTCAGATTGACCAACAATTGATCCATCGGTGTGTTGCCGACTCGTTCTCCCATGCCGAGGGCTGAACCGTGAATCTGATCTGCCCCGCCTTCGATGGCGGCGATTGAATTGATCACTCCCAGACCGCGATCCTGATGACCGTGCCAGTCAAGCCGCACCTTCTCGCCCTGCTCGTCAATTATTCCACGGACAAACTTCACTACTTCGCGCGCGCCATCAGGCGTGGCATGCCCAACCGTATCACAGACGCAGACGGCGCGGGCCCCGCAGCGAATCGCGGTGGTGTATAGCGCGCGAATCGTTTCGGGATTGGCGCGCGTGGTGTCTTCAGTAACGAACATCACCGGCAAGCCTTCTTTTACGGCAAACGTCACTGCGTCTTCGGTCATTTCCAGGAGTTTATCGAGTGTCCACGCTTCCGCGTAGAAACGAATCGGGGAGGATCCGATAAAAGTGCAAGCTTCGATGGGAATCCCGGCGCGCTGCGAAATCTCCACAATCGGAATAATGTCGTTGCGATGTGTCCGCGCGGCGCAGTTGGGCCGAATACGAAGTTTCTTTTCGGCAATCTCGCGGGCCATTAGTTCGACGCTCGCCGCATGCGCACCGCCGGCCCCGGGCAATCCAATGTCGGCCGTGTCAATGCCGAGCGCATCCATCAAGTGCAGCAGCTCGATCTTCTTTTCAACTGGAGGCTCACACACTGAAGGCGACTGAAGTCCGTCGCGGAGCGTCTCGTCGTCGAACCCGATATGGCGATCTGGTTTGCGGAACGTCGGCTCAGCCTGGTTCCAGTCGTAGATGAGTTCGGCAACAGACACGTCAGACACCTCCGCGAACTTAACAGCTCTGGTACAGAACCGCTTGCGGTAGCAAGCGGGTCTTTCATACCGATGCATCAACCCGCTTGCTACCGCAAGCGGTTCCGTACCTGGGCGAAAGCTTGTACTCTCAACCGAATTCGATTACAACAACCGCGAGGCTCGTATGTCAACTCAAAGTTCACCAGCAAAGCGAACGCCGCGCACGCGTATCGAAAGAATCGCCCTGGGCTCTGATCGCGCTGCCAAAATCATGGCGGTGCGCGCCAGTATTGCGCGCGTGGCTGAGATTGATGCGGGTTGGCGCGACGCAAATGTGGTGGCCAGATCAGTAGTGACTGACGCGCCGGCGATGCCTCTGACGGATTGGGAGTTGATGAGCGGCGCGCGACAACGCGCCCTCGCGGTGCGTAAAATCCTGATCGAACAAAACCTCGAAGCTGATCTATACGTCGGACTCGAGGGGGGCTTTCACTCGATCTCAGTTGAGGGCGATTGGCATACGTTCCTGCGCGGTTGGGCTTTTGTGACTGATGGCCAGCGAGGCAGCTTTGGCATGTCGCCTTCCATCGGTGTGCCGCCGGCGATCGTGAAGAACGTGATCGAAGGCAGGCGCGAGCTTGGGCTGGTGATTGACGCAGTAGCCGGCGCGCGCGATGTGCGCAGTCGCCAGGGCGCCTGGGGCGTGCTTTCGAGAGATTTGCTGACGCGCTCGATGAGTTTTGAGGCCGCACTCATCGCCGCCTTCGCACCGTTCTATAACCCTGAGTTGTACTCAGCAATCCCATAGCGGCTTTGCAGCACAGTGCGGTAAGCCTATGGCTTACCGCAGACGGCCGCATAATAAGTAGGAGGCTGCGCCTCCAATCTTCCGGAGGCATAGCCTCGGCTGCAAAGAGGCCTGGGCCGGTAAGCCATAGGCCTACCGCGATGTGCTGCGGCAGAGCCGCGATTGGTCAAAAATCGACAGCTTTGCCTCCGCTCAACGACTCCCACGCATCAATGCTAAAATCATACTCACATGCGGGTCACCATTGGGCAGATCAATACAATCAACGGCGATTATGAGGGCAACGTTGCGCGCATCCTCAGCGCAATCGATCAGGCAAGAAAAGATCGGTCCGACCTGATCGTCTTTCCGGAAGTTACTGTTCAGGGCTACACCTCTCTGGACTGGTTTCTCGACAAGGACGTGGTGCGATCGTGCCTCGATCCACTCAAACAGATTATCGAAGCGACCGAGGGTTTGACGGCGATCGTAGGCACGGTGCGTCCCAACGATCAGCCTAATGGACGCTGCCTCTTTAACTCCGCCGCAGTGATTTCCAACCGAAAGCTGCAGGGCTTTGCCGACAAAACCCTTTTGCCCGAATACGACGTCTTCGACGATCCCCGTTATTTCGAGCCGGGGCAACGGCGCAGCTTGCTCAAAATCGGCGATACCAGGCTCGGCATCGCGGTCTGCGAAGATTTCTGGAACGACAAGACGTTCTGGAAGCAGAGACTCTATCCAAATGATCCCGCCCAGGAGCTGATCGAAATGGGAGCGAGCCTGCTGGTTTCGATCAATGCTTCGCCTTTCAACAAGGGCAAGATGAAAATTCGCTGCGAAATGGTTTCGCACCGCGCTAAAGCAGCCGGCATACCGATCGTGTTTGTGAATCTTATTGGCGGAAACGATGGCGTGATTTTTGACGGCGCCAGCATCATCTCAGATCGTCACGGCAGGATCATTCTGCAAGCACCGCCATTCGAAGAATTCGTCGAGACAGTGGATCTGGATTGCGGAATTCCCGACGCTCGCTGTTTGCCCGGGGACGGCATCGAGACGGTGCGCCAGGCGCTGGTGCTCGGCATACGCGACTACGCCCGCAAAAATAATTTCACTAAAGTGGTGTTCGGTTTGTCCGGCGGACTCGACTCTGCGGTGGTAGCGGCGCTGGCCGCCGATGCTCTCGGAGCCGAGAACGTGCTCGCAGTAATGATGCCTTCGCCCTATTCGTCGCGCGGCAGCATCGATGATTCAATCGATCTCAGCCAACGGCTGGGCATTAAAACGGTTGAAAGGCCGATCGGCGAAGCCTTTCATGCGCTGCGAAATGAATTGGGACTTCCTGAGCCGGCCGTCCGCAGCGATTCGGGCGCGATTGAACTCGCGGTAGAGAATCTGCAGTCGCGTCTCCGCGGGAATATCCTGATGACCATCTCTAACGCCGAGAGCCGTCTGTTGCTTTCCACGGGAAACAAATCGGAACTGGCGCTCGGTTACTGCACGCTTTACGGTGATACTAACGGCGGTCTGGCGGTGATCGGCGACGTTTTGAAAACGGAAGTCTACGAGCTGGCCCGGCTCTATAATCGCGAGCGCGAACTCATTCCGCTGTCGATCATCAACAAACGTCCTTCGGCTGAACTTGCGCCCGAACAGTTTGACGATCAGTCTCTACCGCCCTATGACAAACTTGATCCGATTCTCAAGCTTTATTTCGAGCAGAAAGCTTCGCCGGAAGAAATCATTGCGGCGGGTCACGAAACCGAACTCGTCTACGACATCCTCAATCGGGTCGAGTCGCCGGCCAACGAATTCAAGCGCCGCCAATTACCGCCGACGCTGATCATCTCACGCAACGCGATCGGTATTGGCAGACGGCGACCGATTACCCATAGATATCAGCGGCGACCGTCGAGCATCGGGCGCAGTGCACAAAAATAGACGCCAAACTTAGTCGCGGTAACTTGCTCAGGTCAATATACTGAAGCAATATTGTTGCCGTCTCTGACGAATCGATTTCCATGAACCTCTTAACCAGGTGAAACAATGAAAATCAGATCTTTTGTAGCGCTTTGTGCCCTGGCTTTGACGGTCGCATTGGCCGGCTTCCTGACTCCAACTTCTGCTCTGGCCCAGGGCGGCAAGCCTGGTCAAACCAACCTCTCTCCAGAAGAGCAGACCATGTTCAAGGCAATCACGACCGCTCCTGATGTCGCGGCAAAGCTTAAAGCCGCCGATGTTTTGATTAAGAAGCATCCCAGGACCCAGGTGAGAGAGCGCGTAGCCCGCGAGGTCGCCAGTCAAATTGCCGACGTGAAAGACGCCGCGCAGAAAGTAGCGCTGGCACAACAATTCAAAGACATCTTCACCGAGCCAACTGAACAGCAAATGATCATTCCCGAACTGATCGATGCGTTAGCCGGCGTCAACCGATTCGAGGAAGCTTTTGCGAGCGGCGCTGAGTTTCTGACGCGCAACCCCGACTCGCTAACTGTCCTGGTGCAACTAGCGACTGTCGGAACGGATCAGGCAAAACATAAGAACCCTAAATTTGTTCCGCAGAGCCTGCAATACGGCACCACTGCGATCGAGTTGATTGAAGCCGACAAGAAACCTGCTGAGCTGGATGACGCCAATTGGAAAAAATTCAAGAGTACTATGTTACCGAGTTTGTACCAGTCAACGGGCATCTTGAATTTAGTCCGAGGGGATCGGGGCGCGGCCAAGTCCCGTTTGGCAAAGGCAGCGGAAGTTGCACCTACCGACCCGTTTAACTATCTTCTGCTCGCTGGGATTTTGAACGAGGAGTATCAGGACGCCGCAACGCATTATCAAAGCATGCCCAATGGCCCGGCCAAAGACGAGGAGATGAAAAAGATTCTCGCTTCCCTCGATCAGGTCATCGATGCCTATGCGCACACGATCGCGCTGGCGGAAGGCAACGAACGCCTGGCGCCGGTGCGGCAACAGTACCTTCAGGATCTCGAATCCTACTACAAATACCGCCACAACAATTCGACCGAGGGCATGCAGCAGCTAATCGACAAGTACAAAGTGGCGGCTAAGTAGCGGCGAAGTAAGCGCAGTGAGGGGAGCGCACGCATCCTGCGTGCGGTTCGCAGGCATCCCTGCCTGCGCTTTGATTGGATCTAACCAGATGAAACTCGAACTAAGCGAAGGTTCGCTTCTACTCCGGCCGTTTCGAGAAGGGGACGCGAGCGCGCTGTATGAAGCGGTGCGCGAATCCATCTCTGAAGTTTCTCCATGGTTGCCCTGGTGTCACGAGAATTATTCCATCGAAGAAAGCAGAGAGTTCATCGGCTCAAGAGAATTAGCTTCGCAGGGCGGCGAGTGGCACAGCTTTGGAATTTCCGAAGCGGACTGCGGCAAATTTCAGGGTGGCGTGGGGATAAAC
>Ga0193751_1002013_pt1 | contig 12572 bp, 11 predicted proteins | sample L1c2metaG_FD_143050 | JGI IMG/M metagenome (GOLD analysis project Ga0193751, IMG submission 143050) | Soil microbial communities from a riparian zone of the East river system, Colorado, United States - L1c2 | ecosystem: Environmental > Terrestrial > Soil > Riparian zone | place: USA: East River... | reverse complement strand
GGCACCCCGCCGAACTGCCTGGCCACGAAGGGGCCGGTGCCCTACCCGACTGGCAAACCGCCTGTATCGGCCCCTCCGGGACCGGTAGAGCCGAGCCCGCCCGTCGAGTCCAACCCCGCCAACCCCAGCACCAAGCCGGGTGGCGAGGCGAGCGGCGTGCCGGCCCCTGGCGCAAGCCAGGAGCCAACGCATGCTCCGAAGCCGAGTCCGATACCGCAAGCTCCTGGGCCTTCCAGCCCGGGGACTTCCATTCCGGACCCGGACAGCCAGCCGGCCGCATCTCAGTCACCCTCTTCGGGTGGCAGTGTTCCGGTCGGCGGAGGGCTGGCAGCTCTGCTGCTGCCCTTCGGTCTGTTCCTTCGGCGCAAGCTGAACATCGACGCGTAAGCGTCGCCCATGAGGTTGGAGGTTGGCACGGCGTTTCGTCGTGTCACCTCCCCTCTGGGAAAGATATAGTTCATGTACATCCTACCAAGGAGTTACCCACCTGTTCGAGTAGCAATATTCACAGTCGATGGTTAACTTCTTGGTTATCCCATGTTTTGTAACGATCTGATTTGTCCCTGATAAAGTCGCGTACATGTAAAATTAAACGCAATATAACTATTTACTTTTTTGTTTATTTGTTATATAATGTTACTAAATCCATTAAATCCTAGTATGTGGAGTACTAGTAAGGAGAGTGTTATGAATAAACTAATCGCCGCTATTAAGCGAGCACCAAAGCGCGCCGCATCGCTCGCGATCGTCGTCGCCGCGGTTTTGGTACCAGCAGCATTGTTTGCATGGGGACCAGACCGTCCAACATTCACAATGGCCAACCCTGCGCCATATGTGACATTCAACTCTATCACCGACAATGCCCAGCATGGTGATGAGCGTAACTTCGTCCAAATTAAGGACGCGAGCGCACCAGACAGCACCTATGCTGAAGATGTGCCGCTCACAGCAGGTAAAGACTACCAAGTATTTGTCTTCTACCACAACAACGCTGCAAGCAACTTAAACGACGCTGCCCACAACTACAAGGGTATCGCCAAAGACGCATTTATGCGTGTTCAAATGCCTGCAACTGTCACTGCTGGCCAAAAAGCCCGTATTACTGGTTTCGTTGGCGCTTCAAACTCCAACCCAGGCCAGGTATGGGACGAGGCGTACGGTAGCGCAAGCGGCAACTATGCCCTTCGCTTTGTACCAGGTTCAGCTACCATTCACAGCAATGGCGCAGTGAATGGCAAAACGTTGCCAGACAACCTTTACACTACCGGTACACCACTTGGATACGATGCCCTTAACGGTACGCTGCCCGGCTGTAACCAGTACGCCGGATATGTCACCTTCAAAATCCACGTTGACCAGCCAAACTTTGAGGTTCAAAAGACAGTCAGCAAAGCTGGAACCAACACATACTCTGAACAAGTTACTGCTCTTCCAAACGAAGAAGTAGAGTACAAGATCCAATACAAAAACACTGGTACAACCCAGCAGAATGACGTGATCATTAAAGATAAACTCCCTGCAGGTCTTACCTACGAAAATGGTACAACTCAGGTAGCGACGTCTGCCACCAACGGCCAATGGTCGCCTACGACAGATAACGGCGTGGTGGCGCGTGGTATCAACATCGGCGCGTACGCCCCTAACGGCAATGCGTATGTAAAGTTCAAAGCCAAAGTAACTGATAATGACAAGCTTGAGAAATGTGGCGTCAACACGCTCGTGAACACAGCTACTGCTGAAACCAACAATGGCAGCAAAAGCGACACAGCAAACGTCGTTGTCAGCAAAACGTGTCAAGAACAGCCGCCTAAGTACACTTGCGATAGTTTGACTGTTAGCAAGATCGACCGCACGCACTTCGCATTCGACACTCGATACACCGTACAAAACGCTACTTTCAAGAGTGTTACCTACGTCATTCGTGACGAAAACGGTAACGAGATCGCTCGCATGAATGATGCTCACTACACTCAAGATAAAGTTGGTAAGTACACGGTAGAAGCAATCGTTACTGTCACCGTAAACGGCCAAGACAAAACCGCCTCGAGCGAAAATTGTAAAAAACCGTTTGACGTAACGACTACTCCGCCACAAGAGTGTAAACCTGGCATCCCAGTTGGCGACGTTCGTTGTAACGAATGTAAGCCAGGTGTCCCAATGGGCGATACTCGCTGTAATGAAACACCACCATGTGTTCCAACAACAGCTAACAACAACTGTGGTGAAGTTCCAACCCCACCTGAACTTCCACACACCGGCGCAAGCGATAGTATTATTGCTCTCATCGGTGCTGGTTCATTGATCGCGAGCATTGGTTACTACGTAGCCAGCCGCCGCGCACTAAGCTAAGGAGACTGACCGCTCATCATCATACTGAAGCGTCAGCCTCAGATAAGACCACCCTCGTTTTAAACGGGGGTGGTTTTTGGTATACTGAGTATATATGGCGAAGCAGAAGAAAAAACGTAACAAAGTCTATACCGGCAGTGAGGCCAGTATTACGCGCCCTATTGTCACGCGCATCAGCGCGGCGAACCGCAATGTGGTTCAGCAATGGTGGTTTGAAAAGAAGCGTATTGCCAAGCCTGTCATTATTGCCGTAGCCGTTGCGATAATTGTCGTGTGGCTAGCTATCGAGCTCATCCGGGCGCTTAGCGGGAGCGGTGCTTAGCTTCTTAATTGGCAATCGAAATCCAAACGTACTGCCCTTGTTTTCAACGGATTCAAATACCATACTACCACCGTGCGTGACGATAACTTTTTTTGCCAGGAACAGCCCAACACCAGTGCCATCCGGACGTTGTCGGCGAGCATTGGTTGCTCGGAAAAACTTCGTAAACAAATGTGATTGCTCGGCCTTTGGCACGCCAATACCCGTGTCGCTTACTTTGGCCACAACATCGCCATCTTCAACAGAAAGCTCGACCACGATCGTTGTATGCTCCTGAGAATAATAAATTGCATTATCAATAAAGTTCATTAATACCTGGCGGATTTTGCTCTCGTCGAGGTACAAAATAGGGAAGTATGACGGCGCATGGTATTGCAGTTTCAAGTTGTGCGCTTCGGCTGTTGTTTGAAGGCTATCTACTTCTTGGGTGACAATTTTTGCCAGATCAACCGGACGCGATTCAAGCACAAACTTACCCGTCTGCAAACGTGAAACGTTTAGGAAGTCATTGATGAGATGCACCATGCGCTCACTGCTCGTAAATGCCTCGCCCAGCAGCTGGCGTTGCGTTTTGGTAATCCTCCCCACATCTCCTTCAAGCACCATACTAATATAGCCTTTTACGCTTGTCAGTGGCGTTCGCAGTTGGTGCGAGGCCATACTCACGAATTCGTCCTTTGCCTCATCAAGCCGTTGCAGCTGCATATTGCTAGCGCGGAGTTCCTTGGTCGCATCTTCAATACGCTGCTGAAGTGTATTGTTGAATTGTTGGATTTGTTCGAAACGAAGCGTGTTTTGAATTGCGATCGCAAGTTCGTCGCTGGCAATACGAATAAGATCGATGTCACGCTGGGCGTAAGCACTACCGGTTGTTTTATAGCCAAAGAAACAATACCCTATAACGCCACTCTTCGTTTGTAGCCGGGCAGCCACATACACGTTTGCCTCCTGTAGTCTTTTGTATAGATGGTCGGATTGGCTTTCTATCGAATCGACAACTACTACCTCAGGAATACTACGAAGCAGTTTTGAAGAGACGATAGACGTTAGATCGGATACATTACGGCCACTACTTATAAATCTCGGCTCACCCTTCTCGGTACCATCGAGTAACAGTACACTGATGAATTCGGGCTTTAATGCGTCCATAAGAATGTTCATTGAACTCTTCGCAAGCGTGTCAGTATCAATAGAACGAACCAAGATCGAGACGAGCTCATCGAGAACATTTTTCGTATCGTAATCGTCCTGATAGAAGATGGCACGCGTAATACGGTTGAAGAACTGCCGAAGCGGCTGAACGAATAAAATGAGTATCCCAACGACAACAGTAGAGAGTATAACTTGTGTAAAGTTCGGCTGCACGCCTGTAGCAAAAAATGACACGACAACTGCCGTAAAACCATACAAACCACCGGCAAATACCAAAAGCAGAAGGTAGGCGATAAAGCGAGCCACGATTAAGCGGATGTCAAAAAGTTGATAGCGTATCATACCATACGCAAAACTAGCAGTGAATATAAGGCCAAACACCGGAGATAATATAATGAATGAGGTATTATGAAAAATAAGAATAATGATAAAATTCAAAAACGCTAGAAGTGAAAATGTAATCATAACACCGATGAGAGCGTATCGTACGTGCTCTTTTAATCTTCCTTTGAGAATAAAGAATCTACGAAAAAGAATAAAAACACTCGCCGCAAGAGTGCCTATGATGTACGGTAAAAATAGCGCCATTGCCGGTCCTGGAACTGGCTGGACTGTGCCCGCAGAAGTGTCAATATGAGTAAATAGCCATGGACTAAGAGCCAACAAAGCCACGACTATACCTACTATCACGACTATTTTTGTTAGCCTTTTATAATATGCCTCCCCCGTTGGAAAAATATTGGTCAAAAGTAGCATTGCCATAGACATAATTGCCGCCCACATCATCACCAATCTAATCCATAATAATTGATCAAATAGAATAGGATGTACGGAGATGTAGTTAGTAACCGTCCAACCGACAAGCGAAAGAGCCAGAAAAGCGAAGTATCTATTTACTCGTCCCCTAGGATTTTTTGCAAGTACAAGCGTGGCAAGTGCTAAATTGGCAGCTACCGATAAAGACAAAATAATAAGCTCAAGCATTATACTCATCATAATACGATGTTATAGTAAATACTACAAAGTATGGATATGAATAAACGCCAAATACCAGCCTTTATAATCGAACTACTTGAGTATGCGCGACTCGCTCCGTCCGTACATAATACCCAACCATGGCACTTTAAAGTTAACGGCTCCACAGTGTCGCTCATTGCTGCATCTGATCGGTTTTTAAAAGCAGGCGACCCCACTCAGCGTGAGTTATGGATTAGTTTGGGCGTTTGTCTTGAAACTCTCTTACAGGCCGCTCGAGGTCTCGGACTGCATGCATCGATTCAGTCCATACAGACCGACACAATTAACCATCCAATCGCAAACATCACATTCACACCCACGTCACAAAAAGCGCCGGACACTTTGGATATACTCAAAAACCGTCATTCTTATCGCGGCGCGATGCAACCCGCACAGCTACCTGCGTTGCTTATCGAGAACTGTCGATCCGTAGTAAGCAACCTGCCTGGTGTTTCTGTGTCACTTCTACAAGACAAGGTAGCAATCAAGTATGTAGCCGGCTTTACCTACAAAGGCATGCGTCTTGCGCTTAGTAGCTCAGAATTTCGCAAAGAACTTGCCGAGCTTATCAATTACAATTGGTCATCTAGGCGTATAGGCATGCACGGATTTGTATTAAATCACGGAGCCATCGGGTCAATATGGGAGAAGTGGTCTATTGCTCTTGGACTAGATACTAAGCGGAAGGCTCGCGTAGACCAGAAAAAGGTCCTTGAAGCTTCAGGCCTCATTTTCATATCAACCACAGGAGACGTGTCGAGCTTTTGGCTAAACGCCGGACGCGCATACATGAGAGTAGCGATGGAGGTCACAAAGAGTGGCTTTGCTCAATCTACCCTTGCCGCACCCATCGAAGCGGCAAGTTTTCACGAAGATATTGAAAAAATATTACAGACGACCAATCGAATTCAGGCAATGATTCGTATTGGGAAGCCAGCACATTCAAATAAACGTACCTCACCAAGGTTGAGCGTCGACGAACTACTCACATAGCATCTAATGCACGCTGCAATTGCTTAGTATGTTTCTTATGGGCTCGATGATACGCAAGTGTATTAAGGTCGACTCGCAAATGCTTATCTAGAGAAATAAGCGTCCGTCCACTTCTAAGCTTCTCTCCTAATGCTATCTGTCGCACTGCGTACGCAGCCACTACACCCGACATTATTGCCGTACCGCCTAATTGCGGTTGAGTAACGAGCTTGGTGCCAATTTTTAGGAGTGATTGCTGCATGCGAAGAGAAGCATTTTTAGGACCGACAAGAGCCGTAGCATATTTTAACCACTCACTTTTAGTCACTTCCTTCGTAAGCAGGTCTTCTACATTACTTACAAGCCCATGGAAAAGTGGCAATGAAGAATCCAGGTCGAAACGCTCAATATCAAGCATAACGTCATCACCTAAGTCAGTCACCATAATGACAGGAAGGTGTCGTTGACGTGCTTCAATGCGAAGTAATATTTTTGTTTTCAAATCATCAATCTCATCAACTACGGCCTGCAGGGGCCAGGGCTGTTCGAAGAAGTGAGTAACCGAGGCTTCGGTTATATTTTCGCTAAGACATTCGATGTCTATATAAGGATTCATCTCGTAAAGTTTTCGTGCCACAACCAGAGATTTAGAACTTCCAATATCACTTACACCAGCAATAATCCTATTAAGGTTTGACGCACTAATAACCGCAGCGTCGGCAATTTTAAGTTTCTGCGAACCTCCACTAATAGCAAGAGAAAGAGCGACGTTGCTTCCCACGCTCATTCCCGCACAGCCAACTGCAAAGCCTGCGTACTTTTCCTGCTCCTCAGCTGTTATAAGATCTTTGTTGCGAATTGTACGTGACTCTAGAAATAACTCTTTCTCAAGAATATGTACTAAGCTACTACTCCATGGAAAATATACCCAGGTTCCTAATTGCCAGGATTTTTTACCCATGTAGTGCTTGGTTAAATATTCTTTTAGCGACTCCTGTTTTACCTCGAGTGTGGCCTGATATAGCTGTGGATGGCGACTTACAACTAGTTCGGCATATTGCTCATCGTAATTATCGACGACTTGATGGATACGTTTGTTTCCAACTAGGTCATTTAGCTCTGTTTCGGCACTGGGCTGATCCATTTCAATGCGTATTGGCTGCCAACTATCATCAGTGTGAGAATTTGTAGCGATTCGTCGCAACTCTGTCGGCCATTCTTGTATATGATCCGTATTCGCTAGCCTTCCCTGTCCCATGTATTATTGTCCTTTCTTAATCCATTTATGTTTTACGCCGCGCGCAAAATAATCAGGATTACCAAATTCTATAAGACGAACGCGAGGAAGTGCTTTTACACCAATTGCCGCATGAAGCTTATGGAATTCAGTATTCAATTTTAATAATTTCTGAAGGATGGTTTCTTCGATTAGCGTCTGGTGCTGAGCTTTCACGACAAAATCTTTGGCAATTTCTACATTGATTTCAAAATATTGGTCCATATCCGAATAGTTCATTGTTGCCATAGTGAAACGACCAGTTACCCAGCGTTGAATGTGCCGATCAATAAGTGCAGCCTTGATATTTTCCGGATAAATATTAACGGCATATATTGTGACAGAAAAATCTTTGCGACCATTTAAATAGACGAAGGGTCTATGCCACTGTTCAATATCTATGTCATGTCGTGCGGCAACCTGAAGCAGTTTATCTTTAATTGGAGCGACTGCTTCTTCAAATGGCAACACACCCCCCGTATCCTTAATATTGTAACGGACAAGCGGAATACCCGACATAGTTGTAAATACAAGTTCATCATTTATCTGTTCGAAATGACGACGCATAGGGTTATACTGCACAAGTGATGGCAATATACTGGTACCAAATAATTCTTGTCGAGTTTTAGGTCGCTGATTGTATATTCGCCGCACAAGGATAGAGAGGGGCGTTTCATTACCTAACATACCTGCATCAGCGCTTCCATATATGTTAACGGAGTCGAAAGAAGGATCTTTAGAGTGGATCAACTTTAAAACATAGTCTCGCCACTCTTCGCTAAACGCTTCCCCTGCCATCATAAGGCGTGTTTTTATTTTCGGCCACTTAATACCAGAGCGCTTGCCTTCCTCAATAATGTCTTTCACAAACGGCGGATAGCCAGCAATAACGATTTGATCGTAATATGAGGATAGATTTTTGATGGCGTTGATCGCTTCACCCTTTTCAAGACCCGGTGTAACAATGTTGATCGGATTTCCTTTATCCGCATATCCAAAAGATGACGCTGTTGTAAATGATCCGGCAATCCACGTTCCCATGGAAAAGCAGATGACAAGCAAGGTGCTCTTTTGATGCATCTGAAAAATATTATTATATATTTCGCCATGCATTTCCGCACCTTCTAGATCTTGAGCGAGTCCTCTTGGCCAATAGAATGGGGTTCCTGAAGAGCCAGAGCTAACGGATATAATACGATTTTTAAACATATTCCCATCTAGGCATAAATCCGCAAGTGGATACTGGCTTAGATAGTTTTTTTTATCAATAATTGGAACATATTTTTTAAAATCATTATATGTGCGTACTTTTGCGTGCTCTACTTTTTCTTTTTCTAGAAAATGTTTGTATGCAGGTACATTCTTAGCTGCGTGATGAAAGAGTGCAAGCGCCATTTTTTCGCCACGTAGTATAGGCGTATCAAGAAAGCGATTGTTTTTGGTTGGCAAGCTCGGAAGAGGGATTTTCATGCTGTAGTATAGCCTCCTATTTTGCTGTACACTATATAGTAACTTGGAGGCTTTGCAAACATATGTATAACATACATCGAGCATCGAAACGTTTAAAAGATTTCGACAGTAGTATTTTCCAAGATATATTTCGCAAACAACAAACCCTAACTAATCCTATCGACTTAAGCATAGGTCTACCAGAAGGGTCAACTCCTCAATACATTAAAGATGCTGGCATTCGTGCTATCCAAGAGAATCACACAACGTATACCTCAGCAAATGGCATCTCCCAACTTCGAAAAGCAATCACTGAAAAACTTCTCCACAATAACAAAGTTAGTGTCAGTGAAGAGGACGTCACTATCGTTCCCGGTCTGACAACTGGCCTTCTCTTGACGTATCTTGCTATACTCGATCCGGGTGATGAAGTAATGATTATGGATCCAAGTTACCCCTCTTACCATTACCTTGTACCACTTGCAGAAGCGACTCTCAAGCGAGTAGGAACCTTGCCAAATTTTCAACTCAACTTCCCTGCTATAGAATCAAACATTAGCCAAAAAACGCGTATTATAATCATTAACAGTCCGAACAATCCCACGGGGGCCATATATCCCAAAGAAGATCTTATTACGCTTGCTAAAACTGCGGCGAAACACGATATTCTTATTATTTCCGACGAGATGTATGAAAGCTTTGTTTACGAGAAAGAACATTTCAGTATAGGAAGTATCTACCCGAACACACTCACAATGAATGGTTTCTCTAAAGCATACGCCATGACAGGCTGGCGCCTTGGATATATTGCAGGACCGACAGAAATCATAAAAGCCATCAATCAATTGCAACAATACGCCGTATTCAGCTCTTCTTCCATTGCGCAATACGCCGCGCTTGAAGCCCTAAAGCAGCCCACTCAATCCAGAGAATCATATATTAAAAAACGCTCCCTCGTTATTAATCATCTCAGTGAAGCTGGTTATGATATCCAGGGTAGTACGGGTGCATATTACACATTTTTCAAGGCACCACATGGGCAAACCGATATAGAGTTCGTCAATAAAGCCGCCGATCATAACTTGCTTTTACTGCCCGGGTGCGCATTTTCAGAAGAAGAGGCTTACGTAAGATTGTCGTATGGTGGTACTATTGATGATGTACAGAAGGGCCTGGACATCATCACAGAAATAACTAAACAGGCAAAGTAATTATGACAAAGATAGCCATCATCGAAGACGATCCCGTCATTAACCAAATGTACCGCATGAAGTTCGAGGCGGATGGATTCGACGTGCAAATTGCCGACAACGGCAAACGTGGCGTTGAGCTGGTTGAAAGCTTCACGCCCGATCTCATTTTGCTTGATCTGCAGATGCCGAATATGGATGGTGCTGAGGCGCTCACTGAAATTCGCGCTCATGACTGGGGCAAGGAAATTCCGGTCATCATCCTCACCAATCTCGGTGAAGAAGAAGCGCCAAAATCACTACGCGCGCTTGGTATTCACAGCTACATTGTTAAAGCCGATCTGACTCCTCGTCAGGTAGTTGGCCGCGTTAAAGAAGCTCTAGGCCTCGCCTAAGCTTTCTTAGCTGTAGCAACTACTTGCGCCGCACGGATAACATTATCAAATAACGCTGCGATCGTTAGCGGGCCCACGCCACCTTTTTCTGGTGTGATATTCAGATCATCGCGCGCGCGTACGGCTGGGTCAACATCGCCTACGATAACGCCGTTTTCGCTTGCCGTTCCGGCATCAACAACCGTCGCCCCGATCGGCACAACCTCACTAGTGATGAGACGTGCTACCCCCGTCGCTGTAATAATAACATCACTTTGTTTAAGTACGCTGGTACTATCTGAATGCGTGCTGTCGAGAACTGTCACGTCGTATCCGCTCGCTCGCCACATACGCGCAAGTGGTGCTCCAACAAGTCGTCCATTGCCAACGATAGTGATCTTTTTTGCACGTAAATCTATCGCATATCCAGCAAGCAACCAATTGACCGCCATAGCCGTCGCGCTGTCAAAGCGCGCATGTTCGCCGAGTCCATCGACATCTTTTTCCGGAGCAACAGCGCTGACAATTTCATCTGTCTTGCTTGGATTATCAAGCGGGAGTTGAATAATAATTCCATGTACGAGCGGATCGCCGTTCAGACGCTGGATAGCGGCCGGCATTTCTTGCTCGTCTAACGTCTCGATAACCGTCTCAATGAGAATATCGTCGCCATACCGCCCCTTCATACGAATATACGTATTAATAACCGGCGAGGCGCCTTTGCTTTTCACGATCACCAGCCGTGGAAAGATATGCGACGCCTGACGAAGCGTCCGCACCTGTCCGGCTTGGCGCTCTTTAATATAACCAACTAATTCGGAACCGTTCAGTAATTTTGTCATTATGTTCTATTCTAACATCGTGCTAAAATAAAACCCAAGATAACCTTGGAGGAAGAAGATGAGTATCGTATCACTAGTAACACAAGCGGCAACATACTATGCCGATGATCCATACATGCACATGGATGGCGGCCCGACAATGATGACCGATGAACAAGCCATCGGCTTAAGCATATTCATGGTCCTTTTCGCATTGGTGATCGCCGTTGTCGTATATGTCGTTATGGCAATATTCCTTGGGAAGATTTTCAAAAAAGCCGGTATAGAAAGCTGGAAAGCCTGGGTACCCATCTACAACAACTGGGTACTTCTTGAACTAGGCGATCAAAAAGGCTATTGGGCCGTCCTCGCTATTATTCCCGTTGTTAACATCGTTGCAGCAGTTTTCATGTACATCGCTATGTATAACATTGGTCTCAAGTTTGGCAAAGAAGGAGCCTTTGTGCTTCTCGCTATCTTCCTGCCACTTGTCTGGATGATCTGGCTTGCCGTTGACAAATCTACCTGGAAAGGTAGTACACCCGTCGCTGCTACGGCTCCGGCGAGCTCAGCAGAGCCGAAACCAGCCGCTCCAGATGATGATCGAACACCACCTGCGGTCTAGCCATCAAACATTTCACTCAATAATAAAACTGGTAGTTCAACTGCCAGTTTTATTATTTTATGCTATCACTTACCCTAAGTGGCGGTTATTTAACAGTTCAATAGCCGCATCGATAGCATTTTGCGTGTTAGGATTAAGCGGCGTGCGAGCAAGATCGTTCAGCGCTACCCACTCCGGCGTAGCGCTCTCATTTTTTTCTGGCATGCCTGTATAATCTGTACAAATAAAACATATAAACGAGAAGGTGGCTTTCCCATAACTCTTCGTGATGGTAGCCTGCCACTGGGTAGGAATCTCAACAAGACTATCTGGTTTTGCAGATATACCAGTTGTTTCCTCTAGCTCACGCCCAGCGGCCTCAAGAGCCGTCTCGTTATCTTCTATCTGACCACCGGGAAGCTGGTACAGACGCTCCGGGTGGTTCCCCTTAACGACCAGTAATACCTTTTCATCTCTGATAATAACGACACCGACAGTCCGGATAATAGTTTTCATAACAGATAGTATACCAGAAGCAAAAGTCGTGTTGCCCTCTATGCCTCGGGACGCAGACCCTTCCGCATGGAATATGCATTCCATCCCGAAATAATCAGTAGCGCACCAAGCAAGCCAGCCATAGTACCTTGCAGTGCGCTTTGTTCGCGCGCTTCTACTTCTGCAAGTGAGCGGCCACTTAGCACGTAATAGTCACCAGCCTTTACATTCACCGTTGCTATCCGTATGCCGTCTTGAGGCTGCCATGTCACGGCATTGTATTGTTTATTATTTGCCGCCTGCAATACACCAAAAGGAATTGTCGGAACGCGTCCATCCAGGTAGCCATTACCGGCAACCACGTGTCCGCTTTTGTCGTACACGATTACAAACGGTGCCAGACTTTTACCAATAATAACGTTGCCCGTCGCAATAGAACCTGGCCCCGTGCCGCTCGCAAGTAGTGCAGCACCGTCTTCGGCAAGCTGGATTTGGGGATCATTCGCTACCATGCGCAATTGCTGCTGCACCACAATGTAGATGGTACCAAA
>Ga0193751_1002012_pt1 | contig 12575 bp, 11 predicted proteins | sample L1c2metaG_FD_143050 | JGI IMG/M metagenome (GOLD analysis project Ga0193751, IMG submission 143050) | Soil microbial communities from a riparian zone of the East river system, Colorado, United States - L1c2 | ecosystem: Environmental > Terrestrial > Soil > Riparian zone | place: USA: East River... | reverse complement strand
GGGCGAACCGAAAATCGTGCGAGAAGACATCGGCCGGCACAACGCGGTCGACAAAGTAATTGGCCGCGCGTTTCTGGACGGACTTGTGCCGTTAGATCGACATGTTCTTCTCGTTAGCGGCCGCGCTTCATTCGAGATTATGCAGAAAGCGCTGTCTGCCGGAATTCCGATCGTTGCCTCAATCTCGGCGCCTTCAACTCTGGCGATGAATTTTGCGAGAGAAAGCAATCAGACCCTGGTCGGTTTTCTTCGACCGCCGTCGTTCAACGTCTACTCGCACGTTGAGCGCGTTATTCTCAAAGAACGCTAGTAACGCTCAGCGGCAAAAACAGATTCCGGATCGGAGCCGGAAACTTTGCCCACCGCAATCCAGCCAACGCGGCTGACGAGCGCGCCGATTAAAAATGAAATCGCTGCGAAAGGAACGAGGCCGAACAGCCGCAGAACGATTGCGAGCGGGCCGTTTAGAACTTCGCCGATGCGAATAAGCCAGCCCGAGCCATGCTCATGGATCGCGCGATCGGCGGCACCGTGTTTGTCGACGCTGAGCCAGATCAAGAGCGCCGACTCAACTCCGGCCGCGTAAAAGCCAAGGAAGTTGAGTGCGGGAATTCGATGGCCGAGCAATTCTAACACTGCCGCGGCAGATCCCAATCCCGCCGTCCCAAAATGAATCGGCAGCAGTGTGCGATGCAAAAACCACGCCGGAATCGCAGTTGCCCCAATCAGCACGCCCGTGTAAGTCGCGAGCAGAGTCCCAAAAATCGCTGAACCAAAAATGAAAATGCCAGCCGCGAGGCGCAGGAGCTGATCGATTGTGCCAGGAAAAATCTGACGAGCGTGCAGCTCGAGCGCGATCAACCCCGGAACCGCACAAGCTCCAAACGCGCTGAGAATCCAGGCGCCCATCGACATGGCTGATCGATGTTTAAAAACGCGCAGCATATTGAGGAAGAGCCGGGGGCGGCCGAGATCCATGATCAACAGAATCGGTGAAAGGACCGCTCCGGCGATGACCGCGATCCACATGGCTGCGCGCGCAATTCCGACATTCGTCGGGAGCGATGGATCGACATGATGAAAGAGAACGGCGCCGGTTGCGATCACAGCGGACATTCCGGCGATTCCGCCGAAAAAAAAGTAGAGCGGGACTTGCCACGTCCAAACTGGCGGTTTGACCACGGGTTGGCCGTAGTAACCGGGCTTGCGCGGGATCGGGCCGCCCGCAACATCGACACCTTTGCCCGGAACGACGCCATCTTTCCACGCTTGCTCGCGCAACTCTTCGAGCCGCTTTTCGGATGGCGAATTGGTTGTCACGAGAAAAATGCAAACGCCACCAGCGTCGCGATGATTGATGCGATCGCGGTCGCGAATGCGGAGGTCCATGCCGACTTCAAGTAAATGGTTGGAATCTGCGGTTTTGGCGGAAGTCCGTAGGCTTCCGGTTCACCGAGGATCAGAAAGAATGCGTGAATGCCGCGCACGGAAGTTTCGGTTGGATCGTAAAGTTGGGCGTCAGTGTAACCGCTTTGTTGTAATTGCTGCACTCGTTCCGCTCCCCGCGCGCGCAAATCATCCAATCGGCCGAAGACAATTGATTCGGTAGGACAAACCTTGGCGCAGGCTGGGACAAGCCCGCTCTTTTGTCGATCGTAACAAAATGTGCACTTGAACGCGCCGCCCGCGTCGTGAAGCGGTTCGGGACGGCGATCGATCACGCCGAACGGACACGAGACGACGCAGTAACCGCAACCGTTGCAGACATCGTTCTGCACGAGGACGGAGCCAACTTCCGTGCGCACGATCGATCCGGTTGGACACGCTTCAAGACAACCGGCTTCCTCGCAGTGCTTACAAACGTCGGACAAAAAAACCCAACGAAAAGGATCCTCTAATTGCTGATCGCTGATCGCTGATCGCTGATCGCGCAGACCCATTAGGCCCGCAATCTGATTTCCCTTCGCGCGGTCCTGTTCGAGAAACATTACGTGTCGCCACGTCGACGCGCCGAGGTGGCCGGTGTTGTCGTAGGAATTTCCCGACCATGTGAATCCGTCATCCGGCACCTGGTTCCATTCCTTACATGCGACTTCGCAAGCTTTGCAGCCGATGCAAACGCTCGGGTCGGTGAAGAAGCCGACCTCGACGCGATCCTGCACGTAGGAATGCTTGCGTTGATTCGTGCTCTGGATTCCTTCGCCGATCATCGTGAATCGGTCTTTCCGTGTTCGCCGTGACCACCGGCTTCCGGGCCGGGAGAGGCACCCGGCGGTGGTTGTTCCGGATGCAAATTCGGTGGGCCGCCCTGCGGCACATATTTTTTGATCCACTCCTCGAACGCCGGTCCACGCGGCACTCGGCCCGGGACAATATTGCAAGCCATCGCTTTCGCTTCCATGATCGTGACGTTCGGCTCGCCCGAAATCGGAACTAGATCATTAGTGGCGCTACCCTTCACCGGCCCAGATGTACCGAAGTGAAACGGCATTGCGATTTGATGCACGGTTTTCCCGTTGAGATGCATCGGTCGCATCCGGCGGCTGACGAGTGCGCGCGATTCGATTGCTCCGCGTAAACTGACGATCGAAATGAAATCGCCGTTGTCGATCTTTAGCTCGGCCGCGAGCTCCGGAGACATTTCTGCGAACAATTCCGGTTGCAACTCCGCGAGATGACTCAGGAAGCGCGACATGCCGCCGGCGGTGTGATGCTCGGTCAGGCGATATGTCGTTAAGACAAATGGAAATCGCGGATCCCCAGGCGGCGCAAACCGATTTTCCTGGCGGGTAAACCAATTGACCGCCGGATTTGTGTCGCGCGAGTAAAGCGCGTTGTGCACCGGCGACTCCAGCGGTTCGTAGTGCGTCGGCATCGGTCCGTCCTGCAAACCTTGCGGGACATGAAGCCAGCCGAGCCCGTCTTCGTGCAACATGAACGGCGCGTCGCCAGGAATCCCAGCGAGTCCGGTTTCGTTTCCAGTCGGGCGAAATTCAGGCGACTTGTCTGTGACAAAATCGGGGACGTCGATGCCGGTCCATTTGCGCTGCGCCTCGTCCCACCAGACCAATTTCTTGCGCTCGCTCCAGGGCTCACCGGTCGGTTTGGCGCTCGCTCTATTATATATAATGCGGCGATCGGCCGGCCAGACGAAGCCCCAACCGTGCCCCAGGTAATTTTTCGAATTCCGGGTGTTCGCCTTGTTAATCTTGTCCGGGCCGAGAACGCCGGAATAAATCCAGCCACCGCTTGCGGTCGAACCGTCGGCTTTCAGTTTGGCAAAGCCTTCCAACTGCGGACCGTGATGCGGCTTGCCTTCGCGATCGACGCCGAAGGCAACGCCGTCAGTGTCTCCGCGGTCAGCGACCGCGGCTACAGGATTGGTGGACCAACCGTTAATTTCGGCGAGCACAGATTCCATGTGCGGTTCACCGTGTTCATCTTCCGGATACCACCAATCGAGCGCGCGCAACGGTTCATCGAACGGATCGCTCGATTGCTTCGCCTTCGCGATCAAACGCAAAGCGAGCTGATGCATGAACCAACCTTCCGAGCGCGCGTCGCCCGGCGGATCCACAGCTTTCTGGCGCCATTGCAACATGCGCTGCGTTTGCGTGAAGGCGCCTTCCTTTTCCGCGTGACCCGCCGCTGGAAAAAAGAAAACTTCTGTCTCGATGTCTTCCGCCTTCAATTCGCCACGCTCGATCTCGGGCGAGTCGTACCAAAATGTAGCGCCCTCGATTTCGACCATGTCACGGACGACCAGCCATTTTAATTTCGAGAGCGACGTTCGCTGGAACCGGGAGTTGGCCGCAGCAACCGCCGGGTTCTGGCCCATCATGAACATGCCTTCCATTTTTCCGTCGGCCATGTCGTAGAGATATTCGAAGAACGAATGGTTCCCCGTAATCTTCGGCACCCAACTGTAGCCGAAATCATTTCCGGCTGTTGCGTTCTTGCCGTAGTAGGCCTTCATCAGGCTGATGAAGTAGCTGGGATAATTATTCCAAAGACCAGTCGGTTTGGTTTGATGCGCAAGGTACTCGTGCAACGTTTCCTCGCTGCCATCGCCGCGCGGCATCGACAGATAACCGGGCAAAATATCGTAGAGCGTCGGAATGTCGGTCGAGCCCTGAATCGATGCGTGACCGCGCAGTGCTAGAATTCCGCCGCCCGGACGACCGATGTTTCCGAGCAATAGTTGCAGGATCGACGCGGTGCGAATGATCTGAACGCCTTTCGAATGTTGTGTCCAACCGAGCGCATAACAAATCGCCGCGGTCTTGTCCGGACCTGACGCGGCGACAAGCGCGTCGGCAACTTTGTGAAAAAGAACGGGCGAGACCCCGCAAATTTTCTCCACCATCTCCGGCGTGTAACGCGCAAAATGGCGGCGCAACGTTTGAAAAACACAGCGCGGATGTTGCAGGGTCAGATCGCGCTCCGGAAAACTCAGGTTGGGGTGGCCTTCGTAGGACCAGGTTTCTTTGTCGTAGGCTCGCTGTTGTTCGTCCCAGCCGGAGAAAAAGCCAGTCGCTCCTTCTTCCGTGTCGCGAAAATCTTCGCGCAGAATGCAGGACGCGTTCGTGAAGTGGACAACGTAATCGCGGAAGAAAAGATTGTTCTCGATGATGTGGCGGACGAGGCCGCCGAGAAATGCGATGTCGCCGCCGGCGCGCATCGGGACCCAGATATCGGCCAGCGCGCTCGTCCGCGAAAATCTTGGATCGACATGAATGATGGTCGCGCCGCGCTCCTTCGCCTTCATCACCCAGCGGAAGCCGACCGGGTGCGCCTCCGCCATGGACGAGCCCTCAATTAAGATGCAATCGGCATTGGCGAGATCTTGTTGCGCAGTTGTAGCTCCGCCCCGGCCAAAGCTGGTGCCCAGACCGGGCACCGTGCTGCTGTGTCATATCCGCGCCTGGTTGGATATGCATACCATCCCCAGGCCGAGAGTGAATAGTTTTCGGATGAGATAATTTTCTTCGTTATCGAGGGTGGCGCCGCCGAGATGACAGATCGCCGTTGTGTGATTGATCGTCGCGCCCTTTTCGTTCTTGTGCACGAACGTCCGCTTGCGCGATTCCCAAATGCGGTCCGCCACCATGTCCATCGCGCGGTCGAGAGGAATTTCCGTCCACTCTTTCGCGCGCGGCGCGCGGTATTTCATTTTCGTTTCGCGCCGATCGTGCGTGAGCAATTGATAAGAAGCTGCGCCTTTCGGGCAAAGATTCCCCTGGCTGATCGGGCTCTCCGGATCGCCTTCGATCGAGATCAGTTTTCCATCCTTGTGAAAGATGAGTTGCCCGCAACCGACGCCGCAGTACGGGCAAACCGAGCGTGCCACCTGAGCGCCATCGATCCGCGCATGCATGGCGCGCGTTTTGTCCGACATCGCCTCCAAGCCTGTGCCGTCGGCGCGCTCACGAATTTGCCGAATGAGCGGCCATTTTGAGAGCAAGCCAGTGAGCGATGTCATGGGGTTTAGTCGCTTAGGCAGCAGTATTCATCGCTACCTGTTTCGTGTGCAATGCTAAAGCGCGAAGAAATTTGGGTAGGGCCATGATTGAACAAGTTAATTTTGTGCTATCGGCGATCGATCCTGAGGTCGAATTGGGCGCTTGCGCGATTCCAAGAAAGCCACCAACGCGTCGATCTCTTGCGGCTTCAGCGAGCCGCCAAACGCCGGCATATTACCGCCCCCGTTGACGATGCGGATGATAATATTATCTCGCGTGAGTTTGTCTCCGACATAGGTGAGATCGGGCCCGCGACGACCGCCATAGCCTTGAATCAAATGACAACTGAGACAGGCCTTATCGTGAAAAAGCTCCCCGCCTTCAAAGACCGGGCCGCTGCTGGCGCCGATGACTTTTTCGGTGAGCGGCAACGCTTGGAAATTTGGCGACCAAGGCGATTGCTGTCCCGCAACCCAGAGCGATCCAATCATGATTACCGAAAGCAACACAACGGCAATTGCCCACGGACGCCGAGACGCGGCGCGCTCGCCCTTGTTATTTAGGACGGGAATAATTAGCAGCATGATGCCGATAAGGGCCGGCATGAGAATCATAAGGTAGCCCTCGATTCTGGCCGGGATCAACGCGAGCAGCGCGAAGTACCAGAGGAGATACCAGTCGGGACGCGGATCGGCGTTGAGCACGCTCGGATCAGGAGGCTTGTCGAGCGCCGGCGGGCCGATGAAGAGCGCAAGCAGCGCTATCGTCAGGATCAGCCCCGTGCCAAATATGACATCGCGCCAGGCCAAGTCTGGCCAAAATGGACGTCCGCTTTTCTCAAGTAGTTCCTGATATTCCTTGCGATAGGTTTCCGGGTTAACCGGTTTACCGGCGGTCGGCGGTTCCGAAATGCCGTGGCGCAAGACGAGCCAGACATGCAGACCGATGAAGGCGAACATGATGCCCGGAATAACGAAAACGTGGATGGCAAAAAAGCGGCTCAACGTGGCGCCGCCGATCGTATTGCCTCCCAAAATAAAATGGGCCAGCGAATCGCCGATCCAGGGAACGCGGCCAGCTTGTTCGGCTGCGACTACGACCGACCACGCCGCCGTTTGATCCCAACGCAGCAGCTGGCCGGTAAATCCCATGGCCAGAGTGAAACCAAGCAACAGGACGCCAGTCGACCACGTCATCTCGCGTGGGAATTTGTAGGAACCGAACAAAAAAGTTTGCGCCATATGCGCCCCGATCATCAGCACCATGGCGGACGCCCCGTAGTAATGGAGTCCGCGCAGAAAGCTGCCGAATAGGGCGTTGTTCGTGATGAAGACCAGCGTCTCGTAGGCCTGCGAAGACGAAGGAATATAAGAAAATGCCAGAGCTACGCCGCTCACCACTTGGACGATGAAAGCAATCATCGTGGCTGTTCCAAAAACGTACCACCATTTGGCATCTTGCGGCGCGATATGCTTCATCGGCTTGAGCAGCACGCTGATCCCGATCCGATCATCGAACCAAAGCCACACCGCCGTGAAGAGCCGCTTCATAGCGTGGTGGAAATTGGGACGACGACCGAGTTGATTTTCACTTCGCCATTTTTGATGCGCACGTCGTAGCGAAAAAGCGGACGCGGCGGCGGACCGGCAGCAACATTTCCATCTTTGTAGTAGACGCCTCCGTGGCAGGGACACATGAACAGTTCCGCACCCTCCATCCAGCGCACCGGGCAACCGAGGTGAGTGCAGTTAGCCGCGAATGCGATAAAGCCGGTCTCGCTTTCGCGGCGCAACCACACCGCATTCTTGGCGGTGATGCCGGCCCACGGCAATGGCGAGGGATCGAGCACGGTAACGCTTACCGTCTTGCCGACTTGAAAGTCGCCTACCTTACCGAGAGTCACCCATTTCTCTGGTGCTTTGCGAAACAACGGCGCGATCACGAATCCAATGATTGGAACTCCGACGACGGCGGCGCAAAGGCTGACCAGGGCAATAGAAAGTTTCTCCAAAAAACGGCGACGGCTCAAGACTTCAGGCGTTTCGACGCCGGCCAAAGAGTGGTCAGTGATGTTTTCGTTCATAACGAATTTCCGTGATCCATCCAGCGAGCGACGCGATGAAGAGCGCAAGGCCGACAACGAACGTGACCCACGAAGTGATCAAGCCCCAAAAGAGAAACGCGATTCCCATCGCCAAACCGGCGGGGAAATATGTTGGCCGCGGGAGATGTTCCGGCGGCAGTGGCTCCCAGTTTGAGTGGGCTGTAGGTAATGGTTCGTCAGGCATTAGACTCCTCCGCCTGCGGGACTGAATCCGAATGCCAGCGGGCGAGCTGCGCCAGAATTGCGGTAAGATAAATCAAGCACATCGGAACCCACATCAGCAGTCCGCCGATTTGCTGGTCTCTGTCACTCGTTAGGCCCCAGCCGCCACGGATGGTGCCAAGCATCCCCAAACGATCGACGGGGTGTTGGTAAACCGTGCAAATCGAAACTGGCGCGAAGGTCAGAATAATGCCGAGGACGCTACAGGCAGTACATGCGGTAAACAGATAAACAATCCCCGCAGCCGGTGAGAGCCGATCCGCGTCGCGCGGGGCAAGCACCTGCCACCAGAACACGCTTCCCATTAGAAGGAGCGAGGTTGTTTGAATCGCGAAGACGGCTCTCGACGTTGTCGCCGCGTTGCAGAGCGCGGGCGCATGCCAGAGCCACATCGCACCAACGCCGGCGATCCAACCGATAAACGGATGAGTGAAGACGGTAAGCGAGCGCGGAAGCGAAAACGACCGCGGCAAACTTAACAACAAAAGCGCGGGAACGATGAGCACGAGCAGGATGTGTTGAACCATATGCGCGCTGAAGAGATAACCGTCGGCCAACGCGCTCACCGGGGAGACAAGGGCGAAGAGAAATACAACGAGAGCGGCGCCAAGATAGGCCGGGCGGCCCCGTCGCCGAAAGACGAGAAAATATCCCACGAGAGCGAGCGCGCAAAAAAGCAGGAGAATGTAATTCCACCTCCAGGCGGTAGTGAGGAACTGGTATGTAGTCATCGAGTGAGTGGAAGGATGTAAACGGTGAGCAAAACAAAAACCCAAACGATATCGACGAAATGCCAGTAGTAGCCCACGGCGGCGAACGCGGGTGCGCGGCCCAAAGCAAAATCACCCTGCCATGCGAGCCAGAGAAAAATCAGAAGTGCGGCCAGACCGAAGAACACGTGCAAGCCGTGAAAGCCGGTGAGAGTGAAGAACGTGGTCGCGAAAAGGTTAGTGCTGACATCGACCCCGGTCTGAAACAATTTCCAATACTCGATTCCCTGGCCCACTAAGAAGACGCCACCGAGCCCGATGGTAAGCGCGAGCCAACCCAGCATGGAGCCGCGGTGCTGTTTTCTTAGGCCAATCTCGGATCGCCAAAGAGTGAAACTGCTCGCGAAAAGGCAAAGGCTAAAAACCAGGGTGCGCCCCACCGCAAGCTCCCTCGGTCCGGGACCGGGCTGCGGCCGGGCGTAGAAATACAAATACGCGAGGAGGAGAACCGCAAAGAACCCAGCTTCGGAAAGAATGAAGGTAAGAATGCCAATCTTGTTTTTGTCCGGACTCTCGATGTCCGAGGTGTTCTTGCCGACCACGGGATCGGGCCGGTCAGGATTCGCGATATCCCATAGCGGCCGGCGGCTGCGGATCGGCGGCAGCGCGTGAAAATTTTCATGCGGCGGCGGCGAAGTCGTAGCCCATTCCAGCGTCCACGCGTTCCAGGGATTATCGCCCGCTATTTTTCCTCGAAAGAACGAGACGATAAGATTCCAAACGAGAATGAGCGCGGCTGCGCCCATAAAGAAAACGCCGATGGTCGAGAGCATGTTCATCCAACCCCAGTGCGGCAGATCCGGATACGTAAACACGCGCCGCGGCATCCCCAAAAGACCAAGAAAATGCTGAATAATGAACGTCATGTTGAAGCCGATGACCATCAGCCAGAAGGTCCACTTGCCGAGGCGCTCAGAGAGCATTCGCCCGCTCATTTTCGGAAACCAATATTGGACGCCAGCCATGAGGGCGAAGACGATCGCGCCGACGGCGACGAAGTGAAAATGCGCTATCAGGAAATAGCTGTTCTTTGTCTGCCAATCGAGCGGCACGACAGCATGGCTGATCCCAGTGATCCCGGCTACAAGGAATTGAACGAGAAACGCGATGCAAAATAACATCGGCACTTGAAGGCGAATCCGACCGCCGATCATGGTGGCCGTCCAATTGAGCACTTTCACTCCGGTCGGAATTGCGATCAGTAGGGAAGAGATGGAAAAAAACGAATTGGCCGCCCGGCCCATCCCAACCGTAAACATATGATGTCCCCAAACGCTCATACTCAGGATCGCAATGGCCACACTTGAACCGGCGACGAACGCGTAGCCGAAAATCGGTTTCCTGGAAAAAACCGGGATCACTTCCGATACGATCCCAAAGGTTGGAAGCACCATGATGTACACCTCCGGGTGACCGAACGCCCAAAAGATGTGCTGCCACAGAACCGCGGACCCGCCATGGAACGGCAGAAAAAAATGGCCCTCGAGTTGTCGATCGATCAAGAGCATCGCTAACCCGGCGTTTAAGACCGGCAGCGCAAGAATGATGATGAAAGCATTGACGAAATTGATCCAGGTAAACAGCGGAAGACGCCGCATCGTCATTCCGGGCGCGCGTCGGGAGATAACTGTCGCAATGGTATTGATGGCGAAGCTGATCGATCCGATACCGAGCACGAACAGCGCGACAGCCCAGTAATCGACGCCAAGAGTTGAGGAATACGGCGTCTCGCTCAAAGGCGCGTAGGAAAACCAGCCGACCGCGGGAGCGCCGCCGGCGAGGACGCTGAAATGCAAAAGGATTCCGCCAAACGGAACCGACCAGAAGCCTAACGCGTTCAGACGTGGGAAGGCCATGTCGCGGGCGCCGATCTGCAAGGGGAGGAAATAATTTACCAAGCCGAACGACAGCGGCATCACCACGAGAAAAATCATCGTCGTGCCGTGCATGGTGAAGAGTTGATTGTAGGTGTCCGGCTGGAGAAAATGATTGTTCGGGACAGCGAGTTGCAGGCGCATCAAGAGAGCCTCGAGCCCTCCGACCACGAAAAAGAACAGACCAGTCAAGAGGTAGAGAATGGCGATGCGTTTGTGATCGACCGTGGAGAGCCACGCGAGCCGATGGTGCCAGCGCTCAGCAGAGTCTAACAGCGTTGCCGGGGTTACCGTGGCGGTCGTGCCATTCATCGTAATGTTTCCAGATATGCCACCAGTTCGTCGAGCTGTTGGTCGGTCAAATTGAAATCCGGCATGAGAGCGCCGGGCTTGATGTGCTGCGGGTTCTTGAGCCAGAGGCGCATATTTGCCGAAGTATTTTCCAGGATGCCCGCGCCGATTTGTCGGCGGCTGGCGACGTGCGTCAGATCCGGCGCCACGCGCGCATCGGCGCCAGTCACGCCGCGAATCGCGTGACAATTGATGCAGGTTGATGTCTGAAACAATGCCAGCCCTTTGCTGGCGCCGTCGCTTGTCCCCGCCTGGGCCGGCTGCAATTGGGCCCGTTCCCATTCTTCGAACTTCGAAGGTTCTTCCGCCACGACCAGGATGCGCATCCAGGCGTGTTGGATGCCGCAAAATTCCGAGCAAGTGCCGATGTAAACGCCGGGTTTATCGGCTTGTAACCAAATGTGGTTAGGTTGGCCCGGCACCGTCGTCATTTTGCGCGCCAGTTCCGGCACCCAAAATTCGTGCAACACATCCTTCGAATCCAACCGCACCGATAAAGGTTTACCGACCGGAATGTGGATCTCGTTAGCGGTCACCGCTCCCGACGGCGGATACTCCGCTTCCCACCAGAATTGATGTCCTGTCACAATCAAATCGGGTGAAGGCGCCGGCGGCGGATCAGCGCGATTCATTCCGCGCAGCGTCAGCACAAAAAGGAACACCACGATCAGGAACGGAATCACCGTCCAGATGATTTCCACTTTCTCGCTTCCCGCGAATTGCTTCGGGTCGGGCTCACCTTCGCGTCCGCGGAAACGAAAGATCGCGTAGACGATCCCACCCACGACGACGACGAAGATGACAACAAAGACGATCGTTGCAATGATCCCCAAATCGTAAATCGCGCGTGCCTGTGGCGACTGCGGATCGAGCGCATTTGAGGTTTGCATCGCAGGAACCTACATTTTTTCCTATCCTATCTTCTCAAAGCCTACGCCGTCCGCGCGCCCATGAATCTGACGAATGAGCGGCTATTTCCAAAGCAGCCAGTGAGTGACGCCATATCGTTTCAACCGCCTACGTTGGTGCTATTCGTTTTGCGCGCAGTCGTAAAGAGCAATGTTTTCCGCACCTCATGAACCGGCTGTGAATACGAAATCCCGCCGCAGCGCCGGAAGTCGCCGTTGCGGCGAGTTACTTAGTCCTCGACGAGCGTCGCGCGCTCGGAATCGTCCCACACCGCCGTAAAGGTGTAAGTCTTGCCCGGCTCCACGTTCACTGAAATTTGATTCGGAGAATCCTGACCATAGGTCCTTGGATTCGTGCTTACGGACAACAGATGCTTTCCGGGCGGCAACGTCGCGTCGTAATTCTGATTGATACCGATTACCGCAACCTGGACGCCGTCGACAGCGAGATTAATCGACTCTTCTACGCCAAAGTCGGCTGATCTGTTCACGATCAGGCGGGCGTTATCAGCGGAGCGCGCCTGAATCGGCGTGTCTGCTCTTAGCGATTGCGTTACCAAGAGAATCCCTGCGATCAAAACGGAATTGATTGTTTTCATATCAAAGACTGCCTTCAGGCGCTTTTCCTGACCAGTGTGCGAATGGAGGAATTTCCATTGCCTCCTTCGAGAGAGAACAACGCATGCCCCAGTCACCTATGAATCAAAATCCGGCGTGCGCGGGCAGATTTTCTTCGATGCCTTCGATCAACTCAGGGAGATTGATTGGCTTGGCTAAAAATGGATGTCCCTGGATTCGCAGGCCCGACCTTCCTTCCGCTTTTGTCACCAGAGCCGTCAGAAAGACAATCGGTATTCTATGCAATGCCGGATCGGATTGAATCC
>Ga0193751_1002011_pt1 | contig 12575 bp, 11 predicted proteins | sample L1c2metaG_FD_143050 | JGI IMG/M metagenome (GOLD analysis project Ga0193751, IMG submission 143050) | Soil microbial communities from a riparian zone of the East river system, Colorado, United States - L1c2 | ecosystem: Environmental > Terrestrial > Soil > Riparian zone | place: USA: East River... | reverse complement strand
AGAAAAGGGCGGCGGCCCAGGGCCACTGTAGTGGAAACCACTGCGGAAGACATAAGATCCTCGGAAGATTTCAGGGAACGCCGGGGCTGGTGTTATTAGATTGGAGCCGCGGAGGCAGTTTCGCTTTTTATTCGCCTATTGAGATTCTGCTTTACCGGCGGAAGTTTGTCAAGCGGCTCTGACCTTAGAAACTGACCGCCATCAGGCTAGAGACTACGTATTCATAGAGGTACACCGTAAGTCACTGAACTAGCTATACTTACTTAATTGATAAGGTGAATTCCAAATTTAATTCACAACAATTTCTTGTGCCATTCCAGAAACCGATTCATTGTCACTTCGTGCAATGCGCGCGGCGCATCAACCGGCAATGTCAATTCCTCAGCAACCCGCTTAGCTAGTACCTTGTGTGTCCATGGATATAACTGGTACTTCATAATCATTCCGTATCCTCCAGCGCCGATCAACTCCGTCATCCAGGACTTCGGCAGCATCCTTGCTGCGAAAATAGGGCGTATACCTAAAAATTGGCAAAGCCGGATCTTCACTTGAAATTCTTCATAATCCATATACCCAAGCGTATTCTTGACTTCAACTCCATACGCTTGCTCGTCCCTCTCGAAGATAAAATCTAGATTGTTCTCTGTTTCATTCCACAATCTGCCCCGAAACTCTCGCGTATTACGGCCCCGCATAACAAATTCACATCTTGCAAAACCTTCAAGCACCATCATTTCTCCATGCAATCCTACAACACCACCAATATTCGGGTTAGCATATTCCTCCACCAGGGTCACGAGGCGGCTCGCGCTACGCCGATGAAATCGGTATCCGCGATGCCACAACAGATTTATCGCTCCTCCTGTGCTAAGAGCTCGCGTTTCTCCAAGAATCAATCCTTCTTCCCGCAAATCACGTATCGCTCGGTTGCTGATCCAATGAAAGTATTTATCCTCGTGTTGCACTTCTAGTTGGCGAGAGAAGAACACTTCGTCGCGATGAGAGTCAAAGAACTCGCGGAACATTCCTGCTGCGTCTTGTTCCCGTGGATCAGGCTGACGCAATCTAATCTGTCCCTCACCAAGACCGAAATTGTCATCAGGTACCAGAATCCACCCCGCTCCGACAATCGCTCCTCGCGAGTCTCAATTCTAATTATTTCTCTGTAAAAAAGCGGACCGCTGCTTTCCTCCACACCTCCACCGCTCACGTCCCCCTCTTCCATCCGTCTAAGCCCAACAGTGTCGCGATCCTCGTGGTGTCAACTCGTGATTTCCAGCCGCAAAAAGGAGCATCCCATGCAAAAAGTTCGGCTGCTTGCTTTGTTATCAGGTGTTTTGTTGATTCCAAGTTTTAGTCATGCTCAGACCGCCACAGGCGAAACCTTGATGCTCGATCTGCCGCGTGCGAGCCAGCATGCGCTCGTGATGCAGCGCATCGGCATCACCGATATTACCGTCAACTATCACCGGCCGCTGGCGAATGGCCGCCAGATCTGGGGCAAACTTGTGCCATACGGGCAGGTGTGGCGCGCGGGAGCTAACGAAAATACAACCATCACGTTCAGCGATCCGGTAACCATTGAAGGGCAGCCGCTCGACAAGGGAACCTATGGCTTGCACATGATTCCGGGGGAGAATCAATGGACTGTGATTTTTTCGAAGAATTCGAAGGATTGGGGAAGTTTCACTTACAAGCAGGAGGAAGATGCGCTGCACGTCACCGTTAAACCGCAGCCAGCCGAGACTTACAATGCACTGGCCTATGACTTCGATGACGTGAAGCCGGATTCCGCGGTTGTCACCATGCGCTGGGATAAAGTCGCGGTGCCGTTCAGAGTCGAGGTCAAGGTGAACGATCTGGTGACTGCTAGCATTCACCGTCAGTTGCATGGTCTCAACCAGTATTACTGGGAAGGCTGGGATGATGCGGCCGGCTACTTCCTGGCCAACAAGATCAATCTTGACGAAGCTCTGAAGGATGAAGATCAGTCCATCCAGTCGGAAGAGCGCTATGACAATCTGATGAATAAGTCGAAAATTCTCGAGGCCATGGGTCGCCAGCCGGACGCTGAAATGTTCCGTACCAAGGCGCTGAACATGGCCAGCGCGTTGCAACTCTATTTTTATGCGCGGCAGTTGCAGGCGGACAAGAAACAGGATCAAGCGCTCGTGGTCTATCGCTCGACCGCCAAGAAATTCCCTGATTATTGGACGACGCATCTGGGCCTGGCTCGCGTTTACAGCGCCCAGGGAGACTTTGACAATGCCGTGAAGGAAGTGAAGATGTCGCTGACGGGGGCGCCGGATTCCAACAAACCCAACCTGGAAAATTATGTGAAGCGCTTGCAGGCTAAGGAGGATATTAACCGGTAGGGTTTCCGGCGTAGGCACGCCGGACTTCGTCCAGGCTTGGACAGCCGGGGCGGCTGTCCCTACGTGTTCGGGGAGGGCCGCCGTGGAACTGACGGCATTTTGTGACATGATAGGAGGATGAAGAAACAAGCATCCGATCAACAGTTTCATGACCGCCGTTATCAGGAGCGAAAACGGGCTGAAGCGGCGAAGAAAGTTACGCCAAAGAAAACTGAGCGCGGAGGCACGAATCAAAGCCCCGCGAGTTCCGTCAAGGAAGAGACAAAGGAATAGGAGCGAAGGCAGTACTGATTTTACATTGCAGATTGCAGATTTAAGACTCTTTGGACGTCGATTTAATCTTCAATCTGAGATCGAAAATTTGAAACGCATTTCTACCCTGTGTTGTGCAGGCCGGCAGCGATTCCGTTAATGGTGGCACCAAGGGGATAGTCTAAGTCCGAGTTTTTCTGTTCCTGCTGTTTGCGACGCAAAAGTTCCACCTGAATCAGGCTCATGGGATCGACGTAGGGGTTGCGCAGGCGGATGGACCGGGCCAGCACGCGGTTACGGCCCAATAATTCGCGCTGGCCAGTCACGCGGAGAATCATGCGGCGCGAGCGCAGGAATTCTTCTTCTAGCATAGAGAAAACGCGGTTACGAAGCGCCGGGTCTTTGACTAATCCCGAATAATCGCGCGCGATTCCCAGATCTGCTTTGGCCATGCCCAGTTCCACATTGCGCAGAAGCTCCGAGAACAGCGGAAAGCCGCGCGCAATCTGGCGGAGAAGTTGCTCGTGTCCGGGACCGCTTTTGGCGAATTGCCGCAACGCGTGGCCGATGCCAAACCAGGCGGGGACGGCGTGGCGGCTCTGCATCCAGCCAAAGACCCAGGGGATCGCCCGCAAGTCCTCGAGGCGGCGGCCTTTGGCACGCCGTGAAGGACGTGATCCGATGCGGGCTGTGTCCAACTCATTGACCGGAGTCGCCTGCTCGAAATATTCCAGTATGTCGGGGTTGTCTGCGATGTCCCGGCAGTAGATGCGGTACGCCTCTTGCGACATTTCCTCGATTGCCTCTTCCCAACGGGCAGAATCTTGGCACGACTCACGTGGATGCCGCGTTAGCGCTTCGAGGCTGGCGGCTATCATCAGTTCCAAATTCCATTCGGCGAGGACGGAATCCGAATATTTCCAGTTGAGAACTTCGCCCTGCTCGGTGATGCGAATCTGGCCGGAGAAACATCCCGGCGGCTGCGCGAGGATGGCGGCATGCGTAGGGCCCCCGCCGCGGCCAACCGTTCCGCCGCGGCCATGAAAGAGGCGCAGCTTCACTCCATGTTCCTGCGCCGCTTGATGCAAGTCGCGATGAGCTTTGTAGAGCTCCCATGTGCTGGTGAGCATGCCTCCGTCTTTGTTGGAGTCGGAGTACCCGAGCATCACTTCCTGCCAGCGTCCCCAGGAATCGAGCAGCGGTTGATACTCGGGATGGCTCCACAGCCGCCGCATGATGTTGCCGGCCGTCCGAAGCGACTCGATGGATTCGAAAAGCGGGACGGGCATTAAGCCAGGGTCATTGCGATCGTTATCGCTCGATCCCGCAACTTGAACGCCTGCCACTTTTGCGAGGCGTACCACGGCCAATACGTCATTCTCTGACTCCGCGCCGCTGATGATGTAGTGGCGAATCGATTGGGCGGGATAAGTGCTTTTCAGTTGTGCGATGGTGCGGAAGGTGTCGAGTAATTCCCGGGTTTCGGAGGACTGGGCTTCTCCACGGAGTTCCGGCCCAAGTTCCTGGATGGCTTGCGCGTGGACGCGGGCGTGCTGGCGGATGTCGAGCGTGTGCAGGTGAAAGCCGAAGGTGCGCACCTTGCGGAGCAGGGAATCGACATAGGTTCGTGCCAGCCGTACCCCGCCGTTGGATCGGAGACTGTTTTGCACGAGCAGGAGATCGTCCTCAAACTCTCGGCCGTCGCGATAGGCCGCGGGAGCGTTCACGGCCTCACGGCTCTGCTGAAGTTTGTGAAACATGTAGGAGAGAAAGCGGCGATAGCTTTCTGCTGTGTTGTGCGGTCCCCATGCCAGGTGCACGCCTGCAATGGTGCTTTCGTAGAGTTGCAAGCGCGCCAGCAACTCTTCCGACACGGCGATTTGCCGCCGAGAAGAACTGAGGCGGTCGCTAAGGGCCTCGACATCATGCAGATATTCAAGAAGGATCAAGGCGCGGGCCATCGCCAGCGCGCCGCGAATGTGATCCGGTTTGACCAGCGGATTGCCGTCGCGATCTCCGCCAATCCAGGAGCCAAAATTCACGAGGGTAGGCAAAGTGTTTTCGTCGAGATCGAGACTATAGACCTCGCGAAAAGACTCGACAATTTCGAGGTAAATCTTCGGAAGGGCTTCGAACAGGGAGAGCCGGAAGTAGCGCAGGCCCATGCGAATTTCATCGTCGACCGTGGGTTTCGCCAAGCGGACTTCATCGGTCTGCCAGAGTGAAATGACTTCCGCGCGAACGTTATTTTCGCAGTCTTCCGCCTCTTCGTCGGTCAGCGGTAGGCGATCCAGGCGTTCCAGTTGTTGCGCGATGCGGCGTCGCTTCAGCAGAACGGTTTGTCGTGCGACCTCGGTCGGATGCGCCGTGAAGACCGGAGTGATTGCGATCTGACCGATCGCAGCGACTGCATCGTCTGCCGAAATTCCAGACTCTTTCATGCGCTGTAGAGTTCCTCGAAACGAACCGGGCAAGGGAGGATTTTCACGGTCGAGTTTGCCGGCACGGCGGCGGCGCTTGCGGTGATTCGTTTCGGCCAAATTGGTGAGTTCGAAATATGTGGCGAAGGCTTTCGTCACCTGATGGGCGCGGGTCAAGTCCATCCGAGAGACAATCTCCCGGGCCTTGAGCATGAGAGCGGGCGAAGAAGCTTGCTCAGGATTGCGACGCACGGTCTCACGATGCTCGATCAGCAATCGCCGCAACTCCTCTACCGACGCGAACAAGTCCTGTCCGGATTGCTCGACCAGCACTTGGCCGAGGATCGCGCCCAGAGAGCGAACGTCGCGCCGCAAAGGATTGTCTTTCGCGGGATCCTCTGAACGCGCCGCCAGTTCCGCCAGGCGAGCTTGTTGGTCATCGGCTTTCCAGAGCGGCTTGGGTCGGTTCGAGGCCATCGAAAGGATGAGAGGACAGAATAAACGACACGGCGTGAGCGTGGGATGAAAAGAGTGAAGGTTCGCAGCAGGGAACTTATAGTCTGCTTTGGATTTCCGAGAACTCCTTGAGGGAAGGAGGTTGAATTCAGATTGCAGGGGTCCTTCGACTGCGTTTTCGTTCGCTTTCGCGAGCGAAAACTTCGCTCAGGATGACACGAAGATCGGACAGTTACGAACGTGAGTGAAGTGTGTGCACTGCTTCACTTGGGGACTTCGAAGCGGTAGCCGATGCCGCGGAGGGTTTTCAGATACTGCGGATGGCGGGGGTCACGTTCGATTTTTTCGCGAAGGCGGCGGATGTAAACGTCGATGGATCGCGGCGTGACGAAGGGAGTCTCCTTCCACACTGCGTCGAGCAGTTGATCCCGCGTCAGGACGCGGCCGCGATGGTTCGCCAGGTACTCCAGCAGGCGGAATTCGCGCACGGTGGTGAGGACATTGCGGCCCTGCACTTGGACGGTCATCGAACCAACGTCAATTTCGAGGTCGCCAAATCGCAGCACCTCCGCGGTGGCGGAATCTTGGTTCAATCCACGCAGCACGCTGCGAATGCGGGCCACCAATTCGCGCGGGCTGAAAGGCTTGGTGATGTAGTCGTCGCCGCCGAGTTCCAATCCCTTAACGCGGTCCGCTTCACCAGTCTTGGCGGTGAGAAAGATGATGGGAGTCGCCGAAAGGGCGGGAGTCTGGCGGATGTGGCGGCAGAGTTCGAAGCCATCGGTTCCCGGCAGCATCACATCCAGCAGAAACAAGAGTGGCATTTCGCGTAGCGCTTCGGAGATGACGGAGTTACCGCTAAGGAAGCTCTGCACCTCGAATCCAGTGGCGCGGAGATTATGCGCGATGAGGCGGGCGATGTCGGCATCGTCCTCCACCACGAAAATAAGCGGCGGGCGCGTGCCGGAGACACCGGCGGCATTGGGACGCTCGTAAGAATCCAAGGGGAAATGCATTTTTCCTGGGGACCACGCAGGAAGCCCACGGAACTTCCGGCATCCAGACCCTGACCGAACTCTATGGCGGCAATGTTGCGCGAATGTTTACCGGGTGTTAAAGAATGATGAATTTGTGGGATGTCGCAGCCGCAGCTGTTAGTTCGCCGCTTTTTTCTTCGGGACATGCCGCAGGCTGCGGCCTTCAATCAGGCTGTAGAGGTCTTCGGCGAGGTTCGTTGTGTGGTCTCCGGCGCGTTCCAGAGCCTGAGCCATGAGCAGCACATCGAAACCGGTGGTATCGCCTTGCGCCACGGTTTCCGCTAAATGTTTTTGAAAGAGGGCGTGGCAGATGTGGTCGATCTCCTTATCCATTTGCAGCACGCTGCGGGCGCATTCCAAGTCAAGAGTGGAGAAGCCTTTATGGATCAGATCGAGCATATCGCGCAGCTTGGCCGACATTTCCACGAGTTGACGGACGTCGGATGCGGCCATCTTCGTCGGACGCGCCTGCGCGCGCAACGCCACGCTCATCACCAGGTCGCCGATGCGCTCCAGGTCAGTGGTGGACTTCAGGCTGGAAAGCAACTGACGGGCTCGCGCTTCGTTCACGCGCGTAATCGCCGCAGGCAGGCGTTCGTCAATCTGGCGCTCAATCCGGTCGAGTTCCTGTTCGCAATCCTTAATTGCAAGAAAAGCCATGCGGGATGAATTGGAGAGAAGGTCGCGGACATTGAACGCGGCATCGCGAGCAATGAGGCAGGCCTTCAGAGCGAGCTGTGCCAAATCGTCACCCGCTCGAGGCTTCGCCTCCGCGGTGAGTTTGGCGCGAGGAGGACGGGGCAGCGCCTCCGGCTGCTCGTCACCGTTGTTGCGCGGGGATGGCGCTTTGCGCGGCATAATAGGTGCGATAAACGTCTGACAATGATCGGATTCTGAACGCAACGCAACCAACAGCAGTCTAGTCCTGAAATGTGAAAGGATGGTTACAACGTTGCCTGGGGGAGCCTCACCAATTACATTTGGAGGGCTCGGAGGTAATGGAGGCAGTCTTGTGAACCTGGCTGACTATCTACGCCGCCAATTCGCTTACGATGAATGGGCGAACCGGGAAGTTTTGAATGCAATACGGGCTGCGGGCGGTGCCAACCAGCGGCCGCTGCAACTCATGTCCCATATTTTGGCCGCGGAACTGGTCTGGCTGGAGCGGCTGAAACAACAACCGCAAAGCGTGCCGGTGTGGCCGGAGCCTGACTTGGCGCAGTGTGAGGCGCAAGCGGCGAAACTGGGTGGGATGTGGCTCGAGTTTCTCGATCTGATCACCGCCGGGGACGTGTCGCAGTCCATTTCGTACAAAAACACCAAGGGCGAGCAGTGGACTAGCACGATTGTCGATGTGTTGACTCATGTGGTTATGCATTCTGCCTACCATCGGGGGCAGATCGCCAGCCAAATGCGGGCCAGTGGGCAGACTCCGGCGTACACCGACTTCATTCATGGAGTGCGGCAGGGGCTGATTAAGTAACTCAACGCTGTTCACACCGAAAAAAAGCCTTTGACCGCAGAGGGCGCAAAGAGATGCCGCCGAGCTCGCAGAGAAGAGGGGGCAGTTCTTTGCGATCTCTGCGGTCAGTCTTAGCGATCTTTGCGGTTAAGCTTTTGCGGGTATGCCTTCCGAGGACTAATATCTCAGCGATGAAAAAACTATCAATCTTCTTTCTTCCGATGCTGTGCGCCTTTTTCCTGCTCGCGGCCGATCAGCCGAAGATTCCTGCCATGCCCGCCGCGGTATCCAACAATGCGGTCGCCGCTTTGAAGAACGGGATTGAAGTCTATTCGGTAATGGGGGTAGGGCCCAAGAGGACCTGGGACGACATTACCAACAAAATGTTTATTCTGCGCCTCTCGTCCGGAAAGTGGACGGAAGGCCGCGCGGTGCCGGGAGTTGCCGGACGCCTGGGTTCTTCCGGGATGGGCGCGAGGGGGCAAGTTTTTGTTTTTGGTGGATACGTCGTGGACGGGCAGGGAAATGAGCTCACGGTGGGCGACGTGAACTCCTATTTGCCCGACGCGCATCGTTGGTACCGTGGAGCGGACATACCGGTGCCTGTGGATAGTGCGGTGATTGGCATGACTCACGATCGCTACATCTATTTAGTCGGTGGACGGTCAAAGAATGGGCCCGTGAACAACGTGCAGGTTTATGACGCCGAAAAGAACGTCTGGAGCCAGGCTACGCCGTTTCCCGGAACGCCGGTTTTCGGTCATGCCGGAGGGTTGGCCGACGACGCGATCGTTTACGTTGATGGAGCAAAGAAAAATACGGCGGGCGGCGATCCCTATGTGGCATCAGACGAGTGCTGGATGGGGAAGATCGACCGCAAGGATCCCAACAAGATCGAGTGGAGCAAACTGCCCGCGCATCCCGGGCCAGGGCGATTCGGCATTGTGGCGGGCGGAATCGAGAAAGAGCATAGAATTCTGTTCTCCGGCGGGACGATCGCTCCGCACAACTTCAAAGGTCTGGGCTATGACGGCAAGCCAGCGGAGATCTCTCCAGTAACGTTCGCCTTTGAACTCCATGGAAACCGGTGGGATACGGTTGTGCCAGACACGTTCGATGTGCGCACCGACGGCCGGGGAATCGTAGCAACTCCACTTGGGCCGCTGATTCTCGGAGGCATGCTGAAGAACCAGGCGATCTCAGCGCGAGTGTTGTCCCTCCCTAAGAAATAGGAAACCGGCCTGAAGAAAACAAGCGGCGTCAGAAGCGCGCCGCCGTCATTAGAGTGGGGACATATTCCACCTGATCGGCCTGATCGCTACTGCGCTGCGCCGTTCGTGAATGCAATATTCAAACCGGTGGTGAAGACCACGTCGTTCTTTTTTGCGCTGGCCGGCGGATTGGTGACGTAGATGTCGCTGAATTGATTCTGCCAGCCGAACCACTTGCTGATCTTGGTCACGGTGCCGAGGTTAAAGGTCCAGCGATACTGGCTCGTGTCCTGCAGATCGGGATAGAAATACATATTCTGCGCGATGACGGTTCCCTTGCCAATTTTGTGATTCACTTCTTCGCCGAGCGTGAGCGCCACAAATTTGTTGGTCTTGCCGTACGAGGTGAACGCTCGGGGGACGCTTCCAACGATTACCGGACCATTCGAATAGGTTTCATGCGTGTAGTTGACGCCGCCCAGGATATTCAAAATCGTGTTTTCGGACTTGATGGCATGGAAGCCGAAACCGCCGGTGTAAACGGCGCGCAGGTCGAGGAACTGCAGGGCATTGGCCATGAAGTCCGCGCCTGCGAAGGCGAACAATCGCGGGGCGAGGTTGCGGTCGTAGCGCAATCCGCCTTGCTCCAAGCTGGCGACGTCGCTTGGGTTAGCAAGATCGTTCTTGGTGCTGATGGCACTGGCATAGAGAGTGATCTTGTCGTTCTGCGTGGGATGGATTGCGTTGAATGCCAGGGCCAGGTTTTCGGTTTCGCTATTTCCCCGGGCGACCGAAAATCCCACATTGATCCCGCCATTCCAACCGTGCATCAGTCCGGGATGCAGGGACTTGTCGTACGTGGATTGTTCTTCGTCGTTGCGGATGAGCTTTACGTCTTCCTTGGACACTTCCACCGTACCCCCGCTACGGGTGGCAATGTCGATCTTGTCGTCGGCGGTGGTGACTGGGCCCACCGCCGTCTTTCCATCTTTCAAGCTGACGTGCAGGTCCTCGTCGCTCTTGATTCCCTGAATCTCCTCAAACTTGATGGTGACATCTCCAGCGGCCTCGGTGTGCAGCAAGAGTACCTTGCCGTCCGATTTGACGATTGTTCCAGTCAGCCGATCTCCGTTTTTCAAGGTAACGTGATCGGCAAAGACCGCCGACGATAGGCCAAGAAATGTAATCAACACGAGACTTGCAAATTTACACACGTTCTCCAACCTCCAAAGTGGCAGACATTGGAGAAGGAAAAGACAACGGGGGTTGCCTTAAACACAAATAGACGGACAGCCGCTGCGAAGGAAGTATGCTGCCGGCGGGCGGGGCGGATCAGGCTAGCATCAAGCCTTGGTTTCCGGCTTCTTGCTCGAATCGGTCGAAGCTTGGGCCGGGGGATTATCCTTCATGCCCTCTTTCAAGGCGCGGATCCCCTCGCCTAAACCTTTGCCGAGCTCAGGCAATTTCTTGGGACCGAACACCAGCAAAGCAATAAAGAAGATCACCAGCAGGTGCATCGGTTGAAATAGACCTTCCAACATCGGAGCCTCCAAAGGGCAAACTACAACTTCCAATCATACGCTATCGGATGCTTTGGGGAAAGGTCAACCTTGGGTCGTGATGTTGGCCAAGTCTCGAAATTCGTCCCAGTGGAGCCTCATTTAATCGCACCGCCTTTCCAGCTATAGGGGAAGAGGTTGCGCGGACCCGCGCCTTGAAGAGGCTCGCGTCGCGATCCCTGCCGGTAGGGCGACGCTTTCCGAGAGTGACTGGAGCGCCGCGAATATGACCGGTTACCTCCGTGATCTTACCTGCGGGTTCATGGGCGGGCTATGTTTTCTCAGGGGCTTTTGAGGGGCTTGTGGCCGCCTTCCCTCGATCCGCCGCCCGCGAGCCAATCCATTCTTGGGGAGTCCGGTGAGAATTAAGCTTGTCCTGTCCGTGCTGCTAGTGAGTCTTACAACAGCTGTTGCTGTCCAAGCTCCCGATCATCAATCCGGTTCAGCCTCCGCCTCCAACGGAAAAGCGGTCGACACGACTCAGCTTGCTGGATGGTTGATCGGGGGGGTGTCCAGTAGCCGGCTGGCCCGTCTGGTCGTCGAACGGGGCCTTGCGACCCTGCCTACTAATTCCGAGTTGAGACAACTGGAGTCGGCTGGAGCTGGCAAAGATCTGCTGCGCGCGATCAGTTCGGGAAATGTCGAATCCGCCAGAATCGGAATGCCCATCCCGGCCGCACTGTTGAAGGCTGGGATGGAAATACGCCATCAACAGGTCCGCGAAGCAGAAGCGGACATTCGGGAAGTGGTAGCCTCTCACGCAGACAATGCCGCGCTGCACTTTGCGCTCGGCGTCGTTTACCGGCAGGAAGAGCAGTGGGACGAGGCTTTCGATGAACTCGCAGCGGCCACGCGAATCATGCCCGATCTTGCCGAAAACCACGGAGCGCTGGCCTACTTGTTCTATCGCCTGGATGATGGACCCAATGCCATCGCTGAGGCCCGTACGGCGCTTAGCATAGACCCGAAGAATGCCGAAGCTTATCAATATCTCGGCCTTGGCCTTTACTCGAATAGTCAGTATGGGGCCGCGGTCCATGCCTATCTAGAATCGCTGGCTCACGATTCCGACAATGCTGATACCTATTACGACATGGGGATTGCGTTGCACGCGGACGGCAATCTACCCAGCGCGATCGCGGCCTATGAACATGCCATCCGGCTGAGGCCAGCGTTTTGGGAGGCCCACTCCAACCTGGGACTCGTCCTCCATGAACAAGGGAAGCTCAATCAGGCTGCGGCCGAATATCGCGAGGCCAAGCGGATCGCACCGGGCGAAGCTTCAGTACGCAACAATCTCGGAAATACGTATTGCGACCAGGGAAACTTCGACTTGGCCATTGCGGAACTGCATGTGCTTTATCAGCAGCACCCGGAGTGGCAGCAGGGTCACGCTTGCCTGGCCAGCGCCTACATGGCAAAAAAGAATTATGACGGCGCGGTGGAGGAGTTGCGCCTGGCTCTGTTGCAGAATCCGACGAGCGCTAATGAGCACCGCATTCTCGGGCAGGTCCTGCTGCTCAGCAACAAACCGGAAGACGCTTTGCACGAACTGCAAGTGGCCGTTTCTCTCGACCCGGATTCTGAAACATCGCATCACCTTCTGGGCACGGTTCTATTTCAGCAGCAACAACTGCACGCGGCCGAGAAAGAATTCCGCGAAGCTCTACGCCTGAATGCCTCAGCCGACAACCACTTCTCGCTGGCGGCTTGCCTGATGAGCATGGACCGTAACCAGGAAGCGCTTTCGGAGTTGGAGGTGGCTGCGCGGCTGGATCCCGAACGCACGCTATACCGCGCGCG
>Ga0193751_1002010_pt1 | contig 12576 bp, 8 predicted proteins | sample L1c2metaG_FD_143050 | JGI IMG/M metagenome (GOLD analysis project Ga0193751, IMG submission 143050) | Soil microbial communities from a riparian zone of the East river system, Colorado, United States - L1c2 | ecosystem: Environmental > Terrestrial > Soil > Riparian zone | place: USA: East River... | reverse complement strand
ACGTGCTTGCGCTCGCCACCCAGAAAGGCGAGAAGGCCGTCAGCTTCGTCCTCGGTCACGAGCTCGGCCACATCCAGCGCAAGCACATGACGCGTAGGATGGTGCTCTACCCGGCGATGGTAGTGCCATTTCTCGGCAGCGCGTATTCGAGAGCGTGTGAGTACACGTGCGACAGGTACGGCAACGCCCTTGAGCCCGAAGCAGGCGTCGATGGTCTCCTCGTCCTGGCCGCCGGTCGCGATCTGTACAATCAGGTCGATTCGACTGAGTTCAGCAAACAGTCCGAGAGCGAAGCTGGATTCTTCGTCCACTTCGCCGAATGCATCGCGACCCACCCGCACCTGTCCAAGCGCGTCGCCGCACTCAGCGCCGTGCGCCGTCGTCAGCGGGTCACCGCTACACCCGAAGTCGCGGAGCCGATCGTAGCAAGCTGAGATCGCCCGCCTTTTGCGCATGCGTTTCCTATAGATTTCTGCGCGGGGTCGACATAGCGTCGTGGGTCCGCGCGAAAAGACTCGTGCGCGTTCGCGCGCGGCAGCGCGCGCGCGACATTAGTACGTGTAGCGCTCGAGCGCCGCCGCGCTCGTGAGTAGGACCACCGGGCGACACGGGCGCCTTTCTTCCGCACGGACTCACCGCGTGTTCTAGATCCCGTTGGGGAGTCGGGCGGGGCATCCTCGCAGGCGACTTAAGGGAGCGACCAAGGAGACCCGCGACCGAGCAGAGCGAGGGAGCGCAGTTAGGGGCTCCGCCAGAGCGACCGTTGTTGCCGAAGAGGATGCCCCGCCCGACGCACCGGCGAGAATCCAAGACTGCCACACCACAACAGAGGCGCACCGAAAACCACAGATTACTTGCCTTTACGCGAAGTATCGGGCGGCTCCGGGACCGTAGCACCGCCCAGGCTCGCGCGATCCGCAAAGGCCGGATCAAAGCCATCGGCGCGCACATCGAGCACCAACGCGTACGGACTGTCTGTCGAGTATTCCTCCCTGATTCGCACCTGTGAGCCAGGTTTGGCCGCCCGTACCTTTGTCTCGACGAGTCCCGCCAGTCGAGTGAGATCCGCAAAGGAGCCACGAATCACGTGCCCGTCGAACCCCGGGTCCGGCCAGGTCATCAACTCGAGAGATCCATACGGCCCGTACTGGCGGACTTCTCCCTTCGGCTCGTTGCGTGGATCGGCGACGTATTTGAGCAGAAGATCACGGAACGAGAGCAGCCCGGTCCGAGAACCAGTGAGAATCCACGACCGCTTCTGGTCGTCTAGCTCGCAAAAGAAGCCGAGCTCGCGCCATTTTCTCTTGATCTGTTCATTCGTCAGATCGGCATGAGGTGCGCTGCCCGCCACGGAGCGCCGGCGCAGGACGAGCCACACTGCGAGCACAATTGCGAAGAGTACCAGTATGCGCATAGGCGTTATCCATCCTGAATTTTTCAGACGAGCCGCCCGTAACGACGCTACTCCAATCTCATCTGGCGAAGCAACACCTGAAACCTACGGCAACGTCGATCTCATCGACGGAACCGCGCGCGTGGATCAGCCGGAGCTGCTGCTCTACGAGCCGGCAAGAATAGCCAACTACAACTCGTCGCCGTAGAATACATCATTCCTTACGCGTTTCATGCCCGCAGCGCCGCGGGACCGAGACTGTTCAACCAGGACTTCACTCAGAACGCCACCTCTGTGATGAGCATGTCGCACTAAACCGACCCACACTTAACCGGAGAACGCAAATGCCCAAATACCTTATCGAACGCGAGATCCCGAACGCGGCGGCCATTTCTCCCGCGGATCTAAAGGGAATTGCGCAGCGCTCATGCAGCGTGCTGCAGCAGCTCGGTCCAACCATTCAGTGGGTCCAGAGCTACGTCACCGAAGACAAGATCACCTGTGTGTACATCGCTCCGAACGCCGAGATAATCAGGGAGCACGCCCGACTCGGCGGCTTTCCCGCGGATCGAGTGCTGGAAATATCCACGATCATGGATCCGACGACGGCCGAAGCCAATGAGCTTGCAGCAGCATCGGCGGCCTAGCGCCGGCGATTGCTTTTGAAGCAACAGCGCCCGATACCGTGAGCCCACAGTATCGGGCGTTGCGCATCAGGACCGCGAATTCATCTCGTTCCCGCCGCCGAAGACGCGCAGGTCGTCGACACGCATCGCCTGAAGACGCGCACGTAGTCGACAAGCATCGTCGCCGGAAAGATCGCGTCCGACTGCGGATCTCCGTCGAAATGTCCACCGACCGCGAGATTGAGGATCACGAAGAACGGTTGGTTGAGGATGGAGGTGCCGTACTGCTCCAGCGCGCTACGAGTCACTTCGTAGTGAGAGGTATCGTCGACGAAGAAGCTCACGTGGAGCGAGTCCCATTCGACCGCGTACGTGTGGAAGTCGTCCGACACCGTGCCGCGCGCGAGCGTGTGCGTGTGAACGATCGGAGTTGCACCGGAGTACCCAGGGCCGTGAACCGCGGAGCTCGTCACCGTCGGCTGGCTACCCTTGTTCTCCATGATGTCCATCTCGCCACAATCCGGCCATTTGATCGCGCCGCAGCTGTGTCCCAACATCCAGAACGCGGGCCAGAGTCCCTGACCCGTCGGCAGTTTGATGCGTGCTTCGATGCGACCCGGCGGAGCAAAGTTTGTCCCTCGCGTTGTGATCTTGGCGGACGTGTAGCGGCATGGTCCGTAGTAACAGGTGAGAGCGGCCGATGCCGTCCGGGCAACGATCACCAATTGCCCGTGCCCGTTGAGCGCGATGTTCTCGGTCGCGCTGCTGTAGTACTCCTTTTCGTTGTTGCCCCACCCGCAGATACCGACGCTGCATCCGTCGGTCGTGTCGTAGTGCCAGATCGTGCTGTCCAGGCGTGCGCCAGCTGGCCCGTCGAACTCGTCGCTCCAGACCTGCACCCACGATTCCTTGGCCACTGGCGAAACAACTGATAACGATTGGCTCGTGCAGCCGGCCGAAGCAACCAAGGCCAGCGCTCCCGCGACGCGAAGGATTCGACTCAACCCTGTTGTCTCAGTCATTTGCCTGGAGGATTGGGTTTGTATCGCTCGACATCCGTAATGAGCCGCGATCCCCTCTGATACGTGATGTATTCGTACGCCCACTGCAGCAGCACGCTCAGTCTGTTGCGGAATCCGACGAGGTACATAATGTGAACGAACAGCCAGAGAAACCACGCAGCCCGGCCGGATATCCTGATAAACCCGAAGTCGGCGATCGCGCGCGATCGCCCAATCGTCGCAAGATCGCCTTTGTTCCAGTATCGGAAAGCCTTCCGCGGACGATGCGTCACCTCGCGAACAATGTTCTTCGCCACGAACGCTCCCTCCTGAATCGCGGCTGGTCCCACTCCCGGTATCAGTCGTCCGTCCTGTACGAGTGTTGCGAGATCACCCACGACAAAGATCTCGGGATGGCCGGGCACAGAGAGATCCGGATTCACCTGAATTCTTCCGGCGCGATCGAGCGGTGCGCCCAGAAATTTTCCCACTGGAGAAGCCAGATTACCCGCCGCCCAGAACGCAGTGCGCGCGCGGATTTTCTCGTCTCCGATGATCACGCCATCGGGGCCGACTCCGGTCACGAAGGAGCCGACCCGCACCTCGACTCCAAGATCCTTCAGATCTTGAGTCGCATGGGCTGCGAGGCTTTCGGGAAAACTCGGGAGAACTCGGGGACCAGCCTCAACGAGGATTACGCGCGTCTTTCGCGTATCGATTTTTCTGAAATCCGGAGCGAGTGCCTTCTTCGCAATAAATGGAATCGCGCCTGCCAGCTCGACTCCGGTGGGCCCTCCACCAACTATCACGAAAGTCAGATATTCCTCCTGCTCGCGGGGATCGTCTGATTTCTCCGCTTTCTCGAACGCCAGCAGGAATCTGCGCCTGATCTCGGAGGCGTCCTCGATCGCTTTGAGCCCCGGCGCGTACGGCTCCCATTCCTCGTGACCGAAATAGGCGTGTCTCGACCCCGACGCAACTATCAGATAATCGTACGGAATCTCGCGCCCCTCGTCGTAATGAACGAGACGCCGCACAGGATCGATCTCGCGAACCTCCGCCATCAGCACTTCAGTGTTCTTGTGCCGCCTCAAAATCCAGCGAATGGGCGCCGTGATGTCACTGGGCGCCAGCGCTGCCGTCGCCACCTGATAGAGAAGCGGTTGAAACGTGAAGTGATTCGTACGATCGAGGAGCGTGACATCGACGTTCGCGCGCTTGAGACCACGCGCCGCCGCGAGTCCGCCGAACCCGCCACCGATGATGACCACTCGCGGCCGTGCAACCATTTCAGGCAAGCCTCTCCTCGAATGACCGTGCCGCAAGCGTCATCATCAGCACCAACACAATCAGCAGTACGCTGTACGCCGCGGCGGTTCCGAACGCCAGCGCGCGCAGCTGGGCTAGAATCTCCATCGAGATAGGTCGATTTGCATGCGTGTAAAGCACGACGCTCGCTACGAATTCTCCCACCGCCGTCACGGCCGCCAGCAATCCCCCGGCAACGAGCCCCGGCCGCGCCGCCGGCAAGATCACGCGCCTCATTGTCAGCATCCACGACGCTCCCAGTCCGCGGGCGGCGTCCTCTAGCGACGCGTCCATCTGCCGCAATGATCCTTCCACGGCCGAAGCCACCAACGGAGTATCGCGTATGAAATAGGCGAGCGGCAAAATCCAGAACGTTCCGACAAGCAGCACTCTGCCAGTCAATAAGTCGTTCCGGTTGAAGGTCGCCGCGAGACCGAGCGCGATCGCTGTGGCAGGAATCGCCCACGGTAAGGCAACCAGCAGCTCCAGAAGTCTCCGCCCCGCAAACTTGCGGAACACAAGCAGGTACGCCGCGACAAAGCAGACGATGAGGTTGGCAGCTGTAGCTATGAGAGCCATCGACACGCTGTTGGTGATCGGTCGCCACAGCTCCGGCTCCGAAAATAGTCGGCGATAGTTCTCGAGCGTGTATTCAGGCGGAAGCACCTGAGTCGTCCAGACTCCGTCGCGTGCGAAGGAAACCAGAATCACCATCAGGTGTGGCAGCACCAGCGCCACTACGATCACTGCCGCGGCAATGCTCGTGAAAACCTGAACTCGTCGCGACTGAATCGTCCTCCGCGCTCGGCCTCCTTTGCTGGCGAGGGTGTACTTTCGCTTTCTGTCCAGCCACCGGAACAACACGAGCCCCGCCACGGCGCTCAATGCCAATACCGTCGTCTCGACGTACGCGAGTCCCATCGCGCCGTTGGTCTTGGAGGCGAGAATCTGTGTCGACAGAACCCGAAGCCCTCCCCCAAACACGTAGGGCGCCGAGAAGGAGCCAAGCGCATTCATGAAGACAAGGAGCGCTGATCCGGCGACGGCTGGCATCAGGAGCGGCAGCGTCACTCGTCGCAGGCGATGCCAGGTGCTCGCGCCAAGTCCCGATGCAGCTTCATCGAGCGTCGCATCGAACCGCTCGAGTCCGGCCGAGACAAATAGGAAAACGTAGACGTACATCGTGTAGGCGTGAACGAACACGATCGCTCCGACTCCCTTGAGCTGCCACGGGGCCTGCGCCATCCCGAGCAGCCGCTGCACAGCACGCGTCACTACCCCGCTCTCGCCATAGAGGAACAGGAACGCGATCACGCCGACCAGAGGCGGGAGCGCGGCGGGAAGCGTAGCAACCGCGCGCAGGAGTCGACGGCCGGGAAACTCGAATCGCCCCAGTAGGAATGCGAGCGGTACTCCAACCGCGAGTGAAGCAAACACTGAGGCAATCGAGATCACGATGCTCGTGCGGAGCGCTTCCCTGTCCGCCGGACTCGCCGCAAACTCGCGCCAGTGATCGAGCCCGTTCTCAAAGCTTCCTGCTATGACAGCTGCGTTTGGATACACCACGGTCCAGAGCAGGAGCGCGATGACCGGCACCGCGATCATCCAGCTTTGTCTGCCGGTAGCGACTCTCATCCGGACACGAGCGGAAATGGTCCCTTTAGAGGCGAGACCGAAACAGTCTCGTCCTCGCGCGCGTCTCCCGACGTCGATTCGACTTCCACCAGCACGTTGTCGGCAAGCTGCACGCGATACACCACCAAGCCACCGGCGAAGCGACGGTTTATTACGCGTCCTCGCCAGGCGAAAATAGTCGCACCTCTCGACATCTCGAGGGCATCCGGACGCAGCACTACGTAGGCATCTTCGAATCGTGGGAGGGTGTTAGCCGGACGAGTCACGGCCAGCTCGCGCATGACACCTCCTATCGTCACCGACGCGACGTTCCCTCCTTTGTCCACCGCCGGAACAATGCTTCCTCGGCCGATGAAGGCCGCCACCTCGCGCGAGACCGGCGCATTGTAAAGCTCCTCGGGTGTTCCCGCCTGAAGGAGCTTTCCTTTCCGCAGCAGCGCGATGCGATCAGCAATGGCGAACGCATCTTCCTGGTCGTGCGTGACGAACAGCGCCGGCACTCCAACTCGACGCAGCATCGCGCGCAGATCGTCTCGCATCGCTTGCCGCAGAGTCGGATCGAGGTTGGAGAGCGGCTCGTCCAGCAACAATGCTCGCGGCTCGATTACGAGTGCGCGCGCGAGCGCAACGCGCTGCTGCTCCCCGCCAGAAAGAGACTGGATCGCTCTTCCTCCCGCGCCCTCGAGGCCCACCGCGGCGAGAGCTGCCCGCGCCTTCACCAGTCGATCGACTTTGTTCACTCCACGCGCTTCGAGACCGAAAGCAACGTTCTGCTCGACGGGCATGTGCGGAAAGAGCGCGTAGTGCTGAAACACCATCCCGAATCCACGACGCTCCGGAGGGACACCCGTGATGTCGCGACCTCCCAACGTTACTGTCCCCGCATCAGCAACCTCATAGCCCGCGGCGATGCGTAGCGTCGTCGTCTTGCCCGAGCCGGACGCGCCCACCAGCGCCAGCAGCTCGCCGGGCTTTACCTCGAATGAAAGGTTGTCGACCGCGGTGAACTCACCGAAGCGGCGCGTCACCCCATTGAGCGCCAGTGCTCCGATCTCGTCGCCATTTCCCGCTGCTTGCGCCTTCGGCGCCGCCGTCACTGCCTCTGTCCGCGATTCCTGATATTCGCGTCCCAATACTTCATCCACTCGTCGAGATGCGCGGCCATTACTTCTCGATCGACGGGCATCGGCTTGATCTGCGCCATCGCATCGCGAATCCATGAGGGAAGCTTCGACAACGGAATGTCCTTTCTGGCGGGAATCCGCAAGAAGGAATCTGCGGCAGCGATCATTGCCTCGGGTGTCGTCACATACTCGTAGTACGCTTCGGCTTCCTTGGGATGCTTGGTCCCGTGCACTATCGCTATTCCATCTACTAGCAGCGGAGTACCGCTCGTTGGGATGACGTACTTGATGGGGATGCGCGTCCGCTGCTCGAGTGTCGCGAAGTCAGGCATGTCCCACATCGTGACCACTCCCTCCTGACGCCCGAGTTTCTGGTAGAGAATCGTCGGGTTCAGCGTGTACTCCCGCGTATTCGCGTCCAGCTTCCGTAGCCACTCATAGCCTGCGTCCGGTTTGCCCGTTTGCGCAATAGATCGGGCCATTATAGCTCCGAAAATAGCGCGCATCGTGCCGGAAGCGATCGGATCGCGGATTAGGATCTTCCCTTTCCATTTCGGATCGACGAGATCGTCCCAATCCTTAGGTGCGTCTGCCTCCTTCACTGCCTCGCGGTTGTAGCCGATTACCTCGGGAGTGAGATACGTCCCGTACCAGTTGTCGTGCGCGTCGCGCCCCTCTGAATCGATCGCAGCAGCCCACGTCGGTTTGTACGGTTGCAGCAATCCCTCGCGCGTCGCCCGATCGAACGCTTCAGCCGGCGCACCGAACCACACGTCCGCCTGTGGATTCGGCTTCTCGGCTCTCACTCGCTCCAGAACTTCCTGCGACCCCATGTCGACCCACTGCACGTCGATGTCGGGGTGTGTCTTCTCGAAACCCTTCTCGAAGTACTCGAGCAGCTCCTTTCCGTGCGGAGAGTAGACGATCAACACCTTGCGATTGTCGGAGCTGCACCCCGAAACGAGAAGCGCCATCGCGACGAGCCACGCAGCTCGCCTCATCGAATGGTGTTGCCGCCGAGGAGGTTGGCGAATATCCGCGCGCCACCGGAGACGCCGGCCGGAAGTTGACGGAAGAGAGCGAGCGGAACATAGATGTAAGTTCCGCGCCCGTATGAGGCAGCGAGAATCGCGGCAGAATTTGGCTGCTCGCCGGGATCATTCATCGCGAGCATCGTGTGATAATGCGAATCGAAAGTCGAAGGCATGTACGTGGCTCTTTCCTGCACCCAGCCCCTGAAATCGTCCTGCGTGATCTTGTTAGGCGCATTGAGCAACGGCGATGCCGGATCGGTAAATATCACCGGCGCATTCTCGTCGGTCACTCTAACAGCGGGCTGCCCAAGAGTAATTGGATACGGCATGATCCCGGGCCTCTGCATCTCGCCTTGCCCGTACTGCACGACCAGCCTCCCACCATTCCGAACGTACGAAAGCAAGTACTCGTTGTTCTGCTGAAGGCTTTGGCTCGATTGATAGGCCCGTGGCCCAACAACAATTGTCGTGAAGCGACTCAGATCGGTCTGCGGAAGATCGTCGGCTTCGACAACGGTGAGCGGAACACCGAGCTGCTCGAGCACCGGCGCCACGTTGTCGCCGACACCCGGCACATACGCAACGTTGAGTCGCTGAGGAAGAACGACATCGACGGCATTGACACTGACCGTCGAGGGCCGGTAGATGCGCTCTGGATCAATGTGCGGATACTCGATGGGGATATACCCGCTTTGATACGACTTGCCGTTCGCCGACGCCGTGGCTGTGATTTGATGCGCGCCGCGCGGGAGCGCGCCCCCGACCTTGAAGGCCAAGGTTCGTGTGGCGCCGCGGGTCATGACCACCGTGCGCGAAGCAGAATCCACTGTCAGTCCTTTCGGCACCGACAGCCTGACCGTAACCGGCGTAGTCTCACTCAGCGCCGAACGTAATGTCACTTTGATCAGTTGGCTCATAGGGGCGTTGGCCCGCACAGTCTCTATCGCCTGATCGAGCGTGACCGAAATCCCCGGCGCTACTGCGAGTGGCCGCTGAACATCGCCCCTCACCTGATCGACATAGTGGTACACGATTGGCGACTCGATCGTGACGGCGGAGCCGCCCTGCGGCGTCACCACAAAATGGGGCCAGCTCTCTCGCTCCCTCTCATCTTCCGAGACGCCCGTGATCCGCGGCGTGAACAGGTCGCCGTTCCGCGGCTGCGCGAGCCACCACGGCTGTGTGATCTCGCGCCCCACAAACCACTCTGTCCAGCGGAATACAGAATCGGGAGCCACCGTTTGCACGTCGGTTGCCGCGCCGACAGCTCGCGAAAACCGTATCGGCACGCGTCCGCGATTGTACATCGCCAGCGTAATCCTTGCCGAATCTCCGACGGCTACGGTTTGTCTATCAGCGACTGCCTCGAGCGCAATCGGCGGCGGAAGCTCGGGCGGCGTTACGCGGCCGTCTTGCACCAGCAGTCGCGTCGTATCCAGGCCCGCGAAGATCGACGTTTCCTCCTTGGCGGGAGGCGCCGCAACTCGCGAGTCCTCCCTCGTGAGATAATCCCAAACCACTCCCTTCCGCCGCTGTGTCCCCTGACCCTGCGACTTGTGCTGCGAGCGGCTGTCAGCCGCAATCTCCTGATACGACAGACCCAGATAGGGATCGTATTCGCCGACGTTGATCGCGATAGTGCGATCCTGCGGTGAAAAGCGCGCTAGCCGATAAAACTTCAGTGGCGTCCACGGCGCTCCGAACTGTCTCACCGGAAACCGCACAGTGTCCGCGGCGAGCGCGTACGCATCGCGCGCTATTATCGCCGAGATCTGGTGATGGCCGTGTCCGTCGCGCGGGGTCCCGGAGAAAGTCGTGATGATGATTTGCGGCTTGAACGCGCGCATAACCGTCATCACATCGTTCAGCAGTGAATCCTGCGGCCAGTGCTGGCGCGTCTCGTCAGCGGTTTTCGAGAAGCCGAAATCGTAAGCGCGCGCGAAATATTGGTGCGCGCCGTCGATCCGCCTCGCAGCCAGCAGCTCCTCGGTGCGGATCACACCGAGCGCTTCACCGAGCTCGTTCCCGATGAGATTCTGGCCGCCGTCGCCGCGCGTGAGCGACAAGTAGGCAGTTTCCACACGACGCCCGCGCGCGAGCCACGCGATCAGCTGAGTGTCTTCGTCATCCGGGTGCGCCGCAATCCACAACACCCGCATTCTCTCCGGTGCGACCTGCGCACTACCGCTTGTGCCGGCGAAACTGCTTATTCGAGCGTTGACAGACTGGGCGTCGCTCTGGAGCGCTATCAGGACGGCCGCAGCGACTCCGGCGATTGCTACCGTTTTCCTCATTGTCGTGCGGCGATCGATCTCAGGACTTCAGCGCCATACCGCGACGTTTCGCCCCCGTCGGCTGCTGCGCCGGCGCATTCACTTCGGCGACAATCCGCTCCTGCTCCTTCTTGTGCGACTCGGCGTATCCCTCGGCGGGGCTCGCGCGATCTGGACGGCCGACATATCGCGTGAGCAGGGCGTTGCCCGTCGACATGCGAAGACGCGGAGACGCGTACGACCAGGCTCCATTGTTCTTCGGCTCTTCCTGCGCCCACACCACTTCCTCAATGGCGGGATATAGATCGACTATTTGCGCGATCTGAGTTCCGGGCCACGGGTATAGCTCCTCGATTCTCACTATCGCGACGTGTGGCGCGCGCTTCGGCATCAGATCGTAATAGATCTTGCCGGTGCAGAACACCAGCCTTGTGATCGCATCGCGCGTCTGCGATGCAGCTGGATCGTCGATTACCGCTTTGAATTTTCCACTGCTCAAATCACTCAGCCGCGACGATGCCTCGGGAAGACGCAGCAATCCTTTGGGCTGCATCAGGATCAAAGGCCGGCGCTCCGAGAGCGCTGCCTGTCGACGCAGAATGTGGAAGTACTGAGCTGAGGTAGACGGGTAAGCAACGCGTTGATTTCCTTCCGCGCATAGCTGCAGAAATCGCTCGAGCCGCGCGCTGGAGTGCTCAGGTCCCTGACCCTCGTAGCCATGCGGCAACAGCATCACGAGCGAGGAATCCTGACCCCACTTCGCGCGATCGGCGGAAATGAACTGATCGATGATGGGCTGCGCGACGTTCACGAAATCTCCGTACTGCGCCTCCCACAACACCAGCGTATCCTCGGCAGCCGTGCTGTAGCCGTACTCGAATCCAAGCACGGCGGTTTCCGAGAGTGGGCTGTTGTAGATCTCGAATCGCCCGTGCCCCGGTTCCTCCGCCACATGCGCGAGCGGAACATATATCTCGCCGGACTCCGCATCGTGCAGCACCGCCTGCCGGTGCGAGAATGTCGCGCGCTCCGCGTCCTGGCCGGTGAGACGCACTGAGGTTCCGTCGGTTAGCAGCGAGGCGAAGGCGAGCGCTTCGGCGTGTCCCCAATCGATTCCTCCCGCGTCGCCCATGGCTTCCCCGCGACGCGCCAGAGTTTTCGCGAGACGGGGATTCACCTTGAGCGACGGCGGCCAGCTCAACATGCGCTCGTTGAGCGCACGCAAACGATCTGCATCAACACCAGTGTCTTCGCCACCACCAGACAGGTCGGCTTGACCTTCCTTTGGCGCACGGTGCTCGGGTGGATGGATCTCGCCGCTCTTCATCGCGGTCTGGATCCGGTCGAAATTCGCGGCTGCGTCCGCGTCGAGCTTCTTCACATCGTCCGCCGTCACGAGACCTTCCGTCACGAGGCGCTCTCCCCACACCTCACGCGGCGATGGATGCGCGCGGATTTTCTTGTAGAGCGTAGGCTGGGTGAAAGAGGGCTCGTCGGTCTCGTTGTGTCCGTGACGGCGGTACCCGACGACATCGATCAGGAAATCCTTCCCGAACTTCGCGCGATACTCGATGCCAAGACGCACGACGTGCAGGCACGACTCCGCATCGTCGGCATTCACATGGACAATCGGCACTTCGAAGCCCTTGGCGAGATCACTGGCGTAATGCGTCGAGCGCGCGTCGATGGGATCAGTCGTGAACCCGACCTGATTGTTGACGATGATGTGGAGCGTTCCACCCGTTCGGAATCCTGCGAGCCCGGAAAGATTGAACGTCTCCGGCACCACTCCTTCGCCCGGAAACGCGGCGTCGCCGTGTATGCAGATGGGAAGTACTGCCGACTCGTTTCGCTCCCCACCGCCGGCCAGAACCTGCCGCGCTCGCGCCACGCCCTCAAGCACCGGATTCACAACTTCCAGGTGACTCGGATTCGGGATCAGAACGATGTCGACCTCTGCGCCGCTCGCGGTTTGTCTCTTTCCCCGCGCGCCCAGGTGGTATTTGACATCACCAGTTTCGCTGACGGCGTTCGTGGTGGCGTGTTTCCCCTCGAACTCCTCGAAGATCGTCGCGTATGGCTTCCCAAGCGTGTGGGCGAGAACGTTGATGCGTCCGCGATGGGCCATCGCCAGATCGATCTCACGCGTGCCGTGGGTCGCCGCCGACTCGATTGCGACATC
>Ga0193751_1002009_pt1 | contig 12579 bp, 15 predicted proteins | sample L1c2metaG_FD_143050 | JGI IMG/M metagenome (GOLD analysis project Ga0193751, IMG submission 143050) | Soil microbial communities from a riparian zone of the East river system, Colorado, United States - L1c2 | ecosystem: Environmental > Terrestrial > Soil > Riparian zone | place: USA: East River... | reverse complement strand
CCGAGTTTGCGGGCTTCGACTTCCGCTTCTTCGCGGGTGTGGAACGGCCCGTATTCGGCTCGCAGTTGCTCGGTCGAGTCGCACGCCATCCAGAAAATGTCTTTGTAAGTCATGCCTACCTCAGTCTTGTCTGAATTGGTGAAGCGCTGAACTGGTGAGCGCCGAACCGATGAAGCAGCTGAATTTGATGAATCAGGTCGAACGGGTCCGCAAGCATTTAAGCAATTTGATTACCGGAATTGCGGTCGCCGGCGCGCCCATCCAAACGGCTGCTTCTGGGAGAAGCTGGCGGACTATTCCTCTGAAAACACGTTGCTTAGGGCGGCAGTCCAGTGAACACCAACGGCTCGCGGGAAACGCTGCTTGCGGCGACTGGTGTGCAATATGTTTCCGTCCCGAACGATTGGAGGGAAACAATTTCGAGGCAAGAGGCGGGATGAGAAATACAGCGCTTCGAAATTTCGGTTTCTTATCGACAACACTTCCGAAGGTGGGCAGACGGTGCTGGACGACTGGGATCATCGCGTGCGAAAGATCCAGTAAGATGCGAAGCCAGTAGTCCGCACCGCCGCTTCCCTACAACTGCCCTCCGCTTGCGGCGGGCTTTTCTTTTGTCGGTAGGCTGATCGGTGAACTGATTCCTGAGCTGATCCCTGGGCTCCCCGAAAACTGAGGTTGCCCGCCCTGGGCTACGCTCCACCCTGCCCCCGGTGGCAACAGCCCATTCCCCAGTTGCATATGCCAGTTCGCCCCGCCGTGGCTGGCCACGTACAGCGCGAGTTCCAGCCGGGTCCAAACTCCCAGCTTGTCGAAGGCAGTGCGCAGGTAGTTCTTCACCACCTGCTCGCTGGTGAGCAGCACGCCGGCAATGTCCTTGTTGGTTAGGCCCTGCCAGACCAGGGTCGCGACTTGAATTTCCTTGGCGGTTAGCCGATCACGGGGTTGCATGGTTGCACCTGCTCCTTTATGAACATCGCGGTGGCGAGCTTCACTCGCTTCCGGCCTTCTTTAATGCCCGCGCGCAGAAACAATGTGCGCAGGTGCTGTTTCACCGTCCGCGGGCTGATGTTCAGATGGCTCGCGATTTCTTTGTTGCTGCATCCCTGCACGAGCAGACGCAACACCTGCTGGTCACGGGGAGTTATCTTAATTTCATTAAGGTTAATCATGGGCTTTTCGTCTGCTCCTTCAGTTCAGTCTTGGGGTCGCGACCCGCCAAGACAGAAGCAAGTGGTTCGCCAAATGTTCGCTGATCAACAACGCTATTTAGAACCATACAGTTAGACTGCAAGTTGCTCCCTTCCGGCGCCCTCTCTTAGACCGTTCTCATGAATCGCTTCCAGATTGGTATCCCCAATCGGGAAGCCCTCCCAAAAAGCCCTCCGTCTTCTTTCGTTTTCAGAGTGCCCAGACTTGCACTACAATGACCTCAGTCTGGACTGTATTTCTCCCCCAGATGCCATGCCCGCGAACCGGCCCAACCTGACGCTGGACGAGCAATCCTTTCAGGGATTGCTGTCGGCCGCCTTCATCATTCAGGAACATAACGACCGGCTGAAAGTGGCTGGACAGACACCGGCAGAACCGCAAGCCCGCCTCGAACCAGAAGGCAATAGCGTTTGCCCTCATTGTGGTGCTCCGAAGCCAGCAGCTCCGAATCCGGCAGAAGGATCGCGCTGCGAGAGCTGCGGCCTCGACGAGTTTCGTCCGGGCGAACGCTTGCAGCACAATTGGGCCTCGATGTGGCTGATGAGCCAGGAGCAGCGCTTATGGCCCGAGCGTTCTCCGGAGATTCGCGAAGGTATAGGAAGAGGCGTGCCCCCGCTTGGCGCCGAGAGCAAGCCGCGAACTCAGGTAGCGCGCGATTTCGCCGCGTCCGGCATTCACGCTTTGCCGGTTGCAAGAGACGCTGCGGAGGAGCCGACGGCGCATGAAGAGACCGCGGCCATCCACCATCGGGAACCCAGCAAATCAGCGCTCGGCAAATCAGTTCTGGGCAAAGCAACAGCGGAAAGCCCATGGATCACTGACGCGACCGACGACTTTCCGCGAGCAGACTTGACGCCGGAAGATTTGACACAAGAAGAATTGCGACCGGAGGACTCAGATCCAGCCGTCCAACCATTCCAGTTATCCGCCATCGACGATTCGTACGCGACCGATGCCATCATCAGCATCGACGACACCCCGAGATCCGTGATTCAGCGCTTTGCGGACTGGCACGTTAAGCTGCGCTTTCACCGCGCCGACCTTTACCTAGGAGTGGCGGTTTTTGTGGCCGCCCTCGCGCTGCTGTGGCCGGCGGCTGCAGCGCCGCGACCGGGAGCCCTCGGCCCTTGGGAAAGGGCGCTGGTGACGCTCGGAATCGCCGAAGCTCCCGCGCCCCTGGTCCATCTTCGCGGAGACCCCAGCCTCGCCGTATGGGTCGACCCGCACACCGCTCTCTACTACTGTCCCGGCGAAGAGCAGTACGGAAAAACCGCCGACGGCCGATTCAGTCCCCAGCGCGAAGCGCAGATGGATCGCTTCGAACCCGCCAGCCGTAGCGCCTGCGAGTAACCCTGGATTGCAGAGGTTAGAGGTCAGATTGCAGAGGTGAAAATCCTCCCCGAAGGGTTCTTACCTCTGCAATCTGACCTCTAACCTCTGACCTTGTAGTACTTAAAGACCGGCAGCGCACGCAGGTGACATTCGTCACCAGGGGCTATGTACCGTCGTACTTTGACCCTTTTTCAGCCCACCCCTACGATGAAACTAGCACTCGCACCCTCGTGAACATAGAGAGCGGCGAGACCCAAATATATGCTGCAGTCCACGAGATCGAAAAGAGATCACGGCTTTAGTCTGCTTGAAATGATGATCGTTCTCGCCGTGATAATGATCCTGGCGGCGATCACCGTGCCTCGCTTTCTGAACATTATCGGCGACATCAATCTGCGCTACGTGGCGACAAACTATAGCGGCCTATTGCAATCGGCTCGCATCCAGTCGGTGCGAAAAAATGACTACTACGGAATCGCGCCGACAACGCTGGCCACCGGCGGCAATGCATACTTCGTTCACGTCCACGCCACATCTGGAAGCTATACGGTTGGCGATCCCTTACTACCGGTCGGGAGCCGAATCGGTGTCCATGCCGGAACCGGCAGCGGCGCTCCGAACGAATCGACGCTGACATGCGGCACCAGCTGCACCTTTGCGTCGAGTTCGAGCTTTCCATTTTTCAATGCCCGCGGCCTCCCTTGTGCGGTTTCGGGAAGCGTTTGCACTCAGGCTCCTGGTACGGGCTACCTCACTGTGCTGTCAACAACCAGCCTTACGGGAAACGTTTCCTGGGCTGCGGTCGTCGTTACCGGAGGCGGACGGGTGCAGATTTGGTCCAGCGATGGCTCCGGCAATTGGGTACAACGAAATTGAGGAGCAAAATGTCTGAGCAGCAAATTCTACGGAGGCTATCCGCGAGACGGGCGAGACGCCAAGCCTCAAGCGGAATGGGTCTGATCGAACTCATGATTGCCATGACCGTCCTCACGGTCGGAATGCTGGGCTCGATGGTCATGATCGTCACCGGTATGGAATCGAATACCCGGAACAAACGGGATAACTCCGCGACCATTCTCGATCAGGAACTGCTGGAAACCTTTGCGACGCTGAAGAATTATCCGCAGACTGGTACCGTCACCATCAATGATTGCGCTCTCAGCGGCTCGAATACTCATCTCGCCTCGCTGGTCCAGGGGAGTTATGCCGCTAACGGAGCGGGTGCCGCCCTGGTAACAACGGCCACGGCCGGTCAGAATATCGGAGACATTGACTGGACCCAAGCGACGCCAACGCTGGCAACCTCGTCAGTCGCCGGCTACGCCATGATGTATCAAACGTGCGGTGGAGAAATCTATGAAGTCCGCTGGAACGTCATGGATGCTAACGCCGGAATATTGCCTGCTGGAGATGTCAGCCGTATCAGTCTGCTTACGGTCTCTTCGCGGCTGACTACCAACCGGAACGGCGCCAACGGCATGCTTTTTGCACTCCCCACGACATTGCGGACCATCATTGAAAGCCAGTTCTACTAATTCGCGGCGTATGCGCGGGCGAGCACAATTTGAGAAGGCAGTTTTGATCAGGTCATTATGAACATGAAATCATCCAGACGAACATCACTTCAATCGCACGCCGGCTTCTCTTTGCTTGAAATGGTCATCGTGTGCGCAATTCTGATGATCGTGCTGGCGGCTATTTTCGGTGGCGTGAATACCGTCATCCAGCGCAGCCAAGCCGAGCAAGTGAAGGTCGATCTGGTGCAGGAAGGGCGCGAGTTCATCGATGAATTTGAGCGTGACCTGCATCAGGCGGGATATCCAAACTGCCGTATGGTCTCAATCGGCGGAAATAATTGCCCTGCCGACAATAACACTACCGAGGGAAATAGCAGCAACGTTGCCGCCGGTTTGGTTTACCTCTCCTCCACAAAAGTTATTTTCGAAGGCGATGTGGATGGCGACGGCAACGTGGATTCGGTGCAGTATGTGCTTGTAGATTCCGCTGGCATTGATCCGCCTTCCGGCAACTGTCCCTGTTTCATCAAACGCAGCCAAATAACAAAAGTGGATGGGACCCGGTCGCTTTGGCAAACGCCGGTTTTTACGCAGGAATTGCAGAATATCGTCAATAGCGGGCAACCCACTGGCATCAATCCTTATGGAGGCGGGTTGTCGATCTCGGGCAACACAGCGTGGGGGGCAACCAATACCGCGTATTATGCCGCCATCGCCAGCTTTAAGGATTATCCAGTGTTTCAAGCCTATGACCAGCTTGGAACCATTATTCAGATCAATCCGGCGCTGGACAATAGTACGTCTACCAACTCATTAATTCTGAATTGCCAGCCGACGTCCGCAAATTGCGTCAAGACCATCCGCATCACGATCAATCTTTTGGGTGATGCGGCCACGGGAGTCGACTTGCAGACCCGCGTCCGACCGGTAACTACCCTGGTGGGTGATGCGCGCCTGGTGAATAACTAGTTGCTGGACCGGCGGAATCGTTTAAAGGAGGACCAAGATATGCGTGAGCGCAAAGTTCGAAACAAACGTCGCAACCGGGAAAGTGGCATGGCCCTTCTCATCGCCCTTTTGGCGCTGCTCCTCGTTTCCGCGATCGGCATGGGAATGATGTACATGTCCAGCACCGAGACCTCGATCAACGCTAACTACCGCGACACGCAGCAGGCCTTCTTTGCGATGCGCGCCGGCCTCGAAGAAATGCGCGACCGCATGCGGAGCAATGCGCCCTCCGGGATTACTTTGCCCACTTCCATGCCCAGCATCGCCGCCGCGGGATCTGTTGTCTACATCCTTAATCCCACAGGATCAGAAACAGTGGACCCGGTAACCTACAGCGCTACCAATAAATATTTTGATGACGAGTTCTGCCATGAAACATTCACTGGCATACCCTATATCGGTGTCACCACAGGCGTGCCTTGCACCGGCACCGCCCAAGCCCCACCCTCCACGGCGGTCACGACAATTGCCAGCATCGCGCCGTACACCGGCACATCTTCTGCACTGTCGTACAAATGGGTGCGGATTACGCTAAAGCAGAACGGAACCTTTCCTACTGCCTTGGTAGCTCCCATCGATGCCTCGCATCCTCCCTATGGGCAGGTATGCTGGGACGCTGGGTACAGCAGGGAAATAGTGTCTACATCCCTGGGGGCAACATTCACGACTTGCGCTTTGGCGCAGGCGGCTGGCAACCTGGTCGCTCCCGTGTATGTCATTACATCTCTGGCCTACACCCCACAGGGCAGCCGGCGCATTGGGCAGTACGAGGTGGCGGCGGTGGACATTACTCCGCCTGCAGCGGGTTTGGCAATGTCTGGAGCCGGCGCTAACATGTCCTCCATACCGAACTCGAACAATTTCGTTATTGACGGCACTGACACTGGTGTTGCTGGTTATACCGGCACGCCCGCTTGCCACGCGACGACTCTTACGTCGCCCGCACCCGCCATTGTGACGGGCGACCAGGCTGGCCAAAATGCTATTGCGGACGCCCTTCCACGCCCCGATCATTACACGGGTGCGGCGCCCACGCCTGCACTTCTGCCACCCGTACCCTCGCCGATCCCGTCAGTGGTCGACGGAGGCGCGAGCCCCGGCACGGGGCAGATCACCGGCCTATGGAACAGTCCTCAGCAGCTTAATAATCTGGTCGCGATGATCGGGGCGGGCGCCGACTACCAGCTCACCTGCGGAATAGCCGGTTCGGTATCGCCTTTACCCGCTGCGTGCAGCGTTGGTTCGTATGGCGACGACGTTCACCCGAAAATAACCTATGTGAACGGCGACTATACCTTGACCGGAGGAGCTGGCCTGCTGGTCGTGACCGGAACCCTCAGTCTGAGCGGCAACACCAGCTATCATGGGCTCATCATGGTCATCGGGCAAGGGATTTTTAGTTCAAACGGTGGAGGAGGCGGCCAATTTGTCGGCTCGATATTCGTTGCCAATACCAACAGTCGCACGGCTCCGTACTCGCAACTTGCAACTTTGGGACCACCGACATGGTCGTGGGGGGGCGGCGGCGGCAATGGCATTCTATACAACAGCTGCTGGGCCAACCTGGAAAACGACCTGCACTATATGGTGGTTTCATCCCGGGAAGAGATGTACTAAGCCGCACCCGGGCTTCACCACCTTGTTCAAGATAGTTGAGTAATTGTCTTGAATTCCAAGAAGCCCGTTGGACACAAAGGCGGATGTAGGAACCCCGTGCCGCCGCGTCTGCTAGGCCGTGACTGGGCGGCCACTTCTTCGATAACGCCACAGAATTAACGCCAGGCCGGAACCGATCAGCACCATGGTCGAGGGCTCGGGAACCACTGGCTTCTTGTGGCGTTTAGGACGGCAGACCCCGTCAACCATCTGGTCGTTGTTGCGGCAAAGGCCGGAAGGAATCGGCACACCGACCGGCACATACGGGAAGAAGAAGCTGCCGGCAAAAAGCTTGGGCGCAACTGGTTCGCCGCCGGGCAAGTCGGGCGGGGCGAGCATGGGCCGGATGGGCAAGGACGGCGCCGCATCGATCTCCGCTACGGGCTGGTCCAGAATATCTTCGTCCGGCTCTTCATCGGAAACGTCGGGCTTGGCGGTATCGGAAATCTGGTTGCCGCAACGCGCACGGGCCGTTATTTTGCCGTCGGTCAGCAGCAGTTCACCAGGGTGCAGACGAATTCTTCGGCGCGTCCAAAAAACGGCGTCACGAACGCGATAAGACAGATAGACTTCGCGGGCTTCGGTGGCACGCTCCAGACGGGCGTGGCCGTAATCGAAGTGGGCGTAATGCCGGCGAACTACCCAGTCGCGCAACGCCTTATAGCGGAGATCGTCGAGATCCTTCACGCCTCCGGGCACCACCGAGTAAGGATAGACACCGGGGATCCGCGCGAGAAACTTCGTGGGCTTGGCTGAGTGCGCCGCCATCAAGGCGAGATCTTTGCGAATGTTTCCCCGCGTCCAAAAAGATTCAGGCAAAACCTGGGAAGCATGCAAGGACGGTAACGAGAAGTATCGCGCCGCATTCTGCCAGCACGCGCCAATGATCACGGTCCCCACGACCAGAGCGGCCATGGCTCGCTGCATGCGCAGACGACGCCGATACCAGCTCCGCCTTCGTCGCATGGTCTTTCTAATCGCCGCGTCCTTCGAAACAGCGTCGTTCAAAACAGCACTCCTGCCCGGCACAGGGACCGGGGGCGGCAGAGGGGAGAGCCAACCTGTCTAGAGCATTCCTCCACCCAAAACCAAGCCGCGCAACCGGTTCGGATACAGGAACTTAGCGTCCATACAACCCCATCTTAGCAGAGTTGCGCAAGAAATTGCCCTTCTAAATGATACTTGGAGCGACCCTGCTTCCCAATCCGGCAAATACCCTAGAGAGTTGATGGCGAAACTGCAGATCCCTCGTTGCGAATTCTCAACCCCGTCCAAGATACAGTGACATCGAAGAAGTCCAAATAGCACGGATGGGCAGTGTTCACGCGGGTTGTCCGTTGTTTCCCCTCCACCTGGACCCGAGCGACACGACGCGGGAACGGCCGACACGGGCAGGGGATCGAGAGGTTAGGACACAAATCAGGACACAAGACGGGATGGCGCCGAAACTGTCCCTCCTCAAGTTATTGAGAATTTGGTGGAGCTAGTCGGGATCGAACCGACGACCTCATCGTTGCGAACGATGCGCTCTCCCAGCTGAGCTATAGCCCCATACAGTGCGGACGAGTTACTTTTTTTGATTTTACCAGCCGTCGCTCCATTTCGCCTATGCTTCGTCATTTAGTAAGCGTGTCCGCCGTAGGTGGTTGAATCACTTAACGCGTTAAATCATCCAAACATTAGGCGCTTAAAGCGGTAAACGGCTGAAATCGGAGGCTATAATTTCGTTGTGAGTTCTCTAAAGGTAAAACAAGTGGCGTCCGCGGACTTCCCTACGCGCTGGGGACATTTTCTAATTCACGGGTTTGCGACCCGGGCGTCTGCATCCGGCAACGGCGCCAAGACCGAAGAGGCCGTGGCGTTGGTGATGGGCGAAGTGCACTCCGGGTCGCCGCTGGTGCGCATTCACTCTCAGTGTCTGACCGGCGACGTATTTGGCTCGCTGCGCTGCGATTGCCGCCAGCAACTTGAAATGGCGCTCTCGATGATTGCCCATGAAGGCGCGGGCGTCCTTATTTATGAGCAGCAGGAGGGCCGCGGCATTGGACTGATGGCGAAGCTGCAGGCTTACGCGCTTCAGGACAGCGGATTTGACACGGTGGAAGCGAACGAGCGCCTTGGTTTCAAAGCCGACCAGCGCGAGTTCCTTATGCCAGTTGAGATACTGAAGGCGTTGGATATTCGGCGGGTCCGCCTGCTCTCGAATAATCCCGATAAAGTCGCCGCGCTCGAACGCGCGGGTATTCGAGTGACGGAGCGCGTGCCCTGCGAAGTCGCGGCCACGGAACATACGGAAGAGTATTTGAAGACGAAGCAGGAAAAGCTGGGGCATTTGTTCACCAATCGCAGGCATCAGCATTAGAGAAACAGTACTACTCGGAGCCTATAGCGCGAGGAGCTTCTACGATGCAGTGCCCGAATTGCCATTGCCAAGTGGGGTCCGACAAGAACCTGTTTCGTGGAGGGCGATGCAAGAAGTGCAACTCGACCTTATTTGTTTCCGTGACGTACATCCGAGCGTTGATGCTGCTTAGTTTCGTCGCTGCCGAGGCCTTGTTGTGGGTAGCAAACATCCGGAAACTCTTCTATCCGCGTCTCGGGGTGCCGTTCGGCTTTTTGGCTTCAGCTTGGCTCGGGTTTCCGGTAGCGTTCTTGATCTTAACGGTGTTGGTGCGAACTGTGCCGCGTCTAGCAACGCCGACGCTGGTGCCCCGCCAATGGGGTTCAGTTGATACCCTTGGCTTAGCCGCCGAGCACGACTCCATTTCAGCCGATCCAAATGAGAAGTGATCGGTTGTGGGATCCGAACTATAGGAGTCTTCTTGGGAACTGGGATGATCTCTCAAAACCTCTGTTGAAGTCGTGCAGCAATCGCCTCAGTCCGTCCCGATTCTTCACTGGCAGTCCGCGCAACGCGGCTCGGGCTAGCGCCACATAAACCTCGCACACTCCGGGATGCTTCTTCAGCGCCGCCAGATGTTTTGCCACTGTCTCCGCATCTCCTCGAACCAGCGGCCCGCTAAGAGACTGCGCCGGACCGAGGCGCGAGTAGTTCGCCAAAGTCTGTCTGATGATGGGGAGGCTTTTGCGGCGAGCGTCCTTACGCGTGAAGCCGGCGGCACGAGCCGCCTCTTCGACCGTCACCAGGAACGCCAACAGCAGCGGCGATGTCAGAGTGGCCCATGCGTGGTACGCCGCTTTGCGCGCCGCGGGCAATGAAAAGCTCTCGGCACCCAACTTGCGGACGATCTGCCGTGCAACTTGCGTCGCCGCGCGATCGCCTTCCATAGCAAAAGGCACATCTGTTAAAGAAGGATGCGTTCCTGCAACGAATGTCATCAGCGGGTGGACTGACGCGACCGCGATGCTTGCCTTACGCAGAGGCTCGAGTTCGCGGCTGAGTAAGGCTCCGCTGGAGTGGAAGGCGAAACGAACTTTACTCGGAACTCTATTCGGAACTTTGCTCGGAACTTTGCCCGGAACTCTGTTCTTCTTGTGAGCAGACACGCGCCCCTCCAGATAACCAGCCAGCGCTGAAGCCGCGCCGTGAATCTCACGGTCCGGAACGCAGAACCACAGCAACGTGGCTTCCAGCGCGGCGGAGTGTGTGGTGACTGTCTGCGCGTCCACTTTCGCGGCGAGCGCGCGTGCGTGACTTCGCGACCGGGGCGTATCGCGCGCGATAATCTCGGTAATAGTGAAATCGGCGTCGTGCAGCGCCGTGGCCAGAAAAGTCGCCAGGCTCCCCGCTCCGACGATGGCAACGGTGGGCTTTCTCGTCATCGTTGTTATTGTTCTTCCGGTAATCGGTTTTCGGCTCAACGGCGCAGCATACCTTATATTGTTGTCATGGCGAAATCGGCAGGAACGAAGTCAGCAGGAACGAAGTCGGCAGCAACGAAGTCAACGCAAGCCCGCGTTCTGTCTTCCCGCATCAGTTACCAGGGCCCGGTGTTCAGCGTCACGACCGATGAGGTGGAAGAGCCTGGAGGTGTGCGAGCGCGACGCGACGTGATACGGCATTCTGGCTCTATCGTTGTGCTGGCGGTTGATGATTTGGCGAAAGCAGCGCGCAAAGCCGAGCCACTCATCCTGCTTGAACGCCAGTATCGCCACGCCGCGCAGTCGATGATGTGGGAGCTGCCCGCCGGACGCATCGACGATGGCGAAACGGCGCTCACCGCAGCCAAGCGCGAGTTACTTGAGGAAACCGGCTACACCGCCTTGCACTGGAAAAGAGTCCTGCATTTTTATGTAAGCCCCGGTTTTCTCGACGAAACCATGACTATTTACCTGGCACGCGGTCTCCGGGCCGGCAAGGCTCAGCCCGAGCCGGACGAGAAGATTGCAACGAAATTTTTTGCTTTGTCGGAGGCGAAACGGATGGCGCTCAATGGGCGCATTCGCGATGCCAAGACCATCTGTGGCATCCTGTGGCTGGCCCAGATGCCGCGACCAGCGCGCTAAAAAGCCGTGTTGGTGAGAATTGATCCCTGCCAAGCCCTGGCCATGACCCCCGGCCATGTAATGCACAGCCTTGACAGTCCCCCCGGTCAGCAGCACAATGCCTACACATTTTTTGCGGGCCCCTGGAATTGCGCCTTTTTAGGGGGAAATCCGCAAAAAAAGAGGGGGGCGCACGTGGAACGTCTGAAAGGCACCGTCAAGTGGTTCAACAATGCCAAAGGATACGGCTTCCTCGGTCGCGACGATGGACCGGATGTATTCATTCACTACAGCTCAATCACCACCGAAGGCTACAAGAGCCTGCAGGAGGGCGATAAGGTGGAGTTTGAGATTGTGCAGGGACAGAAAGGGCCGCAAGCGGCCAATGTAACCAAGGTCCCCTGAGCGGAGACCGCTTTTGCCGGCCGGTTTTCCCGGACCGGGCAGTGTGCACGTCGACGGCCGCGCCGGTTGTGTCCTCCGGCCCCGCGAGTGCGCGACATTCTCAACTCCCCTTAGCTATGTCCTCGTTCAGCCTGCGGGCTAGACAATGTACCATTTCTGATACATACTTAAGCGACATGAAAAAGAAGAACCCACGTATTGGCTCATCGCTGGATAGGTTTTTAGAAGCGGAAGGGATTCTTGAAGAAACCCGTGCGACCGCGCTCAAAGAGGAGCTGGCGTGGCAGGTGCAGAAAGCGATGAAGAGGGCGAAGATCAACAAGGTGGAAATGGCGCGTCGCATGAACACGAGTCGTGCGGCGCTGGACAGACTGCTTGATCCCGGCAACGCCTCGGTAACGTTGCAGACGCTGTGCCGCGCCGCGCGGGCAATTGGACGTGACCTAAGGATTGAACTGGTGTGAAGAAAGCGCTCGCTCTCCACGCAGCCGGGGCCTAGATCAGCACCCCGTCTAGCCCTCCCGTGCCAACTCGTTTAACCTTAGTCGTTAGCTCCTGCCCATGGACAACAAAGCCATCGCCGGACTTCTCTACGAGACTGCTGATCTGCTGGAGATCGATGGGCAGGACTCGTTTCGCGTGCGCTCCTATCGCAATGCGGCGGAGGCGATTGAAGCGCTGCCGCAACAGATAGCCGACTTGATCCAAGAGCCGAAAAAACTTCTCGAAATCCAGGGGATTGGCAAAGGCATGCAGGCCAATCTGGTGCAGCTTTTCAAAGAGGGGCGCATCGAAGCGCACACCGAACTCCTGAAAAAATATCGCCCTTCAATGCTTGAACTGCTCAAGATTCAGGGTCTGGGGCCAAAGACGATTGCCTTGATCTGGAGCGCCCATCAAGTGAGCGACCTGGAGGGCGTGGAGAAGCTGGCGCGCGAAGGCAAGATCCGCGAACTGCCGCGCATGGGCGAGAAGCACGAACTGAAGCTGCTCAAAGCGATTGAAG
>Ga0193751_1002008_pt1 | contig 12584 bp, 13 predicted proteins | sample L1c2metaG_FD_143050 | JGI IMG/M metagenome (GOLD analysis project Ga0193751, IMG submission 143050) | Soil microbial communities from a riparian zone of the East river system, Colorado, United States - L1c2 | ecosystem: Environmental > Terrestrial > Soil > Riparian zone | place: USA: East River... | reverse complement strand
CGCGAGGCCGCGCGCGCCGTCTTCGTCGAGCTGGACGACATCCTCGGTCTTCAGCTTGCCGTCGTTGCCGAAGTCGCGCCCGAGTGCGAGACGCTTGCCGTCGAGCGAGACGAGCCGCGCCTGGAACGACTCCCCCCGGGTCGCCTCCGGCGACCCGGTCTTCCCGCCGGACGCCGGCGGCTCCGCCGCCGGCGTTTCCAACGCATCGAAAATCGCCTCGAGGTCCCACCAGCTCGCCGCGTTGAACGCCATCCGCTCGAGCTCCCGCTCGACGACGAGGCGCGTCGCGACCGACTGCACGCGGCCCGCCGAGAGCCCGCGCGTGATCTTCTTCCAGAGGACGGGCGACACCTCGTAGCCGTAGAGCCGATCGAGGATGCGGCGCGTCTCCTGCGCATCGACGAGGCGGTCGTCGATCTCGCGTGTCTCACCGAGTGCGCGATTGATCGCGTCCTTCGTGATCTCGTGGAAGACCATGCGTCGAACCGGCACGGTCGGCTTCAGCACCTCGAGGAGGTGCCACGCGATCGCTTCACCCTCGCGGTCTTCATCTGTTGCGAGCAGGAGCTCGTCCGCGTTCTTCAAGAGCTTCTTCAGCTCGCTGACCCGTTTCTTCTTGTCCGGGTCGATGATGTAGAGCGGCCGGAACTCGTCCTCGACGTTCACGCCGAGCCGCGCCCACTTCTCCTTCTTGTATTCCTCCGGGATGTCGGCGGCGCGCTCTGGCAGGTCACGGATGTGGCCGACGCTCGACTCGACGACGAAATCGTCTCCGAGGTAGCCCTTGATCGTCCGCGCCTTGGCCGGCGACTCGACGATCACCAGACGCTTGTGCTTTCCGTTCGCAGGCACCGGCGGGTCACGATAGCGAGGCCACACGAGGTTGAATACTCCGGGCATGCGGCCGACACCCCTCTACAACCTGATCGGAATCGTCTCGGCGCCTGTTCTCTACGGGCTTTACCGACTGCGGGCGCGAGGACAGGGAAACCTGCCGGCAGGCGGCTGTGTGCTCGCGAGCAACCACGTGTCGAGCTTCGATCCCTGGGTGCTCGGGATGCCGCTCTGGCCAAGGCGCTTCCTCCGCTTCATGGCGAAGTCCGAGCTCTACCGGTGGCCGCTTACCCCGGCCCTGAACCGCGTCGGCGCCTTCCCGGTGCGCCGGGGACAGCGCGACACCCTCGCGATCGAGACGGCGGTGCGGCTCGCCCGCGACGGCCACGTCGTCACGATGTTCCCGGAGGGGACGCGCCGGAAGAAGGGGCTCGTGAAGCGCTTCGAGGCGAGGCCGAATCGCGCTCGAGGCCGGAGTCCCGCTCGTGCCCGCCGCCGTGAAGGGAACCGACAAGCTGCTGCGGCTCGGGAGGCTGAGCGTGGCCTACGGCGCGCCCGTCGACCTCGACGACCTGCGCGGTAGCGACCCCGCGGAAGCCGCGCACGAAGCGACGGAGCGCCTGATGGCATGCATCCTCGAATTGGAGGCGTCGCTTTGAGCGTGCTCCTCGCGATCGACGGCGACTCGTTCGCGCACCGCGCCTATCACGGCCTGCCGAAGACGATCCGCCTCAACGCAATCGTCGGCCTGACGAACATGCTCACGCGACTGTGGGAGGCGGAGCGGCCCGCGTCCGTCCTCGTCGGCTGGGACACGCTCGAGGTTCCGACCTACCGTCACGAGGCGTTCGAGCCGTACCAGTCCGGCCGGGTGTTCGAGGAGTCGCTGCTCGAGCAGCTCGCGCTCATGCCCGCGCTCACAAACGCGCTTGGCTTCGCGGTCGGGAAAGGGGCCGGCTACGAAGCGGACGACTTCCTCGCGGCCGCGGCGAAGGCGTGGCCGGGCGAGGTGCTCGTCGCGACCTCCGACCGCGACGCGTTCCAGCTCGTGAGCGATCGCGTGACGATCCTCCAGCCGGCGAAAGGCGTGAGCGAGATCAACCGCATCGGCCCGGCCGAGGTGCGCGAGCGCTACGGCGTCGAGCCCGAGCAGGTGCCGGACCTGATCGCGCTGCGCGGCGACCCCTCCGACAAGCTTCCGGGCGCCCGCGGGATCGGGCCCAAGAAGGCGGCGGAGCTGCTCGCCCAGTACGCGACGCTCGAGGACGTGCTCGCCGCCGGCCGCTTCGCCTCGGAGGCGGAGGACTTGCGCCTCTTCCGGCGAATCGCACAAATGGACGCCTCTGCCCCCCTTCCTCCCCTCAAGCCCCTGACACCTACCTGGGCGGAGGCGTCCTCCTTCGTAAGACAGCTCGGCCTCGTGCAGCTGGCCGACCGTCTAGCCTCGGTCGCGTGAACGACTGGCTCTCTGCACGTGCGGACGCACTCGCGAAGCGAAGCGGAGTCGACCGCGCTGCGCTCGAGCTCTCCGACGCGGAGGTCGAAGGTCTCCTCGAGCTCGCCGGCCATGCTGCGCACGACAGCGGCGCGCGCACGAACGCGCCGCTCCTCTGCTACCTCGTCGGGCTTGCGCGGTCCGGCGGCGCGTCGCTCGACGAGCTCGACGAGACCGTCCGATCGACATCCTGACCCATCCGGCGCTCGCGCACCTGCACCGGACGGGTGAGCACCCCGAGCGGGAGGAGCGCCTCGTCGTCCTGCTCGAGCACTTCACGGACTGGAGCGAGGGCCGCGCGGCGACCGAGGACGAGTTGCTGCTCTGCCACACCGCGGATCACATCGAGCGCATCCGCGCGCTCGAGGGCCGGACGTGGCTCGACGGAGACACGGTCGGGTCGGATTCGACGTTCGAGGCCGGGTCGCTCGCCGCCGGCACCGCGATCGAAGCGGCACTCCGCGGTGGCTTCGCACTGGTGCGTCCCCCGGGCCATCACGCGCTGCGCGAGCGCGCCATGGGCTTCTGCATCTTCAACAACATCGCGATCGCGGCCCGCGCCGCGCAGCGCGCACGCGGCCTCGAGCGCGTCGCGATCGTCGACTACGACGTCCATCACGGGAACGGAACCGACGCGATCTTCCGGAACGACGACAGCGTCCTCTTCGTCTCTCTGCACCAGTGGCCGTTCTATCCGGGAACCGGCGGACCAGACGACCAGGCGGCAACGACCCTGAACATCCCGCTGGCTGCAGGCTCGGGCGACGCCGAGTATGTCGACGCGTTCGAGCAGCTCGTCGAGCCTGCGGTCGCGGCATTCGAGCCCGACCTCGTGCTCGTCTCCGCAGGGTTCGACGCCCACCTCGACGACCCCCTGGCCGAGATGCGCGTGACCGGGGAGGGCTTCCGCGAGCTCTCGAGGCGCTGCGCACGGCTCGCGCCGCGCGTCGCTGCGGTGCTCGAGGGCGGCTACGAGCTCGCGACCCTGCCGGGGCTCGTCGCGGCAGCGCTCGACGGATTCGGCTCGTAGCAAGCGAAAAGGCCCTCTCGAGGGGCCCTTTCACTGCCGCATTCATCCGCCTAATCTTCCTGGAAGGGAAGCTTGCCTAGCCCAAGGATCGGCGCTCACGGGCGAGCGCTCGTGCCCTCGCTGTGGTGAACGGCATCCCCCGGCGTGGGGGATCTCGGGCAGACCGACCGGTCTACGCGGCGCGGGCGACGGCGAGGCTCTCGAGCGCATCGCGCCGCGAGGAGACGCCGAGCTTCCGCAGCAGGCTCTTCACGTGCGAGCGGACGGTGTGCTCGGAGATGAAGAGGCGCTTGGCGATCTCGTCCGTGCCGAGATGCTCGTCGAGGAGCAGCAGCACTTCGACCTCGCGGGCCGAGAGCGCACCGGCGATCGCGTCGGGCATACCGGAGCCGCGGCCGTTGCCGACCCGAACCTGGTCGAGCAGCCGGCGGGCGACGGAGCCCGACAGGGCTGCCTCACCGTTGACGACGCCGTCGAGGAAGGCCGCGATCTTCTCGGGGGGCTCGGTCTTCAGGAGATAGCCGGCCGCACCGGCCCGGATCGCCTGCAAGAGGTTCTCCTCGGTGCCGGACGCGGTCAGAACGACGACTTCGCACTCCGGGGCGGCCTCGCGCAGCCGCGGCAGCGCCGCCAGGCCGTCGAGACCGGGCATGGAAAGGTCGAGGAGAATCACGTCCGGCCGGAGCCGGGCCGCCTCGACGATCGCCTGCGTGCCGTCCGACGCGAGGCCGACGACGTCGAACCCGTGGGCGCCGAGCAACGACGAGAGCGCCTCGCGGGTGAGCGGATGGTCGTCGACGATGAGGATCCTGGAAGCCAACTCTTGCCTCTTATCGGCAGCGAGCCTTCTGCCGACAAGAGGGAGGTGAGAAAGGACAGCAGGACGGTGAACCAGAGCTGGCTCTGGGGAGAAATCCTGCTCGCGGGGCTCCTCGGTGCAAGCCTCGCGCTCTTCCTCGCGTACCCGGGTCTGCGGACGCACTACGACCTGCCGGAGCTGCGGCTCGTGCTCCAGACCTCGATGGGCCTCGCGGGCCTGCTCGTGGCGGTGCTCGCCGCGACCCGCTACTCGGTCGAAGGACGGCGCGTCGACCTCCTACTCGCGAGCGGGTTCTTCATCACCTCCCTGTCGGCGGCGGTCTTCGCGATCGGGCCCCGGTTCACCGGCCGCGACCTCCTGCCGGCCGAGGCCTGGTCGGCGCTGATCGGCGCGATCCTCGGGCAGGCACTGATCGCGATCGCCCCGTTCAGCCGCGGCCGCAGCAAACACCGCGAGTGGTCGATCGCGAACGCGGTCGCCGCAGCCGGGATCACGCTCTTCGTCGCCTGGTCGCTCCTGCGCGCGCTCGGCACGGCGCTGCCGAGCCTCAGCCCGCCGAGCGGCCAGCCGCAGCCGTTTTACCTCACCGGCGCGCTCGCGCTGCAAGCGTTCGTCTCGCTCGTCGCCGTCGTCGGCTGGGGGGCACGCTTCATGCGCCGCGGCGACGACCTCGCGCGCTGGCTCGCGCTCGGCTTCACGCTGATGCTCTTCGCCGCGCTGCATCTCGTATTCCAGCCGCTGCTCGCGAGCTCGTACGTGTCGCAGAGCGACTTCCTGCGCATGCTCGCGTACATCGTCATCCTCGTGGGCGCGTGGCGAGCGATCCAGTTCGCCGAGTTCGGACGTGCGGTCGCCGAGGAGCGTGCGCGCGTCGCACGCGAGATCCACGACGGCCTCGCGCAGTACCTCTTCGCGGTGTCGACGCACGCGTCCATGCTCGAGGCAGGAGCGCCGCCAGAGGAGGCCATACCGCGGCTGAAAGAGGCGGCGCTGCTCGCGCAGCAGGAAGCACGGTTCGCGATCCTCGCGCTCTCCTCTGCGGCCGGAACCGCACCGTTCGACGCCGCGCTACGGCGCTACGTCGACGTTCTGACCGCGGACGGCAGCCTCGACGTCGAGCTCGAGGTCGACAATGCCATCCGGCTCGCACCGGACGAGCAGATCGAGATCTTCCGCATCGTGCAGGAAGGGCTCGCAAACGTCCGCAAGCACGCGAACGCGACGCGCGCTGAGGTGACGATCGGACAGCGCCCGTTCGGCGAGCGCTACGTCAACATCACCGACGACGGCGACGGCTTCGAGGGCGCGGAGGACGGAGCCGGGCAAGGCCTGAAGAACATGCGGGCCCGCGCAGAGTCGATCGAAGGCGGCTTCTCGTTGCGTTCGACGCCCGGGCGTGGCACCGCGCTCGAAGTCGTGCTCCGAACCTAGCCCCAGGAAGCCTCGCTCATCGGCCGCAGCGCCGTCTCGAGCAGCCGCAGGTGACGCGGCCGCTCGAGTGCGAAGACGACAACCTCGGCGACGTCCTCCGCCGTCATCATCCCGGGGAGCACATCGGGTGTCCGGCCGCGACCCTCCTCGAGTGCGAAGTCGGTCGCGACGCCGCCGGGACAGATGTTGGTGCAGCGGATGCCGTGCTCGCGCAGCTCGTGATCGAGCGCGCGCGTGAAACCGACCTGCCCGAACTTCGAGGCGCAGTAGACCGCCTCGTTCGGCAGACCACGGCGCCCAGCTTCGGACGCCAGCGTGATCACGTCGCCGTCGCGGCCGAGCATGTGCGGCAGCGCGGCGCGGATCGCGTAGAGCGTCCCTTTCAGGTTCACGTCGAGCATCTCGTCGAGGTGCTCGCGCGAGAGGTCGAGGAACGGACCATAGGCGCCGACGCCCGCGTTCGCGACGACGATGTCGATGCCGCCAAAGGCCTCGGCAGTCGCATCGCACAGGCGCGTGAGCGCGTCCAGGTCACGGACGTCGCACGGCTGCGCAACTGCACTTGCGAGCCCGAGGTCGTCGCCGCTCCGCGACGCCAGCCCGAGCTTGACGCCGCGCGCGTGCAGCATGCGGGCGAGCGCCGCACCGATGCCGCGGCTCGCGCCGGTGATCACCGCTGTCTTGCCATCGAGGCTCATGTCGTCTCCTCCAGTGGTCGCAGGTTGGGGTAGAGCAGCCGGTAGCGGTCGTAGCCGCGCTCGTAGGCGGCCGACCAGTCCGCGTCCGGCTCGACCCGGTCGCGAACCTGCACACAGCGAGCGACCGCATCGGCGGCGTCCCGGAACACGCCGGCGCGCACGCCCGCGAGCAGCGCCGCTCCGAACGCGGATCCCTCCTCCGACTCCGTCCGCTCGAGCGGCAGCCCGAGCACCGAGGCGACGATACGGAGCCAGAGCTCGCTCGCGGCTCCGCCGCCCGAGGCACGCCCTACGGCGGGGCGGACGCCGAGGTCGCGGAGCAGCTCGAGCGAGTCGCGCAGCCCGTAGGCGACGCCCTCGAGGGTCGCGCGGGCGAGCGCGCCCCGGTCATGGCGCAGGGAGAGGCCGGTGAACGCCCCGCGCGCGTCGGGGTCGGCATACGGCGTGCGCTCGCCCGCCAGGTACGGCGCGAAGAGGAGCCCTTCCGTTCCGGGCGCCCAGCGCGCCGCCTCCTCGTCGAGCACGCCGTAGTCGGCGCCGACAGCCCGGCGCAGCCAGGCAAGCGATCCCGCTGCGCTCAACATCACGCCCATCGCATGCCAGGTGCCAGGCACCGCGTGGCAGAAGACATGCACGCGGGCGAACGCATCGGGGGCATAGGCAGGCAAGGCTGCGAAGACGACTCCCGAGGTGCCGAGCACGACCGACACGGGGCCGGGACTCACGATCCCAACGCCGAGCGCGGCCGCAGCCTGGTCGCCTGCACCCGCGATCTCGGTCGACTCGTGCACGGGCGGGAGCCACGCGAGCGGCACGTCGAGCACCGCGCAGACCTCTTCCGACCAGCGGCGGCCGGCGACGTCGATGCGTCCGCGGCGTCGATCGCGTGCTCGCCGGTGAGCCGGAGGCGTACGTAGTCCTTCGGCAGCACGACGTGCCTGATGTGCGCGTACGTGTCGGGCTCGTGCGCGCGGAGCCAGAGGAGCTTCGGCGCCGTGAAGCCCGTGAGCGCGCGGTTCCCCGTCAGCTCGATGAGCCGCTCGAGCCCGACGCGTGCCTCGATCTCGGCGCACTCCGCCTTCGTCCGCTGGTCGTTCCAGAGAATCGCGGGCCGCAGGACGCGGTCCTCCGCATCGAGCACGACGAGGCCGTGCATCTGCCCGGAAAGGCCGATGGGCCCCTCAGGCAGCCGTTTGAGGCAGGCCTCGGCGGCGCGCCACCAGTCCTCAGGATCCTGTTCGGCCCAGCCGGGCTGCGGCGTCGAGAGCCCGTAGCTCTCGGCGGCAGACGCGACCACGCGGCCGTCCGGCGAGATCGCGACGGCCTTGACGCCGGTCGTGCCGACGTCGAGCCCAACCAGGACATCCTGGCTCACCCTTCGTCAGGCGCCAAGTGCGGCGTAGACGAGCTCGTAGGCGCGGACCGCGTCCTTCGCCTGCTGGGCCTCGCGCAGGGCGGGACCGTCGATCTTCGCGGCCAGGCCGTCGATGAAGTTCCAGTGCACCACCGACCGCTTGACCGCGCCGACGGCGTCCTCGGTATACGGATAGAGGTCGAAGCCGAGACGCTCGCCGTTGTCGCCGTAGCCGGCACGCCGGAGCTCGATCGCGAGCTCGATCGTCTCCATGAACGCTGTCGCGCCGACCATGTTGTCGTCGTCGAACGTCCCCCAGCCCGAGTTCGCGTGCTGATGCCCGAGCAGCCCTTCGGAGGCCAGGAGCGCCGCATACTCGGCGAGGTTCTCGCCGTTCATGATCAGGTGCTGCCAGTCCATGTTGACCTGCACGTTGTGGATCCCCTGCGCGCGCAGCGTGTGGATCACGTGCAGCGTCATGCCGATGTTGCGCATCAGGATCTTCATCGCCGGCTCGGAGTTCTTATGCTCGAGGAACACCGTCACGCCCTTGTCCTTCGCGTGGCGGGCCGACTCGCCCACGCCGTCGATGAACCGCTCCCACGACGCGGCATACGGCGTCTGGAACGGGTAGTTGTAGCCCTCGATTCCCGGCCAGATGATGAAGTGCGCTCCGACCTCCGCAGCGAGATCGATGCCCTCGCGCGTCAACCGCAGGGCCTCAGCCCTGATCGCGTCGTCGGGGGAGCAGAAGCCACCCTTTCCGAACCGCGCATCCAGATGGAGGCCGCTGCAGACGCAGTAGATCCCATGGTCGCCGATCGCCTCCTGGACGTCGGCGAGGTTCGCCGGTGAGAGCTCCTGCGGATAGTGGAACTCGTAGTCGTCGACGAGATCGCCGAGGCCCTCGACCGCCGTCTGCACCTTCGTCGCGGTCGACACACCGGTGAGCTCCGGCTTGTAGCCGCCGGCGTTGAAGCGGGTCGCCATGTTCCCGAACGCCCAGATCCCGAGTGAAGTCTTCATTAATCGCGAGCCTATCGTCATCCTCCCCCTTGACGAACGGCCTCGGATGCGGGAGCGTTGTCAGGATATCCGCCGGGTGTATCGCGACCGGGTCAGATCCCTGCGCGCTCGATGGAGCCCCCAGCCACGCAACAGAAGGAGATTCGCAGTGAAGATGATTTCCCGCAGGTCGGTTTTCCTGCTTCTGGCCCTGGCCTCCGTTGCGGCGCTCGTCGCCACAGGAGCCGGCGCAAACTCCGGCAAGAAAGCGGCGAGCGTGCAGGTTTGCGTCCTCCTGCCGGACACGAAGTCGTCCGTGCGCTGGGTGCAGTTCGACGCTCCGGACTTCGCCAAGGCGTTGAAGGCGGCTGGTGTGACGTACTCGATCACCAACGCCTTGAACGACCCGCAGAAGCAGAAGGCACAGGCGCAGGCATGTCTGGCTGCCGGAGCCAAGGTGGTCGTCGAGACCGCCCTCGACAACGGCTCGGCCGCATCGATCGAGAAGCTCTTCACCTCGAAGGGCCTGAAGGCGATCGACTACGACCGCCAGGTGACCGGTGGCACGGCGTCCGTCTACGTCACCTTCGACGGCAAGGCCGTCGGGGAGGCGCAGGCCAAGGGCATCAACGCCGCGTTGAAGGCGAAGGGCATCTCGAAGCCCGTCGTCGCCGAGCTCTGGGGCGGTCAGACCGACCAGAACGCGTTCTGGTTCAAGAGCGGAAACGACGCCGTCCTCAACCCGCTCTTCAAGAGCGGCGCACTGACGAAGGGCCCGCAGCAGTTCGTGCCCGACTGGCTCGCAACGAACGCCGGCCCGATCTTCGCGCAGATGCTGGTCAAGACGAACAACAAGATCGACGCCGCAATCGCGGCGAACGACAACATCGCCGGCGCCGTGGTCGCGGACCTCAAGGCCCGCCACCTGAAGCCGATCCCGCTCAGCGGGCAGGATGCAACCGCCCAGGGGATTCAGTACATCCTCGCCGGCTGGCAGACCGGCACGGTGTACAAGTACGTGCCCCTGGAGGCCAATGCCGCGGCAGCCGCCGCGGTTGCGCTCCTCAACGGCAAGACGCCGAAGTCGAACACGACCAGGGCGAACGGCACGAAGAAAGAGCCGACGCTGACGCTTCCCGTGGAGTGGATCACGAAGGCGAACTACACGCAGCTCTTCACGCAACACTTCCTCAAGAAGAGCGAAGTCTGCATCGGCGTCTACAAGCAGTACTGCAAGTAGGTCGATCCGAACTCGGTGGAGGCGCCCAGACCGGGCGCCTCCACCGTCTCTTCTGGTAGGACACGCCCGATGGTGGACGAGACCCCGCTCCTTCAACTCCGAGGCATCACGAAGTCGTTCGGCTCCGTGCAGGCGCTGACCGAGGTCGACTTCGACGTGCGGCACGGCGAGGTAATGGCCCTGGTCGGCGACAACGGCGCCGGCAAGTCGACGCTGATCAAGTGCGTCGCGGGCGTGCAGGCCGCCGACAGCGGCGAGGTCCTGTTCGAAGGGAACGAAGTCCACATCCACGGGCCGAAGGACTCGGCCAGGCTCGGCATCGAGGTCGTCTACCAGGACCTCGCGCTCTGCGACAACCTCGACGTCGTCCAGAACATGTATCTCGGCCGCGAAGTGCACGACAGGCTCCAGCGCCTGAAGGAGCCGATCATGGAGCAGAAGACGGCGGAGACGCTGAAGTCGCTCGCCGTCACGACGATCCGCTCGGTCCGCCAGCCGGTTGCGACGCTCTCCGGCGGCCAGCGGCAGTCGGTCGCGGTCGCGAAGGCGGTGCAATGGAACTCGAAGCTCGTGATCCTCGACGAGCCGACAGCAGCACTCGGCGTCGCGCAGACCGAGCAGGTGCTCGCACTCGTCAGGCGCCTGGCCGAGCAAGGCCTCGCAGTGGTGATCATCTCCCACAACCTCCACGACATCTTTGAGACCGCGACGCGCATCACCGTGTTGCGCCTCGGCCGAAACGTCGGCGTCTACGAGCGTGCGAAGACGACCCAGGAAGAGGTCGTCCATGCGATCACGGCCGGCGTGCCGACGAAGGTCGCGGGCATCCCCGGCACCGCTGCCGGAGCGACGACGTGAGCGCGGCCGGAGCCGCTGCTCCCGTCGAGGAGGAGCCGCGCGGCCTCCCAGGCCTCTACAAGCGCGCGATCACCAACGTCAAGTCCGGCAACCTCGGCGTCCTCCCGATCGTCCTCGGGATGGTCTTCATCGTCGTCTTCTTCAGCTTCAAGGCGACGAACTTCTTCACCGGCAACAACTTCGACAACATCATCGTCCAGATGGCCGGGACGGCGATGCTCGCGTTCGGCGTCGTCTTCGTGTTGCTGCTCGGCGAGATCGACCTCTCGATCAGCTACGTGGCCGGAATCGGCGCCCTCACGGTGGCCGAGCTTCAGCTGCCCGGCAGCGGGCACCAGATCAACGGGCTGCTCGCAATGGTCGCGGCGGTGGCGGTCTGCGCCGTGATCGGCGCCGTCCAAGGGTCGATCGTCGCCTTCGTGGGCGTCCCCTCGTTCGTCGTCACGCTCGCGGGCTTTCTCATCTGGCAGGGCGTGATCCTGCAGCAGCTCGAGCAGCCTGGCTCGATCATCATCCAGGACCGGTGGATCAACTACACGGCGAGCTACTACTTCTCGGATCTTGCGGGCTGGCTGATCGCCGCGATCATCACCGCTATCTACGCGGTGACCGTCCTCGGCGGCGTACTCGGCAAGCGGAGGGCAGGCGTCGCGATCGGGAATCCGGGCTTGGTGGTCGCCAAGCTCGTCGGCGGCGCCGGCGCGTCATTCGCCGTCGTCGCGATCTGCAACCACGCCAAGGTGCCGCACGGCCTGCCGCTCTCCGGCGTTCTCGTCGTCATCTTCCTCGTCGTGCTGACGTTCCTCGCGAAGCGGACGACGTTCGGCCGCCACGTCTACGCCGTAGGCGGCAATGCTGAGGCCGCCCGCCGCGCAGGCATCAACGTCCCGCGGATTCGCATTCTCGTCTTCGTGATCTCGAGCGCAATGGCGGCGATCGGCGGCATCATCCTCGCCGCGAACGTCAACTCGGTCGACCTCAACTTCGCCGCAGCAGTGATCGGTGGCGTCAGCCTCTTCGGCGGCCGCGGCGAGGTGCGGGCCGCGTTCCTCGGCGCGCTCGTGATCGCCACGGTCTCGAACGGGCTCAACACGGCCGGGTACGCGACCGGCGTGATCTACATGGTCACCGGTGCGATTCTCCTGCTGGCGGTCACGCTCGACACGATCGCGCGCCGGCTTCAGGTTCGCTCCGGGCGCTAGCGCCGCGCGAGGACCCGCTTCGCGACGGTCGTGCCGAGCGCACGTCCTGCCGCCACGTCCGGCGGGGTCTCGATCCCACCTGCGACGCCGGCCTGGCTCAGCTGCTCCGCCTGCTGCTCGAAGGAGTGGCCGGTCAGCGCGGTCAGCACACGGGCTGCGGCATAGCTGAACGCGCTCCCCTCCGACACCCAGCCCGGCGACGCAGGCGTCGGCACCGGCGGCGTCCAGCGCGCGCCGAGCACCCAGCGACCTTGTGACAGCACCGCGACCTGGCCGACGTCCGCCTTCAGCGCCGCCTGCGGCTGCCCGGGCGCACTCGACTGCTTCGTGATCAGCTCGATCAAACCCGGAACGAGCGGCAACCCCTGCGTGTTGTAGGACGGCGCCTTCGGGTCGCTCGCCTGCCCCTGGAAGGCGAGGTAGCGGATCATCGAGATCGGACGCGGCGACTGATACGCGCGCTTCGCGCCGTAGGTCGCGACCGCGGCGTCGTTCAACGCGCCGTTGAGCGCGAGATAGAGCGTCACGTCCCGCTGCAGCGACGACTTCGTGCCGGCGTTCGTCCGCACGTTCCAGTCGAGCGGGGACGTCGAGACGACGGCCGTTCCCTTGCGACT
>Ga0193751_1002007_pt1 | contig 12593 bp, 10 predicted proteins | sample L1c2metaG_FD_143050 | JGI IMG/M metagenome (GOLD analysis project Ga0193751, IMG submission 143050) | Soil microbial communities from a riparian zone of the East river system, Colorado, United States - L1c2 | ecosystem: Environmental > Terrestrial > Soil > Riparian zone | place: USA: East River... | reverse complement strand
GTATCGCGACGCGTCACTTCCGGAGCCTTCAGGTACAGCTCCGCCAATTCCCGCGCCCGACTGACCGCCTTACCGTTCGGCACAACCTCAGCAACGACTCCCCACTCGTGCGCGGTACGCGCCGGCAATGGCTGTGGGTTGCGGTGTTAGCCCACTGGAGAGCCAGAGCAATCGCCGCAGGAGCATGTACAACTCGCCGTAATTTACGGGCCATTTTGCCCTTTTATTATTTCAGCGCCTTTTGGCGCGCCGTAATTATTTCGCCGCTAACTTCCACGTCAGCGCCAATTGGCGCTAACGGCGCGCGGGCTTCGTGTTGCGATTTTAGCGGTGTCCCGGCCGCTGGAGTGCCTGACCCCGCGTCCACAAAGTCAGCAGATACATTTTGGACGCTAAGGCGAGGCCGGAGCGGAGAAAGCTTAGACCTCGTTTTGGCGGCTGAATCGGCAACTGGGCGGCAACGACTCGACTTTCCTCTGATGACATTAGCGGCATATGTAAGGTCACGCCCTGCACGTAAAAAGCTCGACATTCGTTAGGCAACGGTTTCAGAATGAAGTCGATTACGTCACCCGACGTTTCATCGCATCTTCGGCCGAGCTAAAAAGTTCGTGGGGCTGCACCTTCGCTGAGACACCGCTTAGCGCGATCTCCAGATCCAACTGGAGCCCCGAGTCAGTCTGAAGTGAGGCGGACTTTTCGGAAGCCTCATCAGGATGGTTCCTAGTTCCAGGCGGAACTGGATTGCAGTTAATGCAGTTCGGCAACCCAGTCTCAACAAAAAATGAAAACAAAAGATATGAAAACTCTACATTTAAGAAAATCAATTAACCGCTCCCCTTTGCGGCGCGCTTTCCTCCTCATCTTGCTTGCGCCCGCATGGTTTGCACTTTCGCCAACGGCGCAAGCGGTTAGCCCAGCACCGGACGGAGGCTATGCCAACGACAACACGGCTGAGGGTACTAATGCGCTCTTTAGTCTCACCGGCGGCTTCGACAACACAGCCAACGGTTTTCAAGCGCTCCAAGCGAACACAGACGGCGAGTTCAACACAGCCACGGGTTCTCTCGCGCTCCAAGCCAACAATGGCAACGCCAATACGGCCACCGGTTATGCAGCGCTCTTTAGCAACACAGTCGGCGTCAGCAACACGGCCAACGGTTATCAAGCGCTCTATTTCAACACAACCGGTTACTTCAACACGGCCAACGGTGTTGATGCGCTCTATCACAATACCACCGGTGCGGGCAATTCGGCCAACGGTTTAGCAGCGCTCAATAGCAACACAAGCGGCAGCCAGAACACGGCCAACGGTTTCCAAGCGCTCTTTAGCAACAACGGCAATCACAACACAGCCAACGGTTTTAATGCACTCGAACGCAACACAACCGGCGTTCTCAACACGGCCAATGGTAATAATGCGCTGTCGCTCAACAAGACCGGCAACGGCAACACGGCGGAAGGTGCTGGGGCGCTCGGGAGCAACACCGGCTCATTCAACGCCGCAGTGGGCTTTAACGCCGGTGCTAACCTGACGACCGGCAGCAACAACATCGACATAGGCAACGGAGGGGTAGCGGGCGAGTCCGATACGCTGCGGATAGGCACGGTGAAGCAGACCAAGACGTTCATTACGGGCATTAGCGGGGTCACTGTGGCCGGGGGCGTAGGTGTAATCATAGATACCAGTGGTCATCTCGGCACAGTAACCTCCTCGGAGCGTTTCAAGGAGGCGATCAAGCCGATGAACAAAGCGAGCGAAGCGATTCTCGCGCTGAAGCCAGTCACCTTTCATTATAAGAAGGAGCTTGACCCAGAAGGCGTCCCGCAGTTTGGCCTTGTAGCCGAAGAAGTGGAAAAGGTGAACCCCGATCTGGTAGCTCGTGACGACCAGGGAAAGCTCTACACCGTGCGTTATGACGCAGTGAACGCGATGTTGCTAAATGAATTCCTCAAAGAGCACCGCAATGTTCAAGAACTTAAATCTACCGTTGCAAAACAGGACGCAACCATCGCGGCCCTCACCGCAAGCCTGAAAGAGCAGGCGGCACAGATCCAGAAAGTGAACACCGAGCTTGAAGCGAACAAACCTGCGCTCCAAACGGTCGCAAACAATTAGTAAAAGCAGCGCGCGCAATCGTCATCCATTGCCTCCGTCCACTCGCCTAGGGTAACGAGCGGACAGACACGACCTCGCGCATAGGGCGATGCTCTCGCCTCTACAGCGCCCTAAACCTCCCACGGTTTTCGTCTTGACTTTGCACCGGCCTTCGGCACAAAATCGCTGGTCTCAAATAGAATCTGAATCAGGCCGGGCGTTTCCTCCCGGTAGCTCCCTCCCTTTCAGGTTTGCGGTACCCACGATTAACAACCGGGAGAAGGAGCAAAGTCTATATGTTTAATCCGATTCACCACAAAAGTGCAACTCTTCCTCTACCAAATTCAATTAGTCGGTCACCCTTGCGGCGTGGTTTGCTTCTCATCCCGCTTGCCGTTGCCCTCGCTTGGTTTGCGCTTCCCCCGCCGGTTCAAGGGCAGGATGGAGACGAGCTCAATCACAATACGGCCGAGGGCGCGTTTGCCCTGCATACATATATAGTCAATGCCACCGCCTGCTTCAACAACACAGCCCTCGGTTTCAACACCCTCGCTTCAAATATAACTGGCGGTAACAACACCGCCACTGGTTTTGATGCGCTCTTTGGCAACACTAGCGGTAGCTTCAATACCGCCACCGGTTATGGTGCGCTCTTGAACAACAATGCTGACTACATGACGGCCACCGGTTTTGAAGCGCTCACATCCAACACAACCGGTACCAACAACACAGCCACCGGTGCTTTTGCGCTCGATACCAACACAATCGGCAGCAACAACACGGCCAACGGTAATGCAGCCCTCCATCTCAATACAACTGGCAGCGGCAATACGACCAACGGAGTGCAGTCACTCTTTAGCAACACAGTGGGCAACGACAACACAGCTAATGGCTACTTGGCGCTCTTACTGAACACAACCGGGAACTTCAATACGGCCACCGGAGTTCAGGCGCTCCGGTTCAACACGACCGGCAATGCCAACACGGCCGCTGGTCTAAATGCGCTGTATCACAGCACCACCGCCAGCAACAATTCAGCCGCTGGTTTTGATGCGCTCTTTAACAACACTACCGGCAGCAACAACATTGCATTGGGCTATCAAGCCGGTTTCAACCTGACCACGGGAAGTAACAATATCGATATCGGCAATGCCGGTGTAGCTGGAGAGGCCAACACAACCCGCATCGGCACGGTAGGGACGCGGACCGCCACGTTTATCGCCGGCATTAGCGGAACAGCGCTTTCGGGCACAGCAGTTGTCGTAAGCAGCAGCGGTCAACTTGGCGTGGCGCCGTCCTCGCAACGGTTCAAGGACGCGATCAAGCCGATGGACAAGGCGAGCGAAGCGATTCTATCGCTTGAGCCAGTCACGTTTCGTTACAAGCACGAGCTTGACCCCGATGGCATCCCGCAGTTTGGCCTGGTGGCCGAGGAAGTGGAAAAAGTAAATCCCGCTCTAGTGGCTCGCGACGCCAACGGGAAAGTTTACACCGTCCGCTACGAAGCAGTGAATGCGATGTTGCTTAACGAGTTCCTCAAAGAGCACCGCAAGGTCGAGGAACAGGGACGCAGGGAGCAGGAACAGGAAGCAACGATCACGCAAGTCAAATCAACTGTGGCAAAGCAGGAAGCGACTATCGCGCAACAACAGAAGGAATTCGCAGTGAAGATCGCGCTCCAGCAAAAACAGATTGAAACGCTTACCGCAGGCCTGCAAAATGTGAGCGCGCAGGTCGAAGTGAGCAAAGCCACACCGCAAATGGTTGTGAACAATCAGTAAAGCAACGCAGCCTAACAAACAACAACCCCAATTTTGGGCAGCGGCTTAAATGCGGGGAGCACAGGTGCCGAATTAACGTAATCAAGCCGACCTCGCCTGCCCAAACTCACTAGTCCTCATCTTTGCCCTAATTTTCAAACTGACCCACTAGCCCACTTCGCAATCAGCCGTCACGTTTCAGCGCGTGGCGGCTTTTTGTTTCACGTGTGTCGCTACGGTTCCCTGAACTCGCCCCCCTTGCTCGTGTGGGTCGATCACGTTGCCCGTTTCATCGTAAACGCGAATTACAGCGTGGATTGTAAAAAGCCAAACTCAGTCTTGGATCGGTTCTATTGGAGCACTGTTAATTCGAATATTTCGACATGCTTGATGTTTGTAATTCAGGTCCCACGACAGCCCCTCTAGGTCCGGATAGAGCGTAGCTCTGGTAAATCCGAGTGCTGCCAAATCGCGAATTAGTGTGTCCTTTTGGTCGGAGCGAACGACAACTTCAACGAGATCTGTTCCATACGCGTTCTGGCGTGGATTAACTGTCTTAAACGAGAATGCTGGCTTAATCGGCTCGGTCGGAAAAGGATGATACGTGAACGCGCCCTGCTGTGCGAGAATTCGCCGGTCAAAGGGTTGTGGCTCCAGAATGCTGATATTTGTCACGGCTTCAAAAGTATTCTCAGTGACCAATCCCCCATGTGGGCAATATATGTATACAGCGCCATGCCGGTCGAAGTCTGAATCGCACGCGAAAAATAGGGCGACCAATGGACTATGCGTCCAATCCAGTAACCGCGTCGCAAGCCGGTGATGTTGTGCCAAAGCAAGACAGTCCCAATCGTCGGCCGGAAGGTCAACTCGATAGGCTACAGCTAATTTTCGCCACTCACTAAATATCCGCATGTCTTCGGGCGATAGGTAGCCGATTCTCCCTACTTTCTCCCATTTCGGCTGACCTTGAAGTCGGGATCCGGAGCGATCAGCCCGGCCAACGCTTGGCATTAGCGGCCACACGTCGCGGCGGCGGCTTTGGCCACGAAACAACCACTGACAGCCGAAGCTCGCACTACCGCAAAAATCACTAACGATTTTGATAAAATCATGGATTGATTCAATTAGCTGCAAGGAACCCGGTTTGTTCACGACGCCTACCGGAAATCTCCGACTGATTTGTGCATGTTTCGTAACATATCAGGCCAATTCGGCTGTTAGCGTTGGTTCTGCGCCGACCAACCAAATAGCCTGCCACCCAAAGCCGCGTAGCTCCGCTTCGTGCTTGCTCCGTAAAGCAGCGATCACGACATTCATTGTGTACGCTGGAGTGTCGGTCGCGTCCAACGCCAGTACGATTTGCGGAGAGGCTCGGCCTGCCTTCTTGCGAGCAGCTCCCATGATCTCGGAAACGGCCGGTTCAACGTCCTGCTCGCGGCTAGTACGGCCGCACGCGGCTAAATCTCGGAAGTAATTCGATGGAGAAATCTTCGTAATCTGAATGAACAGCCTCTTTGCTCCATCCTTCGACAAGCAGTCCGCACCCTCCTTGTTGTAATCAACAGGAGTACTCCACTTGCCACCCAACAAGTTGAGTTTCTCTACAAGTGCCGCTCCAACCGCTAAGTTGCCTTCCTCGTTCTGGCGACTACCGCCTTTGTTCGAAAAGACCAGCTTCTCCTTTGGATTGTAATCCGCGTTTGCAAATTGATCGTTGGTTCGGCAATCGCGAATAGCTTCGCTTCCGTCTTGGCTCAATTTCTTCGCGATGAGCTGTGCCGATAAGCCAGGCTGCGGCGTAACACGCTTTTTGGGAACTTTCAAAATGCGATGTGAAGATTGATTTTTTACAAGCTCTGCCCTTACCGGGTTGGTCGTCTGCCTCAAACCTATTTTCAAACGGGAGGGAAGTAAAACAGATGGAGTGCGTTGGCGGGCGCCTGGCATAAGCGTCGCAAGGCGCTCCCGCCGCCTTGGCTCCGCCCGAGCGTCCGAAAAGTTCTACAGAGGTTAACGGACGCAAAAAAAGGCCCTTTTCTGGGTCGTTCTAACAGCTTCACATGCGAATCCGTTCTAACTCATGGAATTCTGCCTCGCTAGGACTCGAACCTAGACTTCGAGGTTTTAACTAGGTAAATCGAGTCAGTCAGAACAGAATCAGTAGGATCGGTCAGAACAAGACCGCCGATTTCCGGCAGTGTCCGCTGAACCTCAGAAATGTGATTTTTCTTCTTGCTCTTTTTTCTGTTTAGAGAAATAGGACCGCGCCGATGAAAACACAAGCCATCGGCGAGCAATCACGCCACCTAACAACTGCACGGGCAACCGCGACACCGGCCCATGTCGCGGGCCAAGATCCGGAGTTTCTGGACGCCCGCGGCGTTGAAGCACGATTTTCGATCCGCAGGAGTCTGCTTTACGAGCTCCATAGCGGCGGAGACATTCAGTCAGTCAGTTTAAGACGGCGGGGTCAATCGCGGGGCAAGAGGCTGTTCAGCGTGGACAGTATCCGCGCATTTCTGCGTCAGCAGATGGAGGTCGGCAAATGAACACGTGTCGACGACACGGAACGAGAACGGCGGCGGAAATGAGCCCACGTGTCGCGGATCTCGATCGTGCATTGCAGCGATTCGTTCGGAAGGAGGTACGGTAGATGAATCTCCCAATAAATGCCGCGAAACCGGGCGGGTTTTCGCAGCTCCCACGGTTCGTCTGCGATTTGCTTGCTGCTCCCCCACAGCACGGTGAGGGCGTTCACAACTATCTGTTTCGTTTGGCGCGAGTCCTTCATCCGTATCGAACCGAACCGGAAATCATTTCGCTGTTGAGATCCGTCACGGACCAATGCGGTCGCAATGTGCCGGAACGAGAGATCCTTGATGCCATCCGGAATTCCAAACCAGCCGGTTGGCGCGCCCAGCTGCAACACTGGGAATCTGAGTATCGCGTGCGGCCTAAAGTAAACCAAGAACAAGTTGAGGCAGTCTTGTCGAGTGGTCTCGGCGCTGTTGATCTCTGGGAGGTATCGCCAGTTAGGTTGGGCACGGATGAGTGTCACACTGAGGAAGTCATCGACGCTCTGTTCCCAGGTGAGTCGCTGCTCTGCTGTGGGTGGGCACACGATTGTTTCGACACCCGACTACGCAATGAGTGGAGAGGCTGTCTCAGTGGAATGCAATTCATCGTGCCAAGCCCAATGTCAAAGAGAGTCGGCTGGACTCAGGCCGGGCATCAGTCAACGCACTCGCTCGATAACACCGGATCGCGACACTTTTTAGTCGTGGAGTTTGATCAAGGTTCCACTGACAGTCATGCCGCGATACTGTTGCATCTGGCGGAGCGCGCGCCTTTAGCTCTTGCGCTTCACAGCGGGAGCAAAAGCCTTCACGGCTGGTTTTATTGTGCGCGGCAAACTGATCAACGCTTGAGGGCGTTTATGCAGTCCGCAGTAAACTTGGGAGCTGATCCAGCGACCTGGGTACGGTCTCAGTTCGTCCGAATGCCCGATGGTCGCCGAGCAAACGGCAGTCGGCAGCCTGTACTTTTCTTCAACCCGGAGGTCGTTTGATGAGTATTCTCGCCAAGGAGTGGAAGAACACAGGCGAGGCTGAGATTGAGAGCCCGATTTCTTCAAGTTCAGTCCCTCTTGATATAGACGGGGAGCTACCAGTGGTGATCCTGCCGGGTGGAGATGTGACGATCACTAAGTCTGCTACCGAACTGTTTCGGATCGTAGCGCCTATTCACCGCATATTCAGGCGGGGGAAGGCTGTTGTTACTCTCACGCATAACATGTTAGGCACCGGGATTCTAGAGCCGCTCCGACCAAGTGGTGCCCGAAGTTTCTTCGAAGGGTTTGCCAAGTTCCTCGCATGGCGAGCCGGCAAGAATGCTTCTATTGTTCTGAAACCAGTTGTAGTGCCTGAGGAGACTGCGCGAGCGTTTATTGATTGCGCTGCAGCAGTCGATCTACTCCCGATCATAAATGGGTTGGTCAACTGCCCAATCATAATCGAAGTCGGCAGCGAGCTGAAAGTTTGCGGCGCTGGCTTTGATCCGGAAAGTGGCGTTCTTGTACAACAGGGTGATTCGCCCCCAGTCGTCCCTGTCAAAGAAGCTGTCGAGGAACTGCGAAAGCTGCTTGCGAAATTCCACTTTCAATCGCAGTCCGACGAATCCCGAGCCATGGCGGCTTTTATCACGCCTGGCTTTAAGATGGGGAACTTGCTGCCCGGTCCGATACCGGCAGATGTTGCTGAGTCTGACCAATCCCAAAGCGGCAAAACATACCGTCAAAGAATGACAGCTGCGATTTACAATGAGGAGCCCGCGCTAGTTCCCCTGAAACGTGGTGGTGTCGGAAGTACCGATGAAAGTCTCTACGAAAAGCTAGTAAACGGGAGACCATTTATCCAGCTCGATAACTATCGTGGGATTCTCAATTCGCCGGCTTTGGAAGCGTTTTTGACTGCAAAAGGATCATTCCCCTGCCGAATTCCTCATTGCCGCGAGATTGAAGTCGATCCGTCTCGCTACTTCATTCAGCTGACAAGCAATGGTGTCGAGACAACCCGCGATCTGGCAAATCGTTCGAGCATGGTGCGCAACATTAAGCGAAGGAACGTGGCGTTTCCTGATACGCTTGGGGCGATTCGTGCCCAGCAGTCATATTACCTCGGCTGCGTCTTTGCTGTCGTGCGAGAGTGGCATGCGAGGGGCAAACCACAGTCCGGCGAAATGCGGCATGATTTTCGGGAGTGGTGTCAAACGTTGGACTGGATAGTGCAAAATCTCTTCGGAATGGCACCACTGATGGACGGCCACGTCGCCGCGCAGGAGCGAGTGAGTAATCCAGCATTAACATTTCTTCGCCGACTGGCGTTCGAGGCGGAGCGCGTCGATAACTTGGACACTCCCCTGCTCGCGTCTCAACTGTTTGAGCTGGCCGAAGCTGCCGATATTGAAGTTCCGGGCTTACGGGAACAGGACCAGCATGACGGCGATAAGGCAAAAAAGATCATAGGGATTAAATTGGCGCCGATCTTCAAGGATACCCAAATCGTTGAATTAGACGGCTTCACCGTCACAAGGACGGCATCGAGTAGGGAACGCGACGATGATGGCGGCGACTACGTTGTGAAAACGTACACCTTCGCCAAACGTCCGCAGTAACCCGCAGCAACACCGCACGGTCCTTGGAAAACAGGACCGTTTTTCAGGAAACATTCAGCCTTGCTGCGGGTTGCTGCGAAAATCCGACAATGAAGCTAGGATGAAGCTGAGAATCGAATCACCGATGAGACGCGGGACTATCACAACTGCGAGGGATGGTAGGGTTAAAAAGAGGGGAGGGTTATCGGATTAGGGTCGTCACCCCAAACCAAGTCGCCGCGGGAGGGTCGCCGATTGTCACCCCACCCGTCGATTGCGCGAATAGGGTTAAGCGGTGCGGAGGCGCAGGGCAAGAGAGTTGCACGGCGAAAAAGGTGGAAGCGGCGGGGTGAAAAATTTATAGGGTTAAGGGTCTGGGGAGGCGAGAGGTAAATCCGGGGGAACGAGGCGTTGCAACAGCTTCGGCCGTTCTGGGATAGGATAAATAGTGGTGTTGCTGCGGAAGGCGGGGCTAAAAGAACTGACGATAGCTCCTAGCAAGCCAATACCGGTTACTCCCACTTTACTTGTGGCTGCGCAGCTTAGTCGACTGAGGATGCGGTTGTATGCCGTGCATGATCTAACGGACTCTTCACACCCAGTCCGGGTTTCTTGAGGACGTGCGTGTAGATCATGGTCGTCTCTACATGTCTATGTCCCATGAGCTGCTGGACGGTTCGAATGTCGCAACCTTGCTCCAAAAGGTGTGTGGCAAACGAATGACGCAGCATGTGACAGTAGACGGGCTTTTCAATTTGTGCGAGCCGTCCCGCTGCGCTGACAGCTCGTTGAAGCGTGTCATCAAAAATGTGACGGCGGCGCCACAGTTTCGCTTCTTCATCCCAAACCAATTTTCCGGCAGGAAAAACATACTGCCATTGCAATGATTTGGAGAGATTCGGATACTTGCGCGCCATTGCGTAGGGCAAGGTGGCGTTTCCTTTTCCGCGCTGCAGTTCCTCTTGATGGACTGATTTTAAGCGATTGATCCAGTTGAGAAGTTCCTCTCTGACGCTTTCGGGCAACATGGTGATACGGTCTTTGAATCCTTTGCCGTCACGCACCAGAATTTGGTTTGCGCTGAAATCGATGTCTTTGACGCGCAGGTTCGTGCACTCGGTTAAGCGAAGTCCGGCTCCATAGAGCAGCCGCGCCATTAGAGCGTATGGACCTTTCATCGCAGCGAAAAGGCGTTGAACTTCTTCTTGCCTCAGCACAGTCGGCAACCGCTTCGGTCGCTTCGCTCGCAACACGTTGGGCAATTTGCCAAGCGGTTTGTTCAACACGCTGCCGTAAAGAAACAGAAGAGCATTCAATGCTTGATTTTGAGTGCTCGCAGCCACACTCTTGTTTACAGCGAGATGCTGTAGGAACTGTGCGATTTCCGTTTCCCCCATTTCGATTGGGTGGCGTTTCTGGTGAAACAGAACAAACTGTCGAGTCCAGCGCACGTATGCTTCCTCGGTCTTTGGAGAATAATGCTTGGTCCGAATCGCTGCCCGCAGACGATCAAGAAGACGGGGCGCAGATTTGGTTTCCAAGCCGCGAATCTGGTAATCCATTGGCGCAGTCTGGCGGGTCAACCGTCGCCGAGAAAAGGTCAAAAAATGGTCGTCGTGACAACCTCTCAAATTTGAGACGAAACTGTACTTGCTGGCTAATATCCGGGATATCCGACTTTATTGTCGGCCTATCCACCAGTTAGATGCTGACGCGCATTGTCATCATTCTCCTTTGCCTAGCAGGAGCGCAATCGGTGTGTGGCTCGGCGGACCCTTTGAAAGGCGCAATCTTTATCGCGGACGGCACGACCAATCTCGGCATAGTAGCGAGAGTCATCGACGCTCGGACGCGCAAACCAGCGCCCGATGCCACGGTTACAGCGATTCGCGCGGGGCGCGGTACCACGCTACTCGCTAGCGACTCCACGGCGATGCCACCGCCCCAGAAAACAGATCGTCGCGGACGCGCCGTCCTGCATGCTCATTTTCGCATGGCCGCTGATTCCAGCGGTTCGAGCGTCTTCGTTGCTCAGTCATTCCTTCGGATACAGGCGCCAGGGTTTCGTTCTACGGACGCACGCATTTCGGCGATCGGTCGACTCGACTTCGCGCGGAAGGCAAAGCATCCTGAGGTGAGCATTCCAGTTGCACTTCTGCATGAGTGAGCTCACGAACGCATCTAACCAGTCAGTGGAGCTAACCGCCACCCGCTGCGCGTTCACGCTTTCCATGACTAAAACACCTTCACTTCGAGCGATGCTCGCCCTCGGTGTCGGTAGCTCACTTCATTCTCGTTAGACCGTGAACCTGCCTGCGAAGTGTCTGCTTGTGATTTTGCTCGCGTTGAATGGCAATTCCTGCGTCTCGCCCCGCACTGCAGCATTGCTGACCTACCCGCGCCCGAACATCTACGGGCCGTATGAGGCATCACTTTCACATGCAGACATCATAGAGATTTCGTCGCTTTGTTTTGGGCACCCAAACATTCGAACGCCGGTTTACAGCATCTACGTGAGGGCTGCAGATGCCGTGGACGTCGACAGTGGTATCGGTATAAAGACGATGACAAGATTCAAAGCATGCAAGGTAAATGGGCACTGGCATATCGTTCCCGGCTCGGTTCAAGACGAGGAAGCCATCTTCACGTCGTAGCGTCACATGGTCTAACCAGGCGATGAAGCCAACCGCCCCTTTGCGATGCAACTTCAGTGAAGTTGTTGCAGCACCCTGCGGTGGCTTATCTTATTCTCGTTAGATGGCTAGGCGCGGCATCGCTAAGCAACTCCTCGGCACGCTCGTGGCCGTGCTTTCCGGGTGGCTGGCTGCAATGATCTTCCTCGAAATCACAACGATGATCGATCTTCTTCGTAATCCACACGATGTTGTCCCTGCAGCTTTGTCGGTCGCGCCGCTTACGATAAGCATGGTCATGTCATGGTTCGTTGTACCTGTCTGGCTTATCATACTCGTTCCGCTGTACATCTTTGTGCCATCATCGTCCGTTTTCTGGCGCCCTGCAGTTTGCTGCGTTTGTGGGATTGTCGCTGGCGTGCTTATCGTGGGGTTTTGGCTTGGCGGTATTCCCGGCACTGGTGGCTTTGCTCCCGAAGGCTGGTGGTTATACGTCTTCGCTGCGATAGTCGGCGGCGTTACTTGCTTGGTAGGTTCGCTGACGCGGCACCATTTTAAGCAAGCCATCTAACCAACCGATGAAGCCAACGGCCCCTGATCGAATGCGCGCCCAACTGTTTGCCACCACACCCTGCCGTGGCTTATCTTGTTCTCGTTAGGCGACTCTACTTATGCGCAAAGTCAATACAACAAAGATGGCAGAGCTCACGTGGTCCTCACCGAAGGGAAAGTTCATCGGTGCGGGCAAAGAGATTTCAGAGGCGTTGGGACGCAAGCCCGAGTCCACCGACCTCAACGAGCGGCATCCCTTTGATGTCGAGATTTTGCGTATTCCGCCGGGGAAGGCTCCCTATTCGTATCATTCGCACAGCGCGCAGTGGGAGTTCTATCATGTGATTTCAGGCAGCGGCGTCGTCCGCCATGAAGACGGGACTACTCCGATTGAGG
>Ga0193751_1002006_pt1 | contig 12597 bp, 10 predicted proteins | sample L1c2metaG_FD_143050 | JGI IMG/M metagenome (GOLD analysis project Ga0193751, IMG submission 143050) | Soil microbial communities from a riparian zone of the East river system, Colorado, United States - L1c2 | ecosystem: Environmental > Terrestrial > Soil > Riparian zone | place: USA: East River... | reverse complement strand
CGGCCACGGCGGCCATCACGGCGGCGCCTGGAAGGTCGCTTATGCCGACTTCGTCACGGCCATGATGGCATTGTTCATCGTGTTGTGGCTGATGAACACCAGCCAGAAGATTCAGGTGGCAGTTGGTGGTTATTTCAAAGATCCCAGCGGAAACGCGAAGAAGGTCGGAACGGGTCTAGCCGGAACGGGCGAGAATCTTCAACTCGCCAAGCAGGACATGGCAAAGCTCAAGGTGGAGTTGCAGAACAGTATCCAGAGCATCACCGATCTCGATAAGCTGAAAAAGAATATTGAGATGACCGTGACCGCGGAAGGTCTGCGGATCGAGTTGCTGGAATCGGACAAAGGAACGTTCTTCGACAGCGGGAGTTCCGCGCTCAACGCGAGTGGGCAGGAGCTGCTGGCACTGCTGGCAGTGGAATTGGGGAAAGTTCCCAACCATGTTTCGGTCGAAGGCCACACCGACGCCAAACCTTTTACGGGCAAGCGCAGCTACAGCAACTGGGAACTCTCGGCCGACCGGGCGAACGCGGCGCGGCGCTTGATGCAGCAGTCGGGATTGCGTCCCGATCAGGTCTCGCAAGTGCGGGGCTTTGCGGATCAACGTCTGCGCAACTTAAAGAATGCACTGGATCCGTCGAACCGGCGCATCTCGATCATCGTGCAGTACATCAGCAGCAACACCGACGAGGCGGAATCTCCTGGAGGGGATAAGAAAGAATCGGAAGAGGGGAAACCGTCAGCAGCAGGCGCGAAGGCGGAATCTGAAAACACCGGTAAGAAAGACTAGAAGCAAAAAAAAGGAGGCTGGCCATGGAGGCCAGCCTGGAAGATTGCTTTCGTGATGCGAATGTTACGTCATGTTTCTTAAGTGGCTATGCATATGCGACTACCCGCCGCAAATCTGTTTCCAGGGATTGCAGAGCGGAATTGGCCCCCCGGGAGTGGGAACTCTCGGGATAGCAGCATACGCGAACGTACCCGCCAGACCTACCAACAGTAGTAACGCCCTGAGCGAACGTTTCATGGTCTTTCTCCTTAGGGTCTGCCGAAGGCTAAGGGTCAAACTGCCAGCCTCCGGCGTCGCGAATTATACACAACCCTGCAACTTTCTGATTAATAGGAGGTTACTTCGAGGTGCAAAACAATGCGACATGCTGACAGACATGCCCAACCACGATGGGGTGGTCCGCAGGCAATATGACCGCTATTTACGCTGATTTCTTAGATAATAGTTTGAGATGGAATCGTTTCGGTGCGGGCCATAAGAGAAGGATTGCGAAATGCCAAAGATTCCTCTTGACAAGGTTCTTGCGAAGCCCTGTTTTTGGAGATAACGGGCTATGGCCGGGTTTTGGAACCGGCTGCCGCGGAATTGGCTCTGGGTGGATTACCGGGAGTGTTGAATGGGATGTGACCTTCTGTGGGCCCCAAATTCGAGCTTCTGGAAAATGCGCGCTCTACCATGCCTTCGAACATCGGGATCAGCGAATCGGAAGGCACCGGGCGTTGAAGATCCGCCAAGCCCTGTTCCCATCGCTGGGTCTGCAAGTGGTTGGCGGCGGCCACGCGCACGGCTTTGGGCGAGAGCGAGTAGCCGAGCCAAACAAAAATGGCTAGGTTGTAGGTCGACATGTTTATCAGATTGAGATGGTTCGGCTTGACAAATCCGCCCGAATTCAACGCATAGAGCATCAATTCCACACCTGCGAAGAGTCCAAAGCCGAGAGAGATGCCAAAGCTGACCTGCTTCCGTGACACGCCCAGAAAGCTCGAAAAGAGGAGCAAGAAAAGAATAAGGCCGAGCTGCACGATGCGGACCGAGCGCTGCAGAGTAGTGAGGGCGTGCACCAGCGGATTCTGGTCGAAAGAGTTCGAAAAGGCGACCACTACCGAAACCAGCAGCATCACCACTCCCGCCCACTTGAACAGCAGCGTGCCCAGGTCTTTCAGAGTGTGATAGGGGCGGAACACGTCGAGGAAAATCTCATGAATGACTTTAAAGCCGAGAACCGCGTTGACCGCCTCGCCCAGCCAGAAAAAAACGAAATACGTCTTGAAATCGCCGACGAGCCAAAGCGGAAAGGTGACGGCGAAGTTCGCAACCTGCGCCAGGAGGAACAAGAAAAACACGGGAAACTGCTTGTGCAGCTTACGGCGCCACAAGATCACCGCCACCACCGATTGCAGGATCGGTTGTGCGCACCACAAATAAAGGACGGTATGGCCGTGCCAGGTCATGGGGCATGGGGGGAAGAACGCGACATCGCTGCGCCTTAACCCTTCCCCACATCCTCAGGCAGGGGGCCCTTCTGGGTCAACCTACTTAGGTAACCTTAGTAACCATTACCCTCTAGCTGGCTACCCTGCGCGGGCTGCGGAAAAAGTCGATTTTCGATGTCCAGCCGCTAAAGGGGCGTCTGATTTCGAAGAACTTGCGGCATCGCTGAAGCGATGCCCTGATACGAAACCGGCTACGCGCTTCGGCGCGTGCGCAACGAAATGACGTAGGATCTGGCGGCCAAAGCGGCGGGCATCTCGGTGGCGTCGCGGGCGGTAACGATTACGTTGTAGTCTTCGCTGGCCCGAAGACGACTGAAAACCGGGGTCGCTTCCTGCGGCTCGACCAGCGCCAGATATCGCAGGAAGGTAAAGACGTCTTCGGTGGGCTCCAATCCCGGCGCGACGAAGGAGACTTCGACATCTTCGTGGTGGAAGTGCCATCCGAGAGAGGCGGCCAGGCGCACCGCTCGCTCATATACTACGGGTGGCAGGACTCCGGGTGCCGGGTTGTCGAACACGATGCGGAGCTTGCGTTCATCTTCGCGGCTGAATTCGCGGACTTTGAGCGCGCCGGTGCGGGCCGTGGCTTTCCAGTCCACATGGCGGGCTGAGTCGTAGGGCATGTACTCGCGGATGCGGTAAAGATCGTTGCCGCGGCCGCTCACAAACGTTTCGAACTCGCCGGTGACCATGGGAAGAACTTCGAGGAAGTGTTCGGTGGGCTCGACGACGGGATAGACGATCACTTCGCGGGCCAGGTTAATGCGCCGGGTTTTCATCAGGAAGGAAAAAGGAAAGCGCGTGGCCAGGCCGAAGTTTTTTTCGCAGTAGCGGCCGCGGGCTGGGAAGCTGATCTCGAGGTCGGCACGCAGTTCCTGTCCGGGAGCGAGAAAAGGGAAATAAACGGATTCTTGCAGGATGGGCTTTTCTGCTTCTTCGCGCACGCGGCGCAGGCGGCGGTCGGGGAGGCGGAGCCACTGGTTCTGGGGCGCGCGGTTGCGGGGCCAGGCGAAGGTCGAGGCTTCCCAGCGCCACCGCTCTTTATTATTTTTCTTGCGCTTGGCAGGAACCACGCGCACGGAAAAGGATGGCAGCCACGAACTGGCGTTGCGCAAGAGCAGGCGCGCCAGCATCGGACGCGCGGCGAAAACGTGTTCGGGCAAGTGGACATCGAGCGTGAGACTGCGGAGCACCAGCGCCGAGGCGATGCCGGAAACCAGGATGGCAGAGAGAAGCGCGGCGACGACAACGTAAAGCAGATTGTTGCCGGTGTTGATGGCGGCGATTCCGATGACGACACTGATCAGGATGTAGATCATGCCGGCGCGCGTGACGTCGTAGTCCATCGCTTCGCGAACACGGGTCGCGACGACCCGCCGCGCCAGGTAGGGCACCGTGGTCAAGCCGACGAAGGTGGCGAGCAATAGTGCCGCCGACGCCAGAATGATGGTTCCCCAGATGTTACCCGCCTCGCGCGCTACCGTGGAAAACAGCGCTGTACCGAACGCCAGCATCAGACCCACGAGGGCCAGCAGGAATCGCACCCAGACCTGGGAGAGTCCCAGGCGCGGAAAGCGAGGCGTAGCTGCGGGTTGCTGGCTGTTTTGCATGCGTTCGGAAATGGCGTTGTTAATCACTCTGTTCATCACTCTGTTAATCACGGTGTTCCCCGGTGCGGGGTAATGCTCTTTCCAGCATATGACGGCGGCGGGGCGAGTGGAAGTGACGGAAGATACTCTTGCCCGAGAGGCGGAGCTGGCCGAATGAAGAGGACCGCGGTTCGTTCGAACACTAATCCTGTTAACAACAGTTACAGGTAGACATCAGCCGTCAGACGAACCAGAATAGTTGCGGTGTCATATGGCACGCCTCTCCCGATTTGCGATCGCCGTGATCGTCTCAATCTTCGTTACCGTCCTCCTGCTAATGTTCGGCACGGCCGCTCTTCGACATTGGTCAGACCCCACTCCCCACTTACGTGATGTGCTCCTGCGATGCTTCAGTGCACTACCTATTGTCATGGGCATCTTGGCTCTGCTCTGGCCCAGTAAGAAGCAGAGCATCTTGCTGGTCGTGACTGTCGGATTCGTGACAGGGCTGGTGTATGGGTACTTGGCTGTTCGAGTGTTCTACCGCCTGAGCGTCGGGCGTTGGCAGATACTGGGTGGAACTTGGCCGCAGGAAACGATGTCGTTCTTCAATCCACTATCTTGGGATGTAGACCTTCAGGCTATTGTCTTCGGTGCTGTTGTGGGCATGTGTTCACTGCTGCTGGCCATTCCAAGTGGCAGGCGAGTGCTTAGGATGGCGTTGGCGATAGTGCTGGTCATCGTGGCAGTCTTCGCGCCTGTACCCGTCCTGAACGCCATCGTCCATAACCAAGAACTCACTGTAGCCATGGTGATGCGTAAGGACGCTGTCCCAAGAAATCCGGTGGAATGGTCGGAGCGGTACATTCGGCCCATAGACATTCCTAGCGAGGCTGCTGCTGTCGCTCAAGCACTGAAGAATGCCGGCGTAGACAGCGATTATGAAGTCCTTCGGTTCTTTCGAGAAGGGCACGGCAAGAGAGTTCTAGCCATTGTTGTCGTTCCCCAGCCTTTGACGAAGACGGAGTTACGTCAGCCGCACGGCATGAACGCCATCTATCTGCCGCGGTCGGGCGGCTGGCGAACGATTCCAGAACAGCTTTCCACCGTCGATCGAAAGATTACGATCCTACCCTCCAGTTCCGCCGCCAAAGGTGATCCATGTCAGGGGTACCTGTACGTTGATGACATCCTCGGAACTAGCTATGGGATGGGCATTCCTAAGCCGAGTGATTCAGAGTGTCTACGCCCAAGCAACCGGTGATGTTGGCCGCATCGGAGTGGTCAACTGTTGACAAATCGCCGTTGCACTGACCATTCTCAGTATAGGCGGGCGGCGGCGGGGCGAGTGGAAGTGACGGAAAATACTCTTGCCGAGAGCTGTAGCTGGCCAGATGAAAATGACCGCGGTTCGTTCGAACATGTCAGTTACCCTGCCATAGCGCTCCATAGACGACGCCGTAAATTTGGGAATGATTGAAGTGGGTCGACAGGCTTCAGTTGCTGGGTACACACAAGAGCACATCTACTGGGGATCAATGCTTCGACTCTGACCCAACTCCGCTGCGCTTCGGACCGCGGCTAGCATCTCCCGCCGGATCAGGCCACTGAATGGTCTGATCAGTATCCAATAGGCGAGAAAGCGTCGCCTTGTCGCGGCATCCGCGCACAATACTCGAGTCTCGGTCCTAAGCTCCGTGGCGCCGTCTGCCCGTAAACCCACTTCGAAGTTCCACGCCGCCTTCGCGGTTCCCGAAGGGGCGGGCGCACGGAATCGAACTGGGCTGGTTGCGCACAGTTCTCCACGGGCACGCCAAAAGCGGCCCACTGTGCCGAGCACGAGTTCTTCGCCGGGCCGCTCCTCAAGCAGAGCGAAGCCTTCCGAGAGCATGGCGTTGAGAGTAAAGGGCTTCCGAAACAGCTCATCACGGAAGCGGCGCCATGTCTCACGCGGTCGCGCCGGAAACGATGGGAGTGTACGTACTGCGTAGAGTGCTCGCGTTACCCCCCAATGGTCGAAGTTAGCGGTCCGCAGGCTTGCATAGACCCTCGCCGGAGACGCGGCGATGCGGGTGGCATAGCTCGTTCGCACGTCGAACTCGGGCAAGTAGTCATCCAGAAGCATGCGCGGCTCCTTCACTCCATGATCTTGGATCTTGCCCGGTGCCAATGCATCCCGACCGTTGGCGCAACATCGGGCTGCACTAACCATAATCTTATTTCTATGGTGGAGATATCGCTGCCCCCTCTGTCAGAAAATGAGTCAGCGTCGGTGTAATCAAGATCGCCATCGACAAGCGGTCACGGGAGAGCGAAAACAAAGGGCATGAGGAAAGCTTGGCTGGTGTTTTGCGTGCTTCTGGCCGGTTGCGCGGAGAAGAAGCAGCCGGTTGCGGCGACCCCGCCTCCAATACGGAGTCAGCTGCCACCACCCGTTGCCGAACTCATCGAACACTGCGTAGTAGTCAAACAGGAAAATGCCAACACGGTGACCTGCAGTTGTCTGCCCGTGACCACCGTCATCGATTCAAAAACGGGGCACACCAAGCTGGTTTGCAAGAAAATGAAAGAGGAGAAATGAGACGGCAGAAACCCGAAGGTCGCGCCGAGCGGATAGTCGGAAAACCGGAAATTATTCCGGTTGTTGGCGAAAAACCGCAATTACAGTAACCATTCTCAGTACCGGCTGAGGCGTCAGTCGTTCGCCGATGGAGGGTGGCGGCGATGTCTCCACCATAGAAACAGGATCACTGCGACGGCCACGATCAAAACGGCGATATTGAAACGTTGCATGGTGCGCGCGAGAGTGCGCCAATGCTGGCCGAATAGATATCCGGCGCTGGCGATGCAGGTGACCCAAAGGGCCGCACCGAGGAAGTTGAAGAGAGCAAATGCTCGCCAGCGCATGCGCAGCACGCCGGCGAGCGGTCCGGCGAAAACGCGCAGGCCGAAGATGAAGCGAGCTAAGAAAACGGCGGCTGCACCGTAACGGGCGAACATTTCCTCGCCGCGTTTCAGCGTGGCCGGCTGGATCCGAAAGAATCCTTGATAGCGATGGAGCAGCGGACGCCCCCCATAGTGGCCTATGGCATAGCCGATGTTGTCGCCGAGCGTGGCGGCGCAGGTAGCAACGACTATGATCCATCCGAGATGGAGCCGATGCTCGGAATAGGCGAGAAAACTTGCCAGCAGGAGCGTGGTCTCACCGGGAACGGGGATGCCGGCGTTCTCGCACAGTAATGCCAGAGCCACGGCCCAGTAGCCGTAGTCGGCGACGAATTCGCGCAGCGAGTGAAAAATTGTGGGGCCCATGATGAAGCAAGTTCTCAGTTCTCAGTTCTCGGTTCTCAGTCAAGCCCGCTCTTCTTACAACTGAACTGGGAACTGAGAATTGGGAGCGCCCATGAGGAAGTCTACGAGCGCACGGTTGAAGTCCTGGGGCGCCTCTTCGTAGGGCAGATGGCCGACGCCCTCGAACGCCACCAGACGAGCATCGCGAAAATTCCGGCGCAGCGGTTCGGCGGATTGTAAATGAACGGCGCGGTCTTTCGTTCCCCAGATGATGAGAGTGGGGTAGTCGCGTATTTTGGGGAGGGACGTTTCGAGTTCCGCGAGATCTGCCGTCCAGTTCCTTACGACTCGCAAACCGTGAGCCAGCGAGCGATTTTTGACTACGGGTAAGCGGTAGCCCTCGAGCGAATCGGGCGGAATTCTTGATCCGTCGCCGAACATGCGGCGCAGCCACAGGTAGTCGAGGGAGCGCCAGCGAGCGATCGTGTTGCGGAAGAGCATGGAGCCGAAAGGGCTGCCCAGAAAGGGCGCGAATCGCTTGCCATGCGGTGACCAGGGATTGACGGGCGCCACCAGCACTAGGCGCTGCAGGCGGCAGTCGTTTCGCTCCGCACTTCTTTCCGCACTTCTTTCCGCACAAACCGCCGCCACCATGATGGCAACGCCGCCGCCATGGGAAGTACCGAGCAAGTCGAAATCTGTAATGCCGAGAGCGTCCGCGAATTGCAGCACGCGTTCGGCAGTGGCGCGTATCGTGCAGTCCATGTCGTCACTAGCTGTCGACAACCCGGCTCCCAGATTGTCGATGGCATAAACCGTCGCATGGGCCGCCAGCGCGGGGATGGTGAATCTCCAGGAAAAGGAATATCCCATCAGCCCATGAATCAGGATGAGCGCCGGGCCTGATCCGGCCTTGAGGTAGCGCATGCGTCCGCCGGGGAGTTCGAGCCAGTGTTCTTCAATCGCAACTCCGATCTCCGCGTCACGCAGGTTCGCATTGCGCTCGCCGGCAGGGGTAGCGACGAATTTTTCTTCGGGATGTTCCGTTTCGGTGGGCAACGAAGTCCTCGTAGACAGAGTCTCACTCAGTGATACCGCATCTATCGTTTTGGGGGAGCTGAGTTCTGGCTCCCCTCTTTTTTTCGTCCCGCCTCAGTTCGCCAGCGCAGCGATGCCGTCTGGAACCACTTTCTGCGCTTTCTTCCGCTTCTTGCCCAGCAGCTTCTTCAGCACTTTGATGCCTTTATCCACGTGCTTTTCCTCGAGCAGGAACGGCGGCAGGAAACGCAGGACCGTATCCTGGGTCGCGTTGAAGAGCACGCCCTCCGCCAGCCCCTGCTCTACTAATGGGCGCGCGGGAATGTCGAGCACGAGGCCCTGAATGAATCCGCGGCCGCGCGCTTCGCGAGTGGCGGCATACTTGTCGACCAGTTCCTGGAGTTGTTGATGCAGATAGCCGCCAACCTTCACGACGTTTTCGAGCAGGTGCTCTTCTTCTACGATCGCCAGATATTCAAGCCCTACGCGGCACGCCAGCGGGCCGCCGCCAAAGGTGGTGCCGTGTTGTCCGGGCGAAATCGCGGAGGCGAAATGTTCTTTCGATAGGAACGCGCCTAGCGGTACTCCCGCGGCGATCGGCTTGGCGATGGTGACGATGTCAGGAACCACTCCGAAACCCTGGAAGGCGAAAATCTTGCCGGTGCGCCCGAGGCCGCATTGAATCTCGTCGAAAATGAGCGCGGCCTGGTGCTGGTCGGCCAGCGTCCGGCAGGCGCGCAGGAAGTCTTCGGAACACTCGAGGATGCCGCCTTCGCCGAAGATGGGCTCCAGCACGATGGCGCAGGTGTTGGTGTTGACCGTGCCGCGCAGCGCTTCGACATTGTTCTGCGTCACGAAGGTCACGTCTTCGAGCATCGGCTCAAAACCCTTGCGGTACTTTTCCTGGCCGGTCAGGGACATCGCCCCAAACGTTCGGCCATGATACGACCCTTGCAGCGCGACTAGCTGGGACTTGGCATCGCCGCCCGCCTTGTGTCCGGCGAGACGCGCCAGCTTGATGGCTCCTTCCATCGCCTCGGTGCCGCTATTTGAGAAAAAAGCACGATCGAGGCCCGAGAGCTGGCACAGGCGCTCGGCCAGTTGTCCCTGGTATTCGTTGTAGTAGAGATTCGAAATGTGAATGACCCGGGCCGCCTGCTCGCGGATGGTCTTCACGATGCGAGGATGAGCATGCCCCAGCGCGTTTACCCCGAGCCCGGCCACGAAGTCGAGATACTTCTTGCCTTCGAAGTCGTAGAGGAAAACACCTTTGCCGCGCTCAAAGCCGACGGGATAGCGATTGTAGGTGGGGAGAAGAAAGCGCTTTTCAAGATCGGCGATCTGATCGAGGCGGGACATGGGTTAATTGTAAAACGAATGGACGCGGGACGACGTGCGCAGGCGGAGACGAGGCTAGCCCCGTCTCTACAGGAGTTTTTCTTGTATGTGCCGCGCCTCGCGCGTGCAGCAACCGATTTTCACTCTTCGTCGCGAGCCTTCGGAGTTCCTCGGGGATTTTCTGGATCCAAGCCGGCTGCGGTCATGATGGCGCGTCCGAGCTCTTCGGCGGACACGGTCAGGCTTTCGGCTGGCGCCTGGCCGACGGCATCTTCCTGGGCGGTGGGCGCGACGAAGCGGTAGCCTCTTCCGACTACGGTCTGGAGGTACTGCGGCTCGTCGGCATCGTCCGCCAGGGCGCGGCGGATCTTGCGGATGGCGGTATTGATTCCCTGTTCGACGTCGACGAACACATCCTTGCTCCATAACTCGCTGGAGATCTGCTCGCGCGTGACCAGTTGGCCCCGTTTCTCTACCATGAACATGAGCAATTGCAGGGGCAGGCCTTCGAGCCGAACCGGGCGTCCAGAGCGGTAGAGTTGAAAGCGGCTGTAATCCAGCTCGAAATCGTCGAAACGGACTTTCTTATCCGGCAATGGACAACTCCTAAGCGCAGTGGTAGCGAATCCGCTACTGTCGCCAGCGGCGGCTGCCGAGCTTTGCTCGGCTTGGACCCTTCGACTTCGCTCAGGGCAGGCTCGCGAGGGCGCCCGTCCCTACACGAATATAGGGCGTCAGAAATTCTGTTCTGCGGGGCTTTTCCTGTCAAGCGCGCTACAGTGAATTTCTTCAGATCAGTTCAGACGGCTTCAGACTGGCTCCATGGACGTTTCCGGGAATCAGGCGCAATATCACACTCACTTGCGGGATTTGCTCACCTCTCCTAAGCGAGTCTGGTGAGCCCAGTAAGTGAGGGGATCGGGCAACGGGGAAGGTTTCCGAACCCCTCAAACACCAAATAAGGGTTTGGGCACGTCATCTAACTTCACTTCAGAAACAGGCCCACCACAAAATCCGCTAGCTCCCTCAAGCATACCCAGCACCCAGACCCTCTTCCCACAGCCAGATGGGATCCCAAAAAGCAGAAGCTATCTTCCATAATTCATAGCCGCCATCCTGAATCCTCTCTATAATTGTGGAAGTCGCTCTATGGAAGCGACTTAGGAGCAGTGGACAAGACTGGAGGGTGGCAGTGAAGTTGCTGATACCTGAGAGGCGTCGACTGTCTGGCCGCGTCGTCCCTGCAACCATCCCAGTCCGTGAATCGCGAACTATGAACCGCGAATTTGAGGCCCGATTTACCGCCATCCTACTGGCTCTCCTCACAGTAGCGGCTGTACTTTTCGGTGGTTTCAACTACAAGATCGAACACCAGTCTGCGATTCCCGATGACGGGGCGTGGTGGATGGAGCGGAACGGTCGGCCGGTGGCGGATCGGCTGGAGCCGAACGGGCCGGCCGAGCGGGCCGGAATTCGCCGCGGGGACGCCGTCGTGAGCATCAATGGCCGCGCGGTAGACACTACGGCCGCCGTGACGCGGCAGCTCTACTATTCCGGCGTGTGGTCGAAGGCAACCTACGCGCTGATTCGCGGCTCGGTTCCGCTGGATGTGGAAGTGGTCCTGGTTCCGGCCGAGCGCTCGATGAACGATTGGCTGCGGCTGATCGCGCTCATCTATCTGGGCATTGGGCTTTATGTATTGCTGCGGCGCTGGACGGCGGTCGGTTCCACGCATTTTTACATTTTCTGCCTGGTGTCGTTCGTTTTCTACTCGCTGCACTACATCGGCAAGTTCAACGCTTTCGACTGGAGTGTCTTCTGGGCCAATGAGATCGCGTGGCTACTGCAGCCGGCGCTCTTCCTCCACTTCGTATTGACCTTTCCGGAACGGCGGGAGTTCATCAGCAAGCATCGCTGGTCGATTCCGGTGCTCTATCTGCCGGGAGCAGTACTTCTCGGAATACAGGTCATAGCACTGCAGTTCTTTAAAGCCAGCGCCTCGCTGCTGTTTAATCTGAACCGGGTGCACTGGGCTTATCTGACGATCTTCTTCGTCTCGGCGGCGGCGGTTCTGTGGCGCAACTACCGCCAGGCCACCACCCCGATTCTGCGGCAGCAACTGAAGTGGATTACGCGCGGCACCATCCTCGCTATAACGCCGTTCACGCTTTGTTACGTTCTGCCGTATCTGTTTGGAGTGATGCCTTCGCCCACCATGAAGGTGTCGGTGCTGTCTCTGGGATTGCTTCCGCTGACTTTTGGATACGCCATTTTCCGCTACCGGTTGATGGACGTGGATCTGATCTTCAAGCGCGGCATGGCGTATACGCTGGCGGCGGCGGCCATTGTGGGAGTTTATTTTGCCGGCGTCGCCGCGATTGCACTGCTGGTGAACACGCGCGTGCCCAGTTCCGGACCTTACGGTTTGATGGTGGCCATCGTGGTCACCGCGTTGCTGTTTGATCCGGTACGCAAGTGGATCCAGGAGAAGCTTGACCAGTTCTTCTACCGGACAGGCTACGACTACCGGCGGACGCTGATCGAGTTCGGACGCGAGTTAAGTTCGGAGACCGACCTCGACAAAATGCTTTCCTCGTTGGTGGACCGGCTGGCTCGCACGCTGCTGGTGGATCGCATCGCGATCTTCCTTGGCAACAGCGACTCTTCGCGCTTTGAATTGTCGAAATCATTCGGGATCGCGCACGTCACCGGTCTCGACTTGTCGTTCCTCGCGAAACCGCGGATTGAAGACGCTGTCGGGCATATCTTCTTCGAAAACACCCACCAGTTGCCGCGTGAGAATGCCACGGCGCAAGAAGCCATCCGACGCCTGGATCTGAACTACTACATTCCCTGCCACGCGCGGCAAAAGACCATCGCCTTCCTTGGATTGGGCAAGACTATGCAAGGCGATTTTCTGTCGAGCGAAGACGTGGAGTTGCTCGAAGCGCTGGCGGGATACATCGGCATTGCGATCCAGAACGGGCGGCTGTACGCCTCGCTTGAACAAAAGGTCAGCGAGTACGAACGGCTCAAGGATTTCAACGAGAACATTGTT
>Ga0193751_1002005_pt1 | contig 12601 bp, 11 predicted proteins | sample L1c2metaG_FD_143050 | JGI IMG/M metagenome (GOLD analysis project Ga0193751, IMG submission 143050) | Soil microbial communities from a riparian zone of the East river system, Colorado, United States - L1c2 | ecosystem: Environmental > Terrestrial > Soil > Riparian zone | place: USA: East River... | reverse complement strand
CCTATTTGAAAAGCGACGCGGACATCGCTCATTATCTAGAAGCCGTGTTCGAAGACGGCGACCCAGCCTTGGTGGCTGCGGCTTTAGGCGACGTCGCCCGTGCCAAGGGCATGTCACAAATCGCGCAGGCGGCGGGCCTTGGTCGGGAGAGCCTCTACAAGGCGCTTTCTCGCGAGGGAAACCCAGAATTCGCCACCGTGCTCAAGGTGATGCGGGCGCTTGGACTAAAGCTGAAGGTAGCCGTTTAGTCGGCGCCGAGGCGTTCGCCTCAGCGGCCAATCCTAGACTTTCTTCTGTTGCCGCTTTCGCAAGCGCACTCCGGGACCTCCGCCGTTCTCGTGGATGAACTCGACTCTCAGGCTTCGAGTAAAGGTCTGTTGTAATGAAGAGATTTCTATTCAATTTGTAAGTTAAGCTATCCTGACGTGTCTGATTGGTCACAATACAACTTATGGTTCAGTGGTCTGCCAAGGAGTGAGTTTGAGCCAACAGACGCAAATGAAACCTGTTTTTCTGGGGCCGCGGCGTGCCGGGCCTTAGTCATTATCCATTGCGTCTATTGATCTAGTGCGACTATTGCGGGCGGGCTCGCCGCGGCGATTCTTTTTGGCGGTTCGCCTTCTCGCAAGGCGGAGGTTTGGCGAAGCATTTGTTTCATGGCTTTTAGCTGCATGAGATTTTTGACCTGTCTAGCAATCATCGCATCGAGTCGTTCGCGTAAATTAAGTTCTTCTTCAAAAACTTTCTCAGCATAAGCGATAGCCATGGCCATGTGAGTTTCGGCTGCCATTTCGCGCAACTCCTCCAGTGTATTGTCGACCTTCTCCCACGATTCCAGCGGCGCAAAACGCGGTATGGCCGGTAACAAGACCGTTAGAATTTCATTTATGACCGCTCCAGCCCATTCCGACGTGAATTGAAAATTCGAACGCGGAAATTTTTCTTTCAGATGCCTGGCTTTCTCGGGAAGCAACCAGCGGTTTGCGGTCTCTTCAAGATCGAGTTCTGGTGTACAGCGCAGTTCCAGCACAAAATGATAGAGGCCTTGCGCTTCATCAAAAGAGGGATGACGTGGATTGAACGTATTTGTCATCAACACCCATTGAACGAATTTTTGCAATCGGATCTTGCGCCACATGAGATCGGCAAGGCTGAGGACGGCCTCGTGCTCGGTTGGACCCACGGGCTGCCATTCGTCTATCAAGGCCGAATGCAATTCGATGAATTCCCGGGGGTCTTCTCCCGGGATTGTGGGAGACGCGGAGAACACCCCGTGTTTTTGTGCGTTGGGCTGCTTCCACTTTGGACGACGCACCATGAGATCAATGAACCCACTGTGACGGCGGCTCAGTGCAGGCATTCTCTTCGATCGCGATTTCGATGAGGCTTCCTGGCCTTCGATGACGTGTTGATCACTCATAACTTTTGTCCTCTGAGGTTAGATGGGTCCACTTGATCGAACAACTTTTCAAACTGTTCCTGCGACTCGGTGGCGAGCACCGGCATCGGCGGCAGCTGCGCCTCATCTCGGCGAGAGTTAATTTCGGTACTTTAGTCACGGACTTACTTCCTTCGCTGTTCGTGTGAATTTGGAAAATGAACCGGCCGACCGTCGATGAGCTAAGGTGTTCAACCTCCAAGCAAGCAACGCGTTTGCTTACACAGGTGGTGTGATGTTGGTGTGCCACCACACCTGCTGCGGCTTCTTGATAGCCGTCGTCCAATGGTGTTTTGGACGTACCGCCTCGCCAAGTGGACAGCTTTTCCTGGGTCAAACTCCTTTCTCATCGAGCGGTCAACCGTCCAGTTTCCTTCCGAATTCCTGGCGCATTGGCCAGATCCACCGGGAACCGGAGGAACGGGGAGGATTGCGGTACCTTTAAATCCCCCTCCGTCTTTCAGACCGACCAGAGCGCACTCGAGACACGCTTCGGTCGATCGCAGTCTGTGGGAGTTCGAGTTCAGGAGGCGCTGCAGCGCCGTTGGTACAAAGTGGTTTTCAATGTACCTGCAGGTCATGCAGTGCGACGACAGCGCCTCTGGTGTTGAGAACGCCCCGCCGACTGAATGCCCGCTTTTCCTGTTGCAAAAACGCCCACCTCCCGCCACGGGATTTTTTGAACGATTCACTGACGACGTTTCGGCCGGAAACGACGTCGAGAACCGCTCGCACTCCCGCGCGCATTCCTATGCTTCAATTTTTTGAATCGCAACTGATTCGGCTAGTTTTCGCAAAAAAAAAATCAATCGCGCTTTTGTAGTTAGGTTGTCACTGGATCTGGGTGGGCGAAAGAACCGATAAATCGAAGTTTTTGCCGACGTTACGCTCAATGAGTTTTAGGAACCGCTGCCGTAAGCACAATGCAGGATCACCTTCGATCCAAAATCGATTCTGCGATTGGATTACGATAGGAGAACCTTCTCGGAGTTTGGCTTCGTTTCGCCAGAGTCGCTATCTGCCGATACTGAACCGCGAATTGTGAATCGTGCCACGAGAGGCGTTCGGCGGATAGGCGTTTACAATTGTGGCGCGCTAACGGGGTAGGTCACTGAGTCAGCAAAGCCGTAGCATCGTGCACGGGCGTCACGCGTTTCTACACGTCTGTCGGCGCGCGGTACGTTTGAGCGAAGCCGTGCAGCACGTTTTATGTCGGCGAGTTTCGCGAGGAACATGTTTTGGCCAAACATGTAAACACCGCCGCGACTGTCACGGAAGGCGAGGCCTGGCGGGGTCGCCCCGAATGAGACGGTCACGCCCCCAAGAAAAGCGTTCATCGGATTCGCGGTGTGTGTTTCAGCAAAGTAATGTGTCCGCTGGCGGTGGCTTTGAGTTCACGTACGGTTTAGTGAGCCTTCTTGTGACGCTTGCGTAGCCGAACCCCTGGGCCGCCGCCGTTCTCGTTGATGATCTCGAACACCTAACGGACGGGTTCGAACGCCGTTTGATTTTTTTGAAAAAAAATCAAAGAAATCTCAGAGAGAGCTGCCGCTCACCGCTGATCGGCGATCACCTTGCCATCGTTGGGTAGCGATCCCGGCACCACCAGCTCGACGGTACCGCCAAGCTTTGTTACCGTTCGAAGAGTGGCGGTCACCGCGTCGCAAAACGCATCGCCGGATGCAGTGCATTCCGCCTTCAGCGTCATGACGTCGACCTCTCCGGCGCGAGTGACCACAAGTCGGAGCCTTCCGAGCTCCGGATGACGTTTGCCGATCTCGGCAATCTGCTCAGGGCGGACAAACATGCCCTTGACCTTGGTAGTCTGGTCAGAACGCCCGAGCCAGCCCCTGATCCGCATGTTGGTGCGACCGCACGGGCTATTGCCTGGCAAGATAGCGGTGAGGTCGCCAAGGGCGAGCCGGATCCAGGGACTATGCTGATCAAGTGTGGTGACGACGACCTCCCCGACTTCGCCGTCTGCAACAGGATCGCCAGTCCCGGGCCGCACCACCTCGAGGATGATGCCCTCGTTGACGACCATGCCCTCGCGTGCTGGCGTCTCGTAGGCAACAAGGCCCAAGTCGGCGGTGCCATAGTACTGGTAGGCGTCGATACCACGGGATTTCACCTCGCCTTGCAGCGGCGTCGGAAATGCTGCACCGCTCACCAATGCACGCTTGAGCGATGACGTGTCGCGGTTCGCCTTCGCGCCGCCGTCGAGTACAATCTTCAGAAAATCTGGCGTGCCGCAGTAGTCGATCGGTCGATAGGCTTCAATCAATTCGTATTGCTGATCAAGATTGCCCGGCCCCGCCGGGATCACTGCGCAGCCGAGCGCACGCGCCGCGGCATCGAAAATGAAGCCGCCGGGCGTCAGGTGATAACTAAATGTGTTGATGACGATGTCGCCCATGCGGAATCCGGCGGCAAAGAGCGAGCGTGCGCTGCGCCAGACGTCGCGCTCCGTGCCCTCCGGCTCGAAGATTGGCCCCGGTGAAATGAACAATCGCGCGAATGATAGTGCCGGCTGCGGCACAAAACCGCCGAATGGTGGGCTGGCCTTGTGCAAGGCCGGCAGGTCGGATTTTCGCAAGACCGGCAGACGCGCCAGCGCGGCCCGGTCGGTAATGGCGGCGGGACCGATTCCTCTGAGCCGCTCTGCGTAAGCCGGAGCCGCTATCGCCGCGCGCAGCACGCTGGGCAGGCGCAGGAACAGATCAGCCTCGCGCTCAGCCGGATCACGCGTTTCTAGGGAGTCGTAGAACTCGTTCATCCACTCACAACCATCGTTTACGGCGCTTGAAGCTTTTCAAATTCTTGAAGCTCTTGCGCTGATCGCCGGCGCCGCCAAGATAGAATTCCTTTACGTCCTCGTTGTTGCGCAATTCATCGGCAGTGCCGTCTAGCACGACCTTGCCCTGCTCCATGACGTAGCCGTAGCTCGCAACCGAAAGTGCGGCCCGCGCATTCTGCTCGACCAGAAGAATTGTGACCCCGAGGTCGCGGTTGATTCGCTTGATGATGCCAAATACCTCCTTCACCAGCAGAGGTGACAAGCCCATCGAAGGCTCGTCCATCAAAATCATCTTTGGCCGCGCCATCAATGCCCGGCCGATCGCCAGCATCTGCTGCTCGCCGCCGGAGAGATATCCAGCGTGTCCAGTGCGCTCCTTCAGCCGCGGGAAGTACGCAAAGACCATATCGATGTCAGCGGCGACCTCGTTGTCACGGCGCGTGAACGCGCCAAGCCGCAGATTCTCAAGCGGGGTCATGTCACTAAGGATGCGGCGCCCCTCCATCACCTGGAAGATGCCGTGACGGACGATGCGGTCAGGATCGACGCCATCGATGCGCTCGCCACGAAACATGATCTCGCCGCGGGTAACTTCGCCATCCTCGGTCTTGAGCAGTCCAGAGATCGCCTTCAACGTTGTCGACTTGCCGGCGCCGTTGGCGCCGAGCAACGCCACGATCTCGCCCATCGGCACTTCAAGACTCAAGCCCCGCAACACCCTAATGACCTTGTCGTAGACGACGTCGACGTTGCGTACCGCGAGCAGCGGGCTCGATGCGGCAGCGGTCACAGTGCGGAGACCGGCTTGCTGAGGTTTTTGCATCAGATTGTCGCTCAATCGGCGATCGTAACCTCGCTTATAGAGGGGAGTTGGTGCGCAAACCAACCGGGGTGGAGAATCACTTTGCGAAACCCCACCTTCCGATTGTCCCCTTTCGGGCCTTTTCAGGGGAAGAAGATTTTCTTGCTACCGCCCGAGCCATTCCGGTTTGCGCGGCAGGTCAATGGTCTTCACCTTCTCGAGCTTGATCGTGCCGTTCTTGACAAGATCATTCAGCGGCGCGTCAGTCGCACCGGCAACTTTCATGCGGTAGATTTCGACCCGCGTCGTCGGACGATGATCGGTCTCGGTCCAGGTTGCAGGATTACATACACCGTCCATGCCGGCCGGGACCCAATCTTTTTTGTGATAAAAGCCCTTGACCACGTTGGGCCCCGTAGCGCCGCCATTCTTCGCCGCCCACTCAACCGCTTCCCTCATATAAAGCGCCGTGCAGACAGCGGCGACATAGTGTACCGGGCGATAGACGGTGCCGGACGGGTCGGACATTTTCGAAATCTCCATAACCGTCTTCATGCCCGGCGCATCGATGCCCCAAGCCACTGCTGTGCGGAGCGGAAATACGACGCCGTTGGCCGCATCACCCGCAGCCTTGGCGGCGTTCTCGTCCATGCCCCAGACGTTGCCCATGAACTGCACGTCGACGCCGGCGGCCTTACAAGCCTTGAGCACCGAGATGTTGGAGCCCGCGGTGTTGCCGAGATACGCGTAATTCGCGCCGGAGCTCTTCAGCGTCAGACACTGCGCGCTGTAGTCGCCCGGTGTAAGCGCAAACTGGATTGCCGGCAGCACCTCAAACCCGAGTTCCTTGGCGAGCGTCTCGCCAGCCTCCTTCGGCGCATTGGGATAGGGATGGTTGGCGCCCATATGGACGTATTTCGGCTGGCCGGTCTTGCCTTTCGCCTTCCAGTCCTCGGCGGCCCACGTCAACATGCCGCGAAGCGCATCCGAATAGCTCGGGCTATAGAAGAAATTATATGGCGCCGGCTTCGCCCTGCCGCTGGCGCCGGTCGGATCGGTCAGAGCGCCGGCGTAGGAGGCCGAGAGATAAGGAATCTGGTCCTGTACCAGGAAACCAGTCAGCGCTTCGGTGTCCGCGGTGCCCCAGCCAACAATCGCGGCGACCTTGTTGTCACCGGCCGACCACTTTTTGTACTGCGCGACCGCGCGTGGCACCTGATAACCGTAATCGACGGTGTCGACCGTAACCGGCTTTCCGTTGATGCCGCCATTCTTATTGATCCAAGCGAACGTGTCGGCGATGCCCTGACCGAATGGCGTACCGACGTCAGAGGTTGCCCCGGTGTAATCGGCCAGATGACCGAGCGTGATTTGCTGCGCCTGTGCAGGGAAATAAGCTCCGGCCAGTAGCACCGCGACAGCGGCGCTCATCAGTCTGTTGGTCATGACGCTTCCTCCATTTAATTCCAATTGCCCCTCATCAATGCGAAAACGGATAGAGCTTCCAGTAGGTCTTGATCTGACGCCAGCGATGGGCCAGCCCATCGGGCTCGAACATCAGGAATATGACTATGATGAAACCGATCGCGACCTCGCGCAAGAAGGCAATATTATTCTTTAGTGCGAGAACCTGATCGATCGCGCTGCCGCGCAGCATAGCGCTCAGCCATTCCATGGACTCCGGCAGCAGCACCATAAACGCCGCTCCCATCAGCGTGCCCATCACGGAGCCGAGGCCTCCGATGATGACCATGGCGAGGAAGATAATCGACCGATCGACGCCAAAGCCTTCATTCGAAACCACCTGATTATAGTGCGCATAGAGCGCGCCAGCGACGCCAGCGAAGAACGCGGCGATGCCGAACGACAGCGTGCGGTATTTGGTCAGGTTGATGCCCATAATCTCGGCGGACAGATAGTGATCACGGATCGCAACCAAAGCGCGTCCGTCACGGGTGCGCGCTAAATTGGTCACAAGAACGAATGACACAACCATATAGATCAGGACAACGTAGAGATAGTTGCGGTCGCCCTGAACCACGTAACCGAAGATCGAAAATGGTTCGGCAATCGCCGGCACGGTGCCCCCGCTGAACCATTCTGCGCGTGAGAAGAAGTCGAGTAGAATGTATTGGGCCGCGAGCGTCGCAATCGCGAGATAAAGGCCCTTGAGCCGCGCTGCCGGCAGGCCAAAGATCAAACCGACAAGCGCGGTCACCACGCCGGATAGTGGAATCGCGAAAAAAACCGGGATCGGCAGCTTGTTCGACAGATACGCCGATGTGAATGCGCCGAGGCCGAAGAACGCAGCGTGGCCGATCGAAATCTGCCCGGTAAAGCCGACCAGCACGTTGAGGCCCAGCGCAGCGATAGCCGATATCCCGATCTGGATCAGAATACTCAGCCAGTACTGGCCGAGAAAGAATGGAGCGAGGGCAACCAAACCAACTCCGACAATGGCCATATTCCGACTCGTCACGGTCGGAAAGATCGTCGTGTCGGCCGCGTAGCTGGTGCGGAACTCGCCGGCGGGGATCAGAGTTTGGGTGGCCATATCAGCCGGATATCCATCAGATTCTTTCGATGTCTTCGGTGCCGAACAGGCCGTAGGGTTTGATCATCAGGATGATGATCAACACGTAAAACGGCGCGATCTCATAGAGATTGCCCCAGTGCAGATATTCGGCATCGACAAAATGGGAGATGTTTTCCAACAGGCCGATAATGATGCCGCCGAGCACGGCGCCACCAATGCTGTCGAGGCCACCAAGAATCACCGCCGGGAATACCTTGATGCCATAGGCGGACAGCCCCGCCGATACGCCGTTGACGATGGCCACGACCACGCCGGCGACGGTCGAGACGGTCGCCGAGATTGCCCACGCCACCGCGAATACATTCTTCACGGAGATACCAAGCGACTGCGCCACCTGCTGGTTAAAAGCCGTTGCGCGCATTGCAAGCCCGTATTTCGAGACGCTGAAGAACCAAGCCATCCCCGCGATCATCGCGATCGAAACTGCCAAGCTCATCAAGTAAACGGTTTGGATCTGGATACCCAGCAGCGTTATCACACTTGCGGCAAACACCTGCGGGAATGGTTGCAGGTTGACGCCGAAGATCCACTTCGTCGCCGCTTGGAAGATCATCGAGAGCGCGATTGTGATCATGATGACGGACGTGATCGGCTCACCGATCATCGGCCTCAAGACTATCACCTGAACCGCGACGCCGAACGCGAACATGAAGACGAGCGCAATCGGCATGCCGAACCAGAACGGCAGCTGATTTTTCGTCAGCAGCCACCAGCAAACCCACGCGCCGATCAGCAACAACTCGCCTTGCGCGAAATTGATCACCTGCGTCGCCTTGTAGATCAGCACAAAGGACATTGCGACGACGCCGTAGAGGGTGCCGACGACGACGCCGTTGACCAGAAGCTGAATTAGAAGCTGCACGCTAGCGGTCATTCCGCGGCCTCCGCTTGGATTGTCGTCGGACCGCGCCGCAAATCGACTACCGCCAGCGTCGTGCGAATACGCTGGGTGGTGCCGTCCTGGAAGCGGATCACGGTGTCGACCGGAATCTGTGCCCTGTCAGCGTAGATGCCATTGATAATGTCGGCGTATTTCTCATTGATCACGCCGCGGCGCACCTTTCGCGTGCGTGTCAGCTCGCCGTCGTCGGCGTCCAGCTCCTTGTACAGCACCAGGAGTTTCGAAATTCGCTGCGCCGACGGCAACGTTGCGTTGACGGCCTCAACCTCCGTCCGCAGCAGCGCGTAGACCTCCGGCCGGGAGGCAAGGTCGGTGTAGGTAGTGAACGAGATCCGATTCTTCTCGGCCCATTTCGAAATGATCGAGTAGCGAATGCAGATCATCGCCGCGAGATAGTCGCGCCCGGCGCCCAGCACGACGGCTTCGGCGACGAATGGTGAGAACTTCAGCTTGTTCTCGAGGTATTGTGGCGAGAAACGGTCCCCGCGCGCCGTCGCTGCCAGATCATTGATGCGGTCAATCACGACAAGCTGCCCGGCCTTGTTGAAATAGCCTGCATCGCCCGACTTCAGCCAGCCGTCGCGCATGTCAGCCTGGGAGGCTTCGGCGTTCTTGTAATAGGCGAGGAACATGTTTGGATGCTTCACAACGATCTCGCCGACGCCGTTAGCGTCCGGCTCATCGATGCGGATTTGGATGTCGTCGGCCATCGCGACTCCTGTGGTCTCAGGGTCGACCCTATCAGCGGGGTGGAGCGTGTAAGCCCCCAAGAGTTCGGTCTGACCGTACAGTGTGCGCAACGGCACGCCCATGACGCGAAAAAAGCGGAAGGTGTCGGGACCGAGCGCTGCGCCGCCGGTTGCCGCGGAGCGAAGACGCGTAAAGCCCAGGCGGTCGCGCAGCGCGTGGAACAGCAAGCGCTCGGCAATGATCGAGCGACGGTCACGATCGAGCGCTGCCAAGCCAACCTTCATGCCGATCCCAAAGAGCCATTGCTTGAAGACGGAAGCATCCATGATGCGCGCACGCACGCCCGCGGCGATCGCTTCCCAGACTCGCGGCGCGAACAATACGAAGGTGGGCGCGATTTCGCGAAAATCGCTCATCATAGTGTCGGCGTGCTCGACGAAGTTAATCTTCATACGGCACAGCAGGCCTTTGCCCAGGGCGTAGACCTGTTCCATGATCCATGGCAGCGGCAGCACCGAGACATACTCGTCGGCCGGTCCCTTTGGATCGAAGGCGAGATAAGTGGCACAGTGACGCAACATGCGACCCGCCGCCAGCATCGCGAGTTTGGGCTGTGCGGTAGTCCCTGATGTCGTGCACAGGATCGCCACGACATCGCCGCTGGTCGCATCGACCAGCTTGTCATACGCGTCCGGCTCCCGCGTCGCGCGGGCGCGGCCCTTCGCAGCGAGATCATCAGCGAAAATCAGGCGCGCATCGTCATATTTGCGCATTCCGCGCGGATCGGAATAGACGATATGGCGAACGTGCGGGATGCGATCGGCGAGTCCAAGCAGCTTATCGACCTGCTCTTCGTCCTCTGCGAAAACGAGCTTCGCTTCGCTATAGGTGAGCAGATAGGAGACCTCCTCATCGAGGGCATCACGATAGATGCCAAGACTCATCGCACCTATGGCATGAGCGGCTATCTCTGCAGCCGCCCAGTCGGGACGGTTATTGCCGATTATGGCAATGACATCGCTTGCTCCCAGTCCAAACTCGACCAGGCCCAGCGTGAAGTCGCGCACGCGCACTTGATAGTCGTTCCAGGTGAATTCGCGCCACAGGCCGAGGTTTTTTTCGCGCAGCGCCACCTCGCTGCCTTGCTCATTCGCGTTGAGGCGAAGCAGCTTCGGAAAGGTATCGGCCCGTGCGACGCGCCCGGCGTAGTCCATTATCAACCGATCTCCACCGGTCGCGGCAGCGATTCGTCAGGGTCGATCAATACCTCGTCCTCTTCGCCGAGATACGCGCGCTTGACATGCGGGTCCGCGAGCACCGCCGTCGGGTGGCCCTCGGCAATCTTGCGGCCGAAATCAAGCACGAGCACCCGGTGAGAGATGTCCATGACGACGCCCATGTCATGCTCGATCATCATCACCGTCATGCCAAATTCCTCGTTGAGGTCGACGATATATCGGGCCATGTCCTCCTTCTCTTCGAAATTCATCCCGGCCATCGGCTCGTCGAGCAGGATCAATTTCGGCTCTAGCGCCATCGCTCGCGCCAGCTCAACGCGTTTACGTAAGCCATAGGAGAGCGTGCCCGCTGCCGCCTTGCGCACCGCCTGCAAGTCAAGGAAATCGATAATCTCCTCGACCTTGCGTCGGTGTGCGAGTTCCTCGCTGCGCGCCGGAGTAAGCCAGTAGAGCGGGCCGGTGATGAAATTGTTCTTCAGCAGGTGGTGGCGGCCGACCATGATATTGTCGAGCACACTCATGTGGTGGAACAGCGCGAGGTTCTGGAAGGTCCGCCCGATACCGAGCGCGGCGCGCGCGTTCGGCTTGAGCCCAGCGATATCGCGACCGCGGTAGAGTAACCGGCCTTCAGTCGGGGTGTAACGGCCCGAGATGCAGTTGACGACCGAGGTCTTGCCCGCGCCGTTCGGCCCAATAATGGAGAACAGCTCGCCGTCATGTACGGTGAAGCTAACGTCGGTCAGCGCGCGAATTCCGCCAAAACGCAGCGATACTGCGCGTACTTCCAACGCGCGTTCCACACTTTCCTCCCGACACGCCCGGTGCCTATCGCTCTTATCTAGCACAGCCAGGCGATGTCCGTTTTGGTCATCAGCCGACATAATGCCACGTCTCGCGCAGGCGCTAAGGGCATCCTTGAAAGGGCGCTGGCTGGCGAACAAAACGACTTCGATAACATCCCTGAGGACTTGCGGGACGGCGAGACAGGGCAAACGGCGGAAGATGCCGCCGATTCCCTGGAGCGCGCCGTCATTTGCTGTGACGACGCAATTACCGCCTGCGCAGAGGCGACACAGCTGCGCTTAAGAGATCCAAGCAAGTATCCCCATGAATGGCAGGCGCGAAATCATGTCCGTGACCGCCGCGGCAAGGCCGGCCGGGGCAGCCGCTTGGCAGCCTAGAGACTCATGCCGCGTCGGAGTAGCCGGCGAATGGCTTGAGCGCGAAGCCGAAAAACTCCTTTATCGCTGCTCGTTCCGGCCCTCCCGGCCCGCTCTTGTGTCAGCTACTTCTCCGCTGGTGGCGACCGCAGCCCCAGGGTTAAGGCCGTTGAGCCTGTGACGGCGTCACCGTTGAAGGCGTTAAGGCCCGTGACACGTCACTACTGATGGATTGAGGCCTGTGACGCCGTCACTGCTTACGGACTGAGTAAGGCGTCACTGCTCGACCGCGCGAGTCCTGCAGCCGAATGTTCGCGTTTCGATGGCGTCCTCCGCAATCATGGCGGATAACTCATGAGTGTCCGAAAGCGCCGAGGTGCGAGGATCTCGCGTTAGAGTGGCCGCGAACGTCAACATTCAACCAACATTACATCTGTTCGCCCGAAATCCTCGCCTTTGAACAGCAATGGCACCGACTTGTCCTTCGCGAGGGCGTAAGCAAAACAGTCGTCAAAATTGCGATTGGCAGTCATCGACGAACTGACCCAAGTTGCTCGATTTTTTTCTAAGTCACGCACGATGAACCTAACCACAGCGGCATGCTGGATTTTCACGTTATACCCTGCATTTTTGATTCCGTTGGTATATTATGGTAATATACAACAATGTTAGATCTGGCGCAGATCGAAGGGTTTGAGTGGGACGAAGGCAATAGCCGCAAAAGTGTGGAAAAGCATGACGTGGGCCAAATAGAAGCCGAGCAAGTCTTCTTCAACGACCCGCTATTGATCATAGAGGATGTCAGCCACAGTTCTTGCGAGAACAGGTTGCATGCTCTGGGACGGACCGATGCCGGACGACTGCTCCATATAAGCTTCACGCTGCGTAGCGGCGGCAAGCTAATCAGGGTTATTTCGGCACGCGCTATGCACCGTAAGGAGAGATTGCGTTATGAACAAGAGGCTTAAATCAATTCCAA
>Ga0193751_1002004_pt1 | contig 12602 bp, 15 predicted proteins | sample L1c2metaG_FD_143050 | JGI IMG/M metagenome (GOLD analysis project Ga0193751, IMG submission 143050) | Soil microbial communities from a riparian zone of the East river system, Colorado, United States - L1c2 | ecosystem: Environmental > Terrestrial > Soil > Riparian zone | place: USA: East River... | reverse complement strand
CTCGTTGCTCAGTCCCGGTGTGGGCCCGTGACTTTGCGGCCCCGCCTTTCGACGGGTGTGCCGTTTCGAGCTCTGCGCTCACCTGTAACTATCGGCGCACAGGTGCTGCACCCTGAGGGGTAAAAGTAGGAATTACCAAGATTGGCGCCGGGCGCCGGCCTGGGTATCGGCATCTCATGCTGGCAATGCTAACGATGGCTCCAGGGTCGCCTGCCTCCGCAAAAAGCCCCCGGCAGAGCAGGCGACGGACGCGATGAGCAAGGGCCTGCAGGCCCAAAGCGCCGGGCGCCCCGATGAGGCCACGGACGGCTACCGGCAGGTCTTGAAGCAGCAACCGCACAACAAGTACGCCTACTTCGACCTCGGCCGTATCGACCAGACCCCGAGCCGGCCCGCGCGTGCGGCCTTGAGGACCATCTCGGAGGCCAGATCCATCCCGCCTGCATGCAGGTCCAGACGGTCGAGAGCGACTCCCAGGGATTCAGCCGCCCTCGTGCGCCTGCTCCGGCGGCGGCTCACGCCAGTCACAGCGCCTCCGCCGCGGCCCAATCGCGATTCAGCGCCTCGACACTCCTCGGGGAGACCATGCAATGCCAGTAGTTGTTGTTCCTGTAAACCGCGAGCTGTCCGTCCGCGGCCGGCCGGGACAGCGGCTCCTGCTGCTTCTCCATGAATTTGACGGCACTTTCGCCGGAGACGGCGTCCTTCGGTGAAAGGTCGCCGCGGCCAGCACCCCGCGCTATGACGGCTGGACACGGCCGGGGGGCACCAGCCCGGCTCTCCGGCTATATAGTGAACGCTAGCGAGAATGAGCGACCCTTCTCCCGAGTGGCATCGAGACCGCGGTTAACCTGCGAGGTGAGGAATGGACGCCGAGCTGGAACGTCACTCATCCCCCCACACTCGGCTCGGCCGTGCCGTGAATCCGACTGGCATCTCCGCACCGACGCCCACCGCCGCCCGGCGGCATGAGCCGCACACGTCTCAAACAAACTGGCTGCGGGACGTGATCCTCGGTGGACAGGACGGTTTGGTCAACATTCTGGGGATCATCCTCGGAGTCATAGCGGGTGGCGGCTCGCGATCGGTCCTCATCATTACGGGTGTCGCCGCTGCCATTACCGAGTCGATCTCCATGGGTGCGGTCGCCTACACTTCGTCGGCGTCCGAGCGTGACTATTACCTGGCTCAGCAGGCCCAGGAGGAACGGGAGATTCGGGAGACGCCCGAACAGGAGGCCGACGAGGTCCGCGAGATCTACGTTTCAAAAGGATTCCAAGGGCGGTTGCTCGACGACGTCGTACGAACGATCACGGCAAATCGAGACGTCTGGTTGTGCACGATGATGGACGACGAGCTGCATCTCGAGCCGGTGCAGACCTCCAGGATCATTCGTGGCGCCGTGGTGGTCACGATCGCCACGCTCATCGGACATCTCCTGCCGCTCTGGCCGTTTGTCCTCTTAGCGCACGGCCCTGCCATCCTCGTTGCCATCGGCGTTAGTGCCCTGGCGCTGTTCGGCGTTGGCGTGTACTCCGCCAAGACGCTGGTCGGCGATTGGAGGGTGGAAGGTCTCAAAATGGTTGTCATCGGCCTTGGCGCGGCCGCAATTGGCTTCCTCATCGGGCGCCTGTTCCAGACAGCGGGCGGCTGACCATCCGGCGCTCGATGAGCTTCGCGCCATCACCGACCACCCATCGCAGGCAGAACGCCCACCTGGCGCATGAGCTCGACCTCGTCCCAGAGAGCCCAGAACGACGCGAGCTTTCCGTCGTGATTCGTGAGGTGACATGCGCCCTCAATCCCCACCGGCCGGCCTGTCGGCGCGACCAGGAGCAGCGGTCGATAGACACGCTCGCCAACAGCGGTCCCCGCGACCACCTCGGCAGAGGCAATTCCCTGCATGGTGCCGGTGTGCGTGCCATGTGCAGTCCAGTGCGCCATGACCTGGGCTCCCTCCGCGACCAGAGCATCAATGCTGGCCCGCCAGTCCGGGAAGGCGACGCGAAAGAGCCGTACTGCCTGCAGGATGTCTTGGGACACTCAGGGTGTGACCGTCAGGGCCACCAGCGAACATGTCGGGCTCAAAGAATTGCTCGGCGGCCCGCAGGTTTCCCTGGTTGAACAACGCATCGAACAGTTGCCGGGTTGCGGCCTGTTTTCTTCGGTAGGCATGTGTACACCCTCCGCTTCCGCACGCACAGTCACGCCAAGAGCTCGCGGACACGTGGAATGACTTGGGTTCCATACAGCTCGATATTGGTCATGAATGCCTCATGCGATAAGCCTCCCATGCCGTACTTCAAGTCGAAGCGGGTCGCACCGAGAGCCGGGAGATTAGCCGCGATCTTCTGAGCGACGGTCTCCGGCGACCCGACGTAGAGCGCTCCCTCTGGCCCAACCTCATGCATGAAGGACTCCTTCGTTGGAATAGCGAATCCGCGGGTCCTGCTGACGTAGCGGATGACCTCCAGGTAGCGCGGCCAGAACTCCTCGCGGGCTTTTTCGTCAGTGACGGCCACGTGACCGGGCGAGTGCACCCCGACCGGCAGCGCGGCGTGTCCTTCTGAAGGGCCTGCTGAAAGAGCTGGGAGAACGGTGCGAAGCGGGCCGGGGGCCCGCCGATGATCGCGAGCATCAGCGGGAATCCATGGCGGGCGGCGCGCAGGACCGATTGAGGGTTGCCGCCGACGCCAATCCATGCCGGAAAGGATCCCGATTCGGTGTGCGGTACGACGTCTTGGTTGGTGAGCGACGGGCGTGTCTTGCCTTGCCAGGTCACAGGTCCGCCCTTGAGCAACTCGGCGAACAGGCCGGATTTCTCTTCGAAGAGCTCAGCGTAGTCAGCAAGGTCGTAACCGAAGAGCGGGAACGAGTCGATGCTGGAACCTCGTCCGAGGATGACTTCTGCACGACCGTTTCAAATGGCGTTGAGCGTGGAGTAGCGCTGAAAAACCCTAACGGGATCGTCCGAGCTCAACACTGTGACCGCGGACCCGAGGTGAATGCGGGTCGTGCGCGCAGCGATCGCGCCGAGCACAACGTCCCCGGCCGACAGAGGAAAATCGTCGGTGTGGTGTTCGCCGATCCCGAAAAACTCCGCGCCGACCTGGTCGGCAAGGACACCCTGCTCGACGAGATTCCGGATCGTTTGGGCGTGCAATAATGGACGATCATCATCGTCGTGGGTGACATCACCAAACGTGTCGAGGCCGAGGACCAGTGGGAACTGCGCAGGTTCGCCCGCCGAACTTTTTTCAGCGTGCCAGGGTTCTGTGGTCACGTCCGGGCCCTCTGTCTGGTGTGAGGTTGGGCGGAGCTTCGCTGCTGGCGCCATCTCGTCTGAGAGTTCCCTAGTCCGACCGCGCCCACCTGCTGCGCCCAGCTAGCCAGCTGTTGACGCTGTCAATCTCGAAACGCTGAACGCGCATCTCCGCGCCCTGGCCGAATAGGTTAGGGCCGCCGGCAAACGCCGCCGGGGACGTATACGCCAGCGCGAGGGAAACGAGCCCCCTCCCGGACGGCGGCAGGCCGGCGTCGAGCAGAGTGATCAGCGCCATCCCGCAATTCAGCTGCCGCGGCGCCGCCGGTCGCGGCATGCCGCCGTGGTCGATGATCGTCGTCGCGCCCGGCGCCGACAGGCCTATCTGGTCGACCCGGGCGGCCTCCTCGTCACTGACAAGCCAGCGGACGACGCCCGCGGCGCGGTTGTACGCGACCGTCACCTTCGCCTGGGCCTGGAACACGGTCTCGAGCAGGTCATTCATGGCTGAGCCTCCCTGGCTTGCGTCGTCAACAGCAGCGGCGACCAATCCCGCCAGCTCCGATAACCGAGATGCGGTGGGTTGGTATACGACCGGCACCGCCCTTGGGCCTGGCGGCGACGCAACTGCATCTCGCAGAGCTAGACGCCGTGACGCTGGCCAGCGGCGGGGGCGGCGCCGGCCTACTGACCTTCTAACGCGGCGAGAACGCGTAGTGGATCGAGGTAGTCCCGCCAGTACGACACCTTGCGATCTTTCACTTCGATTACCGAGACATATCTGTTGCTGTATGGGTAGCCCGTCGCGACGACCTTGCCCTGGGATGCGTATTCGAGCACAACCGAGGAAGTCGCGTCCGATCGGTGTACGCGCAGGTCGTAGCAGCGGTCGAGGAAGAACGTGGAGCCGTAGCCTCGATAAAGCTCGATGAGGTTGTCACGGCCCGTTACCTGCCGCGGGTAGTCGGGAACAGTGATAACGAAGTCGAAGACTACGTCATCAGCGAGAAGGTTAAAGAAGTGATCTCCATCCACGAGACCATGGAGGCCCTGTTCAATGATGCGGAAAAACGGGTCCAGGGCGCGAAAGTCTTCGATGCCACGTATCAACGTAGTCCTCCTCATTTCTCGGGCGGTGGACAGGTCCACTGTGAGCGTCCCGCGACCGAGAGCGGGCGTCGATCGCATTACGAGACCCTAATCACGACCTTTCCGAATTGCCGACCACTTTCTAAATATCCCAGCGCGCTTCTTGCCTCAGAGAACGTGAAGGTCCGGTCTATTACCGGTCGAACCTGACTTACTGTGATGGCGCGGTTCATGTTCTCGAATGCGGCCCGGCTACCAACGGTAAAGCCATGGATACGTACGTGCTTTGCGATCAGCGGAGCGACACTTACTTCATGTGCCCAGCCCGCGAGTACCCCAATAAGGCTTACCTGGCCCTCATCACGCACGGCATTTATTGATCGGGCAAGCGTGCCTGCCCCTCCGACTTCGATGACACGATCCACACCGACACCTCCGGTCAATTGCAGTACGCGGATGTCCCAGTCGGGTACAGTCTGATAGTTAATTCCCGCGTCGGCCCCAAGCGCACGTGCCTTTTCCAATTTCTGGTCGCTGCTACTGGTGATGATTATTCGACCACCAGCCGCCTTGGCGAATTGCGCTGCAAACAAAGACACGTTTCCTGTTCCCTGCACAAGAACTGTCTCTCCCGGCAAGAAGCCGGCTCCGCTTGTCAAACCACGCCAGGCTGTTACGCCAGTACAGGGCAGACATGACGCCTCCTCGTCGCTTAGATGGTCAGGGGCGAGGACGAGGCCCTCGTCATCGAGCAATGCATACTCTGCGAGCAGCCCATCGCAGGTACCAACCAGCGCAAGGTCTCGTTTCCCGATCGAAGCAGGGCCATCAATCCAACGCTGGAAGAACGTGCCCAGCACGCGATCTCCGACCTTCACCCTCGTAACACCTTCACCGAGTGCCACCACCTCACCTGTGCCGTCTGCAACCGGGACCACGGGCCTGGTAACGCCCGGATATAAGCCCTTTAAGATGAGGATGTCTCGGTTATTGAGCGAAACAGCTCTGACCTTAATAAGAACTTGCCGAGGCGCGGGGATCGGCTCTGGCCTCTCGTCTATTGACAGACCGTCTAGACCGGCTCCCGGCTGTCCCAAATAAGCTTTCATAAACGTTCCTCCACTACGCAGAGGTGATCCCATCCGTAGCGAGATCACTGAGTCGGTGGTTAAAGGGCCTGCGTGAACAGTGCCTTGGCACCCCAAAACCAGAGCGCGCTGGGATTCAGGCGGTCGGGATACAGCTCCATCATGCTGTTGTAGAACTCCAGAGCGGTGTGTCTGCTCCCAATAAGGCGCTCGGCGTCCTCCAGGTAGCGACGAGTTTCACCAATCGTCCTCGGATCGTCCTCGAGGGCCTTGTTCTTGTGACCAGCGACGACATGCTGCGGCCGCAGAGCGGCGATCATGTCCAGCGCCTTCATCCATTCTTGAAGACCGCCGTTGGCCGCCTCAACTAAGTACTGGTCCGTTGTAGACCGCGTCGCCGGCCGTCACCAGCCCGATCGAGGGCACGTGGAGTGGTCTTTCACTTCAAGGATTTACATCGCTGACGTACAGTACTGCTACGAGTGCTTATTTGAATCTACGGACCGGGCAATCCCGTCCGCGAGCGCTCATTTGGTCGCGTAGCCTCCGCCCCACCAGCTCGTCACAAGCGCCGCATACTCGTCCGCGCCGTCCTCCCACGTGAAGTGCCCCACGTCGATGATGTCGAGCTTGCTCTTGGGTAGTCGCTCGTGGAGAAACTCGGCATTGACCGGTGGCACCGCCGTATCTCGCGCTCCGGCGATAATCTGCACCGGCGTCTGGATATTCGGCAGCAGATCGCGGAGAACGGGAAGCTCCATTGGGTAGGTGCGCAGGTACCGCATCGACTCGACGAAGCGATCACCGACATAGGATGAGAGGTAGTCCTCGCGGATGGAGTCGGGAAGCGCGTACCGCTCAATGTTGCTTAGCGCCCCACCGACGATCTGACGCGGATTCATGCCGCGGTACACCTCGAGGTCGGGGGCTTCGACCCAATCCTTGAGAACGCTGCCCAGTTGGAGCGGGTATGCAGAGCCTCCACTCCCGACCACGAGGCTGCGCAACCGCCCGGGATGCAAGGCCGCGGCGAAGAGCAAGGCCCCGGTGCCAACGTCGGGACCGATGGCGTGCGGATTCTCGAGCCCGAAGCTGTCGGCGATGCGAATAACGAACTCGCCCATCGCCTGGGGGGAGAGCAGCGCTTCGCGGCGCTGGGAATGACCAAACCCCGGCAGATCGATCGCCACCAGATGCGCATGTTCGGCGAGCCGCGCCCACGTCGGCTCGAACGCAAGCAGGCTCTGGAGTATTGAAGAGAGCTTCCGGCGGCGGCTCGACACTGTTCCGGTGGAGACCCGGCGCCTGCTGCAGCTCGCGGCGGCCGATCCTGGCGGCGAACCGGCACTGGTGTGGCGAGCAGCCGAGCGGCTCGGGATCAGTGTCGGGGCTGCGACGCCAGCGGCCGAGGCCGGCCTGCTCGAGTTCGGCGCCCGCGTGCGGTTTCGGCATCCGCTGGTGCGCTCCGCGGCCTACCGGTCGGCATCGCTGCAGGAGCGACAGGAAGTGCATGGCGCGCTGGCGGAGGTCACCGACCCCGAGGCCGATCCTGATCGTCGAGCCTGGCACCAGGCGCTCGCCGCGCCCGGACCCGACGAGGAGGTTGCGGCCGAGCTCGAGCACTCGGCCGGCCGAGCGCAGGCGCGCGGGGGCCTGGCCGCGGCGGCCGCCTTCCTCGAGCGTGCAGCAATGCTGACTCCCGAACCCGCCCGCCGTGCCCGGCGCCAGCTGGCAGGAGCCAGGGCGAAGAGCGACGCCGGCGCGCTGGACGCAGCACTCGGGCTGCTCGTCGCTGTCGAGGCCGGACCACCTGACGCCTTTCGGACGGCCGAGGTGGAGCGCCTGCGTGGACAGATCGGGTTGGTGCAGCGACGCGCCACCGAGGCTGCACGGATGCTCCTCTGCGCTGCCAAACGCCTCGAGTCGCTCAACGCCGACTTGGCGCGCGAGACGTACCTCGAGGCGCTCGAGGCCGCGATATGGGCCGGCGACCTGGCCAACCCCGAGGGCGTGCTGGAGGCCGCCAGGGCCGCACGCGCCGCGCCGCCCGGCCCCGAACCACCGCGTGCGGTTGACGTCCTGCTCGATGCGTTCGCGATGCGGTTGACGGAGGGATACGCAGCGGCAGCGCCGGCGCTTGCCCGAGCGCTCGATATGGTTCTGACTCCGAAGGTCGCCGACGACGATGCCGGCCGCTGGTCGATCCTGGAACGAGTCCTGATCGGCCTCGAGCTCTGGAACGCCGAATCCTCACATGCTCTGGTCGTTCGCGAGGCCCAGTTCGCCCGACTCACGGGCGCGCCGCTTTACCTGCGACTCGCGCTCAACCTGCTCGCCCGAAGCCACGTTCTCGCCGGCGAGTTTACGACGGCGGCGCTGATCTTCGAAGAAGATCACCTGATCGGTGAGGTGACCCGGGTTCCGCCGATCGCATATACGGAGATGATGCTCGCGGCTTGGCGCGGCCAAGAGGCACAGACGTCGGAATTGATCGAGGCCACGTTGAGCGAGGCGACCGCAGGCGGCGTGGGCAGGCTGGTGGACTTCGCGGCCTACGCGAGGTCGGTGCTTTACAACGGTCTCGGTCGCCACGACGCTGCGCGCGACGCCGCTTGGCTAGTATTCGAGCGCGACCATGTGGGATACGGGCCCCTTGTCGTACCCGAGCTGGCCGAGGCAGCGTCCAGGACCGGCGAAGCGGCGCTCGTCAGGGCCGCGCTCGAGTGGCTGTCCGTACGCACGCGTGTGGCGCCCACCGACTGGGTGCTGGGGATCGAAGCCCGCGTCCGCGCGCTGCTAGAGGAGGGCGAGGCCGCCGAACTCTTCTACCAAGAGTCGATCGACCGACTCGGCCGTACCCGCGTCCGTGTGGAGCTGGCCCGCGGCCATCTGCTCTATGGGGAGTGGCTGCGACGCAAGCGCCGCCGCGTGGACGCGCGCGCTCAGTTGCGGACGGCCCACGAAATGTTCGCATCGATGGGGGCTGAAGCGTTCGCCGACCGCGCCCGCCGCGAGTTGCGGGCCACCGGCGAGACTGTGACCAAGCGCACAGTGGAAACGCGCGACGATCTCACGCCCCAGGAGAGGCAGATCGCGCGGCTCGCCCGTGACGGGCTCTCCAACCCGGAGATCGGCACCCGGCTGTTCATCAGTCCGCGTACGGTCCAGTACCACCTGCGCAAAGTCTTCGCCAAGCTCGGCGTCAGCTCGCGCAGCCAGCTCGACCACGTGCTGCCCAGCGACCCGGCCGCCGCTCCGGCGCTCTAGCCACGGCCCAGCCTGCCGCGTCCTGCTGATAGCCGATGAGAAGGAGTGCACATTCCTTCGCATCCGAAACCCCGCTTGAGCGACCATTTGTCGACATGTTGACCTCCTTCGTGCCTTTCATGCTCGGAAGGTAACGCCGGCGCGGTCGCGTTCGCATCCGCCGGTGGCTAGTCGCCGCGGCCGGTCGCTGCGTGTGTTGTGTCGGGCAGATGTCTGCAGTTTCCCCCGATCGCAGGACGCGCGACACAGCTCCGGGGCCGCCGCAGCGAATGCGACGTGCTCGAGATCAACTCGCGCCGCCGGCTCGACCTACCGTTCCACTGCTCTAGCCGCGGGCTATGCAGGTCACGTCCTAGCGACTTGCGCTAGCCACTGGCGGATGCGAACGCGGCACGAGCGGCTTACGCTCGCCTGGATGCTCTCGCTAATTGAGATCAACCACAAGCTGTTGGGAGCTACGCCGTGACCATCTGGTTGAACGGATCCATCCAGATGCAGTTCAGGACGATCGACGGTTTGTCCATTCGCTTCGCCCAAAGCGAGGAGCGGGACGATCATGCCCTCTTGCTGAGCCCGTGGCCGGAGAGCGGCACCGCGCCGGGGAGTCCGAACCCTCCCGCCAGCTCGGCCGGCGTCAACCCCCGTGGCAGCTCCAACAACGCCAGCGGGTTGCCACGCGTCTCACTGACGATCTGGTCGCGGACCTGCGCGTCCAGGGGCCCGGTGAGCACCGAGTCCAGCAGCGTGTGCGCATCGACCTCGCCCAAGCCCTCGATCACCAGCTCCGGCAACCCCGCCAGGTCGTCGCTCGGCGCACGCGCCGCGAAGACCAAGCCGACCGACTCTGCCTCCAGGCGGCGCGCAACGAACGCAAACACCTGCGCTGAGGCACGATCGAGCCACTGCTCGTCGTCCACGAGACAGATCAGTGGCCGCTCCTCGGCCACGTCAGAGAGCAGGCTGAGAACGGCCAGGGCGACGAGAAAGCGGTCCGGCGCCGACCCGGAACTGACGCCGAACGCCGTCCGCAGCGCATCGCGCTGTGGAACCGGCAGACGTTCGAGGCGATCCAGCATCGGCGCGCACAACTGGTGCAGCCCGGCGAAGGCGAGCTCCATCTCCGATTGGACACCGGCGGCATGCGCCACACGGCAGCCCGACGCGTGCTCGAACACGTATTCCAACAGCGCCGTCTTGCCCACGCCCGGCTCACCACGCAGCACCAGCGCCCGGCTCGTACCGGTGCGAACAGCGTCGATAAGCCGGTCGAGCACGGTGCGTTCGCTGCGCCGGCCCATTAGCGCCATCGTGCGCCCTCGGACGGGGAAAAGTGCGGTCATTTTGCGCGACACCTGACCTTATACGGGTAACGACAGGCTACGACTACTAGCCACTGGCTGATGCGAGCGTGCCCCGGCGGCCATACGCTTCGGCCATGACACGCACGGCCGCGACTTCTGCATCCTACTCCGCGTCGGTATCGGCTGGAGATCGCCTAGCCCGATGGCAATCGACGCATTCGGCGGCCGGCCCGAATCCAAGTCGTGCCTACCCAAGGAGGAATGACAAGTGAGCACGACCCACCCATCTGGGGCCTTCACGACACTGCCTGACGACCAGACGCTTGCGGCGACGGTCGTTGCGCTCGAAGAGCACGGATTCAGCGTCGAAGTCGTCGAAGACCTCAACGCCGCGCGCCAGGCCGTCCTCGCCCGCATTCCCAAAGGCTCCTTCGTGATGACCAATACATCAGTGACGCTGCAGGAGACCGGCATAGCGGATGCGATCAACAACGGTGGACCTTACGAATCGGCACGCAACAAGTTGCTGGCGCTCGACTTCGCGACCCAAGCGCAAGAGATGAAGGCAATCGGGGGCCAGCCCGATTACGCCCTCGGAAGCGTCCACGCTGTCACCCAGGATGGGGTTCTCGTCGTGGCGTCAGCTTCCGGCAGCCAACTCGCCTCCTACGCCTGGGGCGCCGCCAACGTCATCTTCGTGGTCGGCGCGCAAAAGCTCGTTCCCACCATGGAAACCGCGCGAGAGCGAATAAACCAGCACAGCCTGAAACTCGAGGACGCCCGCGCGTATGCCGCTTACGGGCAGAACAGCTACGTCGGGAAGATCCTCGAGATCCACCAGGAGTTGCCGGGACGCATCCACGTCGTCCTCATCCGACAGTCGGTCGGGTTCTGAGAGCCGTATCGCAGTCAGATTACTTGGCGACGAGCCCACACCAGGGGAAGTTCCAATCGCGCCAACGCGATGCCGGAGAGATGTCTGCCGACCTGAGAGCCGCTCGATCATCCATGGCGAGAACCTTCGCAGTCACGGCAACGGACGGAATCATCGACCAGTTGGGAAGACAGAGTCACTGGTCTATAACGGTGCCAAATCACAGGGAGCTGCGAAATGGTTAGCCCACCACCGCACGTCCCAGTCGTCGATGATGATGGGCCGGTGCGCAGGCTGGTGACCCTTTTACTCGAGGACGGTCCACTATCGCGTCACGGCCGTAGAGGGGCTTGAAGAGGCTTGTGCGCAGTTACAAGACGGCGCCTTCGACCTGGTGCTCACCGACTCCTTCTCCCGCACGCCTGAAGGCGTGTTTGACACCCTGGCGGTCCTGCGTCGGGTGGCGCCGGCGGTGCCGATTGCATTGTTGACAGCCCACCGCGTGAACAGGGAGGACGGTCTTGCCCATGGCCTATGCGAGGTCATACGCAAGCCGTTCGATGTCGACAGCCTCTTGCACACACTTCAGGGGCTATCTGCGATGGATGCTGCCGTTCCGGCGCGCACCGCGCGCACGAGCCGGGTGCCTACCGAAGCAAAGGCCGAGGATGGGTCTGACATTGCGCCATGCATAATACAGAGATTTGACACGGCTCCGGGGCGCTTCATACGCTGGCGGCGACATGGCCAAGAGTCGCGTGGATGCGCTCCTCGTCGAGCGTGGATTGTTCGAAACCAGAGAGAAAGCGCGTGCGGCCATCATGGCCGGTTCTGTTTTTTCTGGGGATCATACGCTTACCAAGCCCGGCCTGCTCGTCGCGGAAAGCACCGACATTCGCCTCAGCAGCCGTTCGCGCTACGTCAGCCGTGGCGGCGGCAAGTTGGAGCACGCCCTGGCGGCCTTCGCGGTGAACGTCGCGGGCCTGACGGTAGCGGACATCGGCGCGTCCACCGGCGGCTTCACCGACTGCCTGCTCCAGCACGGCGCCGCACGCGTCTACGCGGTGGACGTGGGCTACGGACAGCTCGACTACCGTCTGCGTCAGGATCCACGCGTCGTCGTTATGGAGCGAACGAACGCGCGCTATCTCGAGGCGCTCCCCGAGCCGGTGGCGCTTGCAACTGTCGACGTGTCGTTCATCTCGCTGACAAAAGTGCTGGACCCGATGCGACGGCTCCTAACCCCGAATGCGGATGTCGTCGCGCTCGTCAAGCCACAATTCGAGGCGCAGCGTGACGAGATCGCGCGGGGGGGTGTCGTTCGCGACGAGCGCGCGCGTGCGCGAGTGCTGGGCAGGCTGGTTGCTTGGACGTCGAGCCACGGCTATCGCCTCCGCAACCTTGTTCGCTCGCCACTCAAGGGGCCTGCCGGGAACGTTGAGTTCTTCATTCACCTTCGCTGGCCGCCGCGCGCCGCCGAGGATCTCGCGCTGCAGCTCGCTAGCGCTGTCAAGAGCGGGAGCGCGTGAACAAGCTCGGAATCTTCTTCCATCCCAACGGGGATGCGGCTCGAACCCTCGCCGAAGAGGTGCGGCAGCGCGTTAGTGCCGACGGGGTTGCGACGTGGGTATCGTCGCCGTGGGACGAGGATGCCGTCGTCCAGCACCTGCCGGGGACCGACCTTCTGCTTTGTCTTGGCGGCGACGGAACGGTACTCAGCG
>Ga0193751_1002002_pt1 | contig 12612 bp, 10 predicted proteins | sample L1c2metaG_FD_143050 | JGI IMG/M metagenome (GOLD analysis project Ga0193751, IMG submission 143050) | Soil microbial communities from a riparian zone of the East river system, Colorado, United States - L1c2 | ecosystem: Environmental > Terrestrial > Soil > Riparian zone | place: USA: East River... | reverse complement strand
CCGTCGGCGACTACGACGGCGATGGCTTCCCAGATCTGTACGTTACGCAATATGGAAGAAGCATTCTTTATCACAACAACGGTGACGGCACTTTCACGGACGTAACCGAGAAGGCCGGTGTGGCTGCCCCGGGATGGTCATCGAGCGCCGTCTGGTTCGATTACGATAACGACGGGCGGCTCGATCTGTTTGTCTGCCAATTTGTGGAGTTTTCTAAAGCCCTCAATAAATCCTGCGGTCCCGGCGAGGAGGGTAAACACGGCTACTGCATTCCGCGTCTCTATCAGCCCATGCCGAGCTGGCTGTTTCATAACAACGGAGACGGAACTTTTACCGATGTCAGCAAGGCGTCTGGCATCGCCAATTATCCTGGGAAGGCTTGGGGTGTGGTGGCAACTGACGTCAACAACGACGGCCGTCTCGATCTGTTTGTCGGCAATGACACGGTGCCAAACTTTCTCTTCATGAATCGAGCCAACGGCAAGTTCGAAGAAACAGCTACTACCGCGGGCGTGGCCTACAGCGCCGACGGACGCGCGCGCTCCGGCATGGGGGTGGATTCCGCGGACTTCAACCAGGACGGGTGGATGGACTTGTTCGTAGCCAACATCGACCGCGAGATGTTCTCGATCTACCAGAACAATCACGACGAAACCTTCGATGATCAGGCCGGGCCGACCGGTATCGGCTCCGCAACCCGCCTGATGAGCGGCTGGGGATTGAAGTTCTTCGATTATGACAATGACGGTAATCTCGATCTGTTTCTTGCGAACGGCAACCCGGATGACCTGATCGAGAGCTTGCACAGCCAGGTCAAGTATCAAGAGCCAATGATGCTTTTTCACAACACGGGAAAAAGCTTCCAGAATGTCAGTGCGCAGAGCGGTCCTCTGTTCGCGAAGCCGTTATCAGCCCGTGGCCTCGCGATTGGAGATTTCAATAACGACGGCGCGATCGATGTTCTCGTCGCTGTTAATGATTCTGCTCCGGTGCTACTGCGCAACAATGTGGGAAATCAAAACCATTGGCTTGGGATCAATCTCCGCGGAACCAAATCGAATCCTGATGGCATCGGGGCGCGGGTAACTTACCAGGCAGGAGACTTAAAGCGAGAGCGAACCAAGGTCGGCGGAGGGAGTTTTTTGTCTTCCCACGACCCGCGCATGGTGTTGGGGATTGGGAAGCGAACCAGGATCGACTGGGTGGAGATAAAATGGCCGCAACCCAGCGGAAAAACAGAGCGCGTTACTGAACTACCTCTCGACCGTTACGTAACCATTGTCGAAGGCACAGGCAAATGGAAGTGACCGCCGGTCGCGAATCAAGACGGTTTCGGTTCATCGGCACTCTTGGTTCGCTCTCAGCTGGCCCAACTATTGCAGCAACGCGCTGCGGTAGTGAAGCGGATCGCGATGATCCGGCGGGCGATCGGGGGTTTGAACGCGATCTTCGCTGATTCGGAAGGCGGACAAGCAGAAGCCGCGAAAGGCCCGATTCCGAAAACGAATGTCCTTCAACCTGACCGATGCATGCCAAATGGTTCCCAGAGGTCCACAAGACCACTCATCTCGCGTGAATCCGCAATCTCGCGAGTCCGTGCTGAATGACTGAGCGGATCATTTCGATTCGTCAGTTACGGCCGGACAAGCTTGTTTCGCGAGGCCAGTGTTGTGCAACGGAGATATCGACGATGAATCTGCAATCGGAATCAACGCGAGCTGCGGAGGTGGGCCGACAGCAGATGTCCATCGTAGCCGTTAAGAACCGACTTACGGCCGAACTGCAAGACCTCGCTAGGGTGAACGGCGAAATCACGGCACAGGTCAGGAAAATTCAGCGAGTTGTAAGCAGGTTAAGGAAGGGCCACGAGTCAGAGAACTCATCGCAGTCGAGCTCTGGCCAGCTTATACGCGCGTGCAGAATAGCCCTTCTGGAATCAGAAGAATCCCAAACCGCGTCACAGATTCAGGCGCGGATCGAGCGCAGAGCCTCATTTTGTTTCCTGGGATCGGAAAGCGCTGCAAACATAATTCGCCAAGCTTTGGAGGAAATGGCTGCTGTCGGCGAGGTCCGCTGCCACGACAGCTTTTGGGCACGTCCCCTTACCCGGAGCCCGCACTGATAAGGAAACTCACTGACGACGCCAACTCTCAGGGAGCGAGTTCGAGCCCAACCCAGAGCCAACCCATGATGAATCGACGGTAAATTGCCGCCGCTCAGGACTCGCGTCGCCCCGCTTAGTCACTACGACTGACAACGTGCCCTGAGATCGCGAACGTGACGCGATTCCGTTCACGCATAAACTTGACGATCCCAAAAGACATAAACACGCCCAACTTTCTACCATTTCAAGGATAAGCAGAGCCTCTCCTCAAAGTCTTCGGCGGCGGGAGCACAGCCCCAGCTGAAAGCATGAACCCAGCCAGGCGCTTCTTATCCCGGCTTTCAGTGTGAATATCCCAAACACATCACAAATGTTAGTTCCGGAACTCTGGATGTAGCTGACTTTGTTCAGCTGACCGTAGAACAAGCCTGAGGAGAGACTCATGACTCGTACAGGGACTGTAAAAGTCGCCAGTATCTTGGCGTTTAGCCTCGCATTATCTATCGCGGTAACCCTAAACTCCGCCAGTGCATTTTCTCAAGCCATCAGCGGCAACTTGCGGGGAACAGTTGTAGATCCTTCTGGCGCGGCAGTGAGTGGCGCGACGGTAGAAGCGTCAAACCTCGCGACAAGCCAGAAGGTGACGACCGTCACAAGAGGCTTCGGCGATTATCTTTTCAGCGATCTGCCGGCCGGCACGTACAAGATTACTGTTAGTGCTCCGAACTTTCGGACTGTGACCGTCGACAATATTCCGGTCGACATCAACAAAACGGGCACCACGAACGTAAAGTTGGAAGTTGGTAGCAGCTCGACAACGGTCGAGGTTTCGGGCAGTGCTCCGCCCGTCGACACTTCGACGGCGCAACTACAGTCCACCTACACCGACCGCATGTCGCAGGATTTGGGCCTTACTTCTGCCGGCGGCGCTGGCGCTGGTGTTTTGAATCTGTCCCTATTGAGCCCCGGCGTGACCAACGCGAGTGCCATGGGTGATGGCGCCGGCCCATCCGTGGGAGGTCAACGTCCCCGCGATAACAACTTTACGGTCGAAGGAGTGGATAACAACCTTAAGACTGTAACCGGTTCTCTGATTACGGTTCCACCGGACGCGGTAGAAAACTTTACTCTTCTCTCGAATCAATTTAACTCCGAGTTTGGCCATTCGTCCGGCGGTCAGTTCAATACCACGGTCAAGAGCGGCACAAATAGTTTTCACGGATCCGTGTACGAGTACTTCCGAAATCGCAATCTCAATGCTGTGGATGAGACGTGGGTACAACAAGGTCTAAAATCGAATCCCCGGCTGGACAACAATCGATTCGGTTTCACCTTCGGCGGACCGATCATCAAGAGCAAGCTTTTCTTTTTCACGAACTATGAGCGTAACCCAGTCGGCTTCATCTCGGTTGGCGGCGGTGCGGTACAGGCGCCCACTGCGGCCGGTCTGGCGGCAATCGGTACGGATCCCGATGCTAGTGCGACGAACTATTCGATCTTCAAGCAATATGTCCCGGTCGCCCCGGTTGCAAATGGTTGCATTACCTATAACGGAACAGCCAACAGTGGGGCTGAAACATTTAGTAAATTCAGCGCGCCAGCGAACGGTACGTGTACGGCGGGCAGCGTCGAAGTTGGCAACATTTCAATTGTTCCGCCGTCGTGGCTGAGTTGGACGAACTTTGTGCAGAGCGTGGATTTCAATTTCTCAGAGAAGGATCAGTTCCGCGGCAGATTTATTTATAACAAGGAGAACCTGCTTGACAATGCCGCTCAACTCGAAACCTTCTTTACTCCCTACTCGAACACCTATGCGTTAATCAACCTGAGCGAATACCATACTTTTTCGCCTTCGCTGACCAACGAATTCCGGTTGGGATTTAATCGGTTCGATCAGGTGGATGGCGCCGGCAACTTCAAATACCCCGGCCTGGATGCATTCCCGAACATCACTCTGTTTGACCTCGGCAGCGGTCTGAATATTGGGCCAAACGGGAATGCTCCACAATCGACAATTCAGAACCTTTATCAGATTGTGGACAACATCAGCATCGTCAAGGGCAAACACAATCTGAAGTTCGGGGCTGAGTACCGCTGGTACATTTCGCCGCAGGCCTTCACACAACGTTCCCGCGGCGACTACCAGTACAACGCTACGCAGGTTTACTTAGAAGATTTCGGGCCGGATAGTTTTGGACAACGTAGCACCGGTTCGACGACGTACTACGGAAACCAAAAGGCCGTTTACTGGTACGCGAACGACACTTTGCGGTTGAACCAGCACTTAAGCATTAACGCCGGCGTGCGCTACGAATACACGACCACTCCGGTGGGCGAAAACCGCCAGACCCTCAACGCAATCTCGAACACGCCGAGTCTTCGCGTCCCGCAGGCCGGTAATCAGCCTCTTGTGTTCGATAAGCCCACGGCTCCGAAGAATAACTGGGCCCCGCGTATCGGCTTTGCCTACTCGCCCGGAGGCAGCGGTGACACCTCCATTCGTGGGGGCTTCGGTATGGCATACGACACTCTCTACGACAACATCGGGATTCTCGCTGTGCCACCTCAAATTGGTTCGACGAGCAATGTGATCCCATTGTCCTCCGGCTTTCTGGCGGGCGGCGGACTCAAAGGCGGCGGCGGAAGCGGCATCACGGTCCTGGACAAAGCGGATGCGCTCGCTAACACCGCGAACTGGATCCCGCCCGACGTCAAAGATCCCTACTCGATCAACTGGAACTTAGGCGTGCAGCACTCCTTCGGGAAAGACTACACCGCAGAAATCAACTACGTTGGTACCCGCGGGATCCATTTAAGTTTCCAGGATATTCTTGGTTTGCAGGCCTCAGTGACCCCTACAAATTTCTTGCCAACCTATCTGCAGGCCCCGGACCAGGCCACCCTTAACGCGCTTCCAGTGGCTCTGAGCTCGGATGCCATAGGCTTCCCGATCGTTGGAACCCGCGACAGTTTCGTTTCCCAATACTCCAATGCAGGCTTCGGCTGCGGAGGAGCATTGCAGGCAAATGGAACCTTCGGCCTTCCGTGTACGCCTTTTATTACTGCGTTTGTTCCCGCTGGCTGGTCCATCTATCACGGGTTGCAAAGCGGACTCACTCGCAGGTTTAGCCACGGTTTGACTTTCCAAGCTGCGTATACCTGGAGTCACACTATAGACAACAGCACGGCTGACTTTCACTCGACAGACTTAACGCCGCGCCGTCCCGAGGACTTCTTTAACTTTGCCCAGGATAAGGCGAACTCCGCTCTGGACCGGGCTCAACGCTTTACGCTGGCAATGGTCTACAACATGCCCTACCCGAGGGGCGGCAACTGGCTGATGAAGAACATAGTCGGTAACTGGGCATTCAGCCCTGTCTATACATGGGAGACTGGCGAATGGGTGACGGTGCAGGCGCAACGGGATGCTAACTTGAACGTCGATAGCGCAGGAGACCGGGCAATTCTCAATCCAGCCGGCGCGCCGGGCACAGGAACCGACGTGACCGCTCTAACGGCTACGGCAGGTCCGAACGCTGGCAGCGTAGTCGCCTACGTCGCGAAAAACGCGAACGCCAGATACATTCGTACCGGCTTGGGCGGACTCTCCAATCTGGGCCGCAATACGCTGCAGGCGCCGGGAACGAACAACTTCGATCTCGCCGTCTACAAGGACCTCAAGTTCGGCGAAAGAACGTCATTTAGATTTGGGGCGCAATTCGCGAACATCGTTAATCACCCCCAATACATTCCTGGCAGCAATCCGGGCTATGGTCTAGGAGTGAACGATGTAGGCGGCTTCCCCTCTGTCGGGACTTCGTACAAGTCTTACATCACTCCCGGGAAGGCTAACTTTAATGTTCCGCAGTCGGTATTCGCCAGCAATGCCCGCTCCATTGCTTTGGTGGCGAAATTCACGTTCTGACACTGATACTCGTTGAACGGGCAGGGGAGACGATGATCTCCCCTCCGTTCAGTTCCGCGAATCTTGCTCTCGCACCGATCGCAACAAGTGTTCTCATCCCCAAGAAAGGTGTATTCATCCTACTTCGTTGATGTCGCGTGATTCACTGAACTAAGCTGACATTTGAATACTTCTGTTTGGAGGGCCCCTGTTGCGGCCGCCCATCAAACACGGACAGAGGAAATAGAGTGAACAGACGTCAGTTTGTAAATGGACTCGGAGTTTTCACTGCGCAGGGGGTTGCTCTTGCCGATAAATTGCCGGCGGCGTTTCGTGTGCACGGCAATCGGAGCGCTTCAGAAGCACGAGCCGAAGCGACCCCATTGCTACCCGTGGTGGCCGGCATACGACTGGTGGACTCAAAGATTGCTCGAAAAGCCATTGGACTGGCGCAGTCAGTCTACGCTCCTTACTTGTTCAACCATGCTGTCCGTACTTTCCTTTTAGGATCCCTCACCGGGCGTGCTCTGGGACAGTATTTTGACGAAGAACTTCTCTTTCTCGCATGCATCCTGCACGACTTGGGTCTGACGGAGCGCTTTCAGGGAGACTTGCCTTTCGAAATTCAGGGCGCCGACGCCGCGAAGCACTTCCTCGAAGAGAATGCTTATACAAGCGAAGGAACGGAAACAGTTTGGGATGGAATTGCCATGCATGCGTCTGCCATCAGCCAGTTCAAGCGGCCGGAGATTGCATTGGTCGGCGAAGGAGCAGGTACCGATGTCCTGGGACCAGATTTTTCCCGTATCAAAAAGACCGACGTCGCCGAAATCTTGAAGGCATTCCCCCGGCAGGGTTTCAAAGCCGCTTTTGTCCGGACCTGCGGAGAGGTCGTGCGCAAGCACCCGCGAAGCGCCTCTCGCAGTTTTATGCGTGACATTGGGGAACGCTATGTGCAGGACTTTCATCCGCACAATTTCTGCGATCTTCTGGACCAGGCTCCGTTCCCGGACTGACGAAGTTTGCTGACCGAGTTCGCCGCTGTAGCACATGCTCGCGAAGTTCCTATGAATTCCGAGGCCACTTTCGACAAGCCACCTGGTGATCCTGGCAACGATACGAAGGTGCATCTGGAGAAGGTAATCCAAAAGGCGCACGAAGAACTCTCTGAGCTGTTGCGACAGCGCGCCGCCATCACAAGACGAATTGGGACAGTGAATCAGACCATCGTCGGGTTGATCAAGCTTTTCGGAGAGGAAATACTTAGCGATGATTTAAAACTTTTGGGGCGTAAAGCTTATCGGCGAGGCGCCGGTGTCACAGATTCTTGTCGAAGGGTCCTGATGGATGCTGGTAGGCCCGTAAGCGCCCGCGAAGTGCGTGATGCGATTCAGAAGACAAGGCCTGAGGTGCTCGCTAAACATAAGGATCCTTTGGCTACCGTCAATACGGTGTTAGGCCGCCTTGGGGAATACGGGGAGGCCCATGCGTTGGTCTCTGAGGATGGGCGACGTGCGTGGCAATGGTCGGTTGACAGCGACTCCGATTCCGACCAGCGGACTCCGGCGTCGGGAACGAGCTAAGAGCGCGAACCGGGGCATCGCAATTCCGGCGGGCTCATTCTTCACCGCCATTCAAAACCTTTGAACGGGAATCGTACAGCAGGTCAGGAGTGTTTCGCGATCATGCCTTCAAGTGCAGCTCGATAACTTCGGCTGCAGGAAAGTTCCTTTCCGCTTTTCAGCACCACAATATATTCGCCACTGTTCACGGGAATTAATTCTTTGATCTTGCGCACATTGACAATGGTGGAACGGTGAACGCGAACAAATTGATTCGGATTCAACCGTTCGGAGATTCGGCCGATCGTCTCGCGAAACAGATGTGATTCCTTGCCCACGTTTAGCCGCACATAATTGGCAGAGGCTTCGATCCAGTCAATCTCGCTCAGATTCAGGAACACCACCCGGCCTTTCGCACGAATTACCAGGCGCCCCTCGGACGCCGGAGCCGGCAGCATTTCAGATTTGACCTGGGAAAGGAGATCGAGAATGCGATGAGTGATCTCGCGATCCCGCGACTTGTTTAACTCCAGGCGCGCTCTTTCGATGGCATGATGCAGGCGTTCCTGATCGAACGGCTTCAGTAAGTAGTCGAGAGCGTGAGCTTCAAATGCACGGATGGCGTATTGATCGTATGCGGTCGTGAATATTACTATGGGCATCTCGTCCGCCGACAGTTCATTCAGCACTTGGAAACCGTCCATCCCCGGCATCTGGATGTCGAGTAACAGCAGATCCGCCTGACACGTCCGCAGAGCGGCTAAGGTTTGTTGACCGTCGTGGCATTCGGCCACCAGTTTGATATTCGGCTCGGACGCTAGCAGGATACGCAGTTTTTCACGAGCAAGACGCTCATCATCGGCAACAACCGCGCGGATGGCAGCGACGGTTGATGACTCGCGTGAGATCGCAGGGGCAGGATCGGGGCTCATATGTTACTCACAAATCAGCGACTTGTTGTTGAACCCATTAGATAGACGTGTGACGGAAAGACTTGTTACCTGCCAGAATACTCTTCTTGCGGCTAGTAGCTCGCGGCCAGGCTGACGACTCAGATTGACCGCCAGCGTAATGAGAAGTCAAATTCAAGTGTTACGGTCAGGGACCAATGGTTGTTTTTTAGGGACGGATTGTCGCTGCCTGAGGTCGGAATTCCTACTCCCGCGATGCCGGCATGGTTCAATATTACTTGCGCTTCCACAATGCCGGACTCATGATGGGTCTCCAAGCCGGCCGGTGCGTCGAACGACTACATCCCCGCATTGGTTGTTCATGAGAGCTGAATATGAAGACTACGTGCGAAGGATGCTCGCGTGACCTGCAGCCCGACGGGGAAGCCTACATTTGTTCCTTTGAGTGCACGTTCTGTAACGATTGTGCATACCGTCAGCACAGCATCTGCCCCCATTGCGGAGGGGAACTGGTTCGCCGTCCTCGTCGAGGTATTTCTGTCGCAAGTGTCGCAAGTAAGGAAGAGAGCGACACAGAAGTCCATTTTGCAAATCGTACTGGCTTGATTTGGGCAGCCAGCTTCGGAGTTTGGACGTTCGTATCCCTCGCCGCAACCGCAACCATTTACCAGTTGTATCGCCCCGGCAATAGTGGGCTGCACCTGGGAACAATTGCCGGCATGGAATTCAGCCAGATTCTCACTTACGCTCCCCTCACTCCTTTCGTTTTCGCGTTCGCTCTTCGGTACCCGCTGCGGCGGGAGAATTGGGGGAGGCGATCACTCCTACATCTAGCAGCGGGGATTGCCTTCACCTTGGCGCATCTCTTTCTCAGAGGCTTGACGCCTTATGGTTACTGGGATGCGGTACATCGCCAGTGGAGCTCCGCCATTTGGGATTCATACACCCATGCTTTTCGGTCGCCGTGGCTCGTGTTCAGAAGTATGTTTCTGGCCAGCGTTGTAGACGACATAAGCGGGACTTATGTCCCGATCATTCTCATTGCGCACGCAATGTCGTATTACCGCCGCTTTCGGGAGAGACAACTTCGTGCCGCTCAGCTTGAAGGGCAACTTGCCAAAGCCCATCTGCAGACGTTGAAGAGCCAGTTGCAGCCGCACTTCCTGTTCAATACGATGCATTCGATTTCCGCGCTCATGCTTACCGACGTACAGGCTGCCGATCGCATGATGAGCCGCTTGAGTGACCTGCTGAGAATGAGTTTAGAGTCGGCGGGCACTCAGATCACCACGTTGAATCGTGAGCTCGAATTCGTACATTGCTACCTCGACATCGAGAAAGTTCGCTTTGAAGAACGAATGCACGTAATTTTCGAAATAGCACCGGAGACGTTGGATGCGCAGGTGCCGCACCTACTGTTGCAACCCCTGGTGGACAACGCGGTCAAGCACGGAATTTCGAAAGTGCCCGGCGGTGGCGAGATTCGAATCACCGTCAACGCACAGAACGGCGAACTGCAGTTGAAGGTAGCGGATAATGGACCGGGACTTAAGAGTCTGAGTACTTTCCCGGCAAACGGATTCGGTCTCAGAATCACCCGGGAACGGCTCGAGTCCCTTTACGGACGAAATCACAGTTTGGAAGTCGTCAGCCCTCCAGACGGCGGTCTAACTATATGTGTCCGCATTCCATTGACGGTTCCGCACGAAACGCGAGCTGCACAGATTTCTGCGGCGGCCAGCGATTGAGCGTCTTGCAAGGACGATCACGGATGGTTTCTTCCTTACTAACCTTTATCGGGCCGCGAATCCCGCAATGAAGTTATTTTCTACAGGTCCATCGGCGTTGTAGAGTGGCGCGAGATAGATTCCATGCCGTGCCGCAATTGCTTCAATCTGCTCAACCCGCTCAGGAGTAATGAACCCTCGTCCCTGAGAGAAAGCTTCGAACCGGCCTTCCAGAGCGAGGGCCATACCCTCGAGTAGACATCCATGGACCACGTTCGGGAACGGATGCCGATTTAGAATACCGTGAAAATCCGGTGTGAATCTCAATCCGCTAGTGATCTGTCCCAGCCCTCCGAAGAAGACTTTGGCGCCGGGCATCTCCGCGCTGGGGGAGAGGTTCTTCGGGTAGCCCGCATCGCAAACGATTGCGCCCGGCGCGGTGCGGCCCAACAGAAGCGAAGGCGACGCAAGACTGGCCGCGCAGATCACGAGGTCAGCCGCTGCGGAAAATCGGGAACCGTTCTTGGAGGAATCGGGCGCGAGCGGATCCGTCGCGATCTCTACTTGAACTCCACCGGCTTGCAACTCGGCGGCAAGTTTTCTCAGACGTTCCACGTTGCGCGCGCTGAGGATCACGCGCTTCACCAAAGGCGCCAGGCAACGGGCGCAGCCGGAACCCACATCTCCGGTCGCTCCCACGATGAGCAGCGTCGATTGTCGGAGGTCCCGGCCTTCCAGCGCGCACCTCTTCTTGATGCCCTGAACGATGAAACCAACGGTCAGCGTATTGCCTGTAGTGAAGGCCGTATCGTGTCTTGCCGAAAGCTGATCGAAATTGCCCTCGACCAGAATGGAACTGAAACCGCCGAGACTCACGATCTTTGCTCCCGCCTTGATCGCGCAAGCCGCCGCCCCGCGAACGCGGGCGATATTCTCATGCACGTAGGCGGCTTCAAGACGATCAGGAGGAATGAAGGAATCGATGTAGACGCCGCGTGCCTCTATCCCGACAATCGAGCCGACCTCGACATGGCAGACTGTTCGGGGCGGAATCCAGGGAAGAATGTCCTTGATCTCTTCCTCGGGCAGAGGCGTTTGATCTGGTCCGCGCAGGACGGCGAGTACCTCTGTCGCCGCTCGCCAACTCTCCTGATGCCCGATCAGGGCGAAATCGACGTGCTCAATAGACGCTTTGCCAATCGGTTCTCGCTCCACTACACTGGCAACTGAGCCACCCATCTGAGTGTGACCTCCCCGGGTATCCCCAGCAGATCCAGAGTCTTCAGGTACTGTTGCAGCGACGCTCCGCGAAGCTCGGACGCACTCAAGCTGACGTCGAACAATGATGGCTTCACACAATTGCCATGGCACACTTCGCAATGCCCGTCCTTGCATTCCTTCGCCAGCATCTTCGCGAGCGTGGTCATGACATCGAGATGCAGCCGATATACTTTGTCGTCGAAGCGCCGCGCATCCAAAGCTCGCTCCGCTCTTAGAATCGACATGGCATGATCGACGTGTTCTTCTTCCTCTGCTGCAATGGAGGCAAAAGTCTTGCCAAGGCTTCCCGGCGCCACTTTCCCGACGCGGGCATAGCTCGCGACCGCGAAGGATTCCAGCATAATTTCCTGGACGATCAGGCAGCCAATAAAGTCATGCTCTGCGATGCAACCAAGGAAGGCTTCGCGGAGCCGCTTCCAATGCTTTGCTTCGACATTATTGGAGGCCTCCACTCCGATCTTGCGGCCCTCGGCAGCAAACCGCGCAGCGTGCCCCCGTTCAATCTGTGCATGCTCCAATGCGTCGGCTACTTCCTCGGGATCGTCACATATCTCCGACAAGGAGATGTAGTTCATCGCGGCCAGTAGTTCGCCGGTAATCGCCTGTGCCAGGACGTCCTGCCAAATCGGAGCCGTGGGTGAAAGCGAAGCACATTCAATGGTTGAGCAGTTCACAGCGATAAGTGGTTCCATGCGTCCTCCTGAACATCGAATTAGACCTTGCTGCTTTAAAAAGAGGCTCCCCGGCTTAATCCATAGAAGAGGGCGGTCACCGCGATATAGCAAGCGGTCGCAATGAAATCGACTATCAAACCAAATCTGCCGTGAAGGAAGAAAACAACTCCTCCCATCAGTATGGTGACCAAGTAAAAAACACCCGTAATTCCGGCCTTGAAACGCGGTGACGACCCTGCAATCCGTTCTTTCATTTCAGCGGTGTTCATACTCGTTTCTCCTTACGCGAGCTAATCAATCGAATGCCGCATGCGAATCAGAGCGGCCCTTGATAGCGGCGTAGCCGAACCGCTGCGACAAGAAATATCGCAGCAAACACCAGCCCGAGCCACAGACTCGGGCTGCTCAAAAATCTCCCGGGAGCGAGTTGTGCCAGGGGAATAAAGTGC
>Ga0193751_1002001_pt1 | contig 12617 bp, 7 predicted proteins | sample L1c2metaG_FD_143050 | JGI IMG/M metagenome (GOLD analysis project Ga0193751, IMG submission 143050) | Soil microbial communities from a riparian zone of the East river system, Colorado, United States - L1c2 | ecosystem: Environmental > Terrestrial > Soil > Riparian zone | place: USA: East River... | reverse complement strand
GAGCATCGATCCGGTACTGGTGGCGGGACACATCATCACCGCGGCTCAATCGATCGTGGCGCGCAATGTGAGCCCGATCGACACCGCGGTGGTAAGCCTCTGCGCAATGCACGCCGGCAATCTTGCTGCGATGAGCGTCATCCCGGGAGATGCCCGCCTCGTCGGCACCGTGCGCACCTTCCGGCCGAAAACGCAGGACGACATCGAGCGCCGGCTGAACGATCTGGTGCACTCGATCGCAGCGGCGTTTGGCGCGACGGCGACGCTCAAGTACGAGCGGATGTATCCGGCGACGATCAATACCGTGCGCGAGGCGGAGTTCGCGGCAAGCGTGGCCGACGGCCTTGTCGGGCCCAATAACGTCGTGCGCGACCTCGAGCCGTCGATGGGCTCGGAGGATTTTTCATTCATGCTGCAGAAACGGCCGGGTGCCTACGCGCGGCTGGGTCAGGGTGGAGCGGAAGGCGGCTGCTTTCTGCATAACACACGCTATGACTTCAACGACGAAGTCATTCCTCTCGGCGGTGGCTATCTCGCGGCGCTTGCCGAAGCGGCAATGCCGCTGAAACGATGAGCGCGGCCACTCACTTTGCGCAAAGTTATTCGCAAGCGCTCGGCAAGTTTCTCGCAGCGGCCGGCGCCCGCAGTGCGGACCTGTTCCGCCACGCACATCCCGGCGAGCATGGCGTCGAGGGCGAAGAGCTGTCGATGGACGTGGCACTCTTGGGGAAACCCGATGCGGCGAGCTTGCTGCTGCTGACTTCGGGGACGCATGGCGTAGAGGGTTTCTGCGGGTCGGGTTGTCAGACGGCGCTTCTTCGCGACGATCAATTTCTGCGCGCGATCGAGCGTTACGACATCGCCGTCCTGATGTTGCATGCGCTCAACCCCTACGGATTCTCGCATCTGCGGCGAGTCAACGAGGACAACGTTGACCTGAATCGCAACTTCGTCGACTTCGGCAAGCCGCTGCCGGTGAATTCGGCCTACGCGGAAATCCATTCGCTGCTGTTGCCTGCGATGTGGCCTCCCTCGACGGAGAGCGAGGCACGGCTCGACGCCTGGGTGGCGCGGCACGGCCGGGCGGCGTATCAGGCCGCGGTGAGCATCGGCCAGTACGCTTTTCCCGATGGCATGTTCTATGGCGGCAACAGGCCGACCTGGAACAATCGGATATTGCGCTCGGTGCTGCGCGAGCATGTTGCGCGCCGCCGACGCCTCGCGTGGATCGATTTCCATACCGGGCTTGGACCCCGCGGTCACGGCGAGAAAATCTACGCGGGGCTCGAGGACGGCGACGATATCGCGCGCACCAAAGCGGTCTGGGGGCGCGAGGTGACGTCGGTCTTCGACGGATCGTCGAGCTCTGCGCGGGTGGGCGGCAATACCGGCGGCGCCGCGCGCGACGAGTGCCCGGACACCGAATTTTGCGGCATCGCGCTCGAGTACGGTACGCACGCTATCGAGCGGGTGCTGGAGGCGCTTCGCGTCGAGCATTGGTTCGCCAACCATCCGGAAGCTTCGCGCGCTCAACGCAACGAGATGAAGCGCAAGTTCCGTGACGCCTTCTACGTCGATGATGACGACTGGAAGGAGACCGTATATACCCAGGCGCTCGCCGCGTGTCTGCAAGCGATCGAGCACCTGTCTCGCGCCACGGCACACGCATGAACCGAGGAGGAACGCAATAATGAAAGGTTTCCACAGAACGTTGGCGCTGGCGGCGGTCGCCGGCGCATTGACCGCAACATGCGCGACGGCGGCGACTTACCGCTTTGCCGATCAGGGCGACGCGGTCTCGATGGACCCGCATTCGCTCAACGAGTCGCTGCAGCTCAGTATCACGGCCAACGTGTTCGAGCCTCTGGTGGGTCGCGGCAAGAAGCTGGAGCTCGTCCCGCTGCTCGCGACCGGCTGGAAGCAGACTGCGCCGACCGTGTGGCGCTTCAACTTGCGGCAAAACGTCAAGTTCCACGACGGCACGCCATTTACCGCCGACGATGTGGTCTTCTCCTACGAGCGATCCAAGACCGATGGCTCCGACATGAAGACCAAGGTCGGCACGATAAAGGAGATCCGGAAGATAGACGACCACACGGTCGACTTCGTCACCAACGACCCGTTCCCGATCCTGCCGGATACGATCAATACCTGGTACATCATGAGCAAGGTGTGGTGCGAGAAGAACAACTCCACGACCCCGGTCGACGTGCGCAAGGGCACGGAGAATGCCGCGACCTTGCGCGCCAACGGCACCGGCCCGTTCATGCTCAAGGTGCGAGAACCCGGCGTTCGCACGGTGTTTGTGCCGTTTCCAGGCTATTGGGACAAGGTCGAGAGCAATATCACCGAGGCCGTGTTCACACCGATCAAGAACGACGCGACGCGCGTCGCGGCGCTGATCTCGGGAGACATCGACATGATGGAACCCGTGCCGCTGCAGGACATCGACAAGCTGAAGGCGGTCCCCAACATCACTGTGCTGCAAGGGCCGGAATTGCGCACGATTTTCCTCGGCATGGATCAATCGCGCGACGAGCTGCTGTTCTCGAATGTAAAGGGCAAGAACCCGTTCAAGGACAAGCGCGTTCGACAGGCGTTCTACCAGTCGATCGACATCGAGGCCATCAAGAGCCGCATCATGCGCGGCGCGGCGACGCCGACCAACCTCATGATCGCGCCCGGGATCAAGGGATTCGCGGCAGACATGAACAAGAGGCTTCCCCACGACGCCGCCGTTGCCAAGAAACTGCTTGCCGATGCCGGGTATCCCAGCGGCTTCGAGGTGGGCATGAACTGTCCCAACGACCGATACGTCAACGACTCCGCCATCTGCCAGGCGATTGCAGCGATGCTGGCGCAAATCGGCGTCAAGGTAAACCTGATGGCGGAGACGAAGGTCACCTATTTTCCCAAGATCCTGTCGCGCAACACGTCGTTCTACATGCTGGGCTGGACGCCGGACTCGTATGACGCGCAGAACGCGATCTACGCGTTGATGATGACTCCCGCACCGAGCGGGCAGGGCCTGTTCAATCTCGGCACCTACAGCAACAAGCGCGTCGACGAGCTCGGTGCACAAATTGCGAGCGAGCTCGACGAAAAGAAGCGCAACGCGATGATTGCCGAGCTTTTCAAGATCCACGGCGATGAGTTCGGTCATATCCCCTTGCATCAGCAGGCGCTGGCGTGGGCGATGAAGAAGAACGTCGAGCTGGTGCAACTCGCCGACAACTTCAACCTGCTCAAGTGGACCATCGTCAAGTGACGCAGCCGTCCGAGAGCGCAAGGCGTAGCCGCAGCGCGATCGGAGACCGCCGCGCGAGCCACCCGGCGCGGGGCCCCACTCGCGAAGCGACGTGGGGATCGACGGGGAATTGCGAGTCGCGGCTGCCGCCGACGCGAGTGGGGGACTGACATGATGTCGGCACAAGGAGGCGGCTGCGTCATCCCGAGCGAGCGCGCAGCGCGAGTCGAGGGATCTCGTGCCTTGGTCGAAGTGCGAAAGACACTGGATTCCCGCTTTCGCGGGAATGACGATTTTTGCGTCATTCCTTCGCTGCGCTCAGGACAGGCCCGGGGCGAGCCCTTCGGCTCTGCTCAGGGCAGGCTCCCGCGAGGTTCGGGATCCAAGTGGAGAATCGGCTGCGAGGATCAGAACTTGGGTCCCGGCCCGCGCCGGGACGACGATTCCCGCTTCGCGGGAATGACAACAAGATCGCGCATCAGTAAGCGAATGCATTCCTCATGACGACCGCCGCACCCGCTCGCGCCTATCGTTTGTGGGACAGTGATCTCGCGTACAGCTTCCGCCGCTCGCCCGTGGCGATGGTCTCGGCCACGGTCCTGCTGATCTGCCTGGGTGCGTCATTGTTCGCACCCTGGGTTGCGCCCCACAATCCGTTCGACCTCGCGACGCTCAACCTTCTCGACGCGCTTACGCCTCCGCACGGCCTGCCAGGCGCGAAGCCCGAATATCTGCTTGGCACAGACGATCAGGGCCGCGATGTCCTGTCGGCGATCATGTTCGGCGCGCGCATTTCGCTCCTGGTCGGGCTCGCGTCGGTGGTTTTCGCCATGCTGCTGGGCATTACGCTGGGATTAATCGCCGGCTACGGTGGCGGAAAGCTCGATGCGCTCATCATGCGCGTCGCCGACGTGCAGCTTTCTTTTCCGGCGATTCTCATCGCGCTCCTGATCGACGGTGTCGCCCGCGCGGTGCTTCCGCGAGGCACCAGTGGAGGGCCGGTCGCGCTGTTCGTGCTGATCTTCGCCATCGGTATTTCCAACTGGGTGCAATACGCACGCACGGTGCGCGCGTCGACGCTGGTCGAGAAGAACAAGGAATACGTCCAGGCGGCGCGCGTTATCGGCATCCGGCCGCTCGGCATCATGACTCACCACCTCCTGCCCAATGTCATGGGACCGGTGCTGGTGCTGGCCACGATCAATATCGCGACCGCGATCGTCACCGAGGCGACGCTTTCGTTTCTGGGCGTGGGCGTGCCGCCGACCCAGCCATCGCTGGGGACGCTGATCCGGATCGGCAACGATTTTCTGTTTTCAGGCGAGTGGTGGATAACGATCTTTCCGGGCGCCGCGCTGGTGATCATGGTGCTGGCGATCAACCTGCTGGGCGATTGGCTGCGCGACGCGCTCAATCCCAAGCTGCAGTGAGCCGCCGGCCTACGCCGCGGAACCGTCCTGCGATCTCTTCGACCAAGAGTCGCGACAAGGCGCCGGTCGGGTGAGCTCCTCTGAGCCGCTACTGGCCGTCGAGCATCTCCGCGTCGAGTTTCGCACGCGGCGCGGAACGCTGACTGCCGTCGACGATATTTCGTTTGACATCGCACCCGGCGAAATTCTCGGCGTCGTCGGCGAGTCCGGCGCTGGAAAGTCGGTGACGGGCGCCGCAATCATCGGCCTGATCGATCCCCCCGGCCGCATCGCCGGCGGACAGGTGCGGCTGGAGGGACGGCGCATCGACGATCTCGCACCGGAGGCAATGCGTCGTATTCGCGGCAAGAAGATCGGGGCTGTGTTCCAGGATCCGCTGACTTCGCTCAACCCGCTGTATACCATCGGGCGGCAGCTGGTCGAGACCATCACGACGCATCTCGATCTTGCGCCGGCGGCCGCGCGGGCGCGCGCGCTCGCGCTGCTGTCGGAAGTCGGGATTCCCGCGCCGGAACGGCGCTTCGATGCCTATCCGCACCAGTTTTCCGGCGGCATGCGACAACGCGTGGTGATTGCTCTCGCGCTCGCCGCGAATCCGCGGCTCATCGTGGCCGACGAGCCCACGACGGCGCTCGACGTGTCGATACAGGCACAGATCATCACCCTGCTCAAGCGCCTCTGCCGCGACCACGGCACCGCGGTGATGCTGATCACGCACGACATGGGCGTCATCGCGGAGACCGCGGACCGGGTCGCGGTCATGTATGCCGGCCGCATTGTCGAAGTCGGGTCCGTTTCGGACGTCATCCATCGGCCGGCGCATCCCTACACGCAGGGCCTGATGGGCTCGATTCCGTCGATCGTAGGCGAACGTGAGGAGCTGGTGCAGATCGACGGAACGATGCCGCGTCTCACCGCGATTCCGAAAGGATGTGCGTTTCACCCCCGTTGCCCGTTCGTGTTCGATCGCTGCCGGGTGGAGCGTCCCGAGTTGTTCCCCGCGGACAAAACCAAAGCAGCGTGCTGGTTGCACGTGAACGTGGTGGCGGCATGACTGCGCCGCTGCGAGCGACCGCGCCCGATCGGACCGATCCGACAACCGCGGTGCCGCTGCTCGAGCTCGTCGACGTGGCTCGCTATTTCGACGTTTCGTCGCCATGGCTCAACCGCGTGCTCGAACGAAAGCCGCGACAGATACTCAAGGCCGTCGATGGTGTCAACCTCGCAATCTACAGCGGAGAGACTTTGGGGCTGGTCGGCGAATCGGGCTGTGGCAAGTCGACGGTCGCACGACTCATCGTCGGGCTCTATCGGCCGACCCGCGGCGAGATCCGCTACGCCGGCCGACGCGTCGATTTTGCCAATGCCGAGCTGTCGCTGCGGCGGACGCTGCAGATGATTTTTCAGGATCCGTACGCCAGCCTCAATCCGCGCTGGCGCGTCGCGGACATCATCGCCGAGCCCTTGATTGCGCACAGGCAGGCACAAGGCTTGGCCAAGGACTCCGCCGATATCAAGGCGCGCGTCGCAGCGCTCTTGGAGCAGGTAGGGCTGGCCGCAGCGGACGGGACCAAGTTTCCGCATCAGTTCTCCGGCGGCCAACGGCAACGCATCTCCATCGCCCGCGCACTGGCGCCGCGGCCTGCCTTTCTGGTCTGCGACGAGCCGACGTCCGCGCTCGATGTATCCGTGCAGGCGCAGGTGCTCAACCTCATGCGTCGTCTTCAGCGGGAGCTCGGGCTCACCTACCTTTTCATATCGCACAACCTCGCCGTCGTGCACCACGTCGCCGACCGCGTCGGAGTCATGTATCTGGGACGCATTGTCGAGCTCGCGCCGACCCGGCGCCTGTTTTCGTTCCCGGAGCATCCCTACACGAGGATGCTCATTGCCGCCGTCCCGGATCTTTCCCTGACGGGCAAGCCACGTACATCGGTAGCGGGGGAAGTGCCAAACCCGCTCGATCCGCCGAGCGGCTGCGCATTTCATCCGCGCTGCCCCTATGCCAACGAGCGATGCCGCGTCGAAACTCCACTGCTTCAAGTCCCGCCCGGCGCGTCGACCCATGAAGTCGTGGTCGCCTGCCATGCGGTGCAGGAGGGCCGTCTCGCACCCACGCAGGCCGTCGCGTAGACGCGCCGGCGGGACCTATTCGAGTCAGCGGCTGCATAGGGACGCCCCGCTGAATCCGCTATAATTACGCTTTCCGGGGGACGCAACTCGCTTAAGCCATCGGTCGGCGTCCGATCCTTCCCCGCTACAGGCGTCCACAAACGGCGCCGTGTTTCAAAGAATACGAATTGCGCCTCAATCAGATCAAGCTGGCCGGGTTCAAGTCGTTTGTCGACCCGACCACCATCGCAACGCCTGGACAGCTCGTCGGCATCGTCGGCCCCAACGGCTGCGGCAAGTCGAATGTCATCGACGCCGTGCGCTGGGTACTCGGCGAATCGCGTGCATCGGCGCTGCGCGGCGAGTCGATGCAGGACGTCATCTTCAACGGCGCCGGCGACCGGGCACCGGTCGGACGTGCATCGGTCGAGCTGTTTTTCGACAACAGCCAGGGGCGAATCGGAGGCCAGTGGGGACAGTACGCCGAGCTCTCGATCAAGCGCGTACTCACGCGCGACGGCGACTCGACGTACTACATCAACAATATCCCCGTACGCAGGCGCGACATACACGATCTTTTTCTCGGCACCGGTCTCGGGCCTCGTGCTTACGCGATCATCGAGCAGGGAATGATCTCGCGGGTCATCGAGGCGAAGCCGGAAGAGCTGCGCATTTTCCTGGAAGAGGCCGCCGGCGTCTCGAAATACAAGGAGAGGCGCAAGGAGACCGAGGCCCGGCTCGCAGATACGCGCGAAAACCTCGCTCGGGTCGAAGACATCCGCTTCGAGCTTGCTTCCCAAATTGCCAAGCTCGACGCGCAGGCCAAGGTCGCCGGCGAGTACCGCGAGCTAGAAGCGCAGCTGAAGTTGTCGCAACACCTCATGTGGTTCGCGAAGCAGCAGGAGGCGACGCGCACGCGCGAGCGCCACGCAGGGGAGATCGCCGATCTCAGCGCCGGATTCGAGTCGATCCAGGCCGAGCTCCGCGCTGCGGAAAACCGTCTCGAGACGCTGCGCGCCGACCACTACAAGGCAGGCGACGAGCTCCATGAAAAGCAGGGCGAGTTCTATGCCGCCAACGCCGAGGTCACCCGCCTCGAGCAGCAGCTCGCGTTCGCGCGCGAAAGCGAAGGCCGCCTGGCAGCGCAGGTTGGGCAGGTCACCGAGCAGATTGAGACTCTCGCTACCCAGGTCGCGAGCATCGCCGTCGAAGCCCTTGACGCGGAGCGCGATCTCGAAGCGGCGGTCGCGCGTCGTGAAGCTGCTGCGGAAGAAGAACGGATCGCCGCTGCGGCGCTGCCGCCGCTCGAAGCCGCCGTCGCGGACGCGTCGCGCGCGATGGCTGAGTTTCAGCAGAAGATCAACGACATCGAACAAACGATCCGCGTCGCGGATGCCCGCCGCGAAAATTCGGCCAAGGTATTGGGCGTGCTGGCGCAGCGCCGCGAGCGGCTCGACGCGGAGGCGCGCGAGCTCGCGCTTCCGCTCACCGAGCCCATCGCCACCGTGTCGGAACAACTCGACCAGGAGCGAGCCGACCTTGCCGGTCGGGAGAAGGCACTGGCCGAGTTGAATGAAGTCGTCCAGTCGCTGCAGGAGCGGCATCGCATCGCGGGAGACGCCTGGCAGCAGGCGGCGCAGGTGCTCGCAGAACGCGAGGCGCGCGCGCAGGCGCTCTCCGCTTTGCAATCGAAAATCGACAGCGGCAAAGATGCTTCCGCGTGGCTCTCGACATACGGGTTGGAGCGCGCGAAGCGGTTGTGGCAGCACCTCGACATCGAACGAGGATGGGAAGACGCACTCGAGGCGGTATTACGCGAGCGTCTCAACGCGATCGAGCTGTCCACGTTGGATGTGGCGCTGACATGGATGGAAGGAGCCGCGGCGCTTCCAGGCCGCATGGCCGCTTATGCTGGTTCGACTACGCGTCAAGCGGATGTTCCCGTGCGCGATGACGCGTTGCTCGCCAAGGTCAGCATAGACCGTCCCGAGCTCGGGCGTGCGGTTGGCGACTGGCTCGCAGGCGTGCGATGTCGCGGTGACCTCGCCTCGGCGCTGGCGGAGCGCGCGTCACTTTCCGCCGGTGAGGCGTTTGTCACGCCGGCAGGGCATGTCGTCAGCGCCAGCGGCGTCAGCTTGTTTGCGCCCGACAGCGAATTGCACGGCGTGCTTGCGCGGCAGCGCGAGCTCTCCGAGCTGGCTCAATTGATCTCGATTGCGCGCGGCGAGACCGAGTCCGCGGGAGCGGCGCGCAGCGCGGCCGAGACCGACCTCAAGGCGAGGCAGCAGGAATACCACGCGGAAAGCATGGCACTGTCTTCGCAGCAACGTCGCTGTCACGACCTCGAGCTGGAGTTGCTGCAGCTCAAGCAGACGGAAGAAACGGCGGAACGCCGGCGCGCGCAAATCGGCGAAGAGATTGCCACGCTTTCCCGCGACGCGGAGTCGGAGCGCGAAACGCTGGCCGCGATCGATGCAAGTGTCACGGCAAGCCGTGACCTCCTGGGCAACGAAATGGAACGGCGCGAGGCCGCAAGACACGTAGGCAACGATGCGGAAGCAGCGCTTGCGCGCGGTCGCGAGCGTGCCCGCGGAACCGAGCGCGCCGCTCAGGAGGCAGGGTTTGCGGAACGGACTGGCCGCGACCGGATCGCCGAGCTCCTCAGGCGGCGCGAAAGCATCGAGGCGCAGATATCACAGCAGCAGTCGTTGCTCGCCCAGCTTGCCACCGAGCGTCGCCAGATCGACTGGACGCCCGTCGAACAGTCGCTGCAAGCGCAATTGGCAGTGCGCGGCGCCGCGGAACAAGCACTCGCCGCCGCGCGCGACGGGCAGGAATCGATCGGAAGCGACCTGCGCGCGGCCGAGGAAGCGAGGCTCGTCGTCGATCAGAAGCTCGAGCCTTCGCGCGGCCGGATCGAGGAAATGCGGCTCAAGCAACAGGCCGCGGTCCTGTCCGAGCAGCAGTACGCGGAACAGCTTGCCGAAGCACATGCCGACGTCGACGCGCTGCCGGCACAGCTCAAGGCGTGGGGAAGAGCAAGCACGCTTCCCGCGGAGATCGAGAGGCTCTCGCAGGCGATCGGCACGCTCGGGGCGGTGAATCTCGCAGCGCTCGATGAACTCGCCCAGACTTCGGAAAGAAAAGCCTATCTCGACGCGCAGTCGCAGGACCTCACCGAGGCATTGACCACCCTGGAGAGCGCGATCCGGCAAATCGACCGGGAGTCGAGGGAGCTGCTGCAGCAGACTTTCGATTCGGTCAATGTCAATTTCGGCAAACTTTTTCCGACGCTTTTCGGCGGCGGGCAGGCCCGGCTGGTGCTAACCGGCGAGGAAATTCTGGATTCGGGCGTTCAGGTCCAGGCGCAACCTCCAGGCAAGCGCAACACGTCGATCCACCTGCTTTCCGGCGGTGAGAAATCGCTGACCGCCATCGCACTGGTGTTCGCGCTGTTCCAGCTCAACCCGGCACCTTTCTGCCTCCTCGATGAGGTCGACGCGCCGCTCGACGATCCGAACACGGACCGCTTCTGCGCCCTCGTTCGCACGATGGCCGAAGCGACGCAGTTCCTGTTCATCAGCCACAACAAGATCACGATGGAGATGGCCAATCAGCTCGTCGGCATCACCATGCCCGATCCCGGTGTGTCGCGCGTCGTTACTGTCGACATCGCAGAAGCGCTCGAGCTGGCCGTTACCACGCCGCAATAGGCGAGCGCACCGTGTCGATGAATCCCCTTTTCCTGGCACTGCTCGCCGCCGGCATAGCGCTCGTCATCGGCGTGTTGGTATACAACTGGCTGCAGGAGCGCCGCGTGCGCCGGCGGCTGGAGGCGGCATCCACCAAGCCCTCTTCGGTCTCGGGCGCCGGTGATGCGGATCGCGTCGAGCCCGAGTTTCGAGAGGACGCTTCCGGCGTTGCCCAAAGCGCGGCCATCGACGAAGCCGTCGATGAGCTGCCGCCTGTTCCGTCCGAGCCCCTTGACCCGCGGCCTGTGCGCGTTCCGGCCACCACCGCCGAACGCCCCGGCGCTGCGCCCGATCCCGACATCGAATGCGTCGTCATGCTGCAACCGCAGCAACCGGTGCCGACGTCCGCGCTCGCACGCGCGCTATCAACGCAGCTTGGCAAACCGCTGCGCTGGCTCGGTCGGCACGGCGCAGGCTCGGCGTGGCTCACGATCGATCCGGCCAGCAGCGGCACGTGGCACGAGATCGCCGCGTGTCTGTTGCTTGCCAATCGCGCGGGCGCAGCGACACGCTCGGATATCGACCCGTTTGTTCGTCTGGTTGCGCAAGCCGCGTCCGCGCTGCCCGCTGCCTACGCGTCTCCCGATGCGGCGGCAGAAGCAAGTCGCGCCGAGGAGCTAGATCGCTTTTGCGCCGATCTCGACGTTCAGATCGGGCTCACGATCCTGAAAAGCGAGCTCGGCCAGATCGCGGGCACGCGGTTACGCGGCGTCGCCGAAGCGGCTGGATTCCGTATAAATCCCGGCGGATTCTTCGAGTACCTGCAGGAAGAAACCGGTGCGCCGCTGTACACCTTGCAGAACTACAAGGCCGATCAGCCGTTCAGCATCGAGAGCCTGCGGATGCTTTCGACACCGGGAGTCGTTTTCCTTCTCGACGTTCCGCGCGTGGTCGATCCGATTCGCGTGTTCGACCACATGCGGCTGGCCGCCAAGCGCATGACCAAGACACTGGAAGGCGTGCTGGTCGACGACAACCGTCGCCCGATCACCGACGCGTCGCTCGCGACCATCCGTGAGCAGGTGCAGGCGACCGCCGTCGCGCTGCGCGAGGCGCACATCGACCCGGGCGGACCGCGCGCGATGCGGCTTTTCGGCTGACGACGGCCGAAAACGAGCGGCCTAGAGGAGGCTGGCGATGAAGAAGGAGGCCGCGGCGCGAGCGGCCAAGCTCCGGGCGGAGATCGAGGCGCATGACCGACGCTATTACGTCGAGGACGCGCCGACGATCAGCGACGCGGAGTATGACCGCTTGTTTCGCGAGCTGGCGGCGCTGGAGGCCGAGTATCCCGCGCTCGCAACGCCCGACTCGCCGACGCAGCGGGTGAGTGGCGAGCCCGCCGCCGAGTTCGAAGCGGTAACGCACCGCGTTCCGATGTTGTCGCTCAACAACGCGCTTTCAGAAGAGGAGGCGGAGGCTTTCGACCGCCGTGTCCGCGACGCGCTCAAGAGCGAGCGTGTCGAGTACGAGGCGGAGCCGAAATTTGACGGGCTCGCGGTAAGCCTCACTTACGAGCGCGGTTTGCTCACGATCGGAGCGACGCGCGGCGACGGCTATCGTGGCGAGAACGTCACTGCGAATCTGCGGACTGTTCGCTCGATACCGATGCGGCTTCCGAAGGGCGCTCCGCCGCTGCTCGAGGTACGGGGCGAAGTGTTGATGTTCAAACGCGACTTTGCGGCGATGAATGCCGCGCAAGCCGCGAGCGGCGACAAGATCTTTGTCAATCCGCGAAACGCCGCGGCGGGCAGCTTGCGCCAGCTCGATTCGAGAATCACCGCAGCGAGGCGATTGACGTTCTTCGCTTATGGCCTGGGCGCCGTCGATTGGGGCGGCATCGCGCCTCCGGCGACGCAGGACGCGCTGCTTGCATTCCTTGGCGCGCTGGATCTCCCGGTCATCAAGCAGCGTGCGGTGGTCCACGGCTACGCGGGACTGCTCGATTACTACCGCTCGATCGGCGCGCAGCGCCACGACCTGCCGTTCGAGATCGACGGCGTCGTCTACAAAGTCAACGATCTCGGCTTGCAGCAGCGCCTGGGCTTCGTGTCCCGTGCGCCGCGGTTCGCGCTGGCG
>Ga0193751_1002000_pt1 | contig 12623 bp, 9 predicted proteins | sample L1c2metaG_FD_143050 | JGI IMG/M metagenome (GOLD analysis project Ga0193751, IMG submission 143050) | Soil microbial communities from a riparian zone of the East river system, Colorado, United States - L1c2 | ecosystem: Environmental > Terrestrial > Soil > Riparian zone | place: USA: East River... | reverse complement strand
GATCACGCCGATTATAACGATCTCATTCGTTACGTCGATCTTGTGCGGCCCAAACGCGTCCTCACCCTTCATGGCTTCGCCTCCGAATTCGCCCGCGATCTCCGCGACCGCGGTATCGACGCTCGGGCCCTGACCGGGGAAAATGAGCTTGAATTAACGCTCGGGAGCTTTGGCACCGCAGCGAAAACGCTGCCACCGGCGACGACGACAGCTACAAAATCCGAATTCGCCGACTTCGCCGAGGTTGGCGAATCGATTGGTGCCACGCCGGGCAAACTCGAGAAAGTTCGATTACTGGCCAATTATCTCCGCACACTCGATGATGATCAGCTACCAATCGCAACAACCTATTTTACCGCCCGTGCGTTCGCGCAGAGCGACCCGCGAACATTGCAGGTGGGCGGCTCGATCATTTATCGCGCCATCATGGGCGCAGCAAAGCTAGGCGAAGCGGAGTTTCGCCGGATTGCTTATAGCCACGGGGACGCCGGTAAAACCGCCTTCGAGATCCTCGAGGGCCGAACGAACCCGAGGCCATTCACCATTTTGCAATCGCACGAGTTCTTCAAAGCGCTGCAACAGACGCGCGGGCCAATCGCGAAAAAAGAATTGCTCCAAGAGCGATTGTCGATGTTGTCCGCGCGCGAAGGCCAATATGTCATCAAAATTTTGACCGGCGATTTGCGGATCGGCCTCCGTGAGGGACTCGTCGAAGAAGCGATCTCATGCGCATTTGAAGTCCCCTTCGAGGATGTGAAGGAAGCCAACATGCTGCTAGGAGATACCGGCTCGACAGCCACGCTCGCTTCCCGAAAGGAATTGAACCGGGCCGAGTTGTCCCTATTCCGACCGATCAAGTGCATGCTCGCCACGCCTGAGCCGACGGCGGAGGCAATCTGGGAACGATTCGTGGAGACAAAAGATTCGGGCGCCGAGACGGTGGAAACTACCGTTTACGCCGAAGACAAGTTCGACGGCATCCGCGCGCAGCTTCATCGCAATCTGCAACTTGCGGAAATTTTCTCACGCGATTTGCGCCGCATTACTGAACAATTTCCCGAGATTGCCGAACACGCGCGAAAGTTCGATGTCGATCTCGTTCTCGACGGTGAGATCATCGCATTTGAGCACGGTCGCAGATTGACGTTTTTCGATTTGCAAAGACGGCTTGGCCGCAAGACCGACGGCCCGGATTTGTTCGCGGCGGCATCCGCCAATGTGCCGGTCGCATTCATCGCTTTCGATCTTCTCTGGCTGAATGGCCAGTCATTGTTGAAAAAAACGTTGGCCGAACGGCGCAGATTGCTTCGGAGCCTGAGATTTCCGCCGCAATTTCAAGTTGCAGACATTTTTCCCGCGCGCTCGGCTGCGGACATCGAGAAAATTTTCCAACAAGCGCGACACCGTTTGAACGAAGGTCTCATGATTAAGGATCCGGAAAGCGTCTACTCGCCTGGAAGTCGTGGGATGTTTTGGTTCAAACTAAAGAAGGAGCTGGGGACGCTCGATGTCGTGGTCGTGGCGGCGGAATTCGGTCACGGCAAGCGCAACAACGTTCTGAGCGACTATACGTTTGCCGTGCGCGACGAGTCGAACGGCGAGCTCTTGCCGATTGGCAAAGCCTACAGCGGGTTGACCGATGCGGAGATTGCGGAGCTGACGAAACATTTCAAGCAGAACACGATTGTCGATCACGGCCGATACCGGGAAGTGAAGCCGGACATCGTGCTCGAAGTTGCATTTGACTCCATTCAGCCCAGCGCACGACACGCGAGCGGCCTGGCGTTGCGTTTTCCAAGGATTAAAGCTATCCGGCGAGATAAGAACATAGACGCGATCGACACCCTGGGGCACGCGTGCGAACTGGCACAGCAGGCGCACGCTGGAGCGAATGTCGATCCTGCAAACCGCGGTTGATCGGAGCCCAACTATTTCGGTGTTGCCGCAGGGGACGCCGAAGGTTTGGACGTTGGCGTTGCGGTAGGTGAAGCCGCTGAAGTCATGGGGAAAACTCGCCGCGACTGAAATCTCTGCGCTTGCGATTCGAACTTTACGTGCCGGCGCGGCGACGGAGTCGGCGACGGCGTGAGCGTCTGTCGCGGCGTGGAAGAGATCGCGGCCGAAACAGAAGGCGTGGCAGTCGGCGATTGCGCGCTCAGCGGAGTTGAGGTCATCGCAACAGAGATCATCCAGAGATAAAAATTTCTCATCGACACATTAGACCTCGTTTCCCTTTCTTTATTCAATGGCTTGCGGCCGAAGATGGAGACGCGGCCGGAGAGGATGCTGGGATGAATGTAGCGGATTCAATTTTGTCGCGCCGCAATTTCTGAACGTTGGCGTAAAGCGCCACGAGCGCGAACACGCTTACGATCACGAGCATAAGCACGAGAACATTCTTTGACACGCCCAATCCCGGATTCATCGCCCAAATATCGACGTCGATCTTGCGCGCGCAAACCCGGGTTATTCCAAACGCAGCCCGCCGATCGCGTCCATGACCCGCTGGCTCAGGCGCTGGTAAAGACCCTCGCGCGGAGCAAGATCCGCCTCACTGAAATAAATCGGTTCGCCAACAACGACGGTGATTTTCTGCAAATGAATTTTCCCACCGGCCGGCCACGCTTCATACGCCCCAAAGATTCGCATCGGCACAACTGGCGCGAGGGTTCTTGCGATAACAAGCCCGACGCCAGGTTGGGCCGCCTGCAAATTGCCGTCGGGCGTGCGTGAGCCTTCGGGGAAAACGAGCGCGCCATTGCCTGCCTTTAAAACTCTAATCAGCGCTTTAAGCGCGCCACGATCGACGCCCTCTTGATCGACCGGAATGACGTTGAGCTTGGGAAGCAACCATCCAAGCACAGGCGCCTCAAGCAAAGTTCTCTTTGCGAGAAAGTAGATCGCACGATCGCAAGCGACACCGGCCAAGGGCGGATCGAGATAACTTTGGTGATTCATTGCCAGAATCACCCCTCCGGTTTGAATCATCCGCTCGCGGTGAAGGATGCGAAGACCAAAGAACAAGCGGCCGATGAGGCGGCTAAAAGTATAGCCAAGCCAATAGTAGAGATTCATTCAATCGTTGAACGAATTACTGAAATCATTAAATGCCTCCCAACCCTTTGATCTCTAATCTTGCAATGATTTTGTCGACGACCGCATTAATCGTGAGATGCGACGTATCGATGACTTCGGCATCTTTTGCCACGACGAGCGGCGAAGCCCGCCGCGAAGAATCAGCGAAATCGCGGGTCGCGATTTCGTCGCGATGGCCTTGCGCGGCGCGGCGCTGCGAACGGACTTCGGGTGAAGCATCGACGTAAAACTTGTAAGGCGTGTCTGGAAAAACAACCGAGCCAATATCACGCCCCTCGATTACCAAATCGTGCTCGTGCGCATAATTGCGCATCCTGTCCGCCAGGATCTTGCGCACTTCCGGGACGGTGCTCACGCGCGAAACGGCATTGTTCACGCGCGCTTCACGCAAGTGTTTAGTTGGATCGACATCGTCGATTAGAATGCGCAATTCACCGTGAACAAGCTCGCTGCCGACCCATGACGTTTCGACGAGCTGCGCGATTCTGCCGCTGTCATCTTGAGTAAGGCCATGGTTGAGAACGTGCCAGGTAATCGCGCGATACATCGCGCCCGAGTTCACGTAAATAAAACTGAGCCTGTGGGCAACCTCGCGCGCGACACTGCTCTTACCCGAAGCTGCTGGCCCGTCGATTGCGATCACTCGATGTGGATTTTGTGGCATTTCACGATTTGCCGCACTGGATTTGTTCTCGCGTAAATCGCGCGGCGCAAACGCGGTACGGATGTAACGAACTATTCCTCGACAGGGGCCGCCGGCACAAGCGAGCCGATAACCGGAGTGCTCGTACGCATTCGTTTCGGATTCATGAATTCATCCAGTGCTCTTTCGAATCCCGGGTACGATGCGTGAACGCAATCCGCATCCTGAATAACAGTCTCGCCGTCGGCAAACAATCCGGCCATAGCGAAAGCCATGGCGATGCGGTGATCGCCGAAGCTGGCGAGCCGCGCGCCATGCAACGGCGCCGGTCCATGGATTTCGAGGCCATCGTTCAGTTCGATGACTTGCGCACCCATGCTGCGCAAATTGTGGGCGATTGCAGCGATGCGATCGGTTTCCTTGACCCGAAGTTCATTGGCTTGACGAATAATCGTAGTGCCGCTGGCCAGAGCGCCTGCGACCGCGAGCACGGGCAATTCATCGATGAGCTGTGGAATCTCTTTTCCTTGAATTACCGTGCCTTTGAGAGCTGCGCCGGTGATTTCGACAATGCCGCGCGGCTCAACTTGATCGACATCTTCAACCGCTTCGCGCACCTGCGCGCCCATTCGCACGAGCACGCCGAGCAACGCCGTGCGGGTATCGTTCAATCCGATATGGCGGATGAGCAGATGACCTCCTGGCTGCGCCGCAGCGGCGGCGAGCCAGAACGCCGCGGAGGAAATATCGCCCGGAATGTTGAAGTCGCGCGACTCGGGCACCTGATCGCCAAAAACACTGATGCTATCCTCTCCATCCTTGGCCGTGCGAACGAGAAAATAATTAAACATGAGCTCGGTGTGGTTCCGGCTGGCGGAGGGTTCATCCACGGTGGTCTTACCTTTGGCGAAAAGGCCGGCGAGTAGAACGGCGCTTTTGACCTGCGCGCTGGCGACTGGCGAACGGTGGTGAATTCCGCGCAACGATCCTCCGCGGATGCGCAACGGCGGCGTTTGTTCGGGGCCTTCCGCGACAATATCTGCGCCCATCTTGCGCAATGGCTCGATTACGCGATCCATTGGGCGTCGAGACAGGGATGCATCCCCGACAAGGCGGCTTTCAAAGGTCTGGCCGGCGAGCAATCCGGCTAGAAGCCGCATCGTTGTGCCAGAATTTCCGCAGTTTATCTCTTCTTTTGGCGGGGTGAGGACGCGCTTCTTCCCGTGCACTATGAGGACGTTCGGATCGGGTTGTTCGATCTGAATGCCCAGCGCGCGCAAAGCGTTCACCGTATGCATGCAATCCTCACTCGGAAGAAACCCATGCAATGTGCAGGCCCCATTGGAGAGCGCGGCGATGATGACGGCGCGATGCGAAATGCTCTTGTCGCCGGGGACGGTAATCTCGGCCTCGATCCGAGGCCCTCGTTTTACGCGCAATTCCATCGATTTAGTTTTAGAACTCCATGAGGAGGGGCGACGGCGCGCTTATCCGCATCCTTCGGGCAGCATCGAATATAAGATGGGCTTGTCCAGCTGTGGCGTCCGTTTTGTGAACAATTTTCCCAATCTTGTCAGCCGGTTCTCCCTGGCAAACTACGGGACGAGGAAAATTTTATTTGTGTAAGGGTCTTTTACTTCCTGACCTGGCGCAAAGCCGCGGACATCGACCAGCCCTTGATCAGGAGCAAACGGGCTCTTGACGAAACCAGGCTTGTCGGGAACCGGAATTCCGTAAGGAAAATCTCCTTTTGCCACCTTAGTACTCGCGGCGGTAGGCGCAGGTGAGGCCGAAGTTTCTTCGCGAGGCGTATTTTCAGGAGGAGGACCGCCATTGGGATTAAACGGTTGCTGAGTCGGAGGATATTGTTGCGCTTCCGCAGGATATTTTGCCGGGCGATGGCGAACCTGCTGCCGCGGCGACTCTTCGTCAGTGCACGCCGAGACAAACAAGGCACCAAGCAGGGCCAGCGAGAACGAGAATTTCATAAGTTTCCGTTGGACGAAATCTACACCGGTTCTAATTCAATGCCAGCAGACTGACAACCGCTAATTCACTTGAAGACGCCAAACCCGTTCACTATTTCTGAATCTAAAGCAGAGATGCAATCGGCCGAGAAAATCTTAATTGTCGATGATGATACAACGAGCCGCACCCTGCTGGTGCGAACTCTTTCCGCCGCAGGTTACATTTGCCGCGAATCGGGCAACGGCTTCGACGCCTTGAGGCAACTGCACGAGGAGCAACCATCCCTTCTTCTTCTCGATTTCAAAATGCCGGGGCTCGACGGTGCGGAGACGCTCAAACAGTTACGAGCCGATCCGGATCCATCGATCGCTCAAATTCCGGCAATCATGTTGACCGGCCATGGCGAAAGCGAAGTGTTTTGCCTGGAAGCAGGCGCGAATGACTTTGTGATCAAGCCGATAAAAACGGCAGTACTGCGGGCTCGAATTGATACCCAGCTCCGGCTGCGCTCGCTGCGCACACAATTACAACGACAAAATGAGGAACTGGAAGAATGGCGGCGCAACCTCGAGCGCGACCTTGCCGCGGCCCGCCTGACCCAGCAATCCCTCATTCCGCAAAAACCGCCCGCAATTTCAGGATGGGAAATCGCGGCTTGTTACCGCCCAGTCATCGAAGTCGGCGGGGACATTTATGGGTGGCTGCGATTGAAGGATGAACGCTTTTTATTCTGGATCGCTGACGCAACCGGCCATGGTGCTTCTGCCGCGCTGCTCACGACTCTGGCCAAACTTCTCTTTCATCACGGCAGTGTGGAACACGATACGCCAGCGGAAATTATGCGGGCAGTGAACAACGACCTGCGCGGCATCTTTGGTGGACGTTCATTCATGACGGCGATGTGTGTGGCGCTCAATCCATCTACAGGGAGTGCGAGCGTTGTCGGCGCGGGTCACCCCCCACTCCTTATCACGCGATACGGTCGCGGGACAGAAGCGGTTCCATCCTCGGCACCACCGCTGGGTTTAGTCGAGCAGTTGCAATTTGCCGAGACGACTGTCGACCTTGGGCGCGGGGATACATTTCTTCTTTACACCGATGGTCTATTTGGCGCGCCCGACGGCCACCGACCGCGGCTAACGCCGACGCAGTTGGCCGGAATGCTGAATCCATTTTCACCGAACGTGGAAGCGCTGCTGAGCCGTATGCTGGACCAAGCGATGCCAACTAACCGTGCCGGCTCGCAGCCCGACGATGTGACAGCGCTGGCGGTTCGCCGGGCAAACTAGCGAAATAAAATTTCGTCGTTTCGTCAAAATTAGTATTGCCCTGCCGCGAGCGAAGCATTAATCAGCCTATATGCCGAAAACCAAAAAGACTCCTTCTAAACGCAAGCCAAATCCCGCCTTCATGAGACCGGTCCAACCGGACGACAAACTTGCCGCAGTCGTCGGTTCCAAACCGCTGCCACGTTCTGAGCTCACTAAAAAGCTCTGGGACTACATCAAGAAGAACGGTCTTCAGGACAGAACTAAGAGGACGCAGATTAACGCCGACGACTCACTCCGACCAGTATTCAACGGCAAGAGCCAGGTGAGCATGTTCGAGATGACAAAGCTCGTCTCGGGACATATTCGCTAGGCCGAGAAAAGCGCTTTCAGCCCGGCGCTTCGGCGTCGGGCTATAATTGTACTGAAGTCGGAAGCTCCTTTCTTTCGAGGTAGTAGCGCGTGCCTTTCGCGCACTTGCGCGGGGCGTCGCGCTGCCCGAAGCTTATTAAGTGAATAAACTAATTCCTGTCCTTGCGCTCGCGCTGGGTCTTTCTTTTCCGTTATCAGCACGGGCCGATTCGGACTGGTTGACCGACTACAAGAAAGCGCAAGGGCAAGCCAAGACGAATAACAAACTTCTGTTAATCGATTTTACGGGCTCGGACTGGTGCGGCTTTTGCATTCAACTGAACCGGGACGTTCTCACAAAACCCGAATTCAAAGACTACGCTCGCAAGAATCTTGTCCTCATGGAAGTGGACTTCCCGCGCCGAAAACCCCAGAGCCCGGACACGAGAAAGCAAAATGAAGAGCTCGCGCAGCAGTACCAAATCGAGGGATTCCCGACAATCGTCGTGCTGGATGGCGAAGGTAAGAACGTATGGCGTTACGATGGGTATTTTGCTGGCGGCCCCGGAGCGTTCATCGCGCAGTTGGAGAAATTGCGCAAAGGCTGAGCCGCAAATTGCAGGTTTAATTCACTGCCCGACTTTCGGAGGCGCGTTGCAGTGCGTCGGCTAGTTCGTTCCGGGTGAATGGCTTTGGCAGCGCCCCGCGAAACCCGTAAGTGAGAAATTCCGACAGTGCTGCTTCATCCGAATACCCGCTGCAAATGATCGCGTTCACCTCGGGATCGATACCGCGCAAGCGCTCGATTGTCGCCACACCGCCCATTCCGCCACGAATGGTCGCGTCGAGAATTACGGCCTGGAAATTCTCGCCGCGTCGCAGCGCGAGTTCGTAGGTCTTTACTGCCTCCATTCCATTGGCAACCGCAGTCACCTTATAGCCGAGAGTGCCGAGCAATTCTGAAGTGAGATCGCGCACGGCCGGTTCGTCGTCCATCACCAAAACGCGCTGATTAGTGAGATGTAAAACACCCTCGGTGACCGCCGGTTTTGGTATTGGCAGTTCACCGTCGGCCGCCGGCAGATAAAAAGCGAATGTCGATCCTTCCCGCGAGGAATTCTCGAGATGCAGCATTCCGCTGTGTTTCTTGACGACGGAATAGCTAATGGATAAGCCAAGCCCGCTGCCAGTGGCCTTCGTTGTAAAATAGGGATCGAAGATTTTCGTGGCCAGTTCTTCGCTAACCCCGCCGCCGTGGTCTATGATTGCGACCTTAATGTAGCGACCGCAAGGCAACGCTGACCCGGATTTCTCGTCGAGCTCGATGTTGCGCGCTGAGAGACGTACCGTCCCGCCATGAGGCATCGCCTCTCGAGCGTTGATCATCAGAGCGTTGACCACTTGTTCGATCTGGCCCGGATCGACCTCGGCATTCCAAAGATCGGCGGGAATATCGAGATCCGCGCGCAAATTGGAGCCATAAAGCGAGAATTCCACTGCTTGGCCGAGCAACTGAGAGACTGAAGTGATCCGCTTGAGCGGCGCCCCGCCTTTTGAAAACGTCAGCAACTGGCTTGAGAGCCGCGTTGCGTGTTGAGCTGCTTGACCAGCCTTGGAAAGAAAAGAGATAAGGCCGGCCATATCGGTTGGCACTTCAATTTGAGCAAGACCAATGTTCCCCGCGATGACGGTTAAAATGTTGTTGAGATCGTGGGCAATGCCGCCGGCAAGCGTGCCGAGCGACTCGAGCTTGCTCGTGGTCAGTCGCTCCTCTTCAATCCGCTTTCGCTCGGTGATATCGCGGAGGAAAACCGAGACACCGCCACCACTTGGATAGGCGAGAATTTCCAACCAAACTTTCTCCGTCGCGTCGCTCGCTTCGAATTCGACCGCCACCTGCTCCGACATGGCTCGCCGATAATTCCGCTCGAAGATATCGCGCTTGAACTCCGGAAATTCCATCCAGAAATCCTTGCCAATGAGATCTTCGCGACGCCGTTCGAGAAGTCTTTCCGCCACCGGGTTGACGAACGTCAATTTCCAATCGCGATCGACCGCGAAGAATCCGTCGCTCGCCTTCTCAAGAATATCGGTCAGTTTTTTGGCCGTTTCCTGTAACGCTGCGCGCGCCTGATTGCGCTCGGCAAGAGCGTGAATTCGCCGCTCCGCCACAGCAAGCCGCACGTTTAAGAGGGCGAGATCCAGCGGTTTCGTCAGGTAATCATCCGCGCCTGCCTCAAGGGCTTGCTCGAGATCCTCCGTATCGGCGCGCGCCGTCACCAGAAGGATGAAGAATTCGTCGCCATCCGCACGGGTGCGCAATTCCCGGCAAAGTTCAAGGCCGCTTTTGCCCGGCAACATCCAATCGAGAATCAAAAATGGGAATGGTTGGGCGGCGATGGCTTTCTCGGCCTCTTCCGCGCTTCCCACGCCGAGGACCTCGTGCCCGCGCCGTTCGATCAAACGTTGCAGGCTTCTGCGACTCTCCTGGTGATCTTCAACGAGCAATATTTTCATTCCTGGAACTTTCCCCATCCAACCGTTCCCTAGACCGATCATCCAGAGCCGTGCGGTTATGCACAGCAGATCGCGGTTCTTAACGGAGCAGGATAGTTGCCAAGGTCGGCACAGAGAAAAATTCTGGAATGATGTAGGAGTGGAGCAATGAGAAGGGTGGCGGCGTGGCCAAGTCACTCCATACTCAATTACTCGATCTCCACCGGTCCGCTCCTTGCGTTACGAGCCGCCTCTGCTAGATACAGCGGAAGTTTTTGGCGCAAAAAAGAGGCTTCGGTCGTTCATGTTCAGCTCCCGTTTTATTCTTATCTGTTTGGTTGGAATTCTTTGCACGGGCCCGCTCGGCGCGAACAATGCACCTCCTGCGCGAGCCCCTGAAAAAAACAAGCCGGCTGAGCCGCCGCTCACCTTCAGCTGGGTACATGTCGATGGTCCTTACATCGCGATGACCTTCGATGACGGCCCAAGCGAAAAGTTGACACCGAAACTGCTGGATGTACTTGCCGCGCATCACGTCAAGGCGACATTTTTTGTGATCGGCCAGAACGCAACCGAGCATCCGGAGATCGTCGCCCGCGCAGCGCGGGAGGGCCACGAAATCGGTAATCACAGCTGGTCGCATCCAAACTTTGGCAAAATGTCCGACGACGGCATTCGTCGCGAATTACAAAAAACGGATGATGTAATTCTCAGCGCCACCGGCGCGCACCCGATTTTGCTACGGCCGCCTTACGGATCGATCACCAGCCGGCAGAAAAAATGGATCAACCAAGAGTTTGGTTACAAAATCATCCTCTGGGATGTCGATCCACTGGATTGGAAGCGGCCGGGGCCGGTTGCGGTTTGCAACCGAATTGTGAAGAATACGCGCGCCGGATCGATCGTTTTGTCGCACGATATTCACCCCGGAACAATCGAGGCGATGCCGGCCACGCTCGACCAACTCGGAGCCAAAGGATTCAAGTTCGTCACTGTCTCTCAATTACTAGCGATGGCAGTCCCTGAAACGCCGAAGCCGTTGCCGAGTGAGAACAAGAATGCTCCGGCTGCAGGCGCGGCGCCGTCACCAAAGTCGACAATCTCCTCACCTCCTCCCGGCCAATAATCGCCCCTGGTATGATCGCCGATCATTACCTGCAGATTCGGAGCGAACTCGAAACTGCGCTCGGCGGTTTGCTTAAGCTCGGCTCAGAAATGCGCCGCCCTTCTTCGACCCTGGACACAATCCACGGGTTGCTGAGCGATATTCGCGAGCCGTTGCTTTTTGTCGCGGTTGGCGAGGTCAAAGCTGGAAAATCCTCGCTCCTGAACGCGCTCTTTGGCCAGGAATTCGCCAAAGTAGATGTCCTCCCCGCAACCGATCGCGTTTACATTTTCCGTTACGGAGCAGAGGAGAAATCGGTCGAGGTGTCGCCGGAATTAACCGACCGCTACCTGCCGATTCCATTCTTACGCGATTTCAACGTGGTCGATACCCCCGGTACGAACACAATGGTTCCCGAGCATCAGATGGTCACGGAAAACTTTGTCCCCCGCGCCGATCTCGTTCTTTTCGTCTTTTCGGTCGTGAACCCATGGACGCAGTCTAACTGGGACTTCTTGGGCTTCGTCCAAAAGAAATGGCTCAAGAATGTCGTCTTCGTTTTGCAACAAATTGACTTGCGGGAGCCGACCGAGATCGAAGTCATCCGCCGGCACCTCCAGGACACCGCAATGCGAAAACTCGGTTTCGTTCCGCCAATCTTTGCCGTCTCCGCCCGCAAAGCATTGCTCGCTCGCACTACCGGCGTCGACAAGGAGCGACTCTGGGGCGAGAGCGACTTTGGCCCGCTCGAGGAGCAGATCAACTTGATCGTGACCGAATCCAGCACGCGCATGTTGAAGCTACGCTCGACCAGTCAAACTGCCCGATTGATGCTGGATGAATTAGCCGGCCAGATCCGAGAATCCTCTGATACGATCGCGCGGGACGAGGCGCGGCTGGCGCGGGTCGATCTTTTGCTTCAAACGCGCCACGATCAGACATTGCGGCAGGTCGCTGGTCTTTTGCGGGGAGTCGAACAAGCGTGTCGCGAAGCAGCCAGCCAGGGAGCAAAACTGCTCCGGGGAAAATTATCCTTCTGGCGGACCTGGAAACTGATTTTGAGTCGCAAACCGTGGAAGCAGGATTTTCAAATGGAGATCGAGAAGCAGCTGCGGCAGTCGGTCCAACCGCAAGTCGAGCACGCTGTCCGTTTGCTGGAGGCGGATCTGCGCGGGCTTTGGCCGCAACTGCACGATATGATCGACCAGCAATTTGCCAGCGAATTACGCAGCCAGCTGCCACAAACCATTCCCGATTTCGCCCGCCAGCGCCGCGAACTTTTGCAATCGATCCAACTCGCCCTGGCCGAGCGTGTGGCCGGAAAGTCGGTCGAAGAGCAACTAGCCCGGATGTTTGATGAGACTTCGGCCCGGCTGCGGCTGCCCGCCGGAGTCGCTGTAGCGAGCGCGATCGTAGCGGCAATCGCGGCCATGAGCAGCGCGGCCGTCGCGGACGTGACCGGCATACTCGCCGTCTCAGCCGCTATTACCGGAACGATGGTAGCGCTCATTCAACGCCGGAAGATCCTGCGTTCTTACGATGAGGAAATGGAATCAAAACGCTCCGAGCTCCTGAAGGCGATTGAACAACAGCTTGGGCAAGCGATCGATTTGTTTTACAAAGAGGTCGCGGCCGCCTTCCATCCGCTCGCGGCCTTCTGCCAAATGCAGCGCAGCACGTGCGAGCCGTTGCTCGA
>Ga0193751_1001999_pt1 | contig 12624 bp, 10 predicted proteins | sample L1c2metaG_FD_143050 | JGI IMG/M metagenome (GOLD analysis project Ga0193751, IMG submission 143050) | Soil microbial communities from a riparian zone of the East river system, Colorado, United States - L1c2 | ecosystem: Environmental > Terrestrial > Soil > Riparian zone | place: USA: East River... | reverse complement strand
GGGAATGGGTCGGCCACTTGACGTGTTTTTCGCGATTTCCTCGATGCTCATTGCAATTCCAACTGGCGTAAAGGTGCTCAACTGGACTGCAACCATGTTGGGCGGCCGGATTCGGTTTGACGTGCCGATGTTGTTCTGCATCGCCTTTCTTATCCAATTCCTCCTAGCCGGAATCACCGGAATAAGTCATGCCGTGGTGCCGCTCGATTGGCAGACCAAGAACAGCTACTTTCTCGTCGCGCATTTTCACTTCGTGGCGGTAGGCGCGATCGTCTTCGCAGTCTTCGGCGGCATCCAATATTGGTTTCCAAAAATGAGCGGACGCATGCTCTCAGAGACGCTCGGGAAATGGACTTTTTGGCTAATGGTCATCGGTTTCAACATGACCTTCGTCATCCAGCATTTCCTTGGGTTGTTAGGTATGCCGCGGCGCATCTATACCTATCCCGATCTTCCACACTGGGGTTGGATGAACATGCTCTCGACCACCGGCGTCTTCTTCATGAGCGCAGCCGCGATTATTCTGGTTTGGAATTTAGCTACTTCATTTTTCCGAGGGAAAGTAGCGGGCGATAACCCCTGGAGCGCATGGACCCTCGAATGGGCTACAACGTCGCCGCCGCCGCATGAAAACTTTCACGCGTTGCCGCCGATCCGCAGTCGCCGACCATTGTGGGACCTGGCTAATCCTGACCGACCTGACCCAATCGTAGGCGAGAATAACGCCGCGGTAACTCTTCCCGATCACAACAAAGTTGGGATCCTAAGCTTCATCCTTTCGGAAACAGGATTCTTCGCGGCGCTTATCCTTGCCTATTTGTATTTCTATGCTCGACCACAAGCCGGCCCCGGACCGAAAGAATTGGACGTTCCGCGGACGCTGGTTTTCAGCGTTTGTCTTTTCGCGAGCAGCTTCACTTTTTGGCGATCCGAGGTTGCCCTGACGAAACAGCGTCGCGGTTCCATGCTTGGCTGGCTCGCGCTGACGATTCTGCTCGGCGGTATCTTCCTTGTTGGTCAGGGAACGGAGTATTGGAAACTGTTTCAGACCGGGGTCGATCTCAGCACCAATCTCTTTGGTATCTTCCTTGTTGGTCAGGGAACGGAGTATTGGAAACTGTTTCAGACCGGGGTCAACCTCAGCACCAATCTCTTCTCCACCACGTTTTTCACTCTAACTGGCTTTCATGGTCTGCACGTCCTCCTTGGTTTGATCGCGCTACTGATTTTTCTCTGGGCGGCGTGGGAGGGCGATTTCGCTTCTGGGCGCGGCTCCACCTTTAAGGCTGCCGGTTACTACTGGCACTTTGTCGATGTTGTCTGGGTCTTTGTTCTACTCACCGTTTACATCCTTCCACTTCTTCGATGACTACCTACCAATTCTTCACTACCGCCTGGACGTGGAATTCTATCGTTTTCATTCTTAGCGCGGTCGCGTCAGTCGGTTACTTTCTAGCCTTCGGACAACGAGGCAGGCCGCTCTATTTCGCTGCGGCGGTCGTGGTGTTTCTTTTGGCCTTCATCTCACCGTTTAATGCACTGGCTAACGGTTATCTCTTCAGCGCGCACATGCTCCAGCACATTCTGCTCGTGCTCATCGTTCCCGCACTGTTGTTGTTAAGTCTACCGCGATCGTTTTCGCTTCGTCCTCCCCTCACCTATCTTAGTCATCCACTGATCGGATGGGTTGGCGGAGTTGGTGCGATGTGGCTGTGGCACGCACCCACACTGTGTAACGCGGCGGCAACCTCGAGGACTGTCTCGGCGATTCAAACAACGTCGCTTCTATTGATGGGAAGTCTGTTTTGGTGGCAGGTGCTCGCACCGCGCGAAGAGCAACGGCTTTCGCCTCCCGCAGGGATCGTTTACCTCTTTACCGCCTGCACTGCCTGCAGCGTGCTCGGCATTATCCTGACCTTTGCGCCAGTTTCGATTTGTCCGGTTTACCAAAACCCGGTCGATCGACTGGGAATGCTCGGCACGATTCGCGGCAGTTGGGGCCTAACAAGTGACCGGGACCAACAGGTCGGCGGACTGCTGATGTGGGTTCCCATGTGTGCGATTTATGTAACCGCAATTCTGGCGCAGCTCGCTCGCTGGCATTCGTGCCCGGCGCCACAAACGGAGAAATCAAATGCCTGACGAACAATTGCCCACCCAACATGCGGACGCAGTGCCGCCCGGCTGGCAGGTCCTACCCGATACGCCACTGCCGCACCCGACCTACTTTCCAGCTGGGCTAGCCATGGGAGTCGCCTTTCTTTTCTGGGGATTGATCACCACCTGGGTTGTTTGGCTGGTCGGTGTTGTCCTCTTCATCGCAGCGCTTGCCGGTTGGATCACGGAAATTCGCCATGAATACAAGTCCCACTGAATCGTCATCTGCGCCGCTAACTGAAACTCCAGAGGAGATCAGCCGTCGGCGATTTTTTGAAAAACTCTCAATCGGTCTGGTCGGTCTTTGCACCGCAATTGTCGGAGTACCGTTAGTCGGATTCATCGTCGCCCCGTTCTTTCGGAAGGTGCCCAGGGAATGGGTCACGCTGGGCAAGCCCGATGATTTTCAAATCGGTAAAACAGTAGCCGTGACTGTGACCGATCCTTCATCGCTGCCATGGGCTGGTGTGACCGCGAAGAGCGCTGTCTGGTTACGTCGAGTCAGCCAGGATGGCTTCATTGCCTTCTCTGTTAATTGCACTCATCTCGGATGCCCAGTGCGCTGGCTCGAAGGCGCGGAATTGTTCATGTGCCCCTGTCATGGCGGCGTCTATTACGATGACGGCACCGTCGCTGCCGGTCCGCCGCCGCGGCCGCTTTTTCGTTACGATGTGCGGGTCGCAAATGGCGAAGTGCAAATGAAACAGGCGATCGTTCCGATTTCCACCACGCTGTGATTAAGCTACTCAAGATAGTCTGGCAGTGGCTCGACGATCGGGTCGGGATCAGCGTCCTGCTCTCGCCGATGAAGCATATCGCTCCGGAGGATTCGAAATGGTGGTATGTCTTTGGCAGCGCCACGTTGGTTGCGTTCATCGTGCAGGTGGCAACCGGTGTTGCACTGGCGTTTTCCTATATCTCCTCGTCGTCACAAGCTTACGAGACACTCCTATTCATAACTAACAACGCGCCGTTTGGCCGCTTCTTGCGTGGGCTTCATTACTATGGCGCGTCCGCAATGGTATTGATGATCGGAGCGCATATGGCGCAAACGTTCTTGTTTGGCGCCTACAAATTTCCACGCGAGATGACGTGGACCACTGGAATCCTGTTGCTGGCCTTTACTCTCGGAATGGGATTCACCGGGCAGCTACTTCGATGGGATTCAACCGCGGCGTGGTCTGTCGTGGTCGCCGCTGAGCAGGCAGGACGTATTCCAATTATCGGGGACTGGGTGGCACACTTTATCCTGGGTGGCAACACGATCGGCGGCGCGACGCTTAGTGACGCTTAGTCGGTTCTTCGCCATCCATGTGTTCGTTCTGCCTGGAATCATGTTTGCCTTTATCGGCTTGCATCTCTGGTTGGTTCTTCGCCACGGCATCTCGGAGCCGCCCGTCGCCGGCAAACCGGTCAACCCAGCAACCTATCGCGCCGAATATGAAGAGCTACTCAAGAAAAAGGGCAAACCGTTTTGGCCGGACCTCGCATGGCGCGACGTAATAATATGCACGCTATTGATCATCGCGATCGCTGTCGCCGCATTCTTTGTCGGCCCTCCGGCGTTGGATAAGCCGCCGGATCCTAGCATACTGGCTGCCGATCCACGACCGGACTGGTATCTTCTTTGGTACTTCGGGCTGCTTGCGCTCATCCCGGACAGAATCGAGGGCTATGTTATGATTGGATTCCCAATCCTGATCGGGCTACTCCTGCTGTTTGTTCCTATTTGGAATCACAAAGGCGAGCGCGCTGCCTCCCGACGCCCCTGGGCAATTGCGGTCGTGTGTCTCTCCGTGATCATGATTGGTGGGGATTCCCAATCCTGATCGGGCTACTCCTGCTGTTTGTTCCTATTTGGAATCACAAAGGCGAGCGCGCTGCCTCCCGACGCCCCTGGGCAATTGCGGTCGTGTGTCTCTCGGTGATCATGATTGGTGGGCTTTGGTGGGAAGGACAGCAGTCGCCCTGGTCGCCTAACTTCGAGGCTCTGCCGCTGAGCGAGAAAGTAGTGGGAGCAACAAGCGGCCCGGTCTTCAAAGGTGGTCAATTGTTTCATGACAAGGGGTGTTTAAATTGCCATCTGATTCACGGCTTCGGCGGCCGGCGCGGACCCGACCTAACCTACATCGCCGACAAGCTAACGCACGACAACCTGGTTATCCGCATCGTTAATGGCGGAACCAACATGCCGGCCTTTGGTCCTTCGCTCAAGCCGGGCGAGCTCGATGACCTGGTTGCATTCTTGGAAACACGCAAACGTCCAATTCGACCGCAAGATCAATCGCCGATAGCACGCAATTAACTGACGACGTCCCTGCTCTAGACAGGGGGCTTTCAGGGCCGTTGGCGGCAACCGTAAAGCGCGGCACTTCAATTAAACGGGGAGCTGACATGAGAGTCTCAAGAAAGAGTGTTCCGCTGATACCTTTGAAGAATTCGGCTCTTCCCCCTTCCTTGAACACAGGGTCTTTGTCGAAGCGTTCGAGGACTGTGTAAACGTCCGCCATATTCGAATGGAAGTCCATCGGCACGATTACGTGGAGCTTTTTTTGTTGCACGGTCAGAGCTCCGTGTTGATCGGCGGCAAGGCCCCACTGATACCCTCCAAGCCGAGTGCGAATAGAATGGAAGCCGTGCCACGTTTGATGTAGATTTCGTAGGCCTCAATCACAATTTGGGAGAACCGAGCACTTATGAAGGTTGTTGCGACTGTCGCGAACGATCAATCGACTGCGACCGAAAACGCACTTCGCCGCGCGGTCGATACGACTCCCGCGTTCATTCACACTGGTCGGCCTGACGGATACCTGGATTACTTCAATCGCGGTTGGCTGGATTTTTTTGGCAAGTCACTCGAAGAAGTTTGCGGATGGAAATGGACTGAGTGTGTTCATCCGGAAGACGTCGCGACGCTGGTTCAAAAATGGCACGCGGCTCTCGCGAGCGGGGAACCATTGGAAGTCGAGTCGCGGGTAAGGCGAGCGGATGGATCGTATCGTGCGCTTCTACATCGAAAAGTGCCGCTCCGTGATGAGCACGGAAACATCGTAAAGTGGTTCGGATCGAGCATCGATATCGAAGACCGAAAACGTGCTGAGCAACGGGTGGCAGAGAAGGCGAGTGAATTAGAGCGAAGCGAATTTTATCTGCGCGAAGGAGAACGGCTCGCGCACATGGGGAGTTGGTCGCTCCGGCCGGACGGAATATTTGATTATTGGTCGCCGGAAACGTTCGTGATCTTCGGTTTCGATCCTTCGCAAGGCTTTCCTACACTGACGCAATGGCTGGCTCCGGTGCAGCCTGATGGTCGCGATCTGTTAACAAGAACGATCGACAAAATGTTTCGCGAAGGCGTGCGAGGCGACGTCAGGTATTGGGTCGATCATCCCAAAAAAGGAAAACGGATGATGCACAGCACGGGAGAGCCAGTGCTGGAGAACGGCAAAGTCACCCGACTGATCGGTAATACGCTGGATATCACTGAGCGCGAGCGCGCCCGACTGATCGGTAATACGCTGGATATCACTGAGCGCGAGCGCGCGGAGGAGGAGCTGCGCGCCAGTGAGCGTAAGTATCGCAATCTGGTAGATACAACTCCGGCATTTGTTCACACCGCTTTGCCGAATGGTGATGTCGACTTCTACAACCGCGGCTGGCTGGAATATGTCGGCCTCCCTTTAACAGATTTGCTGGGGTGGGGTTGGACCTGCATGATCCATCCTGAAGATGTAGAAACAATTATGTCCATATGGCGCGCGGCGCTTGGAGCCGGAGAGCCTTTCGTTGGCGAGTCGCGCGTGCGGCGGGCTGACGGGCAATATCGCTGGTTTCTTCATCGTGAAGAACCACTGCGCAACCAAGCGGGAGAGATCGTCAAATGGTATGGCTCGAGTATTGAAATTGAAGAGCGCAAAATCGCGGAAGAAAAAATCCGCGAACAAGAAGCAGAACTTCGGCAGATTCTGGATCTGACGCCACACCACCTCTATGTATTTGGGCCTGACGGAGGCTTACTGTATGTCAATCAGTTTGGACTCGCTTATCTCGGTGCCGATCTCGCTGAAATGGTAGCTCCTTCTCGAATTAATTTCATTCATCCGGATGATCGTCAAGGGTATCTGGCCGAAAGAGAGAAGGGATTGCTCGCCGGTAAGGCGTATGAGTTTGAACTTCGGATTCTGAGACGCGATGGGATATATCGTTGGTTTCTGGGCCGCGGAACCCCGCTTAAAGATGAACAGGGGCGCATAACACGATGGTACAACACGGCTACCGACATCGAAGATCGCAAACGGGCTGAAGAAGAAATACGAAAAGAAAACATCGTTTTGCGCCAGGAAATTGGAAGCACGTCGATGTTCGAAGAAGTGCTGGGCACTTCTGCCGTATTGCAACGGGTGCTCGCACTTGCCGCGAAAGTGGCTCCGACCGATTCCACTGTCTTGATCATGGGCGAAACCGGTACTGGCAAGGAGCTAATCGCGCGTGCCATTCACAAGCGCTCAAAGCGCGCCGAGCGCTCATTCGTCAGCGTGAATTGCGCCGCGATTCCGTCCGCCCTGATCATGTCCGAATTGTTTGGTCACGAGAAAGGAGCGTTTACCGGAGCGGTTCAGCGGCGACTCGGCCGATTTGAATTAGCAGAAGACGGAACACTTTTCCTCGACGAAGTGGGCGATCTCCCTCTGGAAACGCAAATCGCACTGCTGCGCGTTCTGCAGGAACGCGAATTTGAACGGGTTGGCGGAACCGAGATGCTGCGCTGCGACGTGCGCGTGATTGCCGCGACCAATCGCGATCTTCACTCCGCGATCGCTGACGGTTCGTTTCGCAGCGATCTTTTTTACCGGCTCAACGTTTTCCCAATTATCCTGCCGCCTCTGCGCGAACGGAAAGAGGACGTTGCCTTGCTCGTAAATTATTTTGTCGATCGTTACGCGAAAAGGGCCGGAAAGAAGATAAAGAGCATCCAAAAGAAAGCTTTGGAAGCCTTGCAAGAGTATTCATGGCCTGGCAACGTCCGCGAACTGCAGAACGTAATCGAACGGTCGCTCATCATCGGTGAAACGAACGAGTTCTCGATTGATAAAAGTTGGTTCTCGAGCGAGTCACAACCGGCCAGGTCGCCCGCAGTCGATCAGACTTCTTCTGAGCGGACGCGCATCGAAGCAGCGCTTGCGCAAAGTAACGGAAAAATCTCCGGAGCACATGGCGCCGCAGCCAAGCTGGACATGCCACCTTCAACTCTCGAATCCAGAATTCGCTCTCTAAAAATTAACAAATTCCAGTTCAAGGGAGTTTAACGCGGACGGCCCGCTCAGTCCGTGGCGATCGTGAATTCGCGAAGCTCGGATAGACGATGGCGAACGTTTCGAACAATCCGGTGCGAAAGTTCACGCTAAGGCGTAGTTTACCCGATGTCAGGATCCGGAACAAATGCTGGCATCGAGTATCAGCAGAGAGTCGCTTCATTGCTGCTCACCTACCAACACACCGGAATGGATGTGTCTGGTCTTTTGGGTGTGCCCGTACCCGGTCACATCGTAGAAACTCGGTTCGAAACCGATTCTCCAATCGATGATATCAGCATCGTGTGTAGTGAGAAATGGCAGGTAGACCTGCAGGTAAAGCGAACCATTGCACTTTCTGAACAGCCCGACTCGGATTTCGTAAAAGTTGTCGCGCAGTTCGCAAAAGCTTTCGTCCAAAACCCTAGGGGAAACAGCTATTTTGCGTTGGTGACAACATCGGAAGCCTCGCGCAAAATCCGTTATGAGTTACGAAAGATATTTGAGAGTGTGCGCTTAAACGACATTGGCTTCTCAAAGAACCCGTTAAATAAGTCCGAAACTGAGACTCTTGCCCTGATAAAACGGCTGTTTCAGAACGCATTTCACTCCGAGACAGGCAGAGCCGCGACGGGTGCAGAGTTCATCGAGTTTTCGAAGAAGGCGTTTATCGCAATTGTCGACGTCGAACCAGGAATGCCACTAGAGAACAGCGCGCTTGTCTTATTAAAGAAAAGCGGCTTCCAGCAACCCGAACTGGTCTGGGCTCTGTTGATCAAGAATTCTCTTCACTATGCCACCGAACGAATGTCAATTAACTGCCCAGGCCTTAGTTCTTTGTTGGACGGATTCAAACTGGATTCGAGTCTCGCGTCAGCAAGCGTTAGCCATGTTACGCCGAAGTTTGAAATTATCGGGACTAAAGCAGTCGCTTGCGGCAAGGAAGTTCTGTTGATCAAATCTTTCGCGGCTGACGCAGATTTCATGATCGTTGAATTATTTCGTTTCGACGACGCTTCACAAAAGAAGGTTCGCTTCAAAAACGGGAAATTGATCCTCGGGAAAGACAACACCGAGTGCGACGTAATTGTCCGATGCTCCAGCTCGGGTGGCATGGAAAGATTTATCGAGGCGGAAAAGGACCTGTTCCGCGATGCTCGCGTTGCAATTCTGCCAGCGAAAAACATCGAGGCCGTAGAAGATACTGAGGCTGCCAAGCTCTACCGCGTATTTGTCGAGCAACTCATTCGAGCTAATCAAAAAGCGCATGCGTGCCTCCATTGCGGAAAAGATGTAATGGAAGATCAAGCTTTGTTAGTCGAGATCGACGAGCCGAATCTACCTGCTGCTGCAGGACTGGTTCATTCAACTTGTCGCCGTCCTTTAGACCGCGTGCTTGGCATCGCAACTTCGGATCGCCCCTTGGCGAAGAACCTCCCGAAAGGCTTTGACTTAACCGCTTGGGTGCAATCGCTCGCGCACGGTCAAGGTCTAATGAATTCCATACGCAATCTGAAAACACCGGGGCGACCCATAATAATCGGATGGAGCTCTGATGCGGAATACGATCCGGATTACAGTTTCACCGTTCGGTTCCTCCTTAACGACGGTTCGGAAAAGTACTCTTACGAACGGGGCAAAGTTGTTCGTCTCAGCAAGGCGGAGGCTGAAAAACAAGTAAGGGAGTTCGCCGCAGGCATCAGGCGGCAAAGAGAACTGAATGACCCGTGGTGCTTCACATCGAAAAACCTGTCGTACGGGCATTACTCACAGTTGCTTGAGATCAAGGATGAAGACGAGGAGATCCTCGAGATTCACTCAGTGGAGGTCGCACCGTATACCGAATTGCTCTCGAAGCTTTACAATGTATGCGAGCACTACTATGCGCCCATGGCCATCGTTCGCGATGCTGAGTCTGAAGCATCGGTCTGTCTGGCGGGAGTAGTGCCATTAATTTCGGATCCGCTACAATTCGCAAATCTTGAAAAGAATTGGCGAAACGCCGGATTTGATGGCGGCGCGCTTAGTCTACGTGTGATCGGGACGGACGCGGATTTTGACAATTGGATGCGTACGATTTTCGCTGATGGCCTTCATCCGGTGATTGATCCGATGTTCGATAAAAATATGAAGCTAGTTAAAGGCGTCAGAATTCGCCATTTCGAAGCGATGTTGGCTGAAGGCGCTGCTAAGGCAGATCAGCTTTAATCCGTTATGGGTGTTGATGCTTTTCTGGCGCGACTAAAGGAAAAGGCACGTTCGAACCAATTAGCTATTGCGATAGGTGGCGGGTTCTCGGCCGAGACCGCGCTTCCGGTGTTGGCAGAATCGCTCCAAAAACAATTCGATATCCTATTTCCCGTCGCAAATCCGTACGAATATTATTCACGCTGGAATGAGTTTGTTGATCAACTCGAAAAGAAGATTGATCGAGAGAACTTGTGGAAAAATGTCGGACAACAATTGGAGTCGGCTCAAGTCGGCCAAATACATCGCAAAGTTGCCGGCATTCCTATTTCTAACTTCATTGACGCGACACTAGATCGCCGGCTCACGAAGGCGCTGATTGAAGGTGGTAAGAAGCCGATTTTGCACGCGTTTCGACACCAACGAATTGGCGATTGGCGTCAAAGCAACCCAGCACAGCCCAATGTGTTCTTTACGTTCGGAAGTTTTGATTCGTTTCATCCGTGGGAGGGACTGCACGAGCAGTTGTGCATTCATCCGCAAAACAGAATTCAAGTTGAAAACATGATGGAAATACTGCGGCAGAAGGATCTGTTGTTGCTAGGATTTTCGTCAGCGGAAGCTGAGAAAATTCTTCATCTCGATTATTTGGCCGCAGCGGCCGACAAGGTTGTAAACACGCTAGATTCCAACGGCGAATCCGCGTATTGGACGAAGCGAGGTGTGTTCCTTGCGAATGTCGATACCCAGGATGTTGTTAATTATCTTCTTCCGACCGATCTGCAATCGTACACATTTTGGGATCTGCCTTTCCCAAACCGTATGCTAATCGACATCGCGCGTGAGAAGGATTATGACTCTTTTATTAGCTATTTTAGTGGCGACAAAGCGTTCGCCCAGAAAATCGACGCTGATCTACGGCAAAGAGGAATACGAATTTGGAGACACAATGCTGAGATCGACGTCGGCGACTCAATATCGGAAACAATCGAGCGCGCGTTAAAGAGGAGCTATACTTTTTCAATCGTTCTATCGAAAGAGGCGCTAGAACGCCCGTGGGTGAAAGAAGAACTGCGTGCTGCGTACAATCTGCGCCGGGCAGAAGAATTGAAGATTTTACCGTTATTGTACGAAGATTGCGAGATTCCGCTCTTTCTCGCCGACTATAAGTATGCAGATTTTCGCGAAGAAAAGAACTACACCGAGCAAATCGAACTGCTTGCGCGATCAATTCAAAACGCAGTTCGCAGAGCGAGAGGGAAGCGATAGATCGCGGGACGCACAATTCTTATCGCCGCGCACGTAACGCCCTTGGTCGCGCTGCAGGTAACGCTGCTTCTTTGGCGCACTGCCAGAATTTTTCCGCGGCTGGGCTGAGTCGGGCTTTTATCCCGACGATGCCGACCGAGATCGGTTTCGGCTCAGGAGTGGCGTGCAAAAGAGAAAAAGAAGGGTCAGTCTTAGAATCTCGGCAGAATAGCTTCGTGTTAGCTCGATCAAAAACCTGAAGCGATTGTAATTCTCGTGAGTGCCGATCCAGAACCAATAGTATTCGCCGTCGCGTTCGCGGGCGATGGCTCGATAGCCCCGGCCTACCTCCACGGTGTAGATGCCGCCTTTCTTTTGAAAGCCTAACGACGGATGTCGTGGGTTCGCCTTGAGCAACTCGAAGTTCTTTCTTGCGAGTCGCTGCACATGCTCGGGCAGCTCGTCATAACAGCGCCAGAACGAGCCGAGCGCATGGGACTTCACGGCATCGGCTTAAACTTTCCAGCGTCAATCTCGGCGTCGATCTTTTCCAACGCGCCGGAGTGCTTTCCGCCAGGCGAAAAGTCTTGTTCCAATTCTTCGTCCCAGACGAGCTTATCCTGCCGCGCGATGAACGCGGCGAGCTTGGCCAGCTCTTCGCGGCTCAGCTCTTTTACGGCTTCTTCTATTTCCGTCAGGCTCACGCTCCTACGGTAGCCGCAGCAGCGCCGGAAGGCAATCAGATCGCGGCCCGAAGTCGTTTCCTTCGCACACTTCCAAGTTCTTACCGCCGCGCACCAAACGTCTCTCTTCGTGGGCTGGGTCGCGACCGGAAGCCCGCGGATCAGTTATGCCGGGCTGCAAACAGGGATACGCGCCAGACACAGATCTCGACAAGGTCCGTGATCGCATTGGAATCCTCGTTGGTCTCCTCGTCACCGCATTCGTCGTCCAACATATCTGGCCCGAGCGGGCCGCTGTTCGAATCAAGAATCCAAAGCACTGATAAACTGCTATTTTTTTGACGCAGCTTCTTTCGCGCACTGCCAGAATTTTTCTGCGGCTGGGCTGAGTCGGCCTTTTGTCCCGACGATGCCGACCGAGATTGGTTTCGGCTCAGGAGTGATGTGCAAAAATTTCAGGCGGTTCCCAAAACTGTAACCAAAGTCCGTGGCAATGGCGACGCCGGTTCCCGCTTCGACGGCCGACATAACGGCGGAAAAACTGTCGTGCTCCTCCACCACCCGCGGTTTCTGTTTCACCTTCGAAAAGATGATCGAGAGATGATCATAGTAATTCGGATAATCTTCGCGGGTAAGGCCAATCAACGGTTCGGCCGCAACCTCGGTAATCGGAATGGCGCGGCGTCGGGCAAACGGATGCTGCGGGGCCACCGCCACGCAAACGCGTTCGTGAAACAACTCCTCATATCGCACGTCGTGCAACGCACTAGCCTTCAGGGGAGGAACGATTAATCCGAGTTGAAGCCGGCCATCGCGTATCCCATTGAGAATGGCGTTGTTGCTCCAATCGTGCAATTTGACGTGGACGTTTGGCATCGCTCGCTGAAATGCCCGTAAGATTTTCGGCAGAATTTCGGCAGTTGGCGTCGGTGAGTAGCCGACGTCAAGTTCGGCAGGCTCTGCGCTTGCAACCGCGCGCGCTTTGGTGACGGCTTCGTCCGCGTTTTGTAACAACGCGCGCGCATTGTCGAGGAACGCGCGGCCCGCATCGGTCAACC
>Ga0193751_1001998_pt1 | contig 12628 bp, 9 predicted proteins | sample L1c2metaG_FD_143050 | JGI IMG/M metagenome (GOLD analysis project Ga0193751, IMG submission 143050) | Soil microbial communities from a riparian zone of the East river system, Colorado, United States - L1c2 | ecosystem: Environmental > Terrestrial > Soil > Riparian zone | place: USA: East River... | reverse complement strand
TCCCGGCTCGCGAGGAGCGTCGTTGCTCCCGCACGATAGAGTGGGCATTATCGCGGAAAAGCAACCCTGCTTCAAACCCGTGCTTCCAAATTGTTGCGTCCCGTATCGATGGCAACCCGACATCCCTATCGCCTATCCGATTTCGATTTCGAGTTGCCGCGCGAACTCATCGCCCAGCGCCCTGCGTCGCAACGTTCCCAGAGCCGCTTGCTGCATGTCGCGCCATCGGCGCTGCACGATCTCGCGTTCGATGCCTTGCCGCAGCTAGTCAAGCCCGGCGATGTCATGGTCTTCAACGACACGCGCGTCATCCGCTCGCGACTGTTCGGACGCAAGCCCAGCGGCGGGGTAGTGGAACTGCTTCTCGAGCGCATCATCGCGACCGATGAAGCGTGGATGCAACTTCGGGCGAGCCATCCGCCAAGGGTCGGCGGAGTCGTCGATCTGCCCGACGGGGCGACCGCGACCGTCCTCGAGCGCGAAGAGCGCTTTTTTCGACTGCGCTTCTCCATACCGATGCCGTTTGGCGAGTATCTCGAGCAGCACGGCGAAGTCCCGCTGCCCTCTTACATTACGCGACATGCCGACGAGCTCGATGCCGAGCGCTACCAGACGGTCTACGCGCGTCATCCGGGCGCAGTCGCCGCGCCGACCGCGGGGCTCCATTTCGACGACGACCTGCTCGAGCGTCTGCGACAGCGCGATGTCGCGCTGGCGCACGTCACACTGCATATCGGCGCAGGAACGTTCCAACCGGTCGAGACGGAGGATCTGACGCGGCACGCAATGCATCGCGAGCGATTCGACATTCCCGACTCCACCGTTGCGGCGCTCGCCTCCGCGCGCGCTGCGGGAGGAAGCGTGGTCGCAATCGGCACCACATCGCTGCGCGCGCTCGAGTCGGCGGCGATCGACGGATCGGTTCGGGCGGGTCGGTCGGAGACTGCGTTGTTCATCACGCCCGGCTACGAATTCCGTGTCGTCGACCGCCTCCTTACCAACTTTCACTTGCCGAAGTCGACGCTGCTCATGCTCGTCAGCGCGTTTGCCGGGTATGACTCGATCCGCGCCGCGTATGCACACGCCATTCGTGAGCGCTACCGATTTTTCAGCTACGGCGATGCCATGCTCCTGGAGCGCGACCGAGACGAATCGACGGACCGGTAACACGCCGCGCGGCTGCTACAATCGCGCGATGGAATTTTCGGTCACCGCGCAGTCCGGCGCCGCGCGTTGCGGCCGGATCGCGCTTGCGCATGGGGTCGTCGAAACGCCGGTGTTCATGCCCGTCGGAACGTACGGCAGCGTGAAGGCGATGGCGCCCGACGAGCTTGAAAGGATGGGCTCGCAGATCATCCTGGGCAACACTTTTCACCTGTGGCTGCGCCCCGGCATCGACGTCATTGCAGCGCACGGCGGGCTGCATGGCTTCATGGGCTGGAAGCGCCCTTTGCTCACCGACTCCGGCGGATTTCAGGTGTTCAGCCTGGGTCCGTTGCGCAAGGTGCACGAAGAAGGCGTGGCGTTTGCTTCGCCGGTCGACGGCGACAAGCTGTTTCTCACGCCGGAGATTTCGATGCAGATCCAGCGCGCGCTGGGTGCCGACATCGTGATGGTGTTCGACGAGTGCACACCGCATCCGTCGATCCGCGATGCAACCGCGTCCTCTCTTCAGCTCAGCTTGCGCTGGGCAGCGCGTTCCAAGACGGCGCACCACGGCAACGCGAGCGCGCTGTTCGGGATCGTGCAAGGCGGCATGTATGAAGACCTGCGCGACGAATCGCTCGGAGGACTCGCCGAGATCGGCTTCGACGGCTACGCCATCGGCGGGCTCTCGGTCGGCGAGACCAAGGACGACATGCGGCGAATCCGCCGCCACCTGGCGCCCCGGCTGCCCGCCGACAAGCCTCGCTATCTCATGGGCGTCGGCACGCCCGAGGACATCGTCGAGGCCGTCCTCGACGGAATCGATATGTTCGATTGCGTGCTTCCCACGCGCAATGCGCGCAACGGCTGGCTGTACACGCGTCACGGCGACGTCAAGATTCGCAACGCACGCCACCGTGCCGATTCGCAGCCGCTCGACGCCGAATGCGATTGCTATACCTGCCGAAATTTCAGCCGGGCGTATCTGCATCACCTGCAGCGCGCCAACGAAATTCTCGGGGCGCGGCTCAACACCATCCACAACCTTCACTACTACCTGGGCGTGATGAGCGGTTTGCGGCAGGCGATCCGCCAGGACGCGCTGCCCGCGTACGTTGCGAGCTTCCACAAGGGTCGGACGGCGATGTCGAGCATGGTAGAATAACCGGTTTGCTACTTGCCGGCAGAGCACGCTTTTTTCAGCGTACCAGCGCTCACCGGCACCCCACACGCAAGGAGGACCTGTTCGTGTTCATCAGCCCCGCTTATGCGCAGGCGACCGGCAGCGCGCCCGGCAGCGACCTGATGGCATTCCTGCCCATGGTCGCGATATTCGTCGTGTTCTATTTCCTGCTTATCCGCCCGCAGCAAAAACGCGCCAAGGAGACCAAGGCGATGCTTGGAGCATTGCAAAAAGGCGACGAGGTCGTGACGGCGGGTGGCATCGTCGGCAAGCTCAGCAAGCTCGACGAGGCCTACGCAACGGTGGAAATCGCTTCCAACGTCGAGATTACCGTGCAACGCAGCGCGATCTCCCTGCTGTTGCCGAAGGGCACCATCAAGAGCCTATGACAGCCGCCGGATTCGAATGGCAGATGAGCATCGTTCCTTGACGCCGAGCGACGGATCCAGATGAACCGCTACCCGCTGTGGAAATACGTGCTGATCGGCATTGCATTGGTCGTAGGCATCGTCTACACCCTGCCGAATTTTTTTCCGGAAGTTCCTGCAGTCCAGATTTCCACCAGCAAGGCCAGCATCAAGATCGACGCGTCGACGCTGCAGAAAGTCGAAGAGGCGCTCAAAGCGGCGAACATCGCCTATCGAGGCGAATCGCTCGATCCAACCGGTATCAAGGTCCGCTTCGACGATCTGGACACGCAGGTCAAGGCCAAGGACGTTCTGCAGAAGACACTCGGCGACAACTACATCGTCGCCTTGAATCTGTTGTCGAGCACGCCGCGATGGCTCACGGCCATCGGCGCGCTGCCGATGTATCTCGGCCTCGACCTGCGCGGCGGAGTCCACTTCCTCCTGCAGGTCGATATGAAGGCCGCGCTGGACAAGGCTGCCGACCGCTATCTGACTGACATTCGTTCGCTCCTGCGCGAAAAGAAGGTTCAATACGGGGGCATCGCACGCGAAGGCCAGAATGTTTCCATCCGGTTTCGCGACGCGAACGAACGCGACAAGGCCAACAACGAAATCCGCAACGCGTTCCCCGACTTGTTGCTCAACAGCGTCGACTCCGGCAACGACTTCAGGCTGATCGCGAGCCTCAAGCCGGAGGCGCAGAAACGCATTCAGGACGGCGCCGTGGCACAGAACATCACCATTCTGCGCAACCGCGTCAACGAGCTCGGCGTCGCAGAACCGATCGTCCAGCAGCAAGGGGCGGATCGCGTGGTCGTTCAGCTGCCGGGAGTCCAGGACACCGCGCGAGCCAAGGACATCCTCGGCCGCACCGCGACGCTCGAGATACGCATGGTCAACGACGAGCCCGGTGCGCTCGAGCAGGCGGCGGCCGGACAGCCCGCATTGGGCAGCGATCTGTTCACCGAGCGAAGCGGCACGCCGGTGCTGGTACGGCGGCAGGTGGTGCTGACGGGAGATCGCATCAACGACGCGCAGCCCGGGTTCGACGGACGGACCAACGAGCCCGCGGTGCATGTCAACCTCGACGGCACCGGCGCGCGAATCTTCAAGGAGCTCACCCGCGATAACGTCGGCAAGCGCATGGCCATCGTCCTGGTCGAGAAGGGCAAGGCCGAGGTGATCACCGCGCCGGTGATCCGCGAGGAAATCGGAGGCGGCCGTGTCCAGATCAGCGGGCGGATGAATACTCGCGAGGCCAACGACATCGCGCTCCTCATGCGCGCCGGCGCGCTTGCGGCACCCATGGAAATCGTCGAGGAGAGGACCGTCGGCCCGTCGCTCGGCGCCGAGAATATCCAGAAGGGATTCAACTCAGTGCTCTACGGCTTCATCGTGCTCGCCGCCTTCATCATTGTGTATTACCAGCTCATGGGCGTCATCTCGGTCATATCGCTGGCGATCAATCTGCTGCTGCTGATCGCCATCCTTTCGATGCTGCAGGCGACGTTGACCCTTCCCGGCATCGCGGCGGTCGCGCTGACGCTCGGGATGGCCATCGACGCCAACGTGCTCATCAACGAGCGCATACGCGAAGAGCTGCGCTGGGGCGACACTCCGCACGCGGCCATCCAGGCTGGATACGAGCGCGCGTGGGGGACCATTCTCGACTCGAATGTGACGACGCTCATCGCCGGAATCGCGTTGCTGATATTCGGAAGCGGCCCGGTGCGCGGCTTCGCGGTCGTGCATTGCCTGGGAATAATGACGTCGATGTTTTCAGCGGTCTTCATCTCGCGCGGCCTGGTCGCGATCGTCTATGGCGGACGCAAGAAGCTCGAAAAAATCTCGATCGGGCAAGTTTGGAAACCGACCCATGGCGCGGCGTAGCAGCGCCATGGGTCGTCCCCGCGAAAGCGGGGACCCATTTGCCTACCGAGCGCAGCGTAGCAGCGCCATGGGTCGTCCCCGCGAAAGCGGGGACCCATTTGCCTGCCGAGCGCGGCGTAGCAGCGCATGGGTCGTCCCCGCGAAAGCGGGGACCCAGTGGCTTTCAATTTCAAACGACACTGGATTCCCGCTGGAGCCTGCCCTGAGCGTAGTCGAAGGGCGCGAATGACGGCAGGTCAGGGCATGTGCAGGAGTCACAAGACATGTTGACGATTAGATACGCGACAATGGGCCCACTGTAGATCGGGAAACGACTATGGAATTCTTCAGAATCCACCGCGTCATCCCGTTCATGAAGCATGCGCTGGTGTTCAACATCATCTCGTTGGTCACCTTTCTGCTCGCCGTGCTGTTTCTCGCCACGCGGGGACTCAATCTCGGTGTGGACTTCCGCGGCGGAACGGTGATCGAGATCGCATACAGTCATCCGGCAGATCTGACCCGCGTACGTGCCGTCATCGACAAGATGAACCTCGGCGAGTTTGCGGTGCAGAGCTTCGGCAGCGCCAACAACGCTTTGATCCGGCTGCCGCTCAAGGAAGGCCTCTCGAGCGCGCAGCTTTCGGAGCGGGTAATGACCGAGCTCAAGGCTGACGACCCGGCAGTCACGCAGCAGCGCGTCGAGTTCGTCGGTCCGCAGGTCGGCAAGGAGCTCTACGAAAACGGCGCGCTGGCATTGCTTCTGGTGAGCATCGGGATCGTGGCCTATCTGGCGTTTCGCTTCGAATGGCGCTTTGCGGTTTCGGCGATCGCAGCGAATCTGCACGATATCGTTATCATTCTCGGCTTCTTCGCGTTTTTCCAGTGGGAGTTCTCGCTTCCGGTGCTCGCGGCCGTGCTCGCGGTGCTGGGATATTCAGTGAACGAATCGGTGGTGATCGCCGACCGGATTCGGGAAAACTTCCGCAAGATGCGCAAGGCAAGCGTTCCCGAGGTCATCAACAGCGCGATCACCAGTACGTTGTCGCGCACCATAATCACTCACGGCTGCACGTTGACGATGGTGCTCTCCATCCTCTTCTTCGGGGGAGAAACGCTCCACTATTTCGCGCTCGCGCTGGCGATCGGCATCTGTTTCGGCATCTATTCCTCGGCTCTGGTGATGGCCTCCCTCGTGATGTGGCTCGGCGTCTCGCGAGAAGACCTTGTCAGACCGGAGAAGCGCACCGGTTCGGCGGCAGAAAAAATACTTCCCTGATCAGTGGAGAAGCGAGCCAGGGAACCGAAGCTTCGGCCGGCGTCATGCTGACCACGCTTCTTTATTCGATCTTCGCGCTCGACCAGACGCTGTCAACGCTGGCAGCGCAACACGCCGGGCTGATGTTCGCGGCGCTGTTCCTGGTGATTTTCGCGGAAACCGGCCTGGTCGTCTTTCCGCTCCTTCCGGGCGATTCGCTGCTGTTCGTCGCGGGCGCGGTGGTCGCCGCAAGCGGAATCAACGTGCACCTGCTCGTGCTCACGCTGTTTGCCGCGGCGGTGCTGGGCGACTCGGTGAATTACAGCATCGGCCACTTCATCGGCCCCAGGGCGTTCAAGCCGCACGAAACGAAGCTGGGGCGCTGGCTCAAGCCCGAGTATCTCGACCGCACGCATCGGTTCTACGAGAAATACGGCGGCTTCACCATCATCATCGGGCGATTCGTGCCCATCGTGCGGACGTTCGCTCCGTTCCTCGCCGGCGTCGGCGCAATGACCTACAAAAAATTTCTCGCGTACAACATGATCGGTGCAGCCGCCTGGGTGGCCCTCCTCGTTTACGCGGGTTATCTCTTCGGCAACATTCCGTGGGTCAAGGACAACCTTGCCTACATCGTGGTGGCCATCGTCATCGTTTCGATCCTGCCCATGGCGGTGCAGTTCCTTCGCGAACGCCGGGCGCACAATCGCGGCGCCACGCCGCGTTTCCCACCGGATCGAGTGAAAGACCCCGCGGCAGACGACGCGCGCGACTAGTGGGCTAGACGCGTTTCGCGAGCTCGGCGGCCTTGCCGATGTAGTTTGCCGGCGTCAGCGCCTTGAGCCTCGCTTTTTCATCCGCCGGCAGGGCGAGGGCATCGATGAAGGCGTGCAGCGATTCGCGGGTGATGCCGGACTTGCCTCGCGTAAGCGCCTTGAGCTGCTCGTAGGGATTGGGGACGCCGAAACGCCGCATGACCGTCTGGATAGGCTCCGCGAGGACTTCCCAATTGGCGTCGAGATCCGCGGCGAGCCTGGCGGGATCCGCGGCGAGCCGCGACAGGCCCTGTCTGCAGGCGACATAACCCAACAGGGCGTAACCCAGGGCGACGCCCATGTTGCGCAACACCGTCGAATCGGTCAGGTCGCGCTGCCATCGCGAGATCGGCAGCTTGTCCGCAAGATGGCGCAAGAGCGCGTTGGCAAGGCCGAGATTTCCCTCCGAATTCTCGAAGTCGATGGGATTGACCTTGTGCGGCATGGTCGACGATCCGACCTCGCCCTCCTTGATCTTCTGCCGAAAATACCCGAGCGAAACGTATCCCCAGATGTCGCGGTCGAGGTCGATGACGATCGTGTTCACCCGCGCAAGAGCATCGAACAGCGACGCCATGCCGTCATGCGGTTCGATCTGCGTCGTGAAAGCGTTGAACTCGAGCCCGAGCTTGCCGACCACGCGCTTGGCCAGCGCCTCCCAGTCGACGTTCGGATACGCCGCCAGATGCGCGTTGTAGTTGCCGACCGCTCCGTTGATCTTTCCGGGTATCGGCATCGCCGCAAATACAGACGTCGCGCGTTCCAGACGGGCAACCGTGTTGGCGATTTCCTTCCCGAGCGTCGTCGGCGTGGCGGGCTGGCCGTGCGTCCGTCCAAGCATCGGAAGGTCGGCGTGCGCGCGAGCGAGCTTGCGCAGATCGTCGCGAAGCGAATTCAGCGCCGGCAGCAGCACGTTTTGTCGTGCCCCGTTCAGCATCAATCCGTGCGCGAGATTGTTGATGTCTTCCGACGTGCACCCGAAATGGATGAATTCCGCCACGTCCGCGATTTCCGGAACCGACGAAAGGCGCTCCTTGAGCCAATATTCAACCGCCTTCACGTCATGATTCGTCGTGCGCTCGATGGCCTTGATGCGTTCGGCGTCGCCAATGCCGAAATTGCGATATGCGTCTTCAAGCGCTTTCCGAGCCGCGGACGCGAACGGCGCGACCTCGGTGATGCCGGGCTCGTCGGCAAGAGCGTCGAGCCAGGCGAGCTCGACCCGGACGCGCTCGCGCATCAACCCGTACTCGCTGAAATACTCCGATAGCTGCGCGACCTTGGTTCGATAGCGCCCGTCGAGAGGAGAGAGCGCGGTCAGCGAATTAAGCGCGTCGGGGTTCGCCATGGTGGGCGCGTCGCAAGGCGCAGTGTGCACGCCGGCCAGTGGAGTCTATCACAACGCTACGTGGGCGCCGCTCGGTGCGTCGAATGTTATAATCGACATCAAACATCTTGTCCCGTTTCTCGATTTCCCGGTGAAGTTTCGCCTCTCCGATCGCAAGCGCACCGCCATTATTTTCGGATCGCCGTGAAGCTCATCGCATCGCTCACGAGCCCCTACGCGCGCAAGGTACGGATCGCGCTCGCGGAGAAAAAAATAGATTGCGAGCTCGTGAACGACTCGCCCTGGGAAGCGACTACCGGCGTCACGACCCACAACCCCTTGGGCAAGGTTCCTGTGCTGCTGCTCGATGACGGCACATCGCTTTACGATTCGCGCGTGATCGTCGAATACCTCGACACGGTCAGTCCCGTATCGCGTCTGATTCCGGAGCCAAGCCGTCAACGCATCGCGGTCAAGCGCTGGGAGGCGCTGGCCGACGGCATTTGCGACGCCGCGGCCGCGATCGTCCTCGAGCGCAGGCGTCCCGCCATGCAGCAAAGCACGGAATGGATCGACCGGCAACGGGCCAAGATCGAGCGCAGCGTGAAGGAGCTTGCGAGCGAGCTCGACGACAAGCCGTGGTGCAACGGAGAAGCGTATACGCTCGCGGACATTGCTGCCGGCTGCGCGCTCGCGTATCTCGATTTGCGCCATCCTGATGTCGGCTGGCGAAGCGGGTATCCGAACCTCCTGAAGCTCGCCGACAAACTGGCCAAGCGCCCATCGTTCCAGGATTCAGCGCCGCCCGCGACCTGACCAGCGTACGCGGTCGCCGCGTACCCGCGCGTAGGATACTTCATTGACATGCCGTGTCCGACGCGCGCGCTCGCGCCGGGGGATCTGTTTGACATGCCATTCCGAGGCGCGGGTGTTTGCGCCGAGGAATCTGCAGCTAAGCCTGCGTATTCAAAAGCAGATCACTCGCCTCCGCTCGGGATGACAGCTTGAACAGATCACTCGCTCGAGCTCGGGATGACAGCTCGCTTTTCGCCAGATACCGAAGATGGCCGATATCATCACGTACAGACGAGGTTTTGTGGACCCGAATTCATTCGGGCGCAGTCGCCGGTGGCACAACCCGTGCGAATGAATTCGCACCTACGATCCCGCTATAGCGCTTGCTTCAATTGCTCGAGTATCGCGGGATTCTCGAGCGTCGAGACATCTTGTGTGATGTTTTCGCCTTTGGCGATCGAGCGCAGCAAACGCCGCATTATCTTTCCCGATCGCGTCTTCGGCAGATTGTCGCCGAAGCGGATGTCCTTGGGCTTGGCGATGGGTCCGATCTCTTTCCCGACCCAGTCTCGCAATTGCTTGGCTATTTTCTCGCCTTCGGCGCCGGATGGCCGCGCCTGCTTGAGCACGACGAACGCGCATACCGCTTCGCCTGTGAGATCGTCCGGACGGCCAACGACCGCGGCTTCAGCGACCAGCGAGTTTGATACCAGCGCCGACTCGATCTCCATCGTGCCAAGGCGGTGGCCCGACACGTTGAGCACATCGTCGATGCGCCCCATGATGGTGAAATAGCCATGCGTCCTGTCGCGCACCGCGCCGTCCCCGGCAAGGTAGAGATTGCCTCCCAACTCATCGGGAAAGTACGACGTTCTGTAGCGCTCCGGATCGCCCCAGATGGTGCGTATCATCGCCGGCCACGGCCGCTTGATGACGAGAATGCCTCCGTGACCGTTGGCAACGTCGTGACCGGTTTCGTCCACGATGGCCGCGATGATCCCGGGCAGCGGCAAGGTGCATGATCCCGGCACGAGTGGCGTCACGCCCGGAAGGGGCGAGATCATGTGGCCTCCGGTTTCAGTCTGCCACCAGGTGTCGACGATCGGGCAACGACCTCCGCCTACGTTGTCGTGGTACCACATCCACGCTTCCGGATTGATAGGCTCGCCGACCGTGCCGAGCAGCCGCAACGACGACAGATCGTAGTTCTTGGGCGCCGTTTGCGGGTTTGCGTCGCATGCCTTGATCAGCGATCGTATCGCCGTAGGAGCGGTATAGAAGATGTTGACCTTGTGCTTCTGGATGGTCTGCCAGAAGCGTCCTGCGTCCGGGTAAGTCGGCACCCCTTCGAAGACGACCTCGGTTGCGCCGACCGCGAGCGGTCCGTAAGTGATGTAGGTGTGTCCGGTCACCCAGCCGATATCCGCGGTGCACCAGAAAACATCCGAGGTCTTGATGTCGAAAACCCACTGCATGGTCAGGATCGCCCACAGTAGATAGCCGCCGGAGCTGTGCTGCACGCCCTTCGGCTTGCCGGTGGATCCCGAGGTGTAGAGGATGAACAACGGATGCTCGGCGCTGACCCATTCCGGCTCGCAGGTGTCGGCTTGCTTCGCGATGAGCTCATGCATCCACACGTCGCGCGGCGCGGAGAAAGTGATGTTGCCGCCGGTCCGTTTGTAGACGATGACATTGCGGATCGCCTCGCAGCCGCCAAGCGACAGCGCCTCGTCGACGATGGACTTCAACGGCATATGCTTGCCACCCCGAACCTGCTCGTCCGCGGTAACGACCGCCACCGCGCCGGCGTCGATGATCCGTTCCTGCAGAGATTTTGCCGAAAAGCCGCCAAAGACCACGGAATGGGTCGCGCCGATGCGCGCGCAAGCCTGCATCGCGGCCACGCCTTCGATGGACATCGGCATATAGATGATGACGCGGTCGCCTTTCTTTATTCCAAGCGACTTAAGTCCATTTGCGAGCCGGCATACACGATGGTACAGCTCGCGATAGGTGACTTTTGTCACCGTTCCGTCGTCGGCTTCGAAAATGATCGCGACTTTTTCCGCGTTGCCATTTTCGAGATTGCGCTCGAGGCAGTTGTATGAAACGTTGAGCTGGCCGTCGTCGAACCACTTGTAGAAAGGAGCGTTCGTTTCGTCGAGCGACTTGGTGAACGGCTTGTGCCAGAGCAGCTCATCGCGGGCGAGCTTTGCCCAGAAACCGGAATAATCCGCCGCTGCGCTTGCGTTGAGCCGGTCGGCGTCAGCTTTCTTGATATTGGCTTGTGCGATGAACTCGCGCGGCGGCTGGAAAACGCGCGTTTCGTTCGATACGGACTCGATTGTCGCCATGCTGGTTCGCCTCCTCGGTGGCTCGCTGGGGCCCGAATATCGCGCTTTGCGCCTGCACGGTCCAGCCTTGTTAGTCTACCGACTACCAGACAGAGGACGCAATTATCGGGGTACGCCGGCCTGCAGCCCGCGCCTGGCGGCCTGATCAAGGCGGCATCGCCGGAGGTCTTCGAGGGAAGTTGCGATGCTAAAATGCGAAGTACAAGTCGCCCCTCCCTCCCACGGCGGGCCGCGGCTGGGCCAGACGGCCGCGCGTGTCCCGAAGGACCTCCCATGACCCCCATCAAGCAGGAAGACTTGATCCGCAGCATCGCCGATGCGCTGCAGTACATTTCCTACTACCATCCCGTCGATTACATCGAATCGCTTGCTGCCGCATACAAGGCGGAGGAGTCGCCTGCGGCCAAGGATGCAATCGCCCAGATCCTCACCAATTCGCGCATGTGCGCCGAGGGCCATCGTCCGATCTGCCAGGACACCGGCATCGTGGTCGCATTCGTCAAGGTGGGTATGGATGTGCGCTGGGAAGGCGCGACCATGTCGGTGACCGACATGGTCAACGAAGGCGTGCGCCGCGCATACCTCGATCCCGACAATACCTTGCGCGCGTCGATCGTCTCCGACCCCGAGGGTGCGCGCAGGAACACCAAGGACAACACGCCGGCGGTCGTTCACTACGACCTCGTGCCGGGTGGCACCGTCGAGGTCAAGATCGCGGCCAAGGGCGGTGGCTCGGAAAACAAGTCAAAATTCGTGATGCTCAATCCTTCGGATTCGATAGTCGATTGGGTAGTCAAAACGCTGCCGACCATGGGCGCCGGATGGTGCCCGCCGGGGATGCTGGGCATCGGCATCGGAGGCAGCGCCGAAAAAGCGATGGTGCTCGCGAAGGAATCGCTGATGGAGCCCATCGACATGCACGAGCTCAAGAAGCGCGGACCCAAAAACCGGCTCGAGGAGCTTCGTATCGAGATCTATGACGCCGCAAACGCGCTGGGCATCGGCGCCCAGGGCCTGGGCGGACTCTCCACCGTGCTCGACGTCAAGATACTCGATTACCCGACCCACGCAGCGAGCAAGCCGGTGGGCATGATCCCCAATTGCGCAGCGACGCGCCATGCGCATTTCACTCTCGACGGAAGCGGCGCCGCCAGGCTCGATCCTCCCGACCTTGCGCGCTGGCCCGACGTGCACTGGGCGCCGGCGCCCACGTCGAAGCGAGTCGACGTCGACAGGTTGACGCGTGAGGAAGTCGCGAGCTGGAAGCCGGGTGAGCGCCTTCTTCTCAATGGCAAGATACTCACCGGGCGGGACGCCGCACATAAGCGCATCGCCGACCTTTTTGCCAAAGGCGAGCCGCTTCCCGCGGGCGTCGATTTCACCAATCGCATTATTTTTTATGTCGGCCCGGTCGATCCGGTTCGTGATGAAGTCGTCGGACCTGCAGGCCCTACGACTGCCACGCGGATGG
>Ga0193751_1001997_pt1 | contig 12631 bp, 14 predicted proteins | sample L1c2metaG_FD_143050 | JGI IMG/M metagenome (GOLD analysis project Ga0193751, IMG submission 143050) | Soil microbial communities from a riparian zone of the East river system, Colorado, United States - L1c2 | ecosystem: Environmental > Terrestrial > Soil > Riparian zone | place: USA: East River... | reverse complement strand
CCTGATCCCCGGAAACGTCCATGGAGCCAGTCTGAAGCCGTCTGAACTGATCTGAAGAAATTCACGGTAGGACGCTTGACACGGCAACCTCGGCAGAACAGAATTTCTGACGCCCTAGATTCGTGTTGGGACGGGCGCCCTCGCGAGCCTGCCCTGAGCGAAGTCGAAGGGTCCAAGCCGAGCAAAGCTCGGCAGCCGCCACGGGTAACTGCAACGGATTCGCTGCTGCGGCTTAGGAGTTGTCCATTGCCGGATAAGAAAGTCCGTTTCGACGATTTCGAGCTGGACTACAGCCGCTTTCAGCTCTGCCGCTGTGGCCGCCCGGTTCGGCTGGAAAGCCTGCCGCTGCAATTGCTCATGTTCATGGTAGAGAAAAGGGGCCAACTGGTCACCCGCGAGCAGATCTCCAGCGAGTTGTGGAGCAAAGACGTCTTCGTCGACGTCGAACAGGGAATCAATACCGCCATCCGCAAGATCCGCCGCGCCCTCGCGGACGACGCCGACGAGCCGCAGTACCTGCAGACCGTAGTCGGAAGAGGCTATCGCTTCGTAGCGCCCACCGCCCAGGAAGATGTCAGCGGCCAAACGGCAGCCGAAGGACTTACCGTTTCCGCCGAAGAGCTGGGACGCGCCATCATGACCGCAGCCGGGCTGGATCCAGAAAATCCCCGAGGAACTCCGAAGGCTCAAGACGAAGAGTGAAAATTGATCCTGCACGCGGAGTCGCGGCAAGCCGCGTCTCTACATACAAAAAAAGACTCGTGTAGAGACGGGGCTTGCCCCGTCTCAGCCAGCAGACGGGGTCCCGCGTCCGTTCGTTTTACAATTAAGCCATGTCCCGCCTCGATCAGATCGCCGATCTTGAAAAGCGCTTCCTTCTCCCAACCTACAACCGCTATCCCATTGCCTTTGAGCGCGGCAAAGGTGTTTTCCTCTACGACTTCGAAGGCAAGAAGTATCTCGACTTCGTGGCCGGACTGGGTGTGAACGCGCTGGGCCATGCTCATCCTCGCATCGTGAAGACCATCCGCAAGCAGGCGGCCAGAGTCATTCACATTTCGAATCTCTATTACAACGAGTATCAGGGACAACTAGCCGAGTGCCTTTGCCAGCTTTCGGGTCTTGATCGCGTCTTCTTCTCGAACAGCGGCACCGAGGCGATGGAAGGCGCCATCAAGCTTGCGCGTCTCGCCGGACACAAGGCGGGCGGCGATGCCAAGTCCCAACTAGTGGCGCTCGAAGGCTCGTATCACGGTCGGACGTTTGGCTCTATGTCCCTGACCGGCCAGGAAAAGTACCGCAAGGGTTTTGAGCCGATGCTCGAAGACGTGACCTTTGTGGCGCAGAACAACGTGGAAGCGCTGCGCGCCGCCGTCAATGCCAACACCTGCGCCATTGTGCTGGAGCCCATCTTTGGCGAAGGCGGCATCCTAGAGTGTTCCGAAGACTTTCTGCGCGCCTGCCGGGCATTTGCCGACCAGCATCAAGCCGCGCTCATTTTCGACGAGATCCAGTGCGGCCTCGGGCGCACCGGAAAGATCTTCGCCTTCCAGGGCTTCGGCGTGGTGCCTGACATCGTCACCATCGCCAAGCCGATCGCCGCCGGAGTGCCGCTCGGCGCGTTTCTGTCCAAGGAACATATCGCCTCCGCGATTTCGCCCGGACAACACGGCACCACCTTTGGCGGCGGTCCGCTGGCCTGCCGCGTCGGGCTCGAATATTTGGCAATCGTAGAAGAAGAACACCTGCTGGAAAATGTCATGAAAGTTGGCGGCTATCTGCATCAACAGCTTCAGGAACTCGTCGACAAGTACGCGGCAACGCGCGAAACGCGCGGCCGCGGATTCATTCAGGGCCTCGTGCTCGATATTCCGGCGCGCCCATTGGTGGAGCAGGGATTGGCCGAGGGCGTGCTCTTCAACGCGACCCAGGACACGGTCCTGCGCTTCCTGCCGCCGTTCCTGCTGCAAGAAAAGCACGTGGATAAAGGCATCAAAGTGCTGAAGAAGTTGCTGGGCAAGAAGCGAAAGAAGGCGCCGGGCGTGGTTCCACCCAGCATCGCCGCACTGGCGAACTGATGCAGGACGCGTACTTAAAGAAGGGGAGCCACATTTCAGCTCCCCCAAAGCGATAGATGCGGTATCACCTAGTGAGACTCTGTCTGCGAGGACTTCGTTGCCCAGCGAAACGCAACATCCCGAAGAAAAATTCGTCGCTACCCCTGCCGCCGAACGCTATGCAAACCTGCGTGATGCGGAAATCGGAGCTGCGATCGAAGAACACTGGCTCGAACTCCCCGGCGGACGCATGCGCTACCTCAAGGCCGGGTCAGGCCCGGCCCTCATCCTGATTCATGGGCTGATGGGGTATTCCTTTTCCTGGAGATTCACGATCCCCGCGCTGGCTCCCCACGCGACTGTTTATGCCATCGACAATCTGGGCGCCGGGTTATCGACAGCAAATGACGACATGGACTGCACCGTACGCGCCACCGCCGAACGCGTGCTGCAATTCGCGGACGCGCTCGGCATTAAAGATTTCGATTTGCTGGGTACTTCCCACGGCGGCGCCGTCGCCATCATGGTGGCAGCGGTCTGTGCGGAAAGAAGCGCGGAGCGAAACGACTCCCGTCTGCGGCGCCTGGTCCTTGTGGCGCCCGTCAATCCCTGGTCACGGCATGGCAAGCGACTCGCGCCCTTGGTGGGCAGTACCTTCGGTTCCATGCTCTTCCTCAACTCGTTCGCGCGCTGGCGTTCCCTTCACGACCTCGGGCTGCGCCGCATGTTCGGCGACACCTCAAGAATTCCGCCCGATTCGCTCGATGGCTACTTTATGCCGGTGCTCAAGAACCACGTGTTCCACTACGGCTTGCGCGTCGTACGGAATTGGACGGCAGACCTCGCGGAACTGGAAACGGCGCTTCCCAAAATACGCGATTACCCCACTCTCCTCATCTGGGGAACGAAAGACCGCGCCGTCCATTTTCAATCTGCCGAGCCTCTGCGCCGGAATTTTCGCGATGCTCGTCTGGTGGCGTTCGAGGGCGTCGGCCACCTTCCCTATGAAGAGGCGCCCGAGGAGTTCAACCGTGCGCTAGTCGATTTCCTCATCGGCGCACCCAGTGCCCAGTTCTCAGTTCCCAGAAGAGCGGGCATGACTGAGAACTGAGAACTCGTTTCATCATGGGCCCCACGATTTTTCACTCGCTGCGCGAATTCGTCGCCGACTACGGTTACTGGGCCGTGGCTCTGGCATTGCTCTGCGAGAACGCCGGCATTCCGGTGCCCGGTGAGACCGCGCTCTTGCTGGCAAGTTTTCTGGCCTATTCCGAGCACCGGCTCCATCTCGGATGGATCATAGTAGTTGCCACCTGCGCCGCCACTCTCGGCGACAATCTGGGCTACGCCTTCGGCCATTATGGCGGGCGTCCATTGCTCGATCGCTATCAAAGATTCTTTCGGATCCAGCCGGCCACGCTGAAACGCGGCGAGGAAATGTTTGCCCGCTACGGTGCAGCCGCCGTTTTCTTAGCCCGCTTCGTCTTCGGCTTGCGCGTTTTCGCCGGACCGCTGGCCGGCGTGCTGCGCATGCGCTGGCGAGCATTTGCTCTCTTCAACTTCCTAGGTGCCGCTCTCTGGGTCACCTGCATCGCCAGCGCCGGATATCTATTCGGGCAGCATTGGCGCACTCTCGCACGCGCCATGCAGCGCTTTAATATCGCAGTTTTGATCGTCGCCGTGATGGTGATCTTGTTTCTATGGTTGAGATATCGCCGCCAGCGTCTGTCGGAAAATGACTGACGAAGCCCGCCCGTACTGAGAGTGGTTAGTGCAATCGCAATGTTACGCCACTGATGGAGCTTAGATCATGGAGTGATGACGGAGTGAAGGAGCGGCGCATGCTTCTGGATGACTACTTGCCTGAGTTCGACGTGCGAACGAGCTATGCCACACGCATCGCCGCGTCTCCGGCGAGGGTCTATGCAAGCCTGTGGACCGCTAACTTCGACCATTGGGGGCTAACGCGAGCACTCTACGCAGTACGTACACTCCCATCATTTCCGGCGCGGCCGATTGAGACATGGCGCCGCTTCCGTGACGAGCTGTTTCGGAAGCGCTTTACTCTCGACGCCATGATCTCGGAAGGCTTCGCTCTGCTTGAGGAGCGGCCCGGCGAAGAACTCGTGCTCGGCACAGTGGGCCGCTTTTGGCGTGCCCGCGGAGAACTGTGCGCAACCGGCCCAGTTCAATTCCGTGCGCCCGCCCCTTCTGGAACCGCGAAGGCGGCATGGAACTTCGAAGTGGGTTTACGGGCGGATGGCGCCACGGAGCTTAGGACCGAGACTCGAGTATTGTGCGCCGATGCCGCGACAAGGCGACACTTTCTCGCCTATTGGATGCTGATCAGACCATTCAGTGGCCTGATACGGCAAGAGATGCTGGCCGCAGTCCGAAACGCAGCGGAGTCGGGTCAGAGTCGAAGCGCTGATCCCCATTAGACGTGCTCTAGTGTGTACCCGGCCAATGAAGCCTGCCGACCCACTTCAATCCTTCCCAAATTTACGTCCTCGTCATAAGAGTGCTATAGCTGGGAATTGATATGTTCAAACGAACTGCGGTCATTTTCATTCGGCCAGCTCCGCCTCTCGGGCAAGAGTGTCTTCCGTCACTTCCACTCGCCCCGCCGCCGTCATATGCTGGAAAGAGCATCGCCCAGGACCGGCGAACAGCCTGACTAGCGGCATGATGAACAACGCCATTTCCGAACGCATGCAAAACATCCAGCAACCCGCAGCTACGCCCAGCTTTCCGCACCTCGGACTCTCCCAGGTCTGGGTGCGATTCCTGCTGGCCATCGTGGGCCTGACGCTCGCCTTCGGCACGGCGCTGTTTTCCACGGTAGCGCGCGAGGCGGGCAACATCTGGGGAACCATCATTCTGGCGTCGGCGGCACTGTTGCTCGCCACCTTCGTCGGCCTGACCACGGTTCCCTACCTGGCGCGACGGGTCGTCGCCACCCGTGTTCGCGAAGCGATGGACTACGACGTCACGCGCGCCGGCGTGATCTACATCCTGATCACCGTCTTGATCGGAATCGCCGCCATCCAAAGCGGGAACAACTTGATCTACATTGTCGTCGCCACGTTGCTCTCTGCGATTCTGATTTCCGGGATCGCCTCGGCGGTGGTGCTCCGCAGTCTCGCGCTCGATGTCCACCTGCCCGAACACGTTTTCGCCGCGCGTCCGATGCTGGCGCGCCTGCTCCTGCGCAACGCCAGTTCGTGGCTGCCATCCTTTTCCGTACGCGTGGTTCCTGCCAAGCGCAAGAATAGAGAGCAGTGGCGCTGGGAAGCCTCGACCTTCGGCTGGCCCCCGAACCGCGCTCCCCAGAACCAGTGGCTCCGCCTGCCCGATCGCCGCCTTCGCCGCGTACGCGACGAACCAGAAAAGCCAATCCTGCAAGAATCCGTTTATTTTCCTTTTCTCGCTGCCGGACAGGAACTGCGCGCCGACCTCGAGATCAGCTTCCCAGCCCGCGGCCGCTACTGCGAAAAAAACTTCGGCCTGGCCACGCGCTTTCCCTTTTCATTCCTCATGAAGACCCGGCGCATTAACCTGGCCCGCGAAGTGATCGTCTATCCCGTCGTCGAGCCCACCGAACAGTTCCTCGAAGTTCTTCCCATGGTCACCGGCGAGTTCGAAACCTTTGTGAGCGGCCGCGGCAACGATCTTTACCTCATCCGCGAATATATGCCCTACGACTCCGCCCGCCATGTGGACTGGAAAGCCACGGCGCGCACTGGTTCGCTCAAAGTGCGCGAGTTCAGCCGCGAGGATGAACGCAAGCTCCGCATCGTGTTCGACAACCCAGCACCCGGAGTCCTGCCGACCGTAGTGTATGAGCGAGCGGTGCGCCTGGCAGCCTCTCTGGGATGGCACTTCCATCACGAAGATGTCGAAGTCTCCTTCGTCGCGCCGGGATTAGAGCCCACCGAAGACGTCTTTACCTTCCTGCGATATCTGGCGCTGGTCGAGCCGCAAGAGGCGACTCCGGTTTTCAGTCGTCTTCGGGCCAGTGAAGACTACAACGTGATTGTTACCGCCCGCGACGCCGCCGAGATGCCCGCCGCTTTGGCCGCCAGATCCTACGTCATTTCGTTGGGCGCGGGCCGAAGCGCGTAGCTGTCTCGGGGAAAACAAGTGCTTCCGCTTCGCCGACCCGCCGCCCGTCTTCATTTTCTTCTTCCCCCTCTGAGAACCGAGAACTGAGAACTGGGAACTTGTTTGGGGCTGCGCATCGAAAATCGACTTTCTCCGCAGCCTTTGCAGGGTAGCTGGCTAGAGGGTAATGGTTACTAAGGTTACCTAAGTAGGTTGACCCAGAAGGGCGACCTGCCTGAGGATGTGGGAAAGGGATGAGGCGCGGCGGTGTCCAGCGTTAGCCGCTACTTTCCCCCCATGCCCCATGAATTTGCACAGCCATACCGTCTTCCTTTATTTGTGGTGTGCGCAACCGATCCTGCAATCGGTGGTGGCGGTGATCTTATGGCGCCGTAAGCTGCACAAACAGTTTCCGGTGTTTTTCTTGTTCCTCCTGGTGCAGGTTGCGAATTTTGTCGTCATCTTTCCGCTTTGGCGCACCGGCAATTACGCGTTGTATTTCGGGCCTTTCTGGCTGGGCGAGGCGGTCAATGCCGTTCTCGGCTTCAAGGTTATTCATGAGATTTTCCTCGATGTGTTCCGCCCCTATCACACTCTGAAAGACCTCGGCACGCTGCTATTCAAGTGGGCGGGCGTGGTGATGCTGCTGGTTTCCGTGGTGGTCGCCTTTTCGAATTCTTTCGACCAAAGCCCGCTGGTGCACGCCGTTACAACTCTGCAGCGCTCGGTTCGCATCGTGCAGCTCGGCCTCATTCTCTTTATGCTCCTGTTTTCGAGCTTTCTGGGAGTGTCCCGGAAACAGGTTAGTTTTGGGATATCTCTCGGCTTTGGACTCTTCGCCGGTGTGGAATTGATGCTGATGGCGTTGAATTCGGGGGGATTTGTCAGGCCGGGCAACCTCAACCTGATCAACATGGTCACTTATCTTCTAGCCATTCTTGTTTGGCTCGGCTATTCGCTCTCGCGCAAAGCCGTGCGCGTGGGCGCCATCAACCATTTGCAGACCCAGCGGTGGGAACAGGGCTTGGCCGATCTTCAACAACCGGTACCTTCCGATTCGCTGATCCCGATGTTCGAAGGCATGGTGGAGCGCGCGTTTTCGCGCAGCTCGAATCTGGAGTCCGCGGAAGGTCATATCCCGCTCAACAGCCCTGGTTATCCACCCAGAGCCAATTCCGCGGCAGCCGGTTCCAAGACCCGATCATAGCCTCGATATACCCAAAAACGGCACCGCGCAAGAACCTTGTCAAGAGGAATCTTTGGCGCTTCGCAAGCCTTCTCCCAGAGCCCCCACCGAAACGATTCCATTTCAAACCATTACCTAAGAAATCAGCGTAAACAGCGGTCAGATTGCCTGCCGGACGGCCCCATCATTATTCGGCATGCCCGTCAGCATGTCGCATTGTTTTGCGCCTCGAAGTAACCTCCTATTAATCAGAAAGTTGCAGGGCTGTGTATAATTCCCGACGCTGGAGGCTGGCAGTTTGACCCTTGGCCTTCGGCAGACCCTAAGGAGAAAGTCAATGAAACGTTCGCTCAGGGCGTTGCTGCTGTTGGTAGGTCTGGTAGGCACATTTGCGTATGCTGCTGTTCCGAGAGTTCCAACTCCCTCGGGGCCCATGCCGCTGTGTCCTCTCAGTCGTCCGAACTGCGACGCGTAGTCGCGAGATGTATAGAGCCACTTAAGTAACATGACGTAACATTCGCATCACGAAAGCAATCTTCCGGGCTGGCCTCCACGGCCAGCCTCCTTTTTTTGCTTCTAGTCTTTCTTACCCGTGGTTTCAGATTCCGCCTTCGCGCCCGCTGCTGACGGTTTCCCCTCTCCCGATTCTTTCGTATCCCCTCCGGGGGATTCCGCTTCATCGGTGTTGCTGCTGATGTACTGCACGATGATGGAAATGCGCCGGTTCGAAGGATCCCGTGCATCCTTTATGTTGCGCAGACGTTGATCCGCAAAGCCCCGCACTTGCGAGACCTGATCGGGACGCAATCCCGACTGCTGCATCAATCGCCGCGCTGCGTTCGCCCGGTCGGCCGAGAGTTCCCAGTTGCTGTAGCTGCGCTTGCCCGTAAAAGGTTTGGCGTCGGTGTGTCCTTCGACCGAAACATGGTTGGGCACCTTTCCCAATTCCGCCGCCAGTAGCGCCAGCATCTCCTGCCCGCTCGTGTTGAGCGCGGAACTCCCGCTGTCGAAGAACGTTCCCTTCTCCGATTCCAGCAACTCCATGCGCAGACCTTCCGCAGTGACCGTCATCTCGATATTTTTTTTCAGCTTATCGAGGTCGGTGATGCTCTGGATACTCTTCTGCAACTCCACCTTCAGCTTTGCCATGTCCTGCTTGGCCAGTTGAAGATTCTCGCCCGTTCCGGCCAGACCCGTTCCGACCTTCTTCGCGGTTCCGCTGGGATCTTTGAAATAACCGCCAACTGCCACTTGAATCTTCTGGCTGCTGTTCATCAGCCACAACACGATGAACAGTGCCATCATGGCCGTGACGAAGTCAGCATAAGCGACCTTCCAGGCGCCTCCGTGATGGCCGCCATGGCCGCCTTTCTTCTTGATGATGATGATGGGTGGTATCGGCATGCCGGAGTTTATCCCGCGGCTGCGGCCACAGCGTCGCCTCTGGCGCCGCGGCAAGCCTCTTCGACCGCCTTGAACGAAGGACGCACATGCCCCGGCACCGTCCGCCGTCCAATCTCAACCGCCATGATCGGGGCGACACCTTTCAGAAACGCAATCATGGTCACCCGCAGCACCATCATGAACGCATGTTGCTCGTCCGCCATCTTGCCCATGCGAGCCGCGAGGGGTCCAACCAGCCCGTAACACAGCAGAATGCCCAGAAAAGTCCCTACCAAAGCCGCCGCCACCTTGCGTCCAATTTCTTCCGGAGGTCCGCCCAGCGCGCCCATCGTGATTACCACCCCCAGCACCGCCGCCACAATGCCCAGCCCGGGCAGCGCGTCCGCCATCGTGCTCAACGCTGCCACCGGCTCGTTCGCCTCGTGATGATGGACTTCCATATCCGCATCCAGCATCTGATCCAAATCGAATACTTCCACGCCTCCGCTCACCGCCATTCGCATCGTGTCGCAGACGAAAGCCACGGCGTGGTGATCCTTCACAAAATCCTTGTAATTGGCGAACAGCGCGCTTTTGTCCGGATCCTCGATATCCGTCTCCAGGGCCACCAGGCCTTCCTTGCGCGCCTTTTGCAGCAGTTCATACATCATCTTCAGTGAATCGATGTAGCGCTTCGTGCCGTACTTCGATGATCCAAATGCCCCAATGACCCCGCTGATCATCTGCTTCAGCGTGTGGATCGGATTCGAGATCAGCACCGTGCCCAGCGCCGCCCCGCCGATGATGATCAGCTCCGCCGGCTGGGCGAGCACCTTCATGTTGCCATGCTCCATCAGATAGCCCGCCGCGATGCAGCCGAAAACAACCACGATCCCAATGATCGAAAACATGAAGCATCATCCTCGCCAGCGTCCAGACTCGTTGCCAGCGCCCGCCGCTACCGCCTTCGCCGTCCCGCTCGAGTGCGAAGGCTTCATATCTCTCAGCAGCGATTCCAAATCGTTACCGGCCGTGGCCACCGTATACGCCACCTCTGCCTCAACCAGAAAGCGGTCGCCCCACCACGAGACTTCTGAATGGCTTAGCAGGTTCCATAAGATTTCAGCCCTCATTGCCACCATCAAAGGACTCGCCGAGGGCAACACCACCAGAAACTCGTTCTCTCCCCAGCATCCCAGAAAGTTTTCCGCATCCAGGCTGTTTCGCAGCGTCTGCGCCGCGGCGTGCAGAAAAGGCACAACCGACTGCGGACCGTGTTTTGAGCGAAACTCCTCGAGCCCCAGCACCCGTATGCGCAGCACCCCGAAACCGATATGCGATTCCTTCATGCCAGCCATGCATTCGTTCAGCACTGCTCGCGTCAGACGACGCGAAGGAATTCCCGTAGTCGCATCCAGACATCCATACAACGGCGGCCCGGACGATTCTTCACGGTTAACAAACGCTTCTTCGAATAGAACCGTTGCACCGCCAATCGCATCACCGTATTCAAGTATCGGCCGCGTGCGAATCTTTACCGCCGCGCAGTGCCCGTTTTTGTGAAGATAGAAAGCGCTGCAATGCTGCGGCTGCCGCTGGCTGAGGGTCATCGTCACCGGACAGCGCTCGCCACTCAACCTATTGCCCCGCCGGTCGCAGGCCTGCACCACATCTTCCAGGACACGTCCCACCACGTCGTGCGCCAGATGCCCGGTGAGGTGTTCCGCGCCACGGTTCCAAAAACGGATCCGTCGTTCCCGGTCCACGATGTAAATCCCCACTGGCAAATCTTCCACTACATGCCGGAACAACTTCGGGTTATCGAGGAGTTTCGAAGACATGACCTGGCCGCGCCACCTTCTAGTTTCATCGGCAGCCAAGGCAAGGAACTTCAGGGGCCAGAAGAGCAACGTTGCAGGTGTGTGCGTGAGAACCATAATTCGACACCACGGTCGAATAAAACACACCAGAGCCCCGGAGGGGCGGCCAAACTTAGCGCCCAGTGCTTCGGCGCTGGGAAAAGTGGAAGAGCTGATTCAAGTCCCGGAGAGCTTGCCCTGAGCGAAGTCGAAGGGACTGACGTTCTCCGCACACCCTGCAGCGCAGCGTGGTCGCGTTCCCGCGATCCACCTGTATATCGGCGTGGTCGGAGCGTCCCTTCAGGAGCGCAGACTTAAGCTGCTTGGGCTAGAATTCGGAGTTCAACAATGGAATGGCGCAAACTCCTAGGCTGTAATTTCCGGCTTGCCGACGATTCGGAAGCTTTACTTGTGATCAGACTGTTGGCATCGTGCCACCGTCAATGACGTAATCCGCACCGTGAATGGAAGCTGCGCGATCCGATGCCAGAAATGCCACCAGTTCTGCAACTTCTTCCGGCACACCTGGACGACCAATTGGAATGCCTCCAATCATGTTCATGATTTGCTGACGCGCCGCGCCCTCCGTGATGCCGCTGCTATGAGCAAGCTGCACAATCATTCCGTGCGCGCCCGCAGTCTCGATGAATCCCGGCGAGATCATGTTTACCCGAACGCCCTTCGGGCCAACCTCGTTTGCGAGTCCTTTGTTGTACGTGCTAAGCGCGCCTTTTGCCGCAGCGTAGGCTAGAGTCGCCTCGTAGAGAGGAAGGCGATGTTGAATCGAAGAAATATGAATAACAACGCCTGACCTGCGCTCGATCATCCCCGGAAGAAACGCTCGATTCAAGCGAACTGCCGCCAACAGATTCACATTGAGAGCTCTTTGCCAATCGTCGTCCGTAAGTGCCCGGAATCCACCATTCGGAGCCTCCGATCCGCCAAGACAGTTCACGAGAATATCCAACCCATGCCACTCCTGCTGGATGCGGTCGACAACCTTCCTGACACCGTCTGCAGTGCCGATATCTGTTTGCACGAACAAGGATGGGTTTTGTCCCTGAGGCAATGGGGAGCGTGCTGTCGTTACGACCCCCGCACCGCTCAATAAGAAGCGACGCACGATCGCCTCTCCCATTCCCTTGGTGCCACCAGTTACTAGAACCCGCTTGCTTTTGAATTCATCACTTGAAACAGCGAATGGATACGTCTGCGTCATTGAATAGAACCTCCAGCGAGGCAGTCTCCGAATCGATTTGCTCAGATATTCAGATAGGAGGTTGGCACAATACTGATAAAATGGGAAGTACGCACTAAAAAGTACGTTAGGAGGGCAGGTATGCCAAAACGCTACACGCCCGTGACTGCTGCTGCGGACCTGGAGAAAGCGCTGCGCCTTCTCGAAGGACGGTGGAAGCTGGTGATCTTGTTCCACCTGTTCGGGGGAAAGATCATGCGATTCTCCGACCTGGAACGAGCCATACCAGCCATCACGCAAAAGATGCTTGGGCAGCAGTTGAAGGCAATGGAGGCTGATGGCATTGTTCTACGGACTGCCTATGCGCAAGTGCCGCCTAAAGTGGAATACAGCCTGACATCATGGGGGCAATCCCTATGTCCAGCGCTTGATGCCATCTTGAAATGGGCTGACCGCCGTCCAGCGCATGTAAGGAAAGGTAGCGAGACACGCAGACCAAAAGACGCTTCATCGGCTCGCCCCAGAACTGCTCCCGAGTGACGGGCAACCCGGAAGGAACTCTACCCAAGTCAGTGCTTTTACGGGAGTCAGTTCTGGGGGGCTCCGCCCGCCTGAAGATTCACACTGCCCAACTCAAGCTGCCGTACGCGCCCGCGACCCCAGCGCGCGCCCCAGTTCCTGCGCATCGAAAATCGGCGGCTGGCACGCGAACCCCGAGCAAACCACTGCAAACGACCGTCCGTCAAACGATCGTCCCCCGCCCAGCGCCGGAAGATTCGGAATCGTCTCCGCCAAAGCCGGCGGCAGGTTCTGGGCGACGGCCTTATCGGCGTCCAGACGCAGA
>Ga0193751_1001996_pt1 | contig 12638 bp, 11 predicted proteins | sample L1c2metaG_FD_143050 | JGI IMG/M metagenome (GOLD analysis project Ga0193751, IMG submission 143050) | Soil microbial communities from a riparian zone of the East river system, Colorado, United States - L1c2 | ecosystem: Environmental > Terrestrial > Soil > Riparian zone | place: USA: East River... | reverse complement strand
TGCAACCATTCTCGATGTCGGAGAGACGAACGACGACAACTATCAGGACAAGAGCAGGAAGGTCGAGATCGGCGCCTCCCATACCCGTGGTTGGAAGTGCCGCGGCTGATTGGTCGCGCTGGCCGGCTGGCACAACTTTCCGGTTGCTTTCCACTGGGCAGATGTATCGAGTCGATGATTACGGCTGGGCGCTTTCCGGCCGCAACACGATCGATCTTTACATGGCGAATGAACGCGAAATGAATTCGTGGGGCGCACGTGAGGAGGCAATCCAGGTCCTGCAATGGGGCGATCCGCAGGAAAGCTTGCAGTTTCTCCAATCGCACCAGAACTATAAGCATATCAAACGCATGGTGCTCGAGCTGGAAGGCCGCCATAAGCAAGCGGCTGCGCTGCGGTAAGAGCTATCGCTCAGTTCCTCTTTTCTCGACGGCGCGTGCTAGAACACGTACTTTTTTCACAAATGAAGTCTGCTCTGATTGCCGTGATTTCTTTGCTGTTCATAGGGTGCTTCAACGAGAAGGCGATGATTCAGAAATTTGCTCCAAAAGATGACGACGAATTCGCGCGACATTTTATCGATTTGATCAGGCAAGCTCGATACGAGGAGGCGGATCCAATGCTTGACCCAGCCGTCACGGCACAGGCGGGTGCAAAGGGCCTGAGTCAACTCCACGGGGTTGTTGATCATGGAGACCCAATTGCTGTCGAACTCGTCGGAGCGAACGTTGTTTTTTTTAAACCATGGGGCGGCTCGGCTTCGAAGCGGCAGAGCAATCTGACTTATCAACTTCAATTTCAGAATGCTTGGGCAGTCGCCGCGTTCCTCGTTGAGACTGGTCCAACAGGGCGACACATTTCGGGAGCGAATTTCCAGCCGGTGGGGGATTCCCTGCAAGTTTTGAACCGGTTCACGTTTAAGAACAAATCTGCAGCTCATCATTTATTCTTCTTCGCATGCGTTTTGATTCCACTTTTCATTATCGCCACGATTGTTATTTGTTTTCGATCGCGCGTGCGTCGGCGTTGGCTCTGGATAATTTTCATTGCATTTGGAGTCATGCAGTTTCAATTGAATTGGACGACGGGCCAAACCGCGTTCCGGCCGATCAGCGTCCTACTGCTCGGTGCTTCGTTCTTCAGAGCCAGTTCATATGCGCCAATAGTCTTCAGTTTCGGAATTCCGGTTGGTGCGATTATCTTTTTGGCAGTTCGTCGTCGGTTGCGCCCCAAAGACGAACCGCCACCTCTGCCCACAGCTACCGGCTCGCCGTCATCGATCTAAGGTAGCGACACGTCCTTCGACTTGGCGTTCGGTAGAGTTCGCAGGAATGAAAGTAAGAGATCCTTCGACTCCACTCAGGAGGACAATTGACTCCAATCGAGGACGATTTTTCCGGAGTTGCCGGATTTCATGAGCTCGATGGCTTCCCGGAATTCCTTGTAGGGGAAGCGATGGGTAATGACCGGTGAGATATCTAGGCCGGACTGAATGAGCGCGGTCATTTTGTACCAGGTTTCGTACATCTCGCGTCCGTAAATTCCTTTAATGGTGAGCTGGTTGAAGACGACCAGGTTCCAATCGATGGCGGCGCTCCCTGGCATGATACCGAGCAACGCGATTTTGCCGCCGTGGAACATATTCGGCAAGATGTCCGCAAAAGCTTTCGGGTTGCCGGACATTTCAAGCGCAACGTCAAAGCCTTCTTTCATGCCGAGCTTTTCCGTGGCGTCGGCGAGTTTTTCGGTGCGCACGTCGAGCGCGAGCGTTGCTCCCATTTTGCGCGCGAGCTCGAGACGATATGGATTGATGTCGGTAATGACGACATGACGCGCTCCAGCCTGTTTGCAGATCGGCACAGCCATGCAACCGATGGGGCCGGCGCCGGTAATGAGCACATCTTCGCCGACGAGATCGAACGAGAGCGCAGTGTGCACAGCATTGCCGAGCGGATCGAAACAGGAAAGAACGTCAAGCGGGATGGATGGATCGGCGTGCCAGCAATTTGATTGCGGAATCGCCACGAACTCGGCCCATGCGCCGGGGCGATTCACGCCTACGCCTTGCGTGTTCGGGCAAAGATGACGACGCCCAGCGAGACAATTCCGGCAATGGCCACAGGTAATATGCCCTTCGCCAACGACGAGATCGCCGCGCGCAAATCCCTTCACGTGATCGCCAACAAGATCGACAACCCCAACAAATTCATGACCGATGGTCATCGGCACTGGAATCGTTTTCTGCGCCCACGCATCCCAGTTGTAGATGTGGACATCGGTGCCGCAGATTGAGGTTTTTAAAACGCGGATGAGCACATCATCTCTACCGACTTGAGGAACCGGGACTTCCTCGAGCCAAAGACCGGGCTCGGCTTTGCTTTTTACGACGGCCTGCATCGTTTCCTCCACGAGAAGGAAATTATCCACAGATTTCACACATTCACACCGATTATGAGACGAATTCTTGAAATTAGTCTGCGGAAATCCGCGTAATCTGTGGACAAATACTTTTTCGCTCAGGATGATTGAATCGCCATGCCCGGAACCATTGATCAAGCCGAGCCGAATACCGTCACGCCGCGGTCAGTGTTTATCGTGCGCTTCATCACCACGATCGCGCTTTGGTCGGTTGCGCTGGTTATTGCGTTTTCAGGTTACGAACTCGCGTTTTACGCGTTGATCAGCGTGTTCGGTTTAATCGCGCTTTGGGAATTTTACGGGATGCTCGACCATCGCAGCCTGCCCAATTTCAAAGTAACCGGAATGATCTGCGGCACGGTCATGCTCGTAGGAAGCTTTTATTACTTCGCAAAAATAGGCCCGGCACAATCGTATGATTTCGAGACGGCGGTCTTGCTCTTCTTTTTGCTGACGGTCTTTGCACGGCAGATGTTCGCGCGTCTGCGACACGACGAACCGTTGCAGACAATGGCCTACACTTTGTTCGGCCTCCTCTACGTGCTATGGCTGTTTAATTTCATTACGAAGATTGTTTATGTCATGCCGCGGTCGAGCAGTGGCGCTGTCACCGGACAGTTTTATGTCTTGTACCTCATCGCGGTCACGAAGTTCAGCGACATGGGCGCTTATCTCACCGGCAGCGTCATTGGGCGTCATCTTATGATTCCGCACATCAGCGCAAAAAAGACCTGGGAAGGATTTTTTGGCGCGCTCGTTTTTGCTCTGTTTTGCAGCCTGGCCTTGTTCAAACTGATGCCGGGCCACTTGTCCGTGCTTACCTGGACCCACGCGACCATACTCGGTCTGCTGCTTGGATTCGCGGCCGTGATCGGTGATTTGGCTGAATCGATTATCAAGCGCAGCACGGGCGTGAAGGATTCGGGAAATCTATTACCCGGAATCGGGGGTGCGCTGGATCTTTTGGACAGCTTGCTGTTTACCGCGCCGCTTTTGTTTTTTTACCTGCGGCTCGTGATTCGCGTGCCGTAGACGCCAAGAATTTCTGACAGAATGAACAAAATTGTCAGAATAGAAGAAGGTCCAGACGGCTACGATCTAGCCGGGAAGGTCATCGGCTTTGCCATGAAAGTGCACAGCAAGCTCGGTCCGGGATTCCTCGAGTCCGTTTACCAAAATGCACTGGCGGGCGAATTGCGGCGTGCCGGCCTGAAAGTGCAAGCGGAGAAACCGATTTCGGTTTTTTACGAAGGAGATGTAGTCGGCGCATTTGTTGCGGACCTGCTGGTGAACGATGCGCTGATTGTCGAAACTAAGGCGATTCAGGCACTCGCCAAAGCGCACGAAGTCCAGCTCGTGAATTATCTGGTAGCGACGCGGATCAACGAAGAATTGTTGTTGAATTTTGGTGTGACACGCCTCGAGTTTAAAAAGAAATTCCGTTTGCCAAAAACAGAGTCGGCTTCGCTTTGAATTCTTTGCAGGAAAACATTCCGTTCATTCTGTCTAAATGAAACGCAAACGTGTTGTCGTTTTGGGGGCGACCGGCTCGATAGGCGATAGTGCGCTGAAAGTGGCGCGTGATATTCCCGAGCGGATGGAGATCGTGGGACTCGCGGCGAACAGCAATGCGGAAAAGCTGGCCGCAGCGGCGAACGAAGTCCGTCCGGGATCGGTTTGCCTGGTCGATAGGACCAAGATCGGCATCTTGCGCAAGGCGCTCGTGTACGATCCGCGGATTTTTGTGGGAGAAGAAGGACTGCGCGAAATCGCCTGCCTGACGGATGCGGAGATGTTGCTGGTTGCGATTGTCGGCACGGGCGGATTACGTCCCGCGCTGGCGGCGATTGAAGCAGGTAAGGATTTGGCTGTGGCGAGTAAGGAAATTCTCGTGATGGCAGGGGAAATCGTGATGCGCGAAGCGCGTAAAAACCACGTGCACGTTTTGCCGGTGGACAGTGAACACAACGCGATCTTTCAATGTCTCGATGGCCGTCCATCGGAAGTTCGCCGGATCATTTTGACGGCATCCGGCGGACCGTTTCGCGAGACGCCCGCCAGCGAATTTGTCGACCTTACGCCGGAGGAGGCGCTGAAACATCCGACGTGGAACATGGGTCCAAAGATTACGATCGATTCAGCTACGCTATTTAATAAGGGGCTGGAGATGATCGAGGCGCACTGGCTGTTTGGAATCGAGATGAAGCGCGTCGAAGTGGTGATCCATCCGCAGAGCATTGTGCATTCGATGGTCGAATTCGCCGATGGTTCAACGATTGCGCAATTGAGTTACTCGGATATGTGTTTCCCGATTCAATATGCGGTGACATGGCCCGACCGGGTCCCGAATACATTGCCGCCGCTCGATTTTTCGAAATTGTCGAAGCTTGAGTTTTTTCCGCCGCGCTACAACGAATTTCCGGCACTTAAACTAGCGCGCCGCGCAGGCGAAACCGGCGGCACCCTGCCTGCTGTCATGAACGCCGCAAATGAAGCGTCGGTTGGGGCGTTCCTGGATCGACAATTACGTTTTCCGCAAATCTGGCAAGTCGTCGAGCAGGTAATGGACCGGCATACATCCGTTGCGCATCCCGATCTCAATGCGATATTGGAAGCCGATCAGTGGGCGCGCGCGGAAGCAGCGAAGACGTTGAAAACCTTGAACGGTTGAAGCGGTAGACGCGGAAGCGCCGAAATCGTCAAAAACTTTTGAACGAATCGCGCGTGGAACCAATCACTAATCACACTTTATAATGTTACTCCACGCAGCAGGGGTCGTTCTTATCCTCCTCGAAGTTCTGATCCTTTTTAATTTGCTCATCGTAGTGCATGAGCTCGGGCATTTTCTGGCGGCGCGCTGGCGCGGCCTTTATATCGAGAAATTTGGCGTCTGGTTCGGCAAACCGCTCTGGAAAAAGACGATCAATGGAGTGCAGTATTCGTTAGGATCGCTCCCCTTCGGCGGATTTGTGGCTCTGCCGCAGCTCGCGCCAATGGACATTATCGAGGGAAAAGCCGATTTGGATCGTGCAAAACTACCGCGGATCTCTGCGCTCGATAAAATAATCGTGGCTGTGGCCGGCCCCCTTTTCAGTCTGCTTCTCGCACTTTTCTTTGCCGGAGTTGTCTGGGTCGTCGGGCATCCGGTCAGCGAATCGGATTCAACGACTATTGTCGGTTATGTCATGCCGGACTCCCCAGCGCAAAAGGTTGGACTTCAACCAGGCGACAAAATTCTTGAAGTGGACGGCAAACCGGTCCGGCGTTTTCTTGGGATGAATGACAGCGTGAGCTGGAATGTGGTGCGGAGTGAGGGCGATAAGATTGCCGTGAAATTCCAGCGCGATGGTAGCGTGCGCACGGTCTGGGTAGAACCGTACAAGGCCGAGACGCGTGGATGGCGCAGAAAGAGCGTACGTCAACTACTCATCTTCCCAGCGGAGACAGCGATCATCGACAAAGTAGAGCCGAACACTCCCGCAGCGGCGGCCGGATTGCGACCGCGCGATATCATTCGCGGGTTCAACCAGACGCCAATCTACAATCCAATCGGGCTGCTTGAATATATCAGCAAGCATCCCAACGATCAGCTCGTTCTTCAGGTTGAGCGAGGCGGAGCAAGCTTTGACGTCCCTGTAAAACCGACGCTTTTGCCGACGGAGGGCGAAATGAAACCGCGCATCGGGATTCAATGGGATACGACGGGAAAAATATCGATAGGTCACCCAAATCCGATCGAACAGGTTTACAACAGCGTGACCAGCACTTTGAAGACGATCGGCGCGGTCGCTTCGCCGAAGTCGGACGTGAAGTTCCAGCATTTGAGCGGGCCGGTCGGGATTTGGAATATTTATGTAAGGCTTTTCGAAGCCAAAGGAGGTTGGCAGCTCGCCCTCTGGTTTAGCGTGATCTTGAACGTGAACCTCGCGATTCTGAACATGCTGCCAATCCCGGTGCTCGATGGTGGTCACATTGTGCTGGCGATCATCGAGTCGGTGCGTCGCAAACCGGTCAACATGCGTGTGCTCGAGGTCATCCAGACGAGCTGCGCCATGTTGATTATCGGTTACATGCTCTACGTCACATTTTTCGACGTACAGGATCTTCCGTTCATTAAGAATAGGCTCGACAAACTTGAGCCTGCCCGAACTTCCACGACGCAGGAGCGATAACCACTGTTGTAAATTGCGTACTCCTTCTTTGGAGATAGAGCGGACGCGTTGACCATTGGAGCAGGTCTTCGGTGTTATTGCGTTTCGTCAGCTGTCGGCTGCCGTTCCAACTCACCCATGATCGAATCGTCGAGATCGAGAAGTGCCGCAGCGGTGTTCTCCTCAAGGTGCTTTACATTGGACGTTCCGGGGATAGGGAGCATTACTGGTGATTTGCGCAGCAGCCACGCGAGCGCGACCTGTGCCGGCCGCGCATCAAGCTTCGCGGCCACACGCGCCAACGGGCTGCCCCACTTCGCCAGGTCGCCGGTCGCGAGGGGAAACCAGGGGATGAAACCGATGTTTTCCCGAGTGCAATAGTCCAGCACGTCCTCGGAGTTTCTATCGGCCAGGTTGTATCGGTTTTGCACTGAAGCCACGGGCGCCATGCCGCGAACCGCCTCGATCTGCCCGACTGTTATTTCCGATAATCCGATGTGGCGGATTTTGCCTTCGCGCTGGAGATCGAACAGCGCACCGATCTGATCCTCAAGCGCCACCTTGGGATCGATTCGGTGGAGTTGAAAGAGGTCGATTCGTTCCAGTTTGAGCCGGTGGAGACTTCCTTCGCAAGCGGCGCGCAGATGTTCGGGCCGGCCGTCTGCCACCCATTTGCCGGGACCGGGTCGCTGGAAACCGGCCTTTGTGGCAATCACGAGATCGTTCGGATACGGATGAAGCGCCTCGGCAATAAAGCGCTCCGAGACTTTCGGGCCGTACGAGTCCGCCGTGTCGATGAGCGTGATGCCGAGTTCCACAGCGCGCCGCAGCACCGCGACGCATTCCTCGGGGTCGGGTGGCTCACCCCAAATACCTTCTCCCGTGAGTCGCATCGCGCCAAAGCCGAGCCGATGGACGGGAAGATCTCCCCCGATTGCGAAAGTGCCGCTTCGGGCGGCGGGTTGGTTTGTCAGTGCGGTTTTCATTATGGCTTTTCTTTTGGTTTCGGATTGGACTTAAACGTCGCGCGTTATTTCTGAGAAGAACCACGTGCCAGATTGGAGACGCGCCCGTTACAACGAAACGGCGATCTGCGTTAACAGGATTCCCGGCATTATGCCGAGCAAGAGAACCACTATTGCGAGCACGCTCAAGGTGATTCGTTGCAGAAGGTCGATATCGCTGCCTAATGTCGCAGCAATGGATGTAGCAGCGTCACCGGATTGATCGGTAAAAATCACTTTGAGCACGATCAGGTAATAATAGAGCGAGACGAGGCTGCCGAAGAGCGCCAGCGCGACGAGCCAGAGCAGGCCGTGATTTTCACCGGCGCGCAACGCGACGCTGAACAGGTAAAACTTTCCGAAAAATCCAGCGAGCGGCGGTAAGCCGGCCAGCGACAGCATGAAGATCGACATGCACCCGGCGAGCAATGGTGAACGCGACCAGAGTCCGGCAAAGTTCTGTAAATCGTCGCCACCGGTTTCGCGTCGCACCAACGCGACGACGCCGAATGCGCCGACGAGCGTGAATGCGTAAACGGTCGTGTAGAACAACGTCGCACTGAATCCATCGTGCCCTCCGGCGACGAGTCCAAGAAGTGTGTAGCCGGCGTGGGCGACGGCGGAGTAGGCGAGCAAACGGCGGACATTGAACTGAGCAAGTGCGACGAGATTGCCAATGACGATTGACAATGCCGCGAGGACGGCAAGCACCGGCGCCCAACCAGCGATCATGGCGTGCCATGCGGCACTACCATGCACCGGACCGAAGCCGACAAGCACGATTTTTCCGAGGACGACGAACGACGCCACCTTTGAGCCCGACGCGATGAACGCCGCGGAAGGCACAGGCGCGCCTTGGTAAGCGTCGGGCGCCCAAAGATGGAATGGTGCAGCGGCGATTTTGAAGGCGAAACCGACGAGAGTCATGACGATACCCACGAAGAGGAGCGGTTGGATAGATTGCGTCGCAAGCTTTTGTCCGACCGCGGCGAGCCCGGTTGTTCCCGACATGCCGTAAATGAAACTGATTCCAAAAAGTGTGAACGCGCTCGCTGTGCTGCCGAACAAGAAATATTTCAGACCCGCTTCGGCGGAGCGCACATCGGTTTTGTCGAACGCGGCCATGACATAAAGCGAGAGACCGGTGAGCTCCAAGCCGATGAAGATCATGAGCAACTCTTCGCTGCCGACGAGCAGCATCAGCCCGATCGTTGCGAGCAGAATGATGGCGAGATACTCGCCGCGATTGCGCAAAGAATTCTTCGCGTGCGCCAGCAAAACCGTAAAGCCCGCGAGCGCGAGGCAGATGATTTTGAACAGCGAGTTCAGCGGCGAGATCACGAGCATCCCGTGAAAAAGCGTTGCATTTCGCGGCAACATCAGCACCGCGCCAATTGCGAGTGCAAGTCCGAGAGCGGCGACGAAGGAACAAATGCCAGATGCGCGCGTGCTCGCGAGACCAATCGCGAGGACGGCAAGCGCTGTTACAACGACCACGATCTCGGGCGATGCGAGCCTAACGAGTTCAAAGTAATTCATACGGGTAGAGCATGCGTCTCACGTGTTGGCGACTGCGTCCCAGCGATCGCGGACTTTATTATGAAAGTGCCAATCCAAGTTCGTTTTGGCGAGACGCCAAAACCAGCACGGGGGACGCCTGCGCTACCCGATCCGGCTCGTGTTTTCATTTCGAGAGAAATCTCATCGCTTCAACCGCGGGCATGATGCGATCGAGCAGCAGTTTGGGATAAAGCCCGACCGCGAGCGTTGCGAACATGAGGAGACAAGCTCCGCATTTTTCCACGAGCGTGATTGGGGCAAGATCGGGCGGGTGGATCGAGCGCTCCGCGCTCGATGTTACAAATGTCGGCGAAGCCGAGTAGGATTTAGCATCGCCCGGCGAAGCGGTCGATCCACCTAAAGCGCTACGTTCGCCGAAGAACGATTGTTTGACCGCGCGCAGGGTGAACGCGGCTACGAGCACCATTCCGGCGCCGCTGATCCACACCGCGACCGGATAAGTTTTCCACGCGCCGATCAGGATCGTGATTTCGGCTGCGAACCCGCTGAATCCGGGGATGCCCATGGATGCGGCTGACGCAATCACAAAGGAAAACGCGGCGAATGGTAGTGCTTGGCTGAGTCCCATCCCCGAGAGGGAATCGAGGTCGCGTGTGTGCGTGCGTCGATAGACCATGCGTCCAGCCACGGCGAAGAGTAGTGCGCCAATCACGCCGTGCGAAAACATTTGCAGCACCGCTCCCGAGACGCCGAGCGCGTTGGCCGTGGCCAACCCGAGCAGCACAAAGCCCATGTGGCTCACGCTCGAATAGCCGATGACGAATTTCAGGTCGCGCTGGCGCAGCGCCACCGCTGCGGCGTAAACGATTCCAATTACCGCGAAGACAGCGATCCAGCCGCGCCAAATTTGGAAGCCTTCCGGGAAAAGGTTCATTGCGACGCGGAGCCCGGCGTAGGAGCCCAGTTTCATAACGATGCCGGCGAGCAACATTGAACCAGCGGTGGGCGCGGCGACGTGACCAGTCGGCGCCCAGGTGTGCAGCGGCCAGATACCTGCGAGCACGGCGAACCCGATGAACAACATCGGGAAGGCCCACGATTGCAGTTGCGGCGCGAATTGGAACTCTGCGAGTTGATTCAGGTCTAACGATCCAGCGGTGACATACGCAGCGATGATTCCAATGAAGACCAGCGCGCCGCCGAAGAAGGAATAGAGCGTCAGCTTCATCGCGCCGTATTCCTTGTTTGTCGATCCCCAGATCGCGATGAGGAAATATTTCGGGACGATCACGAGTTCATAGAACAGGAAGAGCAAAAACAGATCGGCGCTGAGAAAGACGCCATACGAGCCGCCGACCACGAGCAACAGCCAGAAGAAGAATTCGTTAGGTCGATAATCGACGTCCCACGAGAAAAGGACCGAGGCGATGGCGACGAGGCCGGTGACGAGCACCATCGTCAGGCTGATTCCATCGGCGGCGAGATGGTAGTTCATGCCAAGCATCGGTACCCACGGCACGCGCACGATTGTGTTGAAGTGCGCAAGATCGACAATCGACATCTGGAAGAACGCGATGAGGCTCACGACGAAACCCACAGCTGTCGTGACTAACGCAATCCAGCGCGAAAACGCGTGCGGCATAAAAAGGAGCACAACCGCTCCCGCAAATGTGATGTAAATCGTCCAGGCGATCATCAACGTTTGCGCACTCGATATCGCGGCGTTTTCTCGCGCACGTGAAACCCGATTTCACGCCTCGGCTTTTCGGCCGGGGCCATCAATTGCCGGATCGCTTCGATGATTCCAGCAATTTCTTCATCATGTTTCCCAACTCGCCTTTCGAGTTCTGAAAACTTCCGCGCCAAATCGCGGCTGGTCTCCAAGATCCGGCGCAACTTTACGAACGCCCGCATAATTGCGATGTTCACTTTCACCGCACGCTCACTATTCAGGACGCTCGACAACATGGCGACGCCCTGCTCGGTGAAAGCGTAGGGAAGGGCTCGCCTTATGCCGCCCCAACCTGAAGTCACAATTTGTGACTTCAAGTTGTCGAACTCGTCAGAAGTAAGCTGAAATACGAAATCAGCCGGGAATCGCGCAGCGTGGCGCTTTACGGCCTGATTGAGTGCTTTAACCGCAACGCCGTAAAGCGCCGCCAAGTCCTGACTGAGCATCACCTTCTGTCCGCGAATCACGAAGATCGCTTGCGCGATCCGCTCAATGGGAATGATGGCCGTGCTCATTCAGTCAAGCGCAGGCCAGCAGTGTTTGCGTGATGAATTCGTAACCTCTATTTTCCACGCATTCCTCGCCCGAAGGTGTCACAAATTGTGATACCTCTTCCATCCTCTCACTAATGATCTGGAACTTGAAATCCATTCCAGCGGCCTCAGGCAAACAATCGCGCCATTTGAGCGACAGTTGTGTTGAAGATGTTGAAGATGAATTGCGGCGCGATGCCGATCGCGAACATAAGGAGCGTGACAGGGACGATGACGAGCTTTTCGCTGCGAAACAGATCGGGAAATGCGCTGCAGCTCTCGGCCAACGAGCCGCTGAAGAGCGCCTGCATCGCGTGCGCGAAAACGATGGCCGTAACGAGCAAACCAATTACGGCAACGGCAGTAAATGACGCCGTGATCGCGAATGAACCTTTGAAGATCAAAAACTCGCCGACAAATCCGTTGAGTCCGGGCAGGCCAAGCGATGAAAACATGGCGACGCTCATCCAGCCGCAAAGCAACGGCGTGCGCTGCATTAGTCCGCCGAAATCGTTGATCCCACGCAAACCGCGCCGTTGTTCGAGCAAACCGACGAAATAAAACAGCGCGGATGCAGTGAGACCGTGATTGAAGATTTGCATGAACACGCCGCTCAACGCCGCTTGCATGTCGATCTTAGCGGCGACGACAGGCGAAGCAGTTACAGCGAACAGACCGAGCATGCAGTAGCCGAGATGGTTGATCGACAGGTAGGCGACCATCCGCTTGAGGTCGCGTTGAGCCCACGCTGCCAGTGACCCGAAGACGATCGAGCAGACGGCGAGTGCAAGCAGCCACGGGCCGATGACTTTGATTTGGTTAGGGAAAAGCGGAAGCAACAGACGCACGAAACCGTAAACGCCCATCTTCGAAAGCACGCCGGTCAACACCATCGACACGCCGGTGGGCGCGGTTTCATACGCGTCGGGTAGCCATGTGTGAAAGGGAAACAGAGGCACCTTGACCGCGAGGCCGAGAAAAATTCCGGCAAAGGCGAGCCACGCGAGTTTGCCTGTGAGGAGCCCGCTTTTTCCGAGAACGGCGAGCGTGCCGAAATCAAATGTGCCTTTCGTGAAATAGATCCCGAGGAACGAGAGCAGCATGGCGACGCTCCCGAGGAATGTGTAAACGAAAAACTTTGTTGCCGCGCGGTCGCGATTTTCGCCGCCCCAAATTTTGATGAGCAAAAACGCGGGAATGAGGCTCATCTCGTAAAACAAAAACCAGAGAACAAAATTCTGGGCGGTGAACGTGCCGTAGAGCGCGGATTGCATGATCA
>Ga0193751_1001995_pt1 | contig 12639 bp, 12 predicted proteins | sample L1c2metaG_FD_143050 | JGI IMG/M metagenome (GOLD analysis project Ga0193751, IMG submission 143050) | Soil microbial communities from a riparian zone of the East river system, Colorado, United States - L1c2 | ecosystem: Environmental > Terrestrial > Soil > Riparian zone | place: USA: East River... | reverse complement strand
TGACCTACTCGGCATCACCCATCCAATCATCCAAGCGCCGATGAGCGGCTTTAGCGGCCCTGCATTGGTTGCGGCCGTCTCCAACGCGGGCGCGCTCGGCTCGATCGGTTGTGCCACGTTGCCGGCGCAAACCGCGCGGGACCAAATCGAAGAGATACGTCGAGCCTGCAACCGGCCGTTCAACCTAAACTTTTTCGTGCACTCTGCTCCAAGCATTGATGTCCAGACGGCGGGTCGGGTGCGCGAGCGCCTTGCTGCCTATTTCGATGAGTTCGGCTTGGGTGCAGTGCCGGAGCCAAGCGATCCGCTTCCTCGTTTTGACGAGGAGCGACTTCAGTTGGTGCTTGAGCTGAAACCGCCGGTGGTGAGCTTTCATTTTGGTTTGCCACCCGCTGATACGATGAAACGCATCAAACAGACTGGAGCCGTCGTGCTCAGCTCGGCGACGACGGTTGCCGAGGCGCGAAAACTGGAGGCGGCGGGTGCAGACGCCATCATCGCCCAGGGCTTCGAGGCGGGCGGACATCGCGGAACCTTTACTAAGGGCGATGGCGCAGGGCTGATCGGTACGATGGCTCTTGTCCCGCAGGTGGTGGACGCCGTTGGCGTACCGGTGATCGCTGCCGGTGGCATCGCGGATGGGCGGGGTATCGCCGCGGCGTTCGCCCTGGGGGCGAGCGGCGTACAGATCGGTACCGCGTTTCTTGGATGTCCGGAAGCTGTGGTCCCAGCGGTCCACCGAGACGCCCTGCATGGTGCCGCCGACGAAGACACCCGACTGACGCGGGTGTTTACTGGGCGGCCTGCACGCGCTTTGCGCAATCGCTTGATTGATGAAATGGGGGACGCGGAGGCGCTCGAATTCCCGGCTCAAGCCAGCCTCACCCGCCCGCTGTTGCAGGCGAACAGCGATGCGGCACGTCTGGCGTTTCTGCCCCTTTGGGCGGGCCAAGCCGCGCCGTTGATCCGCGATCTACCTGCGGCAACCCTTATCGATACGCTGGTGGCGGAGTGTCGGCCGCGATTGCCAAGCAGTTAGAAAAAAACCGCCGCAGGGCAAGGGCGCCTGGATCGACACACTTCCAAATGAAACACTCAAGCACATCCTACCCGACATGTTATCAGAGGGTCATGTCTGTTCATGGCACGAAACGGACATGGCGCGATGTCTGCTGTGAGCCCGCTATGCGCACAATAGCGGACATTGATTAGCCACCGCGCACTGAGCTTGACGTATGAGAGCGCCGTTTGGGTTGCCTGCGAATGAACGCGGGGTAAATTGGTGTCCGCGGGTCATTTCCCCTTGGCCCTCAACCCAATTTCGACCAGGCGGCGGATGACTTCAACTACCGGCAAGAGCCTTCTTCGCCGCGCGAGCGACCAGCCATAAAACGCCGCCGATCACCGCAAAAAACCACACCGCCATCCAATTCTCCGAGTCAGGAATTATCTTGTTTGTGGCGATTCGCCGCCAAAATCACAAGTGCTGCTATCTCGCACATTAAAGCGATTACCAGACTGACCCAGTAAACGATCGTGCCGAGACGAGCCATCACCTAGTCTTTGCCTTCAGCCAAGCTCGACCAGGTGGTGGATCATCCAACGAGCGCTATCGCAGCACCACCTGGGCGCCAAAGCCGCCCCTAGGGCTTGTTCACCGAAATCAGGCCTCTGATTTGCCGAGGACCCTCGCGACAATCGTCGCTGTTACGGCATCCCTTTCGCAGGAGCGCTGAGCTAGCCGCTCCATGCCTTGCTCTTCGATCAACAGTTCGATTAGCGCCAGTCTCTTCTTCTCGTCTGTCGCCTCAGCGAGCAATTTTCGATAGCGATCGACGTCAAATCCCGGATCCGGCCTACTCATGCCCTTCTTCGCTTTCAAACATGGCCGGCAACCTGTAAGCCCTCGATTCCATTTGAGCCCATTTCACCGCTCGGCTGTAGTCAGGCAGCCGCACGACCATTTCGCGGTGACGAATTGCGACGATCACATCGCATACTGAACTATTGCTATATCGACGGATCGAGACTTCTCCCGGGCTGTCAGCATTCTCCATGGCGCCCTTTCTTCGAAGGCATCAGCTACGTGCCATTTTGCGGAAGATTACGCTGATTCTTGCTTGCGGCGAAATGCCAATATGACCCTACTGCGTCAGCCGTCTCGTTGAGCCATAGCAGTGCGTCGCGGCAACCGAGGAAGAGAATTCGCTCCTCGTTTTCGACCTGACCCTTTGATTCCATGTACAGGCAATAGGATCCGTCCGCGATTCGAAAGAGGGCATCGCGCGCGAAGTACTCGGTCATCGTTTGCGCATCAATAGCGGGGTATCTACGTGAGACCACAAGCTGCATTGCGATTCGAATCGTGCGATCTGCGACAATCCAATCAGAAGTGGTCATGGTTAATAAATTGCGGCATTCGGGTTGCTTCGACTGCCCCCTGGGGCGCCCAGCTCAGTTCCACGCCCCTCGTAACCCGGAATTAACTGCTCGCGCGCCGGCTTTTTCATAGGGTGGTCCAATGAACTATCAAGCGTTCACGAACGACAGCCTGACCATGATGTGCGAGGCTGTTGCGGTGCTCTCGCATCCGATGATGCGTTCGTCGGTCGTGGCGAGCAACCGAAGTTTCGCGTTAGGGAAACCCCGACTGGAAGCAACATGGCGGCGGCAGGTTGCCGACGTTGTGGTTCACCGGCGGAATAACGCGATGATCCGCGGCCTGGTTCGTGGTGATGCCATAAAGGTTACACAGCCCGCATTCATTGGGTAGCCGATCGATTCGCAGCCAGCAAATCCGAGCGGCATTGCCGGTGGCCGCAAGGGCCGCCTAAAAGACAATCCTTCGGAGATGAGAACATGCGCCATGCTTTGATCATCGCGATGTTTCTTGGGTCGACGTTTCTTGCTCAAGCGGAGTCCCTCGACCGTGACAAGTGGGTCGGGCAGACTGCAAAAGCGAATAAAGCCTGTCTCGCCAAATTTCGGCAGAAGTTCGGGGAAGCAAAGGACCGCAATTACGCTGACTGTGTGACGGATCAAACTAACAAAGAAATCGATACCTGCATTGGCGATAGTGAATTTTCCGCCTGTGTTCTCCAACGATCATTGAAGGTATTGGAAGTGTGCGACCTATCCAAATGTTGAAGGACAACTGCGTGCAGCCATCATCGAAGCTCATTTCGCAGCCAAGAATGCGGCGCTGCCTGCTTGTCCTCGGAGTCACTTATGTGCTTGTCGGCGCTTGCGCACACGCTGAGAATCTCGATCAGGGCAAATCGGCCACGCGGCTCTTTGCGGATAGTTGCGCGACTTGCCATCGCAGCGCACGCGGTCTCGCCAAGGGCCGCTTCCGTCTCACACTCTTCCTGTTCCTGAAAGACCATTACGCGACCAATTCGGGCGCGGCCTGGGACCTCGCCTCTTATCTGGAGTCTGTCGACAGCGCCAAAAGTGGCAGATCGCGAGCTGCAGCGGCGAATCCGTCGCGTCCTGCGACCGGCACACCTCGCTCCGCGGTCCGTCCGCCCATGCCGGTGCCGCAATAATCCACTCGATCGCACTAAAAAAGGTGTGGAGCCGATGGGCGCCCGGCCGACGGCCGCAATCGATGCCATTTTGCCGTTCAACTTGATCTTGAAATCGTTCGCAGCGGCGCTTCAAAAAGGCGCATCGCTCATGACTGGGAGAACGGGTGTTGCAATGCCAATCTGCCGCCGCTCAAGCTCGGGACGACGACAAGGCGATTGATCTTCCCGTCGTTGAAGGCTTTGAGAAATCGGTCGTAGTCCTTGATTGAGACGCAGCCGTTTGAATCACCGTTGGGGCCAAGCATAAAGCTATGTGCGAGCAGCCCCGCGCGCCCCGCTGTGTCGCTGCCGTCGGCAGGGATCATGCGGAGCGCTTGAACGCCGTGAAACAGCGTTTCGCGCGGCTTCAGCTCATAGACAGCCGGCGGCGTCGCGCCGGCGTTGGGTACGGAAACATGCTCCGGATCGTCCCTCAGACTACCCATTCCAGAGTGTGCCTCAAGGCTCGATCCGTTGGGTAGGTAAACGGTATGCGCTGAGATGTCATAAACCGCGGTGAGACCGTCATAGCCGAGCGACGCGAGGTCTGGCCCCCTGCGGAACAGGCCGCCGTCCGGCGCGAGCGAGGCCAGCGTGACCCGTCCCGGTAACAGATCGGACAGTTTTTGCAGCAGCGTGCGATCGTCTGGCCGGGCCGCACCGTTGGCTTGAGCGAGGGCCGATGCCGGCCGTGCCTCCAGGTCTGCCGCAGCAGGACGAGACCTCGGCAGCGGAATGGCGGCTGCGGTTGTTGCCTTGGCCTCATCGACCTTGGCCTCATCGACGAAGCCAGCGCTGGATTCCCGGGACTTCAACTGCGGACCAAGCACGATCCTGGTTGTTCGAACCTTCATCTGCGCCACAGCCAGCGCGAAACGGTCCAGCGGCTGTAAGGCGGGCTTGTCGGCGGGTGACGCGGTCGCAGACGCAGGAAAAAAACGGTCCTCGAATGAGGAGATGAGATCAGAATTTCCCGGCAGAGCCGCCGATGCGAACGCAGTCAGATTGGAATCGGTAATCCAGGCAGCAGCGCCCAGCGACACGGCCACCGCGGCCACGGCAAGCACGATGGTCCCAGGCCACCCTATGCGGCGGCGCGACAATGGCCCATAAGCCATCGCGGCGTCGAAAACCATCACGTCCCCAATTTCACCTCGACCAAAGCGCAACGAATCCCCCAAGAATTAGTCGAGCAGTCCAGAATCAAAATTAGAGCCAAAAGTAAGGCATAATCGAGACAAGTGATGATGTTGGTTCTTGTTTCCGTTCGGCAAAATCCCGATTCTCTCACGCAAATCCCGTGCGTTCCCGTTTAGCGCTTCGCCGGTGAGGCCTCGCAAGCGCTATGCCAAAGAAAATACAATGAATGCAAGGGGGACGTTAGGGATCCAAAAATTGGCTAGGGCGAAACTGCCTGGCACGGCAATAATTGCCGCGGCAGCCGCCATCTCGCGCACCGTCTCAAAGACCCCACATGTCTGTTCTTGGCAGATAGTGTTGCAAAAATCCCAAAAGGCGCAGCGGCTAATTTCCCGCCAAAGAACGAAAAGAGGGACAATCGCCGATCAATAGAGCCTCAAACCCGCTACCAGAATCGCCTGTGAGTTTGGCGCATGACGACGTGGTCCCCCACATCATCATTCAATCGTCGCGCCTATGGCCCTGAGAATTTATGTCCAATGCCGCAAAAGGACTTTTGCAACACTATCGGCACTTTTCGGACCTGAGTGGCCAAGCTGACGATGTCGGCTCTTGGGGGTAAAGCGGCTCACAGCCGACGTCGCGGAAACGACGCGAATGACCCGAAGCGGTCCAGGATATCTAGGGAAATCCACAATAGCGTCCGTCGCACGTATCATCTGCGGGGGCCAACTTCGCGGCTGGGTTAGTCACAGCGGAGATCCCGATTGCGGCCGAATTGTCTAGTAACCTTGGGCCAGTCCAGTACCGCGACGCGGGTCATTCGCACCATAGAACCTGTTCCGACCGATCGCTTTTCCCCCAAGAGTCGGCGCGCCGACAATGATCGCGGCTACGTGGTTAGCTGGCTGCGAATTGTTGAACCGATGTCCCATGCTCTCCAGTATTGTGCGCGTGTCCGGCGAAAGAGCGTACGGCTCTAAATTTGTCACATCCGGAAGCCACTGATTATGAATGCGAGGGGCATCGACGGCTTCCTGAATGTTCATTTGAAAATCGACGACGTTCAGGATTGTTTGCAGTACTGTCGTGATGATGCGACTTCCGCCCGGAGTGCCAAGAATCAGAACAGGCTTTCCGTCCTTCGTGATGATCGTTGGGCTCATCGAACTCAGGGGTGTCTTGCCTGGCGCGATAGCATTTGCGCTTCCCTGGACAACCCCGTAAATGCTGGCCTGGCCTACGTTTGGCGTGAAATCGTCCATTTCGTCGTTCATCAGCACACCCGTACCGGTGGCAACGACCCGCGCGCCAAACCAGTCATTAAGTGTATATGTCATCGAAACGGCGTTGCCGGCATGGTCGATGATTGAGAAGTGCGTTGTGTTGCTGCCTTCGTGAGGCGCAACCCCTTGCCTGATGTCGCTGGAGAATCCGGCCTTGTCCACCGTTATGAAATCTCGAATTTTTGCAGAGTACCTTTTGTCGATCAGCTCATGGACCGGATTGCTGACAAAATCCGGATCACCAAGAAGACTGTTTCTGTCTACAAAGACGTGACGCATTGCCTCAATTTCGTAGTGCAGCGCCTGCGCAGACCCCCAACCCAGCTCCCGGAGCGGATATCCCTCCAAAATGTTCAGTATCTCACAGATGGCAACACCGCCCGAACTGGGTGGAGGTGCCGAGATCACGTGATAGCCACGGTAATCGCACTCAACGGGCGCAAGTTCACGAGTCCTGTAGCGATTTAGATCCACTTGATCGAATATTCCTCCGCCTGCCCGACTCGCCTTGACGATGGCCGCCGCCGTCCTGCCCCTATAGAAACCGTCAACGCCCTGCTTTCTGATCAAACGTAACGTGTCCGCAAGGTCACGCTGCACGAGCCTTTGGCCAGCCACAAAGGGCCGTCCCTTGTTGAGGAAGATTTCGGCGGTAGCCGGAAATTTTCGGAAATCCTCGGTCGCAGAGGCAAGCATGTCGACATCGCCTTGGTCTAGGATGAATCCATCCTCGGCCAGTTCGATCGCCGGCCCGATCAACGCTGCCCGCGTCATCGTCCCGTACTTTTTCCGCGCATACTCCAAACCTGACACGGTACCCGGGACGCCAACCGCCAGCCAGCCAGTCGTACTCAGGCCTTTGAGGACATTTCCGTCTTTATCCAGATACATGTCTCGGCTCGCTTCACTAGGAGCCTTCTCTCGAAAATCGAGGAACGTCTTTCGCCCATCTGCAAACCAGATCGTCATGAAGCCGCCGCCGCCCAGATTACCGGCGGATGGATAGACCACCGCCAAGGCATATCCCACCGCGACAGCGGCATCTATCGCACTGCCACCATGTTTGAGAATGTCTACCCCGACCTGGGTCGCAAGGTGCTGCGCGCTGACCACCATCCCCTTTTCAGCGGCCACGGGTCGCATCGAGGCGGCGTTGGCGGCTGGAACCACAACCACCGACCAAAGGCAGGCAACTAGTATGTAAACCGCCGTCAACGTTCCAAAGACGATGTCAAATCGATCCGGTCGAATTTTCAACTCGCCGCTTGAAGCTCGCAAAGGCATGGAAAATCTTCTCCTTCGGGGTCACCTGCCCGCCTCGAAGCGCTTCTAACGTCTAATGCGGATAATCAAGCCCTGATTTATCGAGGATATTTCTAGACCGAGGATATTTTTCTAGACCGACAAGAACTTCATTTTGCCTCGGCGAGTGGACGAGTCCTAATTGAGAAAGTCGCGTCCCTGCTGATTTTCGCCACATATTTGGTGTTTCGACTGACAATTGTGGTTAGCTCTCGCATGCTGTCCTCTTGTTTTGAAGGCCGGCTGCAACTGACCTCGACGGGGGACGGCGATGGAGCGGGGAGGCGGTAGTGCGGCGGCGAGCGGCGGACGTCGCCATTCGCGGACGAGATCGGCAGCGTGGAGTGCGGTTCCGGATTTCTCCAGAATGGTTGTGAAAATGCGTCTCGCCAGCCGGTTTGCTGCCGCAGCAACAGCTGTGTTCATTTTCGCAACAATGGACTCGCCGGCGGAAGCGGCATCCGGCCCCTGCGGGGAAGCAGCCGAAATTCAGGTTTTGCCCTCGCCGGTCGCTCCCTGGAAGGGAGCGCCGCTTCGCGTCATGATCATTGCCGAAAGGCCGCTCGAGGGTACGATGTCGCTGATCGCTCCCGATGGAAGCGTCTCGGCCAAATCGTCGGACCGGCACGGCGGTGGGCCATATTTCTGGTTCGCTGAGGTCGGCGCGCCGGCCGCGGGAGCCTGGCAAGCCACGCTGGCGCCCGACCACGCGCTGGCGGATTGCAGCACGATCAAACGCGAAATCTCCGTGAGCGCGCGCAAGCCGGATTCTGGGCCTGTCCCGTCCGGAGCCTTCTGGCGGGTGCGCAACAGCTGGAATCATGCAACGGAAATCCTGTTCTCGGCATGGATCGCCAAGCTATTCGACGCGCCCTCCGATCAGGATCTGAATTGGAAAGCCTGGCATGAAGTCCTGCGCGACCAATCGCGCAATTTCCTGTTCAACTATCTGGGTCACGGGGAGGACAATTTGAAGTCAGGCCTTCGCCCCGACTGCGCCGATTTCGGCTACTTCCTGCGCGCCTATTTTGCCTACAAGATGGGGCTGCCTTTCGGCTATTCCAATTGCTCACGTGGCATCGGCGGCAGCGCCCCCAAGTGCTATCAATGGTTCGACATGGAGCACCCGGACCAGACGCGTCCGCCGCCGCCGCCCGAACAGGAAGTCGTCTCTGCGACGCTTGCCGCCGCTACACCGGCTGCGCAACCGCCGACAATTCTGAACCTGTTTGGCCGGCCGCAGTCGGCCGACGCGGCAGTACCGGCTCCGGAGCCGGTGGCTCCGCCGAAGCCGAAGCCAAAGCGGCCGACGAATTTCTTCGAATATCTGCGCGACGTCGGCGACGTTGTGCATACCGGCGCTGTGCGCGTCTCCGCGAGCGATGACAACACCGATTTCTACACCGTGGCACTGACGCAGGAATCGTTGCGCCCGGGCACGATATATGCCGACCCCTACGGCCACGTGATGATGCTCGTGCATCGCGTGCCGGAGGTGGACGGCAAGCCGGGCGTCTTTCTCGCCGTCGATGCCGAGCCCGACGGGTCGATCACACGAAAGCGCTTCTGGCGCGGCAATTTCCTGTTCGTGCACGATCCGGCGCTCGGCAGCCCAGGCTTCAAGCACTTTCGTCCCGTGGCGCGCGACAAAAACGGTTCGCTGCGGCGGTTGACCAACGCCGAAATCACCAACAATCCGCAGTACGCCGATTTTTCGCTCGATCAGTCGAAGATCAGTGCCGAGGAGTTTTACGATCGCATGGATGACGTCATGTCGCCCGAGCCGATCGATCCCGTGAAGGCGCTGACCGACGCCATCGCGAGTCTCCACGAGCAGGTGAAGACGCGTGTCACCTCGGTCGAAAACGGTCGAAAATTTCAGGAAAAGCAGCCCGGCGAGATCGGTATGCCCAATGGCCCCTCGATCTTCGAGACGTCGGGACCCTGGGAGGATTACTCCACTCCAGCGCGCGATTTCCGTCTGTTGATCGCGATCGACGTTGTGCGCGGATATCCCGATCGCGTCGTACGGCGGGTGGCGCACTACGCCATGCCGAACAACAAGAGCGGCGAGGACGTGAAAAGCGAGTTGCAGGGGGTACTTGCGTCCGAGCTGGCCTCGCGAAAAATAACTTACACGCGAAGCGATGGCTCGCCGTGGACGCTGTCCCTCAAGGAGGTCCTCGACCGGGCTGTGGCCTACGAGATGGCCTACAATCCGAACGACTGCGTCGAGGTGAGGTGGGCCGCGCCGGAAAACAGCCAGGAGGCATCGACCTGCAAGCGGCATGCGCCGCAAGCGCAGCGCGCGAAGATGTCGTCCGAGTACCGCACCTGGTTTCGCGAGCGGCACTGGCCGACGCATACCTAAAGCGCAATGCCTGGCACACTCCAAGCGTCCGATGTCGCCTGTTGGCACGAAACAGACCTACAACCATGTCCGCAGTTCGGTCGCTATCGGGGGGTAGACCGGACATCAGGCGGATAGCCCAATTCGGTCGAGCGCTTCACCGAACTCAAACAAGTCGAGCCCTGTCCCGCTACCAGGCGGCGTTTCAGCAATACAACCATGCCGATCTTCGATTACACAGTTAAGGTACGAGCTTGAAAGAGCCGGAGCCAGCAATGCCAATCTACGCGAGGATTGCTGAGTCCGCTGAGGAGACGGTGCGGTTCATGGATGTCCTTGCAGAAAACATACCCTCAAGAGCGTTTTCAATCCCAGGAATATTGCTCGACTGCTGGCTTGAGCGCATTTTCTCCCAGGAACATGGCGACACCAGCAAGTCTGCTGTTGGCACGTTTGAAACTTGCTAGAGGTGACGCTGTGTCCGGCGCCCGGTACATTTGTTCTCTAGGGACGACTACCGGGTGACACATCGCCTGCAACGGGCTGACCGAAGGAGAACCACAATGGATCGGGTCAAGATCAGCTACTTCACCGACGCGTTGTGCGTGTGGGCTTACGTCTCGCAAGTTCGCATGGATGAGTTGAAGGCTAACTTCAACGACGCTATCGAACTCGATTGTCGATATTTTAATGTGTTCGGCAATGTTGCGAACAAAATGGATACCACATGGAGGGAGCGCGGGGGACTGCCTGCGTATCGACGGCACGTGCGCGAGATCGTGGAGAAGTTTGGCTATGTCCAGCTTCACGAGCGGACCTGGGAAACGGACGTACCCGAATCCTCCATGCCGGCACATCTTTTCCTGTGTGCGACACGGTATGTGGAGTCATTCTCCAGGCTCGCGTCCGGTTCCGGCGATCGCGCGGCCTGGGCGTTGCGCGACGCCTTCTTCCGTCACGGACGTGATATCTCGCAAGGCAAGGTGCTCTTCGAAATCGCGGAGTCGATTGGACTGCAGGCCGCAGAGATCGAGGATGCTATTGCTAGGGGCGCCGCGCACGCGGCTTTAGCGGAAGATCTGGCGCTTGCCCGCACCCAATCGATCGCCGCAAGCCCGACGCTGTTATTCAACGAGGGACGGCAGCGTCTTACTGGCAATGTCGGCTATCGAATTATCGAGGCCAATATCCGTGAACTGCTAGAGGGCGCGCCGGGGCAGTTGTCCTGGTGCTGACGTCCCGCACGAACGGACGGAAGAAGGGCGCCGGCATGAGTCCGGAGGTGGCACGCTTGAGACACCGACGCTGAGAATGTCTGCTAATCGGGGTGGACCAGAAGTGGCTGGTTGAGGGTCAAAACGACGCTATTGACCCGGACCGGACCTCGGCTTGGCTGACGGACGACTACCAATTCGATATAGTGCAATCCGGCCTTGGACCAGCAAGGACCATATGCCAATCGACCGAATGAAACGGCGCGAATTCATATCGCTCATCGCCAGCGCGGCGACGGCATGGCCGCTGGTGGGGCGCGCCCAGCAGCCGGAGCGCAAACTTCCCAGGATCGGCTTAATCCTTAATGTCCCCAGCGAGAATTCCCAGGCACTCACCAAGGGACTGCGCGAGGCCGGATACATCGACGGCCAGAGCGCAGTGATGGAGACGCGCGTTCATAGCGCTACGTTCGAACGGATCGACGAATTCGCCAGCGAGCTTGTAGCACTCAAGTGCAGCGTCATTTTCGCTTCCGATCCATATTCAATCCGTGCCGTGACGAGGGCAACGAGCACGATTCCAATTGTTGGGATCGACCTGGAAGACGATCCCGTGGCCAGCGGTTGGGCTCAGAGCCTCGCTCGCCCCAGCGCCAATCTCACCGGGTTGTTTCTCGATATTCCGAAACTGGCAGGCAAGCTGATCGAGCTGCTCAGGGAGACCGTGCCAACGGTTTCACATGCGGCGGCTCTCTGGGATGCGACGATCGGCGCGGTTCAATTTCGCGCCATGGAGCCGGCTGCGTGGACAGCAGGAATCACGCTGGAGTCGCTCCCCATCGGGCGGGTGGGCGACATCAAGGGAGCCTTCGAGCGCGCCGCGCGCGAGCGAATCGATGGCCTGATCGTGCTCTCGTCACCGCTGATGTTCAACCAACGCTCACAGATCGCCAGCATGGCCTCCTCCACCGGCACATCGGTGCCATGGATGTGGGCGCTGTTAAGGCTCCCACGACTCAGAGGAGCGAGCCATGCAGACGATAACGACAATCGGTTTAGACATCGCTAAGTCGGTTTTCCAGGTTCACGGCGTTGACGCTGGCGGCCAGGTGATTGTTCGCCGGCAATTGAAGCGTCGCTATGTTCTGACGTTCTTCCAGAAGCTGTCGCGATGTCTGGTCGGTATAGAAGCCTGCGCGTCGGCGCACCACTGGTCGCGCGCGCTGCAGGCACTGGGTCACACCGTGCGGTTGATTCCGCCTGCCTATGTGAAGCCCTACATCAAGCGGCAGAAGAACGATGCGGCGGACGCAGAGGCCATTTGCGAGGCAGTCACCAGGGCCAACATGCGGTTTGTACCAACCAAGACCCCCGAGCAGCAGAGCGGCCTGGTGCTGCACCGCGCCCGCCATCTGTTCATCCGTCAACAGACCGCAGTGATCAATGCGATCCGGGCCCATCTTGCCGAGTTCGGGATCGTTGCGCCGGTCGGGCGTCACGGTGTCGAGGAACTGCTCAATGTCGTCGCCGATCCAAGCGACAGGCGAGTTCCGGAGATAGCTCGTGCGTGTCTCTCGGCACTCGGGGCTCAACTGCGACGGATCAAGGAGCAGATACTCGAGTTCGACCGGCTGATCAGGGCCTGGCACCGATCCAACGAGATGAGCATGAGGCTCGAAGAAGCCCCCGGCGTCGGTCCGGTGCTGGCCACTGCTTTGGTCGCTGCCGTTGCTGATCCAAAGTCCTTCCGATCAGGGCGCAACTTCTCGGCCTGGATC
>Ga0193751_1001994_pt1 | contig 12641 bp, 8 predicted proteins | sample L1c2metaG_FD_143050 | JGI IMG/M metagenome (GOLD analysis project Ga0193751, IMG submission 143050) | Soil microbial communities from a riparian zone of the East river system, Colorado, United States - L1c2 | ecosystem: Environmental > Terrestrial > Soil > Riparian zone | place: USA: East River... | reverse complement strand
GGTGAGGCTGACGCTGCTGGCGGTGCCGGTGGCGGTGGCGCTGATGCCGCCGGGGGAGGACGTGACGGTATAGCTGGTGATGGCGCTGCCGCCGGTGGAGGCGGGCGCCGTCCAGCTCACGATGGCCTGCGTGTCGCCGGCCGTGGCGGACACATTGGTTGGCGCAGTGGGCACGATCGGCCCGCTATAGCTCAGGACGCAGGCTGAGTCGGCGTTGCTCCACTCCTCCTGCACCATGTATGGGTGGCCATTCAGCGTAAGGTCGCCGCCGTTGCCGGCGGTGCCGAATATCCATGCGCACTCATCGCCGATCTCGTAGCCGTACGCTCCGTCGTCGTACCAGGCGGTGAGGTACGGATCGGTTACGGCCTCAAAGTGCTCGTGGGAGGTTAGGTTGATGACCGAATCCGCATACGAGTCGCCGTTTGGGCTGGACGGGAGGAGTGCAACGCAATCGGAGACGTCCGGCATATTGCCGTAGATGACGCTGCTCGGTGCGTGGACACCGTCACCGTTGCTGTGGTAGGCGCAGTACTGAGTCTGGCTGGCGAAGGTACAGATACTATGAGTAGCGTCGAAGCAGCTCTGCACACCGAGTCCGGTATAGACGAAGAACATCGATGTCAGACTGGCCCCCCAACCGTTGGCATTGATCGCCCTGGTGACCTCGGCCTGGATGTCCGTGTCGAGCAGGGGATTGGTCTGCGTCCCTTTGCCACCGTAGCCGCTCGTATCGATCCAAGTGCCGGCAAAGGTTGAGGAATTCAGGATGGGCCCGTCCATTACCGTCGCGCCGCTGGCCGGGTCCAACGAGTACTGAGAGAGAACGTTATAGAAGGAAGAGCTACCGACGTCATGGAAATAGCGGGTGACCAGGTTCTCGTAACGCGTGTCGTTGCCGCCCGGCTCAAAGTGGCTCCCCTTGGGCAGCCAGAATATTGCATAGGTTCTCGAGGCTTGCATGACTGGCCCGCCGTGGTACGCGAGCGGCGGCGAGCAGCCGAGGGAACAGACTCCGGCCGCGGCGCCGGCCGGCGCTGAGGCGGTGGGGCCGGACCCCTTTAGCGGGAAGATGTGCGCCCGCCCGCCCGGATTCAGCGGATGGCCGCCCTGACCCTGCGGGCCTTGGGCAAGCGCCGGGTAGGGCGTGGTACGCGCGGCCAGGACGGTTGCGACAGCAAGAAGGACCAAAAGAAGACTGCGGTGGCGCATCATCGTCATCGCCCCCGATCTGGAATATGCCGAAGCCGGGCCCGCAAGCCGCCAGCCTTAGCTTGACCGTCGGCTGAGTTTCGCTCTTCAAGTAGAGTCAGGGCTTGGAAAGTCGTGAAATCGAAGCGAGGCCGTGTAGGGCGGTCGGGTGCCAGCAGCGCGTAGACTCAAACGGCGTAAGAATATAGGTTCTTCCTTTATGACGCTTTACTTGACCGGCGACGGAACATCCTTCGAGCAGCAGCACGGTATGGGGCCGATCTCTTGCGACGCGAGTGGAGACGTCTACGCGTGCCCCTGCCCAGCTAATCCACTAAAGAGCAGCACGACCGTAAATGCGATGAAGACGGCTGGTACCAAAGCCTTCCTAAGAGCCGCGGATGTTGGCTCTCTTGGGAGGCCGGCAGGAGGCATCTTGCAGCCTACGCCTTCAGCACGTCCTTGTGCCGTAGCGCCCGCTCCAGCGCCGGCTGCGTCTTCATCTCGCGGAACTCCGCGATGGCGAAATCGAGGTGTGTTAGGGCCTCACCTCGCTGGACAACCACGTCCGTAGGGGCGCGATTCATCGCGCCCGCGTCCTCGTCAAGCAGCAATTCGGCAAACCCCAGCTACGTGAGCGCGATCTCCGGCCGGCAGCGAATCTTGCCCGCGACCTCCAGCGCCTGCTGGATAACCGTCTAAAAGAAGCTCGCCGAATTCCAGTCGTGTCCAGACCAGCTCGGGTCGAAATCGCACTTGCCGCGCAGAGCTCGACCGCCGCAGAAGCCACGCACCTCGCCGGCCGCGCCCAGAACGCTCGATGATAGGTGACTAAGGAGGAGGCCGAATGGGGCCGATCCCACCGTTTGGATCGAGCTGAACTCCGTTGATTTGCGTGCCGGCTAAAAGGTCATAGCCGGCTCGGAAGCGCCGCGTCACACCGTCCGGGTCAAAGATGGTGAGCATGCCACCAGCCACCAGGTCGGCACGCTTATTGCCTGCGGAATCGAACAGCCTCAGCATCCCGTTCCCGTTCGGCCCCGTCCCCAGAGGTGCTACCACTGTGCCATTCTGGGCTACAACGTCGAACTCGTTGGCCTGTATAGCACCGAGGCCTACCTGAGGGTGTGCCGTCTGTGAAGGTAGCGCGCGCATCACGAGGAGAGTAATGACAACCCAGCCTGCGACTGTCGCGAGGGTCATCCCCGCCAGCAGGACATACCGAGCCAGCCTGTGAACGTGGTCGCCAGGGATTGCCCTCTCCTATCGACATCGCAGATGCCTCCGTCGGGCACCATCGCGCCACGATAATATCGGAAGAGGATATGGTATGTCGGTCATCGAGAGTAGCAGGGCACTGAGAGCAGACAGCTTGCCACGCTCCGCCCCTGTGCCAGTCGACCGCCCCAGCGCCCACGTCCGTGCCTTAGGCGAGCATCCGGACAAGCTCCTCGCGGGACGGGCAGGGAGGGTTCCGCTGCTCGTGAGCGCCGGCCAGCGCGGCGATCCGATCCCGGACGCCGGGCCGGGCGATGACTTCCTGAGGGAGGGCGAGCAGCGACACGGTCTCCAGAAAGCCGCGGAAGAGCGTGGCGTCGTGGGGCATCGCGAGCAGGAGCGCGTTACGGGCCTCGTACAGCACCGGCGCAGGTCGACCTTGTATCGATGCGGTTATTTCGGCATGGCGCTGGAGGTCAAACTCGAGCGTGTCCCGGTACCAGGGCGTGACGCGCGCCTCAGTCATCGCGTCCTGCTCGACGGCGAGCGCGAGCGGATCGTCCAGGTACTGCTGGATGACTTCGGCCGTTCCGGCGGCGTGCATCAGCCCCATGCTGATCCCGCGTCCGCCGATCGGATTCGTGCAGGCCCACGCGTCGCCGACGCTGACGATCCCCGTGACGACCGGCGCGCCAGCGACGACGAAGCGCCGGTAGCGATCTGCCACGCCCGCCAGCGGCAGCAGTTCGGAAATCGGCTCGCCATCCAGCCAGTGGGCGTACTGCGGGCAGGCGGCGACGAGGGCTGTCCAGCGTTCCAAATCGCGCAAGGCTTTGAGCGCCCGGTCGCCCGAATAAATGAACAGGGACACACACCAGGTGCCCGAGTCACCCGGCAGGGCGAGCAATGAAAACGACGGGTAATCTGCCCGCAGCCCGGCTCGACACGCCGGCAGCGCTCCGGTTCTGGTGCGGAAATGGCGGGTGTAATAGATGAAGCCGTGGTCCACCGGCTCCTCGATCGGCCTGCGGGCGCCGGCGGCCGTCAGCCATTCGGGCAGCCTTGAGTTTCGCCCCATCCCGTCGACGACCAGGTCCGCCGTAATTTCCTCGCCGTTTGCCGTGTAAACGCCGGCGATGTGCGGGACTCCGGCCGCCGCGGATGGGCCGGTCAGCAATCCGGAGATCGAGACGCCGCGTCTCACCGAGATCTGCGTCTCGGCGGTGCTAGCGACCGCGTACTCGATCGTGGTCCGGCGGCCGGTGATCGTCTCGAAGCGATCGTCGTCGTCGAGCCGGGCGCGGTCGGCGATCGACGGCGGCATGAGCGTGCTGACGTCAAAGCGGAGGCAGCCGGCTCGGAGGAGGGTCTCCGTTACCTCCGGCAGGTGATGATCGAGGATCTGCCGGGCGGCGGAGTGGATGTAGTGCGCCTGCCTGAATTGGCCGACGCCGCGGCGCTCCCATTTGAGCCAGGCGTCCTCGGGCGAGCTGGGGACGGGCTCGTCGTCCCGTTCAAAGACGCTGACGTCGTGGCCCTGCCGCGCCAGCATCATGCCTATTGAGAGACCGATGACACCCGCGCCGAGGACAACGATCTTGGCCATTGCCCCGCCTCCATCCGTTCGCTGCGACCAACGCCCGTTGTTGGCAGCATTGTAAGGCCGGTCTCAACGGCGGGGGGATGGACCTAACCCCTTCCCTCGGCAAATCAATGATTTGTCATGCGTGGCGGCGGCGCAGTGAGCGGGGCGTACAGGTCGGGCGGCTCCGGCAGCGCGGCTTATGAGTCCGCTGTTGCGGGCAAGGCTCGTTAACCACCCGAACTTCCAGATATTGTATCTGTCGCGCACTACCCCAACCCGTGGTATTGGAAACCGTGGCTGCCATTTTACGAATAGTAGCCGGTTCGCGGGTCGCCAAGCGACCCCATTCTACGGAGTTTGCGTAAGTTTCGCCGCCATTTCCTGGAATTAATTTGATGGACGACTCTCCGATTCAACGGAACGACGCCTACGAGCTCATGATGGCAGCAAGCCTCGGGAGCGCCTACGCCCTCAGCACCTCTTTGTGCCGCAGCGCCCGCTCCAGCGCCGGCCGCATCTTCATGTCGCGGAACTCGCCGATGGCCAAGTCGAGATGGGCGAGCGCCTCCGCCCTCGCGCTATCAGCGGTCAGCTTGTCAGCTGTCTGCCCGCCCCGCTTCCCCCGGGGCGGTGGGGTGCTGATGGCTGAAGGCTGACCGCTGTTTGCTTCGTCCAGCAGCAGCTCCGCCAGCCCCAGCTGCGTCAGCGCGATCTCCGGCCGGCAGCGAATCTTGCCCGCGACCTCCAGCGCCTGCTCGTAGTACGCCCGCGCCTTGTCCGTATCGCCGAGCAGCGCGGCAGCGCCCGCCAGCAGGCGAGCTATGGCGATCGGCTCATAGGCGTCACTGATCTCCCCGGCCATCCCCTCGAACCGCCGTGATATCGCCGCCGCCGTCTCAGCGTCACGGCCAAGGACTGCAGCCTCGAGCAGGTTGAGAAGAATGCCCATCGCCGACTCATCGCTGGACGATCCTACTCAGGGCTTGGAGCTCATCGTAAAGCGTCAAGGCGTCGTCCAAGCGCCCATCGAGGAAAGCAAGAATCATTCCGGGTCGTTTCGCAATCGTGAGGACAAGCGCGTCCCTGGTCCGTGCCGCCAGGCCGGCCAGCTCCGTCCATGCCCCCTCAGCTCCCCGGCGGTCGCCTCTGCCGAGCAGGGTCGAGCCGAGGTTGAGCAGACAGTGGGCGAGGTCGGCGGATCGGGCTCCCAGCCGAGGGCGGCGGAGGATTTGGTCGGCCACCGCGGCTTTTATGGGACGGTCCTGTAGGGCGTTCAGGTGGCGGAGGGTCCAGCCCGCGGCCATGAAGAACGCCTCGCTGTCCTCGCCCTTGAGTGCCGCCTCAGCTGCCCGGCGAAGGAAAGGGTGGGCAGCAGCGGGGCCACTGAGCAACCGCGACATTCCCAGATAGACGTCCGCGTAAATTCTCTCGCTGCTTCCGAGCGGTGCGTAGCGATCTGCCCGCTCGGCCCACTGAATGATTTCGGGCGACCGGTACGTTCCCGTATCGGAAGAGGCGCGCCACAGCGCCTCCAACGCAAGCACCGCGGCCCGCGCGCCGCGGTCCCCGTCGGCCAGCGCCTCCGCCAGGTCGAACGCCTCCGGCGCCGCTGAAACAGCCGCCCGCCGCGGATCCTCCCCGGGCAGGATGGCTTCGCCCAGGGCCAGCAGCAGGTCGCAGCGCTTCGCCCTGTCGTCGGGATTCAGTACCTCCTGGACCTGGATCGTCTGCTGGAGGTGCCGCTCCGCCTCACCGTAGGCGTAGACCGACAGTGCCCGCTGTGCCGCGAGCTCTCCGTACTCGACTGCCTTGGTCAGGTCGGCCGGGTCGGACGAGTAGGCGTAGTGTTCCGCGAGCTCTGCCGCGTGCTCTCCCAGCCGGCCGGAGTACTGCGCTTCCAGGGCGCGGGCGACCTGCTGGTGCATTCGAATCCGACGCGGCGCAATCGTCTCCTCGTACAGCGTTTGGCGGAAGAATGCGTGAGCAAATCGGTAACGTACCGATCCTGCGCGTGCCTGTTCCTGGAGCACCGCCACCCGGACCGCCTCTTCAAGCGCGTCTACCAGGTCCTCTTCCGCTACGGCCGCGACTGCCTGAAGCGTCTCGAGCGCGAACTCGCGGCCGATGACGGCGGCGATCGCGAGCAGGTGGTTGCACTCGGGGCTCAGGCGGGCGAGCCGTTTGCCAATGACGTCCCGCAGCCCTTCGGGGATACTCATCGCCAGCGGGGTCTCCCCGCTGATGCGCCAGCGTCCCCCCTCTCGCCGTATCAGCCCTTCTTCAACCAAGTAGCGCAGAACCTCCTGAACGAATAGGGGGTTGCCCTCGGTTTGGCGGTAGACGGCCTCGGCGGTCTCCCAGCGGATCTCCTGACCACCGATGCTGCTCATCATGCGCTGGACCTCGCCCGCCGTCAGGCCACGCAGGAGAACGCGGCTGAAGGTGACTCCGCGCCGGAGCTCAGCTAAGGTCGAGGAGAGCGGATGGGCTCTGTCGACCTCGATGTCACGATAGGTGCCGACGATCAGCAGTCTGCTGCCGGCGAGGGCGCGGGAGAGATGGAGGAGCATCTCGAGCGTGCCGCGGTCGGCGTCGTGGAGGTCTTCGAGCACAATCACCAACGGCTGCATGCCGGCCGCGTTGCGCAGGAAGGACGTTACCGCCTGCAAGAGACGGTAGCGCTCGTCCTGAGAGTCTCCGCCACCCGGGCTCGGCTCAACGCGTAATCGCTCCTGGACCTCGGAGACGATGCGGGCGACATCACCCGCACCGGAGCCGAGCTCGGTGCGAACCTGCTCCGGCTCGCGGGCGAGGACATAGCTGCGCATCGCCTCGACGAAGGGCAAATAGGGGATCGACAGCGATCCTTCTTCGTAACAATGGCCCACGAGCGTCCGCCCGCCCCGAATAGCCGCATAGGTCGCAAGCTGCTCACACAGGCTGGTCTTGCCAATGCCCGGCTCACCGACCACCATCACCAATGCGCCCTGGCCGGAAACTGCCCCGTCGAATGCGCGCTGCAACTCCTGGAGCTCGTGCTCGCGGCCGACAAACGTCCGCCGATACATCGGGTTGTCACCCCTCATCCCCAACCCTTCTCCCTCAAGGGGAGAAGGGGGCAGGCCGTCTCCTCTCTCCCCTTGAGGGAGAGAGGCCGGGAGTGAGGGGTGAAGCGCGGACTGAGCAACGGCTTCCAGCGCCTCGCGCACGTCCGCTGCCGACGCCGGCCGCTTGGCTGGATCCTTCTCCAGCAATCGCAGGATCAGCGACTCCAGGACCGAGGGAACCGAGGCATTGTGCCACGACGGGCTGACGGGCGGGCTGTTTAGGTGCTGCGTGATGATGGCAACGCTTTCGTCCCCGACGAAGGGAGGGCGCCCCGTCACCATCTCGTACAGCATCGCGCCGAGGCTGTAGAGGTCGGAGCGTGGCGTCACCTCGCTACCCATCGCTTGCTCGGGCGGCATGTAGCTGACGGTGCCGACCATCATCCCCGCCTGGGTGAGGCGTGATTTGTCCAGCGCGACGGCAAGTCCGAAGTCGCCCAGCTTGGCGACGGAGCCCTCACCCCGACCCTCTCCCAATCCTGGGAGAGGGGGAGCAGTGAGCCAGACGTTGCCGGGCTTGAGGTCGCGATGCACGATGCCATGGCTGTGGGCGAACTCCAGCCCGCGGCAGACCTCGATGCCGACCTGCAGTGTGCGCTGTAACGGCGGTCGATGCTCGGGTGCCTGCTCGATCAGGCCCTCCACATCACCGCCACCCATGAGCTCGGTCACGATGTACGGCGTGCCCTCACCCCCGCCCTCTCCCTGAGGAAGAGGGGGTTCAGTGCCGAGGTCGAAGACGGTGACGATGTGGGGGTGGGTGCCGAGTTTGCCCATAGCCTGGGCCTCGCGGGAGATGCGCTCGCGGGCGGTACCGTCGAGGCCGTCGGTCTTGATCAGGGCGAAGGCGACATCGCGGTCCAGCGTGTTGTCGTGGGCGAGGTAGACGCGCTTCTTGCCGCCCTCGCCAAGGAATCGCTTGACCTGGTAGCGCCCACCTGCAAAGGACGTGGGCGAAGCCTCTTCAGCAGCCTGTGTGGGCTTCGCGTCCGACAGTGTCTGCGGCGCTGCGTTTGAAACGGTAGCCGACGCTCGATCGGCAGCCAGCCGAAAGGCAAGCGCGTCAGCGTTCTCGGGATCGAGGGCCAGTGCTTGTTCCGATCGAGCGCGAACTAGCGTCCAGTTGCTCTCGTCGATTGCGCGCTCGGCTTCCCCAAGGAGTTGGTCGATCTTTCGCAGAACCCGTTCGCTTGGCATGGACCTGCCTGTCCCAAACAATTCCACCGACGCCGAAAACCCACGGGATGAAGTGAGTCGGGCTCATCATCCGCCAGGGCGGGTGGCGAGTCAATCTGCTCAGCGCTATTCTCGTCCACTGTGCGAACGCTGGTTCCGCTCAGCAGAATGGCGGGTCCTTAGCTCAAATTGCGGCGCTCGAAGTTGCGAATTTGATGAAGAGACTACTTTGACGAACGATGGCGTGTCGAGTTTCTTCATCAAATTCATCAGTTCGCTGGCCGTCGGCGGGCTTCGAGAAGCCAGCGGTAAAGCTCTGAGGTTGCGTACGCCTGTGTCCAGGAGTCGTGGTCGGCGTCGGGATAGACCGTGAAGCGAACGTCACCTCCACATTGACGAAGAGCATCCACCATCTCCTCAGATCGTGTGAGTGGAACCAGCGGGTCGCGGGCTCCATGAAAGACCCAGACTGGCAGATGCCTGAGGACGCTCACCTGCGTCGGGTCACCACGGCCACAGATTGGGGCGATGGCTGCGAAGCGATGCGGTTGCGCAAGAGCGAGCGACCAGGTGCCGGACCCTCCCATGCTCAACCCCGTGACGTAGATCCGATCCGGATCAATCGGGCTGCCTCGCTCCACCTCGTCCAGGAAACGGGCGAGGGAGTCCGCTGCCCAGCGTTCATCCGCTGGACATTGCGGGGCGACGACCACGAACGGCAAATCTTCGCGTTCAGAGAGCCGCTTCGGGATGCCGTGAAGCAGCAGCAGATCGGGGTCGTCTCCGCGCTCGCCTGCGCCGTGGAGCGACAGCAGAAGCGGCAATCGCCCGCCTTCGGCGGAGACCGCGTCTTCTGGCTCGTAGAACAGGTAGCGCCGTTGAAGCGCGGGCCAGTCTCCCAACGGGAGCGTGCGCACCTCCATAATGACACGTCCTTTGGACCAGCCAGCGGCGGTCCCGATGGTAGACCAGCGGCCGACCGTCCGCAGGGTTGACGGGCAAAGCGAACGGGCCACTCTCACACTACTGCGAGAATGGCCCGTTCACGCCCGTTGAATGCTCCCCCTGCCGCCCTAGGCCCGACCGAACCGCCCTGGCAGTGCCAACCACCATAGGTGACTCGGGAACCTCCGCCAACCTGCCGCCTGTCGTTTACCACAGCTCCCTACGGGCTGCTCACGCCTCGTCCGCTGCAGCTCCCTAACCCAGTGCTGAGCCTCAAGCTCCCGCTCACGATCGGCCAGGCGGGCTGCCACTTCCAGTTCCACCATTTCAGGCTCCTTTCTCTGCTCTCCGTACCTCTCGCTGCGAGTATCGGAGCCATAGACGGGGGCCGTTGTTGCGGGCGGAACACACTCGCTGTTCCAGTGGGAACAGTTGGTCGGGGCAGGTGGGGCAGCGGTCAATGCGGTTGTTGATTTCTAGGGCGTGAGGGTGGCAGAGGGGTGCCGTAGCGGCTTGGCACACTTCCCAAGTGGAAAATGCGCCCTCGCTCCTGCGTGATGGGACGCCGCTCGAAGGCGACGGCGAGTGCGAGGCTCGTCTCACGCGCGAGCGGGCCGAACGCGAGGCGCGATACTTCCTTCGACTGGCCGAGGATGCGGCTCAGGACGGCAATTCCAGGCGTGCTCGATATTACCGGAAATGTTCGAGACGGTTCCTTCGAGGCATGGGCGATGATCGTCGCTCAATCATCTGACCCTCTTTGCGGCACGGTGATCGCCTCAGTGCGCGAGGGTCTGCGAATTATCGACTTTTAATGAAGCAAGTCGCGGCACCACTGGACTTGGGACTTTCTTCATCATCTTTCGGTATTTCGGAGGCACCCAGGAGACAAAAATTTCATCCCTCCCTTACCGCGTTGCTCTCACGCCTTCAGCACGTCCTTGTGGCGCAGCGCGCGCTCCAACGCCGGCTGCATCTTCATGTCGCGGAACTCGCCGATGGCCAAGTCGAGATGGGCGAGCGCCTCCGCCCTCGCGCTATCAGCGGTCAGCTTGTCAGCCGTTGGCCTGCTCGACGCTTGTCCCTGGGCGGCGGGCGGGGTGCTGATGGCTGAAGGCTGATTGCCGTTTGCTTCGTCCAGCAGTAACTCGGCGAGCTCCAGGTGCGTGAGCGCGAGCTCGGGGCGGCAGCGAACCTTCATACAAACCTCGATCGCTTCCTGGTAGCAGGCCCGCGCCTTGTCCGGCTCGCCGAGCAGCATGGCGGCGCCGCCCCGCAGACGGGGCACGCACAAGCCACCGGCTTCGAAGGCGAAGCCCGGCGATCGCTCCAACCGGTCCGCGATCGCTCCGGCGGTGTCCGCATCCTTGCCAAGGACCGCGGCCTCCAGCAACATCACCAGGATCCACCCCGCTGAGCTGTCACTATCCGATCCAATATCGCCGAATCGCTCGCGAATCGCCCGCGCTTCCTCATGGCGTCCCAGGTGGGCCAGATACTGTGCCCGCATCGCCAGCATGGGACGTCCTCCCTGGGCAACTGACAGTATCCACTCCGGGGTCTCTGCGAGCCCGCGAAGGAGCAGAGCTCGTACTATGCGCTGTCAGGCGGCGAACGAAATCTGAACGCCGAGTTGCTGACCGAGCGCCATCTGTTGCGCGTACAGCGACTCGACCTCCTCGAGACGGCCGTCGTAGAGCGCCGTTATGATCGCGACCTCGCCTGAGGCGAGGTTCAGCGTCGCATCCCGACTCCGCTCGGCCAGCTCGGCGAGCTCCTGCCAGGCTGCCTCCGCCGTCTCGCGATCAGCCTTGTAGAGGAAGACTTCGCCGCAGTTGCCCAGGGAGACGCCAACGTCGATCGTCCGCGCGCCCTGCCTCGACCGGCGGAGCACTTCCTCGGCCAGGGCGATCCGGCGTGGACGATCCTCAAGCGCTGCCAGCCGCGATACGGTCCAGCTCGCAGCCATGAAGAAGGCACCGTTATCGTCCCCCTGCGATGCCGCCTCGACCGCTCGCCGCAGGAACACGTGTCCCGCTGCCGGCCTGCCGGCGCCCACCGTATGCAGGCCGAGGCAGACATCGGCGTAGATTCGCTCCCGCGTCCCGGCGGCTGCGTACTGATCCGCCCGCTCAGCCCACTGCTGGAACTCGCGCGATGCCACCGCGGCCCCCGTGCCGCCAGAACGAATCATCGCCTCGAGGGCATTCACAGCAGCACGGGCGGCGAGCCCCGAATCACCCAGAGCTTCTGCCAGCGTGAACGCCTCTGGCGCCACTGTAGCCGCCGCGCGACCGGGCTCCTCCCCCGGCAGCATCACTCGACCGAGGGCTAAGAGCAGGTCACAGCGCCTGGCCCTATCGTCGGGGTCGAGCACCTCCTGCACCTTCAGCGCCTGCTCCAGGTGGCGTTCGGCCTCCCCATACGCAAACACGGACGTGGCCCGCTCTGCCGCCGCTTCGCTGTACTGCAGCGCCTTTCCCAGATCCGCGGCATCCGTGCTCTGGGCATAGTGCTCAGCCAGCTCCGCCGCATGCTCCCCTGCCCGACGCCCGTATATCCCCTCCAGCGCGCGGGCGACCTGCTGGTGCAGCCGCAGCCGACGCGAGGCGAAGATCTCCTCGTAGAGCGTCTGGCGGAAGAAGGCGTGTGTGAACCGGAATGCCAGACTCCCCAGGCTGGGACGCTGCTCGATCAGCGAGCGCCCCGATGCCTCCTCCAGGGCCGCATCCAGTTCCTGTTCCGGCAGGCCGGCAACCTGCTGCAGCACGTCCAGCCGGAAATCGCGTCCCACCACTGCCGCAATGCTCAGTACCTGGTTCGTCTGCGCCGAGAGGTGGTTCAGCCGCTTGCCGATCACATCCCGCAGCCCTTCCGGAATGCCGGAATCTGGGTCGCCGTCGTCTGTGCGCCGGTAATGGCCGTCCTCGTGCTTGACCAACCCCTCCTCGACCAGATAGCGCAGCACCTCCTGGATAAACAGCGGGTTGCCCTCGGTCTGGCGATGCACTGCCTCGGCACCACTCCAAGGCACTTCCTGGCCGCGAAGCGCATTCATCATCCGGTGGACCTCGTCCACGGTCAGGCCGCGCAGGCTCACGCGCAGAAAGTTGCTGGTGCGGCGCAGCTCAGCCAGCGCGCCCGAGAGAGGATGCGAGCGGTCGACCTCAACATCGCGATAGGTGCCCACGACCAGCAGGCGGGCGCTTTCCAGGTTGCGCGCGAGGTGGATCAGTAAGTCCAGCGTCCCGCGGTCGGCGTCGTGGAGGTCCTCCAGGACGAGCAGCAGCGGCTGCACGCGTGAGGCGTTGCGCAGGAGTGCAGTCACCGCCTGGAAGAGCCGGTAGCGCTCTTCCTCGGGGTCACCGCCACCAGGGTTCACCTCGACCTTGATGCGATCTCTGACCTCCGAGACGATG
>Ga0193751_1001993_pt1 | contig 12645 bp, 11 predicted proteins | sample L1c2metaG_FD_143050 | JGI IMG/M metagenome (GOLD analysis project Ga0193751, IMG submission 143050) | Soil microbial communities from a riparian zone of the East river system, Colorado, United States - L1c2 | ecosystem: Environmental > Terrestrial > Soil > Riparian zone | place: USA: East River... | reverse complement strand
CAGCGGCTTGCCGGGCCCGATCAAATGCTCTTGCCCGACGAACTCATCGAGCGTCCGTGGACGCATGCGATCAGCCATCGGCCGCGGAGCATCGGTTGCCCCACTAGCATTCGGCACGGGTTGGAAGAGACTCATGGAATATCCACTTCAGAATAGTAGCTTTTGGCATGACTCAGAGATTTTGAATCATCCGAGACGGTGAGGTTACGAGTTACTGCCCTTTTGCGTCCGTGGCCCTGCGACGGCGCTCAATCCACATCTGACTTCCGAAAAAACCCCAGAAGATACCCATCGCCATGTCTGCGATATGGTTTCGATCAAAAACCATTGATATGGCCCAAGCTGGCAAGCAAAGATAGTACCCCGCCTTCAGAATCGGGCCTAGCCGCTGAAGGCCGATGACGCCACTGCGTACAGTAATGTAGACGACAGCCCAAATCACTAACGGAGTTGAAGCGATCAGCAGTCGATGGGCAAAGCTCATACGGGAGGGCCGGTTCACGCCGACATAAAATTATACTCATCGATTGGCAAGGGTGCCCTCCTCGGCGTTGAGGCGCTGCTTTCCCATACGCGTTACAGCGCAACTGCCTTGGTCGCGTCCACAAACTGCAACTCCGGCGGAGTCGGCAGCGCGCCAATCTCCGCCGCATACCGATAAAACAACCGCAAGCCCGCCAGGCACCCCGCATCCAGCTGGTAATGAATATTCTGCGTCAGATAATTCCGCACATCGCCTTCGCTGATATCCAGCCGTGGCGACCATTCCCTGGCGATCTGGTTGAGGCTGGAGACTTCCAGCCCGTGATCGCGCGATTGCTGAAACACTGCCGGTAGATCCAGCGACGGCGCAACCTCCTTCAAGGCATAACCGCGCACCGCCCAAAAAGCAAAGACAAACGGCTTGCCAGTATGCCGAATCCATTCTTCCGCAAGGTCGAGCGTGTAATATCGCGCGCGGTCAATCTTCAGGGCCGGATCTCCGATGAGTAGACCAGCATCATGCTCAGCCAGCATCTGGACGAGATCCGGTGTCATGGAAGTGTATGTCCTCGCGCCGCCCAGCCACTTCTCGAACAGAACCTTCGTCAGCGCCACCGAGGTCATGGAAGAAGTATCCAGCGCGACACTGCGAACCTGATCGAGCGGAACTTTGCTGACCAGCAGAATGGACCGCACCGCCCGCCGCGAAGCGATTGCGACCTCCGGCAGTATCTGCAGTCCCGGAATTTCCGCGTACGCCGCCGCCGGGATAATCCCGATGTCCGCCGTCCCCTCCGCCAGGGAACGTGCGCAAGACGAAGGCAATGTGTAGGCAATGTCGAAGTCCCGGCCAGCCTCTCCATGCTCGAAATCCCACATCAGCGGGGCAGTATTAAGGTAGGAAATGGCGGAAATGCGTAAGCGTTCCATTCTTTCCACAATTTTAACAAACCCTTTGTGACATATGACCTTGACACGGCTCTGAGCTGGTCATTAGAGTCCGCTCGGAGTTCCTTGTGTCTAATACCACCTTAGCCCCCGGAACGACTCATCTCCTAGAGTGGCTGGCCATTTCGCTTACGCCGGGCTTGGGACCCACCAGAGCGCGCAAGCTGGTCGAACACTTCGGTTCCGCGGAAGCCGTCCTCCACGCTTCGTTAACTGAACTCGAAAGCACGGGCATCCAAGCCGTTTCCGCGCAGTCGCTGGCCACGGGCAAATCGGCGGAGCTGGCGCGGGAAGAGATTGCTCGCGCCGCGGCCGCCGATGTGACCATATTCTCTATGGACGATCTCTCGTACCCGCCGCGCCTGAAAGAAATATATGATCCGCCACCCATCCTTCGTGTCCGCGGCAATGCTGAAGTACTGACCAAGCCCGGTATCGCCATGGTTGGAACACGCCATCCGACGCCCTATGGTTCTGGCATGGCTGAGCGGCTGGCCTGCGATCTGGCCGCGCAAGGTCTGGTCATTATCAGTGGCATGGCGCGCGGCGTCGATACCGCCAGCCATCGCGGCGCCATCTCGGCCAAAGGCAAGACCATCGCGGTCTTCGGCACCGGCGTGGACGTGATCTATCCGAAAGAGAATTCAAGATTGTCGGAACAAATTCTGGCTCTCGGTGGCGCACTGATTTCCGAGTTTCCTCTGGGAACATTTGCCGCTCCGCAAAATTTCCCCATCCGCAACCGAATCATCAGCGGAATGTCCCTCGGCGTACTCGTGGTTGAAGCCGCGGAATATTCCGGCACACGCATTACCGCGCGCTGCGCACTGGAGCAGAATCGCGACGTTTTCGCCGTGCCCGGCAACGTGACTAACAAGAATTCCTGGGGGCCGAACACACTCATCAAACAGGGCGCTAAGCTAGTTGCGACCTGGGAAGATGTATGGGAAGATCTCCCGCCAGAAGTACGACTTGCATTGACTCCGCCTGCCACGCCTGAATCCCCGGGTTCTTCGTCCGCATCTCTATTTCCAGACGAAGGGCTCCCTCCTCACGAAAAGCGAATCCTGAGCCTGCTGAAAGCCGACGAGTCCACGCATATCGACGAAATTGTCGAGCGCCTGGAAAGCAAATTGTCGTCCTCCGAAATCTTCGCCGCGCTGTTCGAACTGGAACTGGCCGGCAAGATCAGGCAGATGCCGGGGAAGAATTTTGTAAAGAGCTTCTAAGTTATGAGCTATGAGCTTCGAGTTGCGAGCGATGCGATCGCAGGGCTGGGGAGGGGTCGTGACGGATTTTAAGCAACTGAAAGTGTGGCGGAAGGCGCATCAGATGGCGCTGGACACGTATCGGGTGACGGCGGCATTTCCTAAGGAAGAGATGTACGGGTTGACGAGCCAACTCCGGCGCGCGGCTGCTTCCATCGGAGCGAACGTTGCCGAAGGTTGTGGTAGGCGCTCAGATGGTGAGATGTGCCGTTTTCTGCAGATCGCTCGTGGGTCGGCAAGTGAGATGGAATATCACGTTCTGCTCGCTCGAGACTTACATTTTCTGAATGAACAAGATTTCCACAACTTGACTCGACAGGCCGATGAGCTGCAGCGCATGCTGACAGGGCTGATACAAAGCGTTCGGTCATCTAAAAGTGCATAGTGAAGCGCTCGAAACTCGTAGCTCGAAGCTCGCAGCTTTCAGCCAGTAACTTGTTCCCCCCGTCCCATTCGTGCTAGCTTCGAAAACGGACGCAACTGAAATTGAGGATACATTGTCAAAAGGTTTAGTCATTGTCGAGTCGCCGGGTAAGGCGAAAACCATCCAAAAATATCTGGGGAAGGGCTTCACGGTCGAGGCTTCGCTCGGCCACGTAAAGGATCTACCCAAGAGTACGCTGGGTGTCGACATCAAGAACGATTTCGAAACGGATTACGTAGTCATCCCCGGCAAAGAAAAAGTGGTGGCCCGGCTGAAAAAGCTGGCGGCCTCGGCGGATGCCATCTATCTGGCGCCTGACCCGGACCGCGAAGGCGAGGCAATTGCCTTTCATCTGGCTTTCGAACTCGACGGAAACGGTAAAGGGAAAAAAGCCAAGAAGGCCAAGGTAAAAAAGGGCGAGCCGGAACCTCCTCCGCGCATTCAGCGCGTTACCTTCAACGAAATCACCAAGCGTGCCGTACAGGCTGCCTTTGAACATCCGCGTGCGATCGATCAGAACCTGGTGGACGCGCAGCAGGCTCGCCGCGTGCTCGACCGTCTCGTGGGATATCAGGTCTCTCCGCTGTTGTGGGATAAAGTGCGACGCGGTCTTTCGGCGGGACGCGTGCAGACCGTTGCCCTGCGTCTGATTGTCGAACGCGAACGCGAGATCAAAGCGTTCGAGAAAAAAGAATATTGGACGATCGATGCGCACCTCGCGGCCAACAAGCCTCCCGCCTTCGACGCTCGCTTCGTGGGCAAGGGTGAGGAAAGGGTTGAGGTCACAAACGGCGAAGACGCGGAAAAGATTCGCGCCGCCCTCGAAAAGTCCGACTGGGTGGTGCGCTCGGTCGACAAGAAAGAGCGCCGCCGCAACGCCGCGCCTCCCTTCACCACCAGCAAGTTGCAACAGGACTCATCGCGCAAGCTGCGCTTCAGCGTGAAGCGAACCATGATGATCGCCCAACGTTTGTACGAGGGCGTGGAGTTAGGCGAAGAGGGCTCGATCGGTCTCATTACCTACATGCGTACCGACTCCGTCCGCGTTGCGCCCGAAGCCATTCAGGAAGTTCGCGAATATGTCGGCAGGGAATACGGTGCGCCCTATTTGCCCGAGTCCCCCAATACTTATAAAGAAAAGAAAGATGCGCAGGGCGCTCACGAGGCGATTCGTCCAACTTCGGCGATGCGCCATCCCGACCAGGTCAAGCAGTACTTAAAAGAGGATGAGTTCAAGGTCTACAAGCTGATCTGGCAGCGCTTCGTCGCTTCGCAGATCAATCCGGCAGTCTTTGATCAGACCACAGTTGATATCGACGCCAAAAATGGCAACGACGTTTATTGGTTCCGCGTTACCGGATCGGTGCTCAAGTTCGACGGCTTCCTGCGAGTCTACGAAGAATCGAAGGAAGGCAAGGACGAGGAAGACGAGGAACTGAAGCACAAACTGCCCGCGCTCGACACTGGACAGAAACTTACCCTCAAAGAACTGAAGCCGGAGCAGCACTTCACGGAGCCGCCGCCCCGCTATAACGAGGCGTCGCTGGTCAAAGAACTCGAAGAGCGCGGCATTGGCCGTCCCTCGACCTACGCTGCGATTCTTTCCACGATTCAGGAGCGGCAGTACGTGCAGAAGGTCGGCGGAAAATTTTCCCCGACCGAGATTGGCCTGGTCGTCACCGATCTGCTGGTGGAAAACTTCCGCGACATTTTCGACGTGCAATATACGGCGCATCTGGAAGAAGAGCTGGACGATATCGAAGAGGGCAAAGAGACCTGGACCGACACCCTCGGCGAGTTCTACAAGAAATTCCAGAAGGATTTGAAGTACGCCGAAAAGCACATGGAAAACATCAAGCGGATGGAGAAGCCCACGGACGAGAAGTGCGAGAAGTGTGGCGCGCCGCTGGTGATCAAATGGGGCAAGCACGGCTCGTTCTACGCCTGCAGCACCTACGATAAGGAAGACCCCAACACCTGCACCTTCACCAAAGAAAATCCCATCAACCTGCCGGACCTCGATTCCGCGGACGTGCAGGAAACCACGCAGGAAGAATACTGCGAGAACTGCGGCCGCGTGATGGTGCTGAAGCGCGGACGCTTTGGCCAGTTCATGGCCTGCACGGGATATCCCGACTGCAAGACCACGCGTCGTCTGGACCAGGGCAAGAAAGTTCCCGACATTCCTCTGGACGAGCTCTGTCCCAAGTGCGGACGCAACATGATGATCCGCCACGGGCGTTTCGGCGAGTTCACCACCTGCAGCGGCTATCCCGAATGCAAGTACGTGAAGCAGAATTTCATCGGGGTAAAGTGTCCCCAATGCAAAGACGGGGAGCTAGTTGAAAAGCGCGCCCGTAAAGGGAACACTTTCTACGGCTGCGGAAATTATCCCAACTGCAAGTTCACCTCGGCGCACAAGCCAATTCCCGAAAAGTGTCCGAGTTGCGGCAGCGAATATCTGGTCGAGAAATTTCTGAAGGCCGGCGCGGTGATCGCTTGTCCGAATAAAGAGTGCGACTACGAACGTCCGAATCCCGCAGCGGAAGCGGGGGCGGCCACGGCGTAGAACTTGATTGAGTAATTGGGTAATTTAGTAATTGAGCAATTTAAAAAGCCCCAAAACCCAAATTCTCCAATTACAAAATTTCACAATTACTAAATCTCCCTTTGAGGTGCTGCCATGGCGAAGAAGCCGACTGCCGCTGATGCCCACTTGATCCTCAAACTTTACGACCTGCGCCGCGAAACGGAAATGCGTAAGGCGCGCAGTTGGTGGCTCAGCGAATTCTGGCCGCAGAATGCCGACGATTTCGCGAAGGTCGCCGGGGCCATGGGAACCCAGGAAAATAATTGGCTGCGCCAGGTTGGCGGCTACTGGAGCATGGCGGCCTCTTTCGTGCTGCAGGGAGTTCTGAACGAAGAACTCTTCATTCAGCCGGCAGTTAGCGGGGAGATGTATTTTTTGTTGGCAAAGGTTCATCCATTTCTCAAGGAGTTAAGAGAAAAGATGGGTGATCCGCACCTGTTCGGGAACATCGAGAAAGTCATTACGAAATCCAAGTTCGGCCGCGAGCGCCTGAAATTCACGCTGAAACGCGTAGAAGCGATGCGCGAGAAACGCAAAACCAGCTCCTCCTAGCAACTAGCTGCAAGCCTCCGAACATCCGGTGTCGCAATTCGGATTGTTGGTTTTCCTTCCGGCTTCTTAAATTTCACCCGCTCGCGCTTTGCAACTTTTGTTTAGCTAGCGGCTAGGAACTGGCAGCTAGAAGCTTCTCATCTGTTATCCTAGTCGGCTGTGCGGATGATCTGGTGGTTTCTGATACTGGGTGGGAGCACACTGGTCGTAGTGTGCGTTGCCATCGCCATTTATGTGCATTTGCGGCATCACTTGCAGAAAGCGCACGCTTCGCACGATGGAGCATTGTCGGAAGTTGAACGTCCCCGGCAAGCGAATCATGTTGAACGGTGAGTATCGAACTGAATGTAGCGTGGATGGAGAAGCAATGTCGGAAAAATCTGCGGTTCAAGTTCTAGCCAGCCCGCAGGAGCGGGCTCTCGAAGCGTCACGTCAGGTTGCGCTCGTCGTAGGTGCGAGCCTGTTTGTAGCGCTGTGCGCGCGCATCACAATTCCCCTGATGCCCCTTACACCAGTGCCGCTCACTGTCCAGAATCTTGGTGTCTTGTTAGTGGGATTGTTGCTGGGAGGCCGTCGCGGCTTCGCGGCGTTAGCGCTGTATCTGGTCGAAGGCGCGGTAGGGCTGCCGGTGTTTAATCCCACAGGTCCAGGCGGGATCGCTCAATTGCTCGGTCCCACCGGCGGTTTCCTAATGGTTTACCCCTTCGTCGCCTTCCTTGCCGGATATATTTTTGAGCGCGGAGCGAAGACTTTCCTGCGTGCCGCGACCGCCGGACTCCTCGCTGAAATTTTGTTATTCGTAGGCGGCTTGACCTGGCTTTACGCCTTCACGCATTCGCTGGCGAAAGCGGCCTATCTCGGTCTCTACTGGTTCCTGGCCGCCGAGGTTATCAAAATTATGCTGGCCGCCGCCATTGCCACGCGCTGGCAGCGGCACCCATTCAGAAGCGCAGTCAAGCAGTAGATCCCTGGAGTTCAAATGACCGTTTTATCCGAAACCGCAAAAGCGCCGGGCAGCAGTATCGCAGGGCAGGCGCACGAAATTACCGTGGCCCACAGCCCGGACTCCGACGACGCCTTCATGTTTTATGGCCTGGCCACAAACAAAGTCCGCGCCGCAGGCCTGCGCTTCACTCATACCCTCTGTGACATTGAAACCCTGAATCAGAAAGCGCGCGAAGGAGTCTATGACGTCAGCGCAATTTCCTTTCACGCCTATCCCTATGTCCAGGATCAATACGCGCTGATGTCTTGCGGAGGCAGCGTCGGCGAAGGCTACGGGCCCATGATCGTTTCCCCGCGCGCCTTTACCGCAAGTGAAATCAAGACCAAGCGCATTGCCGTCCCGGGGACGCTTACTACCGCCTATCTGGTGTTGCAGTTATTTGCGCCGGGTGTGGAAACCGAAGTCGTTCCTTTCGACCAGATCATCCCCCAAGTGCTGGAAGGAAAATACGAAGCCGGTCTGATCATCCACGAAGGCCAGTTGACCTACGACAAAGCGGGCCTGCACCGCATTGTCGATCTTGGCCGCTGGTGGCAGAAGGTGACCGGCCTGCCCTTGCCGCTCGGGGGAAATGCGATTCGCCGCGCGCTCGGTCCCGAACTGACATCCGCAGTTTCCGCCGCATTGCGCGAGAGCATTCAGTACGCACTCGACCATCGCGAAGAAGCTTTGTCGTATGCGATGCAATTCGCACGCGATCTCGACTCGCAGTCGGCCGACAAATTTATCGGCATGTACGTGAACGAGCGCACCCTCGACTACGGCCCCGACGGTCGCGAAGCCGTCCGCCGCCTGCTCGACATGGGCCACAAAGCGGGCATCATCGGGCCGGAAGCAAGAGTGGATTGGGTGTGAAGAAGTTTTTAGCTCTTAGCCTTTAGCTCTTGGCTTGTAGCGTCTGGGCGCACAGACGTCGCTCGCTTTTCACGGGCAGAATGAAATTTCTGAGTGGGATCGCCCAATCTAAATCCTGTCCCGAATGTGCCGTCAGCTAAGAGCTAAAGGCTAAGAGCTAGAGCCAGCCCAGAGCCAAGAGCTTGTCCCCCCAAACCCTCCTCATCGACGCCGACGACACCCTCTGGGAGAACAATATCTACTTCGAGCGGGCCATCGCCCGTTTCATCACGTTTCTGAATCACCACAAGTTTTCTCCCGAGCAGGTGCGCGAAGTTCTCAACGACGTGGAGCGCGAATGCATCGTAACGCATGGTTATGGCCTGCACAGTTTTGCGCACGCGTTGGTTCGCACGTTCGAGCGCCTGAGCGTTGAACCGGTCACGCCTGAATTGCACGCCCAGATCCACAGCTTTGCTCACACCATCGCCGATCACTCCATCGAGACCCTTCCTGAGGTGCCGGAGACCTTGCAATACTTGTCCGAGCGCCATCGTCTGATCCTGATGACCAAGGGCGCGTTCGTCGAGCAGACGGGAAAAGTCGAGCGATCCGGCCTGAAAGAATATTTCGCCGCCGCCGAAGTCGTGGCCGAGAAGGATCCCGCGACCTACACCCGCGTGCTGGAAAAATATGAATTAGCGCACGACACAACGTGGATGGTGGGCAACAGCCCGAAGTCCGACATCAATCCCGCCCTTGCCGCCGGTTTACACGCCGTGTTCGTTCCCCACGGCGATACCTGGATCCTCGAGCACGAAGAGGTCAACCCCGCCCCTTCTGGACAGAAATTACTCATCGTCGGTCGTTTCGCTGAACTGCGAGACCACTTTTGAATCTTCCCGATTCACCGCTCTACTCAACTGCTCGAAGATGGGTAATGTCTGAAAATTAAACTCCCGCTGGAAGCGGCTGGAGTCCAGCAGTCGCGGATTTCCCAACGCCAGAGCCTTACCCAGCTTGACGCTGATCCTTGAGTTTAAGCTCTCCACTTCGCGCTTTAAGTCGGTAACCACGACCGATTCGCAAACCGCGTTATAAACAAAGTGTTCGGGGCGCGGCACCTGCAGCAGAGCTACCAACATCTTCGCCACATCGTCGACATGCACCAGCAGGATTCTCTCAGAGCCTACGTAGGGCAACGTTATCTCACCGGGATGCTTTGTCGCGAGCAATTCAAAGATCTGACTTCTCCATGCCGACGACTCCGACTGCGCTCCCGCTCCCACCACCCGTCCAATTCGAAGGCTGACGAATTCCAAACCATACGATTGCCGATAGACTGCTCCGACCTGCTCCACGTAGAGTTTCGCCGCGCCGTAGACATCTTCCGGCGCAGCTCGATCGGTTTCGGAAACGATCTGATCCTCACGACACGTCCCATACACGCTCAATGAACTCCCGAACACCAGCCGTTTCACAGTGAAGCGTCTCGCCATCTCCAATAAGCACAAGCTGCCTTCAACATTGACTCTGGTCGCTAGCGCCGGTTCTCGTTGCGCGGCCGTCGGCAGTATCGCGGCCAGATGGACGATTGCGCCAACCCGCTCCGCTTCAAGAGTGTGCTCCAGTTGGTCTGCGTTGTTGAGATCGCATACAACCTCCCGAACCGCCGCTCCCCGGCACATGGCGATACCGATGGCTGCCGCTGTATCGAGCGACACTACGCCATAGTCCGAGCGTTGTAAGAGTCTGACTACCGCGCGGCCAATAAATCCGCGTCCACCGGTGACCAACACTGAGTTGTTGTTATGTGAGTCCATCGCCCAGGCAACGAAATCGGTTTTGCTTCCTTGTTTTATTCTTCGCCACCACCGCATCAAACTAACCAACACAGCCTGATTTCCCGCATGCTACGCTGATCTTGCTCTGGGATCTGACTCCACTTCGAGTGGCGATTCAGACCAACAATTTACGGCGGCTGTTGCACACGGTTGAAGCGCTGTCCGAGCTCGGGCCCGCGCTTACGGCGGAGCGCGACTTCGCGGAGACCTCGAGCCTCATGCTGTCCGCCATCACGGAAGCGGCAGGCGCGCGCGAGGGCGTGCTTCTCTTGTTCCACGACAAGCCCGCCATGCTGACCTCCGCCGCGTCGCTGGGATTTGCCCTGATGCCCGATCCCGCCTTCGTTCCTCTCCTCCCCAAACACGTGCACGCGCTCACGGCGGCCCGCGGTCCCATCGTACTCAATTCTTCCACGTACCCCGAGTTCCTGAGCTCCAACGGCAACGTCGCTCCGGAACTGTTTAAGTGCATCGCCCCATTAAAAGCCGGTGGACGTCTGGCGGGAGTCGTCGCCCTCGGCCGCCGCCCCGGCGACGTGCTCTACGAAGACAGCGAGCTCGACGCCCTGCAACTCCTCTGCAGCTACGTCGCCCTCGCGGTACAGAATCACGCGTTAACGCAAAGCATCGCGCAACGCGTCTCTGAAAATCTGCGGCTCATGGCCTCGCTACACGGCTTCTACGACAACGCGCTCGAAGCCTTCGCCACCGCCATCGACGTCAAGCACGTAAACATTCATGGACACTCCCTGCGCGTCGGCCGCTACGCCTCGGCCATCGGCGAAGCCATGGGCATGGAACCAAGTGAAGTCGCGGCACTGCGCAGTGCCGGATACCTGCACGACATCGGAAAAGTTGCGGTCGATCGCCGCCTCTTCGGAAAAGCCGGAGCGCTCGATCCCGAAGAGTTTCGCGAGATGGCCGACCACACCGTCGTCGGCCACCAGATTGTCAGCAGCGTGCAATTCCCCTGGCCAAAGATTCCCGAGATTGTGCGCTGGCACCACGAGCGCAGTGACGGCTCCGGCTATCCCGACAGACTGGCGCAAGACGAGCTGCCCATGCCGGTACGCATCGTCGGCCTCGCCGATTCCTTTGACGCCATGACCAGCGCGCGTCCCTATCGCGCTCCACTTTCGGTAGGCAGCGCTCTCAGCGAACTGGTCAAGATGGCGCCAGAGAAATATGATCCCAACGTAGTGCAAGGCCTGCTCATTCAAGTGCGCCGCGACGCGGTAGGCAGCAGTCGAACTCCCTTGCTCGACACCATGGCAGTGAACATCGCTGCCGCCGACATTGATCACCTGGCCGCGACGTTGCAGCACAAAGTCTCGCGCGGAAAAGTGTATTTGACCAAAGAGATTGGCTCTTAGCGGACTTGCCGTTCTGGACCAGAGCCGACGCACATGGCCTGCGTGTAGACTGTGTGCACATGAGCGGATTGCATCCACAGAGTCCCCCCTCAGACGCGCCTAATCGCTGGGAGAGCGCCGTAATCGTTCGAGAAGAGCCGGAAGAGGAAGAAGAGGAGGATGAAGACGACGGCAGAGACTCTGATGGTGACGACAATGGCGATGGTTACTCGGAGTGAGAACGGAACAAGTCTCGACCCCGCAGACGCGACCCCGGTTAGTGCGTGAAACCGGGTATTTATCGCCAACTGTCGAAACCAGTCCAGCATACAATGCCATAGTCGAGATTCATCCTATGGCCGAAGGCGCAAATCCAGAAACGTTTGACGAGATTGTGGACTGGGCATACAGCACACTGCCGCAGAAGATCAAAGACTTACCAGACTTCCCCGGCATCCAGGTTGCCGACGAGCCGCCCGAGGGATACTTAAAGACTAGGAATCGGCGCAGTGAGCTATTGGGACTCCATGTCGGCGTGCACCGCACCGAGCGCCAATGGAACGACCTGCGGCCATTCTCCGATCTAATATTTGTGTTTCGGGGTCCCATATTGCGGTGTTCAAAGGGAGACTTGCGGGCCGAAGTCAAACGAGTAGTTTGGCATGAGGTTGCGCATTGGCTCGGCCACAATGAAGAGGAGGTGAGGGAATTGGGTCTTTCACGTAGCGCGGAGGGCGTAGCGAATCACCCGAGGGAGGGCGAAGCGTTGAGAACTGTCTTACTGCGGCAACTCCAGGAGACTCCCGAAGAGGCAGAGAACGCGAATGAAGAACATCTGCGCTGCCTAAAGTGCTACTCCCCAGACGTCACCTGCCGCGAGGTCGACAAGCCAGTAACCTCTCTTGGACCTTGGCTGAGCGATCCTCTTCCCGTTCACTTGAAAATTTGGACGTGCAACTCATGCGGCTACGAATGGGATGATGACGACAACGCATAAACGGCTGACGTAATCAGGCCTTTAGGCTCATCACAATTGTCCGACGCTTTAGCAACCCTTGTCTTCCAATCACTTAGAGGCCTCTTCAGGAACCATCTCCAGCAGCAACTTTTTTCTCGCCAAGGGTTCATAATCACGGGACTTGCTCCGTAGGGGTATCTTCATGCCATTCAAGTCAGTAAAGCTGGCTCTGTCTCTGCTGTCCCTGAGCCTCGCGTGCGCCGTCCCGCAATTGCTAGCCAGAAAAAAAGAGAAAGCAACCGAGTCCGGTCCGAACGAGCAGAAGCGCGCCGTGCATGCGCTCAACCGCCTCACCTTTGGCCCGCGCCCCGGCGATGTGCAGCAGG
>Ga0193751_1001992_pt1 | contig 12645 bp, 13 predicted proteins | sample L1c2metaG_FD_143050 | JGI IMG/M metagenome (GOLD analysis project Ga0193751, IMG submission 143050) | Soil microbial communities from a riparian zone of the East river system, Colorado, United States - L1c2 | ecosystem: Environmental > Terrestrial > Soil > Riparian zone | place: USA: East River... | reverse complement strand
TGGACCGAAGGTTCCGACCCTTCCTCGTAATTGATCACGAAATTGACCGCGAGGCGCGCGCCGCCCGGCCATTTGGGGTCGGGCGGGTTCGCCCCGTAGCCGATCAGATCGCGGTCATAGGCGCCGGTCATGGGCGGACATCCACGGTGAACGGTTCGGCGAGGGTGACGAATTCCTCGTCGGTCGTGCTGTTCTCGAGCCAGATGAGGACGGCGAAGCGCGCCGCGCGGTCGAGCACCGTGAGCGGATGATGCCAGGTGTCGGCATGGTAGGTGACGCCCTGGCCCGGGCCGGCGAGAAACGCCCGCGCTCGCGCAGCGTCCGGCCCGCCGCCGTCAGCCTTGGGGGCGACGATGACGAGCCAGCGCGCCACGTCGAGCGCGAGGAAACTCTGCGAGGAGAATTCGTGGCGCTCCATGCGGGTTGCCTTGAGCGGCAGCGCGGCGAGAAGTTGCACATGGGCGACCGCCAGCGACGGCTTTGCCCCTGCGCGGCGATTGGCAAGGCCATCGCCGAAGAAAAGGCGGCCCGGCGCGCCCGGCGCCGCGAGCACGTCGCCGAACGGTGCGAAGCGGTCCGCCCGCAGCGGCTCCGGGACGATGATCATGCACGCTCCTTCATGCCGCAGCGTAGAGAACCGCCCCCGCCGTGTCGATCGAGGTCGGGCTTGCGCCGCAATTCGGTTTCATGTGGGATTGAACTGCAAGGCCGGGCGTCCTTGGAGTCCCCCATGGCAGACTACGATCTCGCGATCCGCGGCGGCACCATCACGACCGCGAGCGACACCTTCCGCGGCGACATCGGCGTGCGCGCCGGCCGCATCGCGGCGATCGCCGACCGCATCGACGGCGCGGCGCGCGAGATCGACGCCTCCGGCCTGATCGTGATGCCGGGCGGCATCGACAGCCACGTCCATCTCTCCCAGCACGCGTTCGGCGGCCCGAAGATGGCGGACGATTTCCTCACCGGCACCCGCTCGGCCATCGCCGGCGGCAACACCACCGTGCTGCCGTTCGCGCTGCAGCCGCGCGGCACCAGCCTGCGCACCAGCGTGATGGAGTATCACAAGGAGGCCGACGGCAAGTGCCTCGCCGACTACGGCTTTCATCTCATCATCACCGACCCGACCCCGAGCGTGCTGGGGCAGGAGCTGCCGGCGCTGGTCGACGACGGCTACACCTCGTTCAAGGTGTTCATGACCTACGACGACCTGGTGCTCAACGACCGCCAGCTGCTCGAGGTGTTCGAATGCGCCCGCTCCTGCCGCGCGCTGGTGATGGTCCACTGCGAGGGCTACGACGCCATCCGCTTCATGACCGAGCGGCTCGAGCGCGCCGGCAAGACGGCGCCGTATTATCACGCGGTGTCGCGGCCCGAGACGGTCGAGCGCGAGGCCACCCACCGCGCCATCAGCCACGCGGAGCTGCTCGACGTGCCGATCATGATCGTGCACGTGTCCGGCCGCGAGCCGATGGAGCAGATCCGCTGGGCGCAGCAGCGCGGCCTCAAGGTCTACGCCGAGACCTGCCCGCAATACATCGCCCTCACCGCCGACGATCTGAAGGGCCTCAACATGGACGAGACGGGGAGCAAGTACGTGTGCTCACCGCCGCCGCGCGACCGGGCGAGCTGGGCGGCGATCTGGGAAGGCATCGAGCAGGGCGTGTTCAAGACCTTCTCGTCCGACCACTGCCCGTTCTATTTCGAGGGGCCGCTGGGCAAGAACCACGCGAAGGCGCGCACCTCGTTCCGCTGGGTGCCGAACGGGATCCCGGGCGTGGAGACGCGCTTGCCGATTCTCTGGAGCAAGGGCGTGGCCGAGGGCCGCATCACCCCCAACGAGTTCGTCGCGCTCACCTCGACCAACCACGCCAAGATGTACGGGCCAAGCGCAAGGAGGTCATCCGCCAGGAGCTGATGCACCACGGCACCGACTACACGCCGTACGAGGGCCTGGCGGTCACCGGCTGGCCGGTGATGACCATCCTGCGCGGCAAGGTCGTGGCGCAAGAGGGCAAGATTCTCGGCGAGCCGGGCGACGGCGCGTTTCTCAAGCGGCGGATTTCGCCGTACGCGGCGGGGTGAGGCGGGCCGGCTCGGCTTATCGAGGCTCGGTCCAGGAACCCGAACATTGCGGCCAACGCGGCCGCGCCGGCGGCAATCTCCGCCGAACAATTCGATCCGCGCTATCGCTTGCTGGTCGCAAACTTGATGACGCCTTTGCCGCCGTCCGCCTCGCCGTCGAAGATCGTGAAGTAGCCATTCATCAGCGGAAGGCCGAGTATCGTCGAACCATCCTCGCCTGCCGTGATGGCTGCCGTCGCGGCGCCAACCTTTGGGGCATTGACCTGCCAGTAGTCGGTGGGGCTCACCCGCAACCGCACATCCGCGTCAACGCCCTGCAAGACGAAAGTGATGTCCGGCCATGTCGCCAGGTCCAGCTTAGTCATGGCGACCGGACGATTGTCGTTGTCGGGGTCTTCGGAGATCGAAGCACTCAACAGCGCTTGCTGGCTGGTGCTGAATTTCGACAGCATGAGCCTCCGCAGCTGGCGGCCGAGGTCGAGGCTGTTGGTGCCGCTGTCGACTATCGAGTTTGACAACGTGCCTTTTTTGCCGCGCGCACGTACGGGGATTGCCAGCGTATCACCGACTATGACCGCCTTCAGATTGGTGCTGTACCAGTCTTCCGCCAGGATCTTCGCGGTCTGAAACGTGCCCGCGTAGAGGTCCTTGCTTTCTTCGCCGCCGCCGACAATCATCCAACCGTGGTTCAGCGGGTCCTTGGCGCCGCCGCCTCCCTGATGGACGAGCGAGCGCCGCGTGTAGAAGGCAATCTTGTCGGATACGATTCCCTCCTTCGCCAGTTGCGTCAGGTAGGGAGGAATCGTCGTTGCCCTGCCCTCTTTGACTTTGGCGACCGTGTAACGCTGTGACCAAGTGTCGGCGGGCATCTCGTAGGCGTCATCGAGCGCTGCGTAGGCAAGGCCAAGAACGCCGTCGGCCGCCCCAAACACGTCGCCTGATTGCTCGTACGCCACGGCCGCGTTTATCCCGGTCGCCGTGACTGCGGCGGCACCGTCGCCGATCGAAACCGTCGTCCGGACAACTGCGCCGGTCCAACTGCTATTATCTTCGAAAACTTCCGACTGAGCGAGCTTGGTCGTTTGGTCGCCGCCGGCGACATCGGGGGCGATACTTATGGGAATCCAGCACGAGCATGCTGCTTCCCGTGTCAAAGAGAACATCCATCGATTGCTTCTTGGGACCGACGAAAATACGTCCGGTGTAGTCGCCATCCATATGGACGTTGGTGATCGGAATACGAACGACGTTCGCCACGATGCCCCCCCGTGTCGAGTCAGATCACTCCTCGAAGACCGTCTGCCGCGCCAGCATGGCCGGCTGCTCGGGCGAAGGATTGCCCGACGTCACTCCGACCGCCGAGCATATTTCAACTGACCTCCCGCTGCATAAGCGATGTTGGCCGTCCCGGAATTGTCGTAGGCCAGGGACGGCGTTCCTCCGCTCACCGCATCGACGGCCTCGACCGTCCAGACACCGGACGGGCTGCGGGACGCCAGCTTGATCGCATCGGTGTCGGCATATGCCACGCGAAAGTCTCCTCGCCGCGCCGCCGCGGACGGAGTGACGATATTGTTGACGTTGGCCGCGACGGTCTCGATGCTGGAGCTCCCGCCCGACGAGACGCTCGCCTTCAAGGTTTTGCTGGCGATATCGAAATAGGCGATGCAGCCGTCGGAAAAGGTCCGCACGATCGACGGCGGCCGCCGGACGTTAATGAACGGCGAGCTTTCGATTATGGCCGGCTCGGCAAACGTGCCCTTCTCGATATCCGTTATGAGCGTCGCGCGGACCGAGACGGTATCCTGCGGAGCGCCGGTGTGGAAAAAAGCCGACATAGGCAACGAAGAAACCCTCCGACGGATCGAATGTGGCCGAGGGGTCACCAAACGTGAACAGATCGGTCGGGTCGTCTTGCACGGTCACGGGAGTCGGGCCGATGCTGCCGGTATGCGCAAAGCCAATCCCGTCCGTTGCCAGATCGACGTAGACGAAATACGCAACGTCGCGACTCTCCGTGTCCAGTCGCCCGGGATGCAGGGCGAAGGCGATGCCGCCGACTCCGCTCGGCCGGTGATCGGGCGTCAGGCGCGTGACAACATGGGTGAATGTCCACTGGCCGGCACTCTTGACGGCGTGGATCAGCTCGCCGCTGCTCAGATCTCGATAGGCGACCTGCGGATTACCCTGGGAATCGATCGCCAGCCAAGGGCGGCTCTCGATTCCGACAAAGCCCCCCGGCACGTTCTCGTGCGTCCAAGTGCCGGCATTCCGTTGCGCCACGATGATCTGGCCACTCGCCTGTTGGGAAAATGCGATGCGAGGATTGCCGGCCCGGTCGAGCGCCAGGCTGACCTCCCCGCCGCTAACGGGGACGCTGTCGGCTACCGGCTCGAACGTGAATGGCGTCGCCATGGCCTTCCTCCCGCGTGGCGAAGTCGCCCATGCCGTCTGCAAAGCAAGACGTACACGCCGGCTGAGCTGACCTCTTTGACCGCGATAGCCCGAGTGCCGTGAATAGATTTCAACAGTGATGTAGCATTTACGGCAACAAAGCAATCACGTCAGGCGATCCAGTTCATCGCCAGCGGATCGCGCGCGACGGCGAGCCAGCCCGAAGTAAAGCCCGGCCCTAGCGGCTTCGCAGCGACATCGCGTTCCATTCCACCCGGTGCAGAGCGATCGTGCAAAATCCGATCGCGGATTTTGGCGGTTCGGCGCCGCTTGCCATCCGGTGCGCAAGTGCGCAACCATGAGCGGGGATTACCCCGTCCCTCGACCTTGGGTCGGGTTTGATCGCGGGTGAATGGCCGTGCGCGGCCCGCGCACTGCGTCAACCACGAAAAAAAATAACACCATTCTCGGACAGGTCGGGGGGAAATCATGCAAACCAAGCCGCAACTCTCCCGCCGGGCTTTGTTGTCCGGCGCCGCCGCCAGCCTTGCCCTGCCTTTGTTGCCGCGGGGCTCCCGCGCCTTGTCGCCGCCGACCGTGTCCGACGCCGCATGGCGGGAACTGGACAGGAAGATCACCGGCGGCGTGCTGCGGCCCAACGATCCGCGGTTTGTCGCACTCACCCAGCCGGAAAATCTGCGCTACTACAACCCGCCGGCCCAACCGGGCGCGATGCCCGACCCCGACGCGCCGTTCGGCGTGGTGCGGCCGCATACGGCGCAGGAAGTCGGCTTCGCCATCACATGGGCGCGCGACAACAATCTGCCGATGGTGCCGCGTTCGGGGGGGCACAGCTATGCCGGATGCAGCACCGTTCCGGGCCTCGTCATCAATTCGAGCGCCATGCAAACCGTCAAGGTTGGAGACGACCTGATCGAGGCGGGCGGCGGCGCGCTGTTCGGACACCTTCTTGCCGGCCTGCGAGACAGCGACGCGGGACGTTACACGATAACCCATGGCCGCTGCGGGGGCGTCGGACTCAGCGCCTACCTGATGGGAGGGGGCTTGGCCTTGGACAGTCCGCATGCCGGCATGGGCTGCGATCGGGTGCGGAAAGTGGAGATCGTCCTTGCGGACGGGCAGGTCGTCACTGCGTCCGAGAACGACCCCGCGCACCGGGAGCTGTTCTGGGCGGTGCGCGGCGGCGGCGGCGGCAATCTCGGCTTCGCGACAAAATGGTGGTTGAGCCCCTTGTCCGTCGACAAGGTGGTGGCCTTCAGCGGGACCTGGCGGTTGAGCGGCAATGCGCAATTCGTATTCCGCAGCCTGTTGCGCGCGCTCGACGCGGCGCCGGACACGATGGGTGCCGAAATAACCGTATCGACAACGTCCGCGACGGTCAAAAGCCCTTGGCGATACGACATAAAGTTCGTCTGTCAGCTGCACGGCTCAAAAGACGAGTTCGATGCGATCCTCGCGCCCACGCTCGCCGCCGCCGACGTGGCCGAGTCGAAGGACTGCTCGCTCAATGATTGTTCGTCGAAGGACTGTCTGGAGCTTCCCTATTGGGACGCGCAAGAATTCTTCGAGATCAAAGCCTTGCCGAACCGGTATCAGGAAACGTCGCTGTTTGCCCGCGAGGTCTCCGATGACTTCATCGCCGAGATGTTCCGCATCTGGCCGACGTGGCCGGGCAACGTCGCGGCGGCACGACTGTCGGCCTATCGGCTGGGCGGGAAGGTCAGCACGGTTGCGCCCGACGCCATGGCCTTCGTGCACCGCGCGTCGCGATGGTTAATCTCCACCGACATCGATTGGAGCGGCGGGGCCAGCCAGCAGCTCATCGCCGAGAACCTCAAATGGCAACGCGATGTGCACGACACCTTCAGCATGATGCTGGGCAGGCCCGGGAGTTATTACAACTTCCCCGACCCGGGACTGGAGGACCATGCCAGGGCCTATTGGGGCAAGAATTTCTGGCCTCTGTTGGAGATCAAGCGTCGTTATGATCCCGATCCCCTGGTTTCGCCGCCGCGAAACCAGGGGATCGTCCCTTAACGCGGGGAACGGATCAATCATTCGCAACAGTCCACGCCGCTTTCGTCGAGCGCGCATGCGGTCGCGCCAGGGCGTCAATTCTCACCATGGCCTTGCCCGCAATACGACCAACGACCGTACCCCTCGTCGGTGATGCACCCGTAGCTCGATATGAAAACGCCGGGCCTGACCTCGATCATGCGGGCCGGTTCCATGCTGGGACGAGGATTGGCAGCTCGCTCCACGTTCACCGGCATGCGTGCATGGTGGGCATGGCGCGGCTGGTGCTTCGTGGCCGCAGAGACGATGGTCGTTCCCAGCACCGAGGCAGCCGCCAAGCTGATGATCAGGGACACGTGCTTCATGTGACCTCTCCAACAGATGCCCCCAGCTCGCGCACGCAACAATAGCAAGTAATGCGGTCGGGATGGACCCGGGCGAGGCATCCCGCTGCTCACCTCTCTTGCCGGCGTACGAAGGCTGGGCCGAATCACTCGATCGTCTCCACGCCATGCTCGTCGCCGATACGGGCAAGAATAGCCCAGCCTCGGCAAGTTCAAGTGCGGCGATTGGGCAGGTTTATTCTCTGCATTATGTGCGGAGAACCCGAAGAGATTCGAGCTTCTGACTCCCCGATTTGCACGCTGATTGAGTGTTTAGTTCTATGAGAGCGTATATATGTAGAATGTATTTCTATTTTCGCGTCAAACGGCATTTAGCGTATTGTCTTATAATCAGACATTATGTATATCTTAGTCCGATATTCAGACGAAGACCGCCATGGCTCCCCTGCTGGAAGAATCGCGAACCGCTGCCTTCCCGGCAGCCCAGGTCGAAGCCTGCATCCGTAATGCGTTGTCCGGCCAAGCGGCAGATCAAGTCGTGTTGCGGCCGAATCGAGCCATGCCAGCCGGTCCATCGCGATCCTGGGAGCCGGAAATCGATTCCCTGGTCGTCGTTGAAGTGATCTGCGCGGTCGAGGAGCTACTCGGTATTGAAATACCTCCAACATTTTCCCCGAAGGGCGGCTACGACACCGCTGAGGCGTGCATGAACGACCTGATGTCGGAGGCGGAGGCTGTCTGGACCGAAATAACAAAGGAGAAGCAGACCCATGACTAAGGATCGAGCCGGCTTTTCGCAGCCGTCAGCCGATACAGATCGTCAAGTGCTTGGCGAGCGTCTGAAGGAGGCTCGCGAATATGTCGGGCTCAAGCAGGATGACGTGGCGAAGAAACTAGGTATTCCGAGGAGCGCTCTGTCCAATATCGAGGCTGGAAGCCGGAAAGTTGATGCTATCGAACTCGCACAATTAGCAAAGTTGTATCAGCGGCCAGTGGCGTGGTTCACTGGCGAAGACCCCCATGGCGCGTCGGATAAGGTGTTGGCCGAGGTCGCGCATGTCGCACGCGCCGCGGCGGCGTTGTCACACCAGGATCGACAGGAGCTGGCGCGATTTGCGGATTTTTTAAAGTCGCGCGCGCGCACCAAGGTGGGGTCTGATGGCCGATAGCCGTGCCGCGATTTTGACGGGCGCGAAGGCCGCGCACACGCTCCACCGCGATTTGGGCATCCGGGAGCAGGTCGAGCGGTCGAGTGGCCGGCGGGTCGACGTGTTCGGCGCGATCACCAAGCTTGGCGCCACACTAATGTTCCAGCCGCTCGACAAGTTGCTGGGCGCCTATCTCCCGGGCGACGAGGTCGGCGTCCTGATCACGACTAAACGGCCGCTGCCGGTGCAGCGTTTTACCGCCGCGCACGAGCTCGGCCATTTGTATATGCATCATCAGCCGAGTCTCGACGACGACAACATCTTGCGGCGTTCGCCCTTCTCGGCGAGCGGACGGCACAATCGCCAGGAGCGGGAGGCCGATGCCTTCGCCTCGATGTTTCTCACCCCAGCTTGGCTGTTGGCGTTGAACCTTGAGCGCCAGGGATGGACGGCGCGCGATCTCAGCGACCCCGCCAATGTGTATCAGGCGTCCCTCCGGCTCGGCACCAGCTACCTTGCGATCTGTTACGCGCTCGAGCGTCACAAAGTTATCGGCCGTGATCAGCGTACGCGGCTAATCGATGTGGAACCCAAGGAGATCAAACAGCAGCTTCTCACGGGATATGAGCCGCTGGATTGGCGATCGGATGTCTGGTTGCTGACCGAGCGCGATCAAGGCGCACTGATTGAAGGCGGGCGTAACGACCTGTTTGTCCTACGGCTGCGCGAGAACAGCGGCGCCGGTTATCTGTGGAATTTTGATCAATTGCGCGACGCCGGCTTTGCGCTCGTCCACGACGACCGTGAAAAGGACAGCCCTGAGGCGATCGGAGGCGTGCTGACGCGGAAGGTCACGGCGCGGTCGGAAGATCGCATGCAGGGCGAAGTAGTGCTGCAGGAGACACGACCGTGGATGACGGACGAGCCGCTGCACGAGCTTCTGCTTCGTTACGACCTGCGCGGGCCCGAGAGCCCGGGAATGTGGGAGCCCGAACTTAAACGGGTACTGCAGGCAGCTTAGCTGATGATCAAGAGCCTCGTTGACCTGCGTGGCAGCTTCGGACCAGCGCGCGACCAAGATCCTCGCCCGACCTGCATGGCCTTCGCAGCGAGCGATGCGCACGCAGCAGCTCGAACTGGTTGGTATCTGCTGTCGGCGGAATGGGCTTACTATCATGCTCTAAAGCGCGATGGCGGACACCCGGATGATGGGGTGACGCTGGATGCCACACTGGCGACCATCAAATCCGATGGCCAGCCGAGAGAGATGGAGTGGCCTTACATCAAAGCGCCGATCACAGATGTAAAATCGTGGAAGCCGCCTGCGTCCGCCAAGCAATTGTTCTTTCGCGACCACAGGACATGTTCGGCGACGGTCCAGGGTGTCATTGACCAGCTCAATACCAATACGCCAGTGCTGATCACGATGACGCTGTCGAACGTCTTCTATCGCCCGGACTCCGACGGCATTGTCGAGCGCGACGAGCCCATAGACCCAAAGCGCCACCACGCCGTCGTTGCTGTCGGCCATGGCGAGCGGGGTAAGGATCGTTTTGTGCTGGTCCGAAACTCCTGGGGAGAGGCGTGGGGTCTGAAGGGGCACGCCTGGATTGGTGTCCAGTATTTGACGCCTCGGCTCACCGGGGCAGCGATCATGACCACGGAGCTATAATGTCATGTATACGCCCATTCGTTCACAGCCCACCAATGCGCAAGCCTGGCTCGCGGCCGCATCGGCCGTGCAAGACGCAGGCGGCGAGTCCTATAACGTCGTGATCGACATTGCCGATCCCCTGGCTGTGACCGAGCCCGACGAGGCGATCTTGACTACCGTCGATCAATTCCTCCGAGAGCACCATGTCAATACGCTATCTGGGGTTGCCAATACGATCTTCCCGCAGAGTCTGCTCGATCGGCACGGCGCGGATGGACTTTACCCCGCTTACAACGGCGTAGTGCTACCGAAGATGAAACGAATGACCCGTGACTGGGGACGGTATTTCGAGCGTCTGACAGCGTGGAAGAAGGTCAAAGACAAAGAGATCGTCATCATCAATCCGCTCGATGACCTGATCCGGTTTATGCGTGATCAGATCAAATCAGATCGCACCTATCGCAACGCCTATGAGATGACGATCTATGATCCGACCCGCGACGCGGGCAAGGTCTCTAACCGACAGTGCTTGAGCTTCCTGAGCTTCAAGTTGACAGATGCGAAGGTGTTGCTGCTCACGGTCATGTACCGCAATCACGCCTATGTGGCGCGCGGCCTTGGCAATTTCCTGGGTCTCGGCCGGCTGCAGGCGTTTGTCGCGGCTCAGTCAGGGGCCAAGCTCGGGTCGCTGACCTGTATCTCAACCCATGCGGAGATCGATGCAGGCAAGAAGACCCACAATGGCGTCGTGCAGGGATGGACGGCGAGCGAGGCGAATGCACTGATCACCAAATGCCGAGGCCTCGTTCAATAGTCGGGCGAGACCATTTCATTCACTGATCTTCGGGCCATCGGTCGAATCGCACTTCACGCCGGCTGAGGTCCGCGGTGACAATACCGCGCCGGTGCACCTGGAGTTCGCGAAACACGGCGTAGCCTTGCAGGATGGCGCGTTCCCACAGCCAGAGGGGGAGCTGATCGGCCTCATAGCCCCGCACGAAGTTCTTCACCGCTTTGAGGAGATCCAACCCAAGCTGCGGGGTGTTGACGAAGAATTGGTGTCGTTTCGCAGTCTCGAAGATCCAGGTCGCCAGACCTTCCTCGATAAGGTTTGCCCGGGCGCCGTCCTCGTTTTCATCAACCTTTGGAAGGCTTTTGCGCTTGATCTTCAGCAGCGCGCGGGTGGTCGGCGACCAGCCCAGTACGGCGGCATATGCCAGATGGAAAACATCGTGGAAGCGATAGTCATCTTCGGGAAGATGATTGTCTGTAAGGCGATCTCCAAGCAGGAAGCCCCCGGATTTCTGGAAGACAAACTTCTTCCCGTTGACCTCTCGCTCGTAAATCTCTACACGGAGCAAGCGCGGAAGTTGCTCGTCAGCGTGTAGGCCGTCATCGAACAACGGAGGAAATTTTTGCTCCGCGGGCCAGCGGCCTTGGGTCTTGGCGATGTTCTTCCAACCCGCCTCGTCAAGCGACGCCTCGGCTGCAGCGGCGGCGCGTCCAAGCGGCCGAAGAAATTTGACCAGATCGCCGCGCAAGGCATCGACGTTGTCGCGATAGGCGGCGCCGATGAACCGTTTGGTCAGATCACCGGCCTCTCCGGCCAATTCCAGCAACGCGCGCTCGAATGCGCGCTCGTCACGAGCATCGGCCCAATGCGGCGCAAGTTCACCCAATGTGACGTCGGCGACAGCTTGGATTGCGTTCGTTGCACGCACTACTGCATCGGCCGGGGACGTGCCACCGCGACGCCCGATGGCCGACACGTACCACAGAACGTCGCCCAGTTCTTCGAGCACCGCATCATGGTAGCCGAGAAACCCATCAGTATCGCGTCGTTTTTTCTTCAGCGCACTGACAAGGCTGCCAACCTCGCCGACGAGGCCCAGCAGAGCGGTATCCATGTCATTGCCAAGTCGGTCGGATGCGGTGACGAACCGCTCGAACTCGGCGACCGAAAGCCCCCGTTTGACACTTTGTCCCATCGATCACACTCCCCACCCGATACGGATCGTGACCACAGCTTCGAGGCAGTATATCGTGTTGCTGATTCGGCTGCGAGGCGAAGTCGGCGTAGCAGCATCCCTGCTCACCGGCAGCGAGAGCCCGAATGACCCCTACTGTAGTTTTCGACACCTATTGGCGCTTCGCCGCTGAGCGTCTCGCGATATTCTATCGGCGATACAGCGATCCCGTCGGGCCGTGGACGTCCGATCTGATCTTAAGGACCTATCGATTTACGAATGCCTATCGCGCGGCCGACCGAGTCAGCCAGTATCTCATTCGAGAGGTCCAGACGAGGTCAGACCGCCCCCAAAATGCGCCCGAGGTGTTCTTTCGTACGATGCTTTTCAAGATATTCAACCGCATCGACACCTGGGAGGCTCTTGAGAAAAGGCTCGGCCCCCTCGAATGGGATCGAATCGACCTTTCGAAAGTTGACCGGACTTTGGAGGTTTTGCGAGTGTCCGGCCGCAAGATCTACTCAGCCGCGTACATTATGCCGTCGCCGGCGTTAGGTCACAAACGAAAGCATAGCAATCATCTCGCGCTACTCAGGCAGATGATGGAGGATCGACTTCCTGAACGAGTGCGGCAGGAACCATCGTTGCGATCGATCTATGAGCTTATTCTGCGCTATCCTGGCATCGGCCCCTTTCTGGCCTTTCAATTCACAATCGATCTGAACTACTCGTCAATGATGGATTTCGAGGAGAGTGAGTTCGTCGTCGCAGGGCCGGGTGCCCTTGATGGAATCTCCAAGTGCTTCGCCGATACGGGCGGGCTCAGCGGCGATGACATCATCTACTGGATGGTGGACCATCAGGACGCGGAGTTCAGCCGTATGGGGTTGGACTTCCCTGGACTGTTTGGGCGACGGCTGCAGCCGATCGATTGTCAGAATCTGTTTTGCGAAATTTCGAAATACGCGCGTGTCGCGCACCCCGAGGTAAGCGGGGTCGCCAACCGAACGCGCATC